>Ga0255778_10000044_pt1 | contig 110079 bp, 90 predicted proteins | sample 071ome_31_FD_179976 | JGI IMG/M metagenome (GOLD analysis project Ga0255778, IMG submission 179976) | Coastal salt marsh microbial communities from the Groves Creek Marsh, Skidaway Island, Georgia - 071405CT metaG (version 2) | ecosystem: Environmental > Aquatic > Marine > Intertidal zone >...
GCGCGCACTCGATGACGGCCGAGCGCGGCTTGACGTCACCGGCGGCGCGGTTCGGCGTCAAGCGGAGCGTGTTGGTGATGCGAGAGCTCAAAGCGGCGACTTGCATGGCGTCTTATCTGTCTGCGGCCGCGAAGATGACGCGCGCGTGTCAGAGTGTCGCGCGCCGCGTCGCCGCAGCCCCCCTCTGGAAAGGGTAAAAAAGACCCTCTGTGTGAAAACACGAGTCGTGAACCGTCATTTATGTGCTAGAATTTTGAGGGTTTTAGGGCTTCGGCGCCTCGTGGCATTGCCTCGCCTCTGTATTACAACTACGGTGGTACGGTATGATGACTCGACGATGCCGGTTGATGACGACGACGACGACAGGCTAGTGAGGGACGCCGAGGGCAGCCGCGACGGCAGCCTTGGCGGTCTTTTTGGTGCCAGCCGCCTTGATGATGTCGGCGGTGTCGGCGGCGAGTTCATCGCGTTGTAGACGAACGAATGAGAGAATGCGGTCGGCGACGGCGGAAGAGGCTCCGGATGAAGCACCCTTGACAAGGCCACCGCAGAGCGAAGCGCAGATTTCGCGGACAATGATGCTGGCGCGCTCGACTGGTGCGTCGGCGTGGGCCAGGGCTGCTTCGTGCGCGGCGATTTCTTCGACGGCGTGCGCCTCGGCGGCTTGCGCTTGTTGCGCCTCAAAATGTCGTCCCTGCGCGGCCAAATCTTCGGCGGCTCGACCGGCACCGGAGGCCTCGGCCTCGGCAGCGCGGAGCTTGTTCACGATGACGGTGCGTTTGCCAACCGCTTGCGTCTTGCTCGAACGCACGAACTCGCAGACAACGTTTGCGATTTCGTAAGTGTCGTCCTCGCCGAAAGCGGCGGCGCGCTGCAGCAACCAGTTCACGACAGCCTGCGGAGTAACTAAATCAAGAGCTAATAATCTTTCCACAGCGATCGGGCCCATCTGCGGGTGTCCACGCCACACCCCGGCCGCTGCGTCTACTAAAACTTCGCCTCCAGCCTTGGCAACCAAGTCCTGCAGAGGCATGGCGTATCGCTTGAGCAACACGTCGTGGTGCGTAATGCACTTTTGCCCGCGCTCGAGCGTCGCGACGGTGAGGCATCGGAGCAAAACATCCGCGCTCGCCTTGGAAGCACCCTCCGAACTGATCCAATTCGCAACTTCCGGCCCCTGTCTCTTCTCCGCCAACATGCCTTGGAACTGCGCGAAAACTGGCTCTTGCGCCGTCGCGGCGACAAACTCGGCGTTGATGCCCATGCTCCGCGGTAACAGCGGGTGAAGCTCTGGAATCAACGATTTTTCGACGCGTTCGATAAAGCTGAGCGCACAAAGCTTTCGCAACACATCCCGCACGAATGCGCGTTGCGGAGCGTCGTCGGCTTGCTCGCTGACGTGCTTCCAGCTCGACCACGGCCACACCAAGTCAAAGCAAGAAATTTGATGCGCCAACCAGTTGGCGAGGCGATCGCGCGCCGCCACGTCCATGCGATCAATTGCTCTAAACATTGCGCCCACCGTCTTTGCCATCTTTGGCGGGAAGGTGGGAATGATCTTACACAAATCTTGGATCACGATGTGGTACAAAACCGGCGTGAACGTGGACGAGGGCATGGCCAACATCTCTGCAAACAAAGTTTCCGCGACCATGAACTGGCACTGGTCCGGGTGCTCCGCGGGAAGCGGCAACGACGCGAGCTGCTCGGTGACGGGAATCACAGCAGAGCGACGGAACCCGGGCTCGAAAGCCCAAATCGTGTCGATGATGTATTCTTCGGCGACGAATCGCTCGAGCGGACCCCACGCGTCAGCGTTCCCGGTGCCTTCGGTGAAGTTTGGATCCAAAATTCTGTGGGCGAGAAAAGCAAAAAAGAGTCAGTCGGTCTCGCTTCGCCCGCAAAGCCGCGGTTTCCCATCCAGGAGAACGGCTCGGAAATTTTCGTTTTTCATATCAGCACGAGGTCAGGGGATTAACGAGATATAAAAAAGTGAGTCTTCATCGCCGTCGTCAAGGGTGAAAGTTTGACGGTCGAGTGAGAAGCGTTCGCGTACCTGAGCATCGATCGACCTGGATACTGCGCCACCGCCTCGGTGTGGTTGGCGTACTTTTTCTGTTCGAGTTTGATGGCGGCAAATCCGTGAGCGTTCGCGGCGCTCGACAAAGTCTCGACGAATGGTTCGGCAATCGTCGGTATGGACAAAATGTGCCAGTTACCGTCGGTGCGCGCGGCGTTGAGCCGGTTGGACAAATCGACGAACCAGTCAATCTCGTGACCGTCGGCAGACTTGATGATGGTCGAAGCCGCGTCGGGGTGCGTCGTTCGCGCGGAGCAGTACTCTGTCGCCATGTCGAGAAGAGCCTCCATCTCGTTGGAAACCTCAGACTTTGACAAAGTCTCGCCTCCCCACGGGAGCGCCGAGAGCGCGACGTAGGCGAGCCAATCCGCGCGCGGTTGCCATCCGACGGAGCCGCCCTCGGCGAGGTCCTTGGCGGAGGAGATCAGCGAGCTCAAATACTCGAGCGCATCCTTGCGGCTCACCACACCCACGGTACTGAGCATCAACAAAAACCTCGTCAAAAGCCTCGCACGCGTGCGCTGACCCACGTCTTCCCCATTCAAAGACTCAACCAACGCCTCTCTCGTCGCTTCCACGACGCGTTCGCCAAACTCCCCCTCCTTGGAATTAACGAGACCCACCAACGCCGCGTACACCGGTGTCTTCACCGGCAGTTCCGTCACGCACTCCAACACGAAATCCTTCGCCTGTTCACACAGCACCGGCACGTCCCGGGCGATGTCCTCGGACAATCCACCGAGAACTTCCACCGACCCGTCGCAGTGAATGATCACGTCTCGAAGCTCGTGTAAATCCTCATCCGTCGGTCCGTCCCGTCCGCGAGATCCATCCTGCGTTCGCACGCGAAACCGACCCCCGAGCGCGGTGGGTCGCGTCGCGTCGCGTCAGTCTTTTCGCCCTCTTCCCGTCCCGCGTCGTCGATCGAAAACAAACCGTCGTCGCCGTTCACCCGTCGGCGCGGCGGAGTCGACGAGCGACACAGAGATCGAATCGATCTCGCGCCGGCGGGTGGAAATGGAAATGGAAATGAACGCGGGAAACGAAACGAGTCTCGGAACGAATCCCCGTCGCCCGACCGCGGTTCGTCCTCCGTCTCCGCGTCGTCTTCGTAAACCCCGCGATCCGTCGCGGCGATACCCACCTCCAGTCTGCTTCGCTTCGACATGATCGATCGGTCGATCGATCGACGACGCCGCGGTCGCGTCGCGCAGTGTAGTGCCGGGACTGAACGAGCTCGAAGACGACTCTCGACGACGAAGACGAAAAAAGGGTCGTGAACCGAAGGGTCGTGAACCGCGAACAGACGGACGGACATACGTACGAAGGAGGATAAAAAAGTTTTTTGACGACGAAACGAAACGGAACGGAACGGAACCGAACCGAGCGACCCGGTGGACGCGACGCGCTCCCTCACTCCCGCGCACTCGAGCACTCGACGTCGTCGTCGACGGAGGAACGAACGAACGAACGTCGCGTCGAACGTCCGTCGAACGGGTCGATCGATCGAGCGGGCCCGGACGCCGGGAACGAACGGGTCGCGCGACGCCGGGAACGAAGAAGCACGCGAGCCGTCGCGTAGGTTCGATGGCGTCGTCCTCGGTCGCGTCCGCGGCGCTTCGTAGGTTTGGGCGAGGGATTCTCAACGCGGCGACGCGAGGTGAGCGCGCGGCGGCGGCGACGGCGGCGCGCGTGGACGCGACGACGACGACGACGACGAAGGCGGTGTGGAGCCGCGGGTACGGAAGCGGTGGTGATGCGACGGCGGCGTCGGGGTCGGCGACGAACGAATCGGGCGAGCGGGACGACGCGTTTCTCGCCGAACGCAAGTCGTGGAAGTCGAGAGTGAACGAGCTGCGTAAGGTTTGGCAGAGAGAGTTTGCGGAGAAACGCGCGGCGGCGGCGGAGAAACTCGAGGCGGAGAGAGCGGAGACGGCGCGGGCCAAGGCGGAACGCGCGGCGGAGAAGGCGCGGGCCAAGGCGGCGCGCGCCGGGGCGAGCGCTCGGACGCAGGAAGAGTTGAAGCGAGCAAAGGATCGAAAGTTACGAATCATAGCGGGGCGTCGGTGGCAGCGCGAGCACGCGCTTTCGCTGAGAAAACAAGCGCGGGAGGTGGATTTGCTAAAGCAGTCGAGAGATTGGATCGCGACGCCGGAGGAATTGGAAGCGCGAATCGAACACGCGTTGGCGCATCCCGAGCGTTTGTACAAGTAGAAGCGACAATAGGCTGGTTAGTTTTTAATCACCCACGTCTCGACGAATAGCTAGCATTGCGCGAATTCACCGTGAATCCCTCTTCTCGCGCTGTCTTTCGCGCGACGAGACATTTCGCGCGCTGACGACGCGCCACTCTGTTTGCGGTCGCCCGTCGTCTGTTGGAAAGCCGCCGCGACGACAAGATGAAGATGAGAGAAGAGATTATCAGATCGATCAAACCATCGCCGCGCGCGCGACAGTACCACGCGCGCGACGTCGACGATGCCGCCGACGAAGCGCTCGAACGTCGCGAATCGAATCACACTCGCGCTCTTCGCGTGCGCGTGCGCGTCCGTCGTCGCTGCCGCGCGCGCGGAAGCCCCGGCGTCGGTCACGTGTGGAAGCGCGCTCAAGCTGAAACACTCGAGCACGAAACACTTTCTGGGAAGCCAGCAGGTGCAGTACGCGTCTGGCTCTGGTCAGCAGAGCGTCACGGCGCGACCGGATGGTTCGGAGGATCAGTACTGGATCCTGCACGGCGCGGTCGGGGAGGAGTGCGAGAGAGGAAGCGCCGTCGCGCACGGACAGACGGTGCGGTTGCAACACGCGAACACGCGCGCGTGGTTGCACTCGCACGAACATCGATCGCCGTTGAGCGGACAGAACGAAGTGTCGTGTTTTGGAAGCGATGAGTCGAGCGATACGGGCGATAACTGGATCGTGGAGATACCCTCCGGTGCGGGTGCGTGGGAGAGAGGGAAAAAAGTGCGGTTCAAGCACGCGGACACCGGAGCCTATCTCCACTCGCACGGAATAAAGTTTGGTAGACCGATCGCGGGGCACCAGGAGGTATGCGCGGCGCACTCCAGTGGGTCGAACGCGATGTGGGTGAGCGCGGAGGGCGTGTACTTTCCCACGCCCGAGGAGGAAGCGGCGAAGGATGAGCTCTGATTCGGTCTATGACGCCTATTCAACTTGGATTTTGTTATTAAAAGTTTCACTTAGCAGCACACCGCGCGATACGAGGAGACCGCCTCGGCCCTTCGCCTAACACATCATGGAAGTTGTTTTCTATCTTGCGCCTCGCGAGCGTCGACGTCGATGGCGCCGTTGGAGTCCTCGCGACGCGGCGCCGGTTCGTCGTTCTTGGCGCCGTTCGGCTTGGCGCCGCCGTTCTTCTGCACCAAGATCACTGGCGTGGGCTCGCTCGGCTTGCGGTTCTTCCACCACGTCTGAACGGATTTCAATCCCTCCTTGGCGGCGTCTTGGAGTTCCTCCTTGCTCTTGGCTGAGCGAAATCCCTTGACGATATCCCCGAGCGTGCCCTTGAGGTCGATTGGCCGCGTGACGGCGTGCGCCGCCGCGATGAGCGTGGCCCACGCGAGCGAACGAAGCACGGCGTACGTGTTCGCAGTGGCGTCGGACAACAAAAACAATACGACCGATACGCCCAGCGTCGCCTTCTTCACCGTCGCCCTGGGTAAACCCGCGACGACTTTATCGTTCCACTTGAGCGCGTCCTTGGTCGCCAGCGATAACTCGCCGAGAATGGAATCGCTCGAAAACGCCAAGTAGACGTAAAACGAAATCAACGATAACGCAAAGGCAAAGCACTCGCTTCCCATCAACACCACCACGGCGGCAATCTGCATATAGTTTTGTCGAAACCGCACCGAGTTTGCCTTGGCGCGCGCCAACGCTTCCGCCTGGCACGTCGGCAAGTTCAACCCGTGACTTTCAATTTCGTTCGCCGACATCGTTTCCGTCGCGTTATCCATCTCAACCACCGCCGCGATCGGTTTCACGGCGAGAAACTCCCGCGCGCCCGCCGCGGGGCTATCCCACGGCTTCTCCGTGACGTCCTCGAACCACTTCTTCACCTTTTCCCCGTCAAACGACACCGCCGGCGGCTTCGGCCCACCACCATTCACCGCCGACGACGACGCCGACGCCGACACTTCATCCCCACGTCGCCTTTGTCCACCACCAATCATCGCGGCTACCCCTCGCCTCGAAGACGACGCCGACGCGGACGTTGCGATTAGTCCACCCCTGGCGCCACCGGTTCGTCGCATTCTAATCGCCTCTTCCCCGAAGCGCCTCTTCCCCGACGCGAACACCGCCGAGGAGGACGAGGCCGTGGTCGTCGTCGTCGTCACGCACATCATCATGACCGTCGTCGTCGTCGTCGTCGTCGTCGTCGTGGTACAGGTTCGCGCACCGGTCGATGAGTGACGTCGCACCGCTCGCATTTTCAATCCGAAATTCATTTCCAACGCTGGACCGCGATGGCCCGACCATCACAACGCATACATGGTCCTAATATCACTACAATACACGAAGAACCGATGACACGACGACACGATGACCCGAGACGACGGACGCGCGGCGTCACACGCCCGACGCCTCGGCGCGCGCTCTGGTGGATACCAAACATCGCGAGCCCGCATCCGCTCGCTCGCTCGTTCGTTCGCGACCACGTGGTCGTGGTCGCGAGATTCATCGGTTAGTTAACAACGACGACGACGACGACGACGACGACGCGAGTCAAAGTCAAATTTCGTTGCAAAAACGCGCTTCAAACGACGACGACCGAACGACGACCGGGAACGATGCGGATACACGAGACGGTGGTGGACGTCGCCGGGACGCGCGGACTCGATCTCGGACCGCGAACGACTTCGGTGGAGATTCGGGCGACGTACGACGGGGAGACGCGACGGAGGGTCAAGACGTGGGACGCGTCGCGGTTTCGCATTCGAAACGGTCTGGCGTCGACGACGACGGCTGACGATTGCGATGTTGACGACGACGCGACGACGACGGTGTACCGACGAAGCGAAGGACGGGCGAGAGTACTCCGACGATCGGATGCCGGGGTTCGGGTGGAGGCGATCGCGCAACCGGGGGAACGGTCGTTGGGATTTTGCGTCGCGCGCGAGACGGTTGGAAACGTCGGCGTAGGCGAACAGAAAAGGAAAGGAAAGAAGACGGATTCGGCGACGGACGCGGCGGTGGAGCGGTACGGTGGGATCGAGGGACGGTGGATGGAACTTCGGGGTAAGGGTGGTGGGACTGGGGGGGAGATTTTCGTGTCGGTGGCAACGAGGGTAATTCACGGGGAGGAGGCAGAGGCAAAGAAGGCGTCGCGCGTGCGAGCCAAAGAGGAGACGCCGAAGCGGCGATACGCGACTGGATACGCGACGGGCAACGACGACGAGGAGGAGGAGGAGGAGGATGGTGACGAGGAGGCACGATTACCTACGTTTGATGCACACCGCGTCGCGGTGGTTAAACCTACCGCCGGTGGGTCGAGCGTCGTCGTCCACGAATCGACGCACGCGTTTGAGTTGACTTTATGCGTCGAATCGTTTGAGCGCATCGGAGCGACGTCTTTTGACTCGAGCGCGCCGTTGACCGCGAACGTCGGGGCGGACGACGTCTTGGCGAAGATTTTAGGGTTGAACGTGGTGGATGCGTCGTGTCTGATTCGAACGGCGCCGTCGGGTCGGGTTAAGGATGTCGATGGCGTCGACGAGACGGAATTTGAGCGATCGAGCGGTTCGATTCGATTCTCGTGCGCTCCGACGGCGCTGGCGACGACGCTCGCGGGGAAGCCGTGCGTGCTTCTGGATGTGTGGTCGTCAAAGGATGAAAGTAGGGTTGCGAGCGCAAACATTGCAATCGATGAGCTCTTGCGTCGTCAGGATGTGCGTTACCGAGCAGAGGTGACGGATGATAGAGGTGTCGTCGTCGGTCGCGCGCGGCTGCGCGTGCGGTTGGATTCGCGCGGCTCGTTGACCGAGCGCCAACCAGCGTCGACGCCAAAGAGAACTGGCGGCTCGAGGAAGAAGATTGACGCGGATGGCATGCGCGAGTTATCACCGGCGCCGGTGCCGAGCGCGCAGAAACCGCCGCCACCGGCTTGTAAAGTTCAGAGGCGTCACGTAGCGCTTCCGCCGTCGCGTCAAACGTCGAACGTCGCGCAGGCGGATCCTCGAGCGGGCGTCGAGTACAAGGTTGCGTACGATTTGGAAGTTTGGAAGCAACACGAGATGACTAAATTCCACGACGAACTCGCGAACAAGGAGGCGGCGCGCATGCGCATTCTGGAAGATGAATGGCGCCGGCACGAAGCGAGAAGGAACCGCGAGATGGAGGAGGCGACGCAACGTTTGCGAACCATGGAGAGAAAGTTGCAGCAAGCCGCCGCCGCGCTCGAAGGACGCGAAAGAAAGTTGGTCGAGCTCGAAGAACACTTTGAACATCGCAAACACAAGTTGGAGCGCGAAACCTCACGAGTGAGGGAAGAGGCGAAGGATTCGGTCGAGCGTAATCAAGAGACGTGTAACCACAAGGTTGAGATTGAGCGACAAAAAGCGCGAGAAGCGATTCGGGAGCGGGACGCGATCCATCTTCGATTGGAACACGCAGAGGCAAATCTGACGCAAATCGAAGTCGCGTTCGCCGCGCACAAAAAGGCGTCATTGGAGACGAACGAAGCGACGCTGCAAGCTGAAGTTTCTCGACTCGCACCTCGCTGCGAAGCCGCCGAAGCGCGCGCTGAAGAAGAAGCGGCACTCAAGGAAAGATACAAGAAACAGCTGACAAAGATGGCGCGCCAAGTCGTAGCTCTAGAACGCGAGCGCGCGCACTCGCGGCGAGCGATGGAGAGGGCTGGTTTGAATCTTTCGCATCGTTCACAAATGGCGCCGAGCGCAAACGAATTCATGAATGACATACTTTCGGGCGACGGAGAGGATTCAGATGCGTTCATGAGAGGCTTCAAAGCGGATGTCGCGGCTGTGTCGATGAATGGAACGATCGGTGGAGATAACGTTGCGAAGCCGCAGGTTGCGCGCCCAAACCTTCGCGCAGTGGAGGATTATCGAATGCCGCTTCCGTCCAAGCTCGATAAGATTGACGAAGAAGCCGGAGGCGGAGCAAAGGGCGAAAAAGACGTGCGTGCGCGCCTAGCGCCCGATGTCGCGCAGTCTGATACCATGGCGGAGAAGCGAGCCGCCGAGCGGGAAGTGCGCAGACTGGTCACGGAGCGAGGAGACCTGATGCGAACGGGCATGTACGGCAGCGGGGATAAAATTATTTCTCTCATCGACGAGCGCATAGAAGAACTTACAGATCGCATAGCGAGCACCTAGCAGACAGATTTCATAGCGATACTAATAACAAGATACTCGAAGATATGCGAAACCAAACCAACATCAATCTGACACTTTGACGACGACTTTGCCCGTCGTCGATCCAGTTTGAAATAGACGAAGTGCGTCGGGAAGCTCGGCAAAATCAAAAGTTCGCCCAACCTTTGGCGCGGGCAAATCGAGCGCTTGCAACTCGCCGAGTAAGGATGCCAAATCCTCGGTGCGATCAAACTGCCAAATTAAATTGAAGCCTAAAATACCCTTGTTTTCACCCGGAAGCATGAGTGGGTCAACCTTTTTCCTTCTCAAAAATTTGAACGCGAGCTTGATCCAACCAAGGACGCCGATTCGATCGCCTTGCGGCGTCAAATCCGCGGCTCCGTACACGACATATCGCCCTCCGCGCGACAGCCTATCCCATCCACCCTCGAAATAGTCTCCGAGCGTCGCGTCGAGCACAATGTCGACGCCCTCCTCGGCTCCGACGGCCTCGCAGGCGCCTCGGACTTGCTCGCCGAATCGTTTTCTGTCGCGCACGATGATGGCTTTGAGACTTGGGAAACGCTCCTTGAGCGTGTCCACCTTGCCCTTGTTCCCGATGACGGCAATAGCTTTTGCACCAACCCGTTCACAAATACCGAGCGCCATCAATCCACACCCGCCGGCGGCGGAGTGAACCAAGACGACGGATCCTTTTTTAATATCGCCCAATCGCTTCAATCCGTAAAACGACGTCAAACCTTGCACTAAAAACGACGCGCCTTCCTCGAACGACCATCCCTTTGGAAGTTTACGAATCTGCGTCACCGGGCACGCAATCTCGTCTCCGAACGCGCCGAATCGCGTCACGCACATCACCTCATCGCCAACCTCAAGCGCTCCGCTCGCGTCGGCGCCGAGCTCCTCCACCACGCCCGAACACTCCAAACCCGGCACAAACGCTCCGTCCGGCGCCGCGGAATACAACCCTAGCGCGGTGAACACGTCGGCAAAGTTTAATCCGATCGCCTTGACGCGCACTCGAGCCTCATTCGGCGCCAACACCTCGCGCGGTCGCTCGACCAGTCGAAGATTTGATATATCACCCTTCTTGCTGAGCTCATAGACGCGTCTCGTTTCCACCTCCACCTCCGGGGACGTCGTCGTCGTCGCCGTCGACGACGCGGGGACGCGACTCGATGCGCGCCGCGCGCGTTTACGAGCCGGTGTCGACGCTCCAGGGGTGGATGCGCGCGCGCGAGCGGTAGAGACGGGTGGCATCGCGAGGCTGATTATAACGACAGTTATGAAGAAAGCGCCCGTTACCTCGCCACACGGCGACTCGTCGCGCGCGCGCTCGGTATGGTGACGGCGAGCGAAGAAGCGCTCGGGCACATCGTGCGAGAGTCAAAGTCGGCGGCGCTCGACGCAGCGTCAGTGCGTCGTCAGAGTCGACTGGCTGTTAAAGCGCTCGCTGAGGAGTTGGCGGACGCCAACGCCCGCCTGCGCGCGACGGAGGATGCGCTAGAGCGCGCGCAGGACGATTTGACATCAGCACACGCTCGAATTGTCGTCTTGGAGCGACAGGGGAGACGAGACGCCGAGACGAGCGGGGTCGACGTGCGGGGCAAGGAAAGCGAGCGAGAGCTCGGATTGGTCCAGGAGCGGTTACGAGCGGCTGAGGAGCTCATCAGGACCCGCGAGTCGGTGGAAACCGAGCTGCGCAGCGCTCGAAAAGAGCTAGAAGAACTCAAACGTCGAGAGGAGGCGATGGTAGACGCGTGTTCGGCGTCCGCGCGCGCGCAATCGAAAGCGACGCGTGCGTACGCGTTCGGCCGATGGAAATTGAGAGTATTTGCAGAAAGAATCATCCGGAAATGGCACGACGGGCCCTGTGCGGAAGCGATCGAGGACGCAAATAATCGAGCATCGCGAGCTGAAAATCGAGCGGCAGTGCTAGAGGAGGCTCTCACGCAGGCGAACGAGCTCTTGGCTCTTGCGCTCGAGAAATTGGAACTTTGCGAAACCGAACGAGCGGAGCTCAGGCTTCGGAAATCAAACTAGGCAGTGCTATTCATGCAAAAGAATGTAAAACTAATTTACTAATGTAGGCATCGGATGCTCTCAATCGTGCGTTTGTATGCACGCGCCGCGATTTCGCGCCTAAACTCTTCGTATGTCGGCCAACCTCGAGGAGACATTTCCGCGGCCCACTTTGCGTCGATAGCCGCCGTGACGGATTTCGGTTGCTGTCTCGCGCCTTCACCGACGGTACCACCAGTCGCGCGGACCTTCCCAACCTTGAACTCCGAATTCTCTGGGAGTCCAATCTGAGCCTTAATCTTGTCGCGCACGAAATGGTCATCAAACATCGTATTCTCTCGCATGTACGCAAATCCACTTCGCTCAAGCACGAGGTCGAAATGCTCAGAAGATAGCTCAACGTTCATGAACGACGCGACGCGACGAGTCACCTTACCCAAATCGTCTTTCATATCCTCAAAGCTCAGCATGAGTACGTTTTCCGGGTTGGCCACCATTTCGTCGTACCACGACAAAAAGTGCTCCGAAAAGCCACCCGAGTGCGATGCCCCGGCGAATATAGCGTCCGCAAACTCCTCCGGGGTGATTTCCCCGCTTCCGATACCCATGTACGCCGGTAAAAACTCGTAGAAAGAGTTGAAGACGTCCCGCGGATCACGGACGACGACGACGTATTTTGCGCCTCGAGCGCAGTCTTTCGCATTTTCGTGAGACTTGAAAATGCGCGGCTCGCACGTCTGATCCGCATCGAGGTCCTGTCCGCAATCCAGCGCGAGAATGTCCCACGGTACCACCTCGGTGATTTCCCCGAACGCCTCGCCATCCTTTCCCGCCACGGCGCATCGAATCTGATGGCAAACTTGGGTCATCCAAGTGGTTCCGCACTTCGGGTACGTCACCACGAAAACATCCGACCGTCGAGGCCTAAACGAACGTCCGCGCGACACGGACGCCTCGGAGTGCATCCGAGCGTTTCGTTCGCGCATGAGCTCGAGCGCAGCGGGCGACATAGCTCCCGATCGATGATATGGACCGTCGCACAGTGACAGGCATGGGCGGTTGCCGAGTTAAAGATGCCGCCCAGAACGCACTTGGTTAAACAAGCCTCGTTCTCTCACTTTGCGACGCACATAACGGCGACGACGATGAAGACGACGATGAAGACGACGAGCGGGGCGCGCGCGACGGTGACTGCGCGCGCAAGCGCGGGGAAGACGCATCGAGGAACTGTCGTGGTGCGGGCGGATAACGAGAAGGCTGTCCGACCGGTAGAGTTCAACTTTGTGCGACGATTTGGCGCGGGTGCTGTCGCGGCGGCGGTCGTCGGTGGGCTCGCACCGTCGTCGATCGGTATCGACGCGGCGTTCGCGGGGCAAAAGACGCCCGAGTACGTCGCTGAGCTTGTGGCCACCAAGGCGGGCGCCGGCGTGAGCGGCACGGTAACGTTTACGCAAACCATCAACCGCAGCAACCAAGAGGTGGTTCAGGTGACAATGAACGTTTCTGGGTTGACGCCGGGTAAGCACGGCATCAATGTGCACGAGAACGGCAACCTGGAGGGATGCGACGACGCGGGGGCGTGCACGGGGAAGAGCTATAACCCGGACAACCGGCCTCACCACTCGAGGAACGGACCGGATAGCCTTAAGAAGTTTGGAGCGAGCGCGAGCCACTTTTTGGGTGACGGAGTCACGCTCAACAGGCATATTGGTGATTTGGGTAATATCGTTGCCGAAGAGGATGGTACGAGCACGTCGTCGTTTAAGGATTTGTACACTTCGCTCACGTCAGATAAGACAAACAACATCGCGGGCAAGTCTGTCGTGATTCGCGCGAAAGCGGACGACTATCAGACCGAAGAAGAAGATGGGGACGCCGGGCCGATCGTTGCGTACGGCGCGATTGTGCCGAAGAAGTAAACGCTTGTAATCGTGCTAAAAGACTAAGAATTTCTACAAACAACTAAGAACTATGGCCACGGAGACGTCTAACGCATCAACCTGCCGAAATCATAAACTGCATTATAGACCGCACGACGTCCACGGATATGGAGTTTCCGAGAAGAAATACAGCTTTTTTGTTCGAACACGCCCTGAATTCAAAGCTCTCGGGGACTCCGTGGAACGCTTTGATTTCCTCGACATCGAACCAGCGCAACCTACCGAGGAAGTGCTCGACATCATCTTCGTCAATGCGAAGAATTTTATCGCCGGTCCTACGCACTAAAGCGTTCTTCAGCTCGTCATCTGGGTGGTCCTCGCATAAGAGAACCGAACCACCGAAAACCGTGCTGGCGTAACCAGAAGTGAAGGTCGAACAACGCTGGCTGTCGCGCGTGACGACGTCCAACCATTTCCAATACTTCCGCACAGTATCATCAGACAGACGAAGAGAGTCTTTGGCATCCATTTCATCGATGATGTAAGACTCAAGGGACCGGGCACGCGACAAATCGTCGGCGGCGTCGGCGACAGCTAGATCCCACATGCCCGTCAGCCTGTGACTCGTCAACCAGCTTGGAACAGCCTCTGTGAAGCCTGATGCACGTCGAGTCGCGATGAGGTAGTAGCGCGCTCTCGTGTACGGTATACCCAATGCCGTGGGACTGACGATAAATTCCTCAAAGGCATACCCGCCGTTTCGCAGAGCCTGAAGAAGTCTCTCTCTCGTGTTCGATATTTGAAAGCCGACGACGTTTTCGACAAAAATCCAGCGAGGCGGATGTTCCATGCGCGGAATGGTATCGATGACGCGTAGAAAGCTTTGGGCTCGAGGATCTTCAGACGCTAACCCTTTACCTCGACGCGTGTACGGCTGACACGGCGGCGACATGGTGAGCACGTGGTCCACATCACAGCTAAAAAGTGCGTCAAGGTCGAGGTGTTCGATGTTTCCTCGGCGAGGAGCCTCGCCGAAATAGTCTTCGTACACGGCATTTGCGGCATCCGAATTGTCGACAGCGACGACGCCCTTGAGCTTCAACAATGGTTCGATCGCGAGCCTCGACGCGCCCATTCCGCTATAAAGCTCAACCAACCGTGCGTCATCCCCTAACGCTGTCAGTCTGAGTCGTCCGACACGCGGCGCCGTTTCGCGCGCGAGATGCCTCCGACTCAGCGACGCGCTCGGCGAAGCTTGAATGCGCCGCGCTTCGAGCGCGCCGACCGAAAGAAGCATCGTACGTCGACGACTGGAGTGTGAGAGCAGTCTTCACTTCTTTCACGCCTTCAGCGACGGCTTTTCAGCCGAACACTGCATCGCGGCCTCTTCATTGGCCTCGCGAGCGAAATCGGTGGACCATTTCCGAATCAGTGGGATAAAGTCACCCTTGAAGCCAAGATCGTATTGCTTTTCGCGACCGCACGCGATGGCGATGACTGTCGGCACCACCTTGGCTTTCAGTCGCTCAACACACCAACTCCTCGCGTCATCAGGAGTGCAGTCTACCCAGCCAACTTTGAATCCATCACCCACATTTGATGCAAAAGTACTGTCGTAGCTCAAAATGGCCATCAATGGCGCCAGTTGGCGACATGTGGGCGACGAACGCGCGCAAGCGACAATCAACCAATTTTCCGAGGCTCGCAAAGACGATGCACTCGCACAACTGTCCTGCGACTGAACCGCCGCGGACGTTAAATCTTCGAAGGTTTCAGGATATACCAACACTATTCCCGTGCCTTCTCCGTCGTTATCATCCGGATTGTCTTCTGATTCGGCATCACCGCCGCTTTCGCGTTGATTATCTGCGTCGTCGGCGTCGCCCAAGTCCCAGACATCTGATTCCTGCCAGCTCGCCGTCTCGTCCGATCGATCGTCCAATCGAATATGCGTCTCATGACCGTGCGTTTCACTCGTCCTTCCCATGTAATCCGCCTTGGCGTCTTCGTACGCGTGCATGGTCCACGCCGCCGCGCGAGCCAACCAACTGTCAGGCTCTTCGCCTTTCGCCTTCGCCTCGCGCGCCTCTTTGAACGCCGCGCGCCCGCTACGCACCAATAATTTAGAAACCAAACCACCTACGTCGAAATGCGTATCGCTGGTCAGTCAAGCGCGTCCATCTCCATCACACGCGACGCGTTCGTGCGAACAGTTGAAACTTCATAAGTCAAAAAAAGATGCGCACCTCGCGCGCCCTTCGCCGCGCACGCCGCGAGCGTCACCGTCAGCGCGATACGCGACGCGCGTTTGCCCGTTGTCGCGCGTCTGCTCGCTCGCTCGCGCGGTGACATTCCGAACTGGTGCGTTCGAACGAGCGTCGACGTCTGCGGACAAAGCCGCGCCCTCGTCGTTCGCGCGTCGCTCGTCACAACTCGGCCGACACGCGCACCGATGCCGAAGCGTCGCGGCGCCAAGCCGTCGACGCGCAGCGATCGCGGCGGTCGCGCTGGTCGCGCTGGTCGCGGGAGACGGTCGATCGGTGCCAGAGGCGCGGATGCGTCGGTGGGAACGCGCCGCAAGTACACGGCGGAAGAAATCATCAACTGGCAAAGTTCAGACGAGGAAGACGACGACGGGATGTTTGACGACGGTTTCGGCGTCTCTGGACTGCGCCCGAGAGCCATCGCGCGTGGACGAGGGCGTGGACGGGGCGCACGCCCGTCGGCGGCGCCACCGGTACGAAAGATGACGGTTGGCGGAGTGGAGGTTTTCTTGGATAGAGGCGGCGGCGGCTCTACGCCAGCGGGTCCCGGGGCGAGCGCGGCTGTAGGATTTGACTATAACGATATAGATGCTGGCGTACGCGGGAGTGATGATGAGGCGCACGGCGAGCCGGATGAAGTTTCGGCGTCTAGCAGCGAGGAAGAGAGCGAAGACTGGTCGGACGATAGCATCGACGACGACGTCGCGTTGGACTACATGGAAAACATTTCTGATGGTTCCGACGAAGAAGACGAAAAAGATTATGATTCTGACGAGTCAGATGAACTCGCCGGGCTTGGGTCTAAGCGCGAGCAAGTGCATCGCATGAACGACATGATGCGAGTTCTCAGAATGGATCTCGAAGGTTCGCACCCCGAGCCTCCTTTGCCGCATGGCGAGGACGTCGAAGTCGTGGCTCCCGCTGATTTTGATGCCGAAGACGACGTCTGGTCTCGACTCTTCAGTGCGGCGATAGATGCAGGAGTATCATACATAGGATTTCCTCCTGTGAAGTCATCTATGGAAGTGCCGAGCCTCGAAGAGACGCAGCGCATCGCAAAGCGACACCGATGCGATATGGAGATCAAGGGGGGCGGAAAGCGCCGACACGCGGTCCTTCACCTGACGTCAGGCTCTCGAGCGGTGTCAGTTGAAGTACATTCGTTCACACCGAAGCAATCGCGGCGAAAGAATGTCTCTTCTTGGCAGAGATCACGACGAGTGAAACCACCGCCACAATTTGTCTCTGGTGGGCTGGCCAACGACGCCGACGTCTTCTCGGAATCAGAATCTGCGGACGACACGGTGGACGCGTCGGCGGATGGAGTCGATGAAAGCGAGGTTGTGTATCCGAACAGAGGTTCGAGACGAGCTGCCGAGGCGCAGCGTCGTGACGCTGAACGACTGGAAAGAGCTCGATCGAAGAAAAGAGGAACCGTGGTAGGGGCGGGTCACGAGTTTGGAGCCTTCGAGCGGCACACGACAGGGTTTGGCTCAAAAATGCTTGCAAAAATGGGATTTAGAGGTACAGGTGGCTTGGGTAAGGCGCGCGATGGCATCGCCGAACCTGTTGCTGCAATCACTCGAGGCAAGCGTGTAGGACTTGGCGCATACGGTTCGGAGAAGTTGGTTTGATTCTTTGTTGTTGTACAAACAAATGTGTATTCAAAACAATAGGCATTCTAAAGCATTTTTCATTTCACCTCTTTCTCTTCAGGAACATCTGCCATGATCACGCGTGAACCCTCGCCGTCGACTCCGCTGCGAGTTTTTCTCTCCTTGTTTCCCACCTTCGCTGCAGCAACTTCAGCCGCACGTTTGACTTGCTTACCGCAGATAATATCTCTATGACGCTCGAGCTCATCTATGCACTGCTCGATGTCGCGGTATATCAAATCATTCACGCGCCAAAGCTGCAAAGTGTTTTGGAACTCTCCAACTGACGTCGAGCAAACAGTCCACTGGTCGTATGGATTCCATTGAATATCCCATACTGTTCCCCGATGGCCACTGTGTTGGAAAATGAGGTGTGGAGGCCCGGCGCGAGACTCGTCGCCACTTTGCTTTGCACCGACTTTATTGTAATCGAACACGTTTATGCGCCCAATTTCGTCGGCAGTCATGAAGACGCCCTTGGCTTGTGGATGCATATCTACACACAACACGCTGTCAACGTGAGAGTCAAAAGAGTACATGGCTTCATCGCTTTGAGCCTTTCTACGATCCCAAACTTTAACCGTCGTATCTTTGCTACCAGTCACGATGATGTGTTCGTCAAAAGAGCTCCACGCGACGCAGTGAATGTCGTCTTCATGTGCGCCCTTTACAGCGGCGGCTGGTTTCTTCGCCCTAGTGTCCCAAAGGAAAAGGTTTCGATCATCTCCCACAGAGCACAGCTGGTTTTCATCTAAAGGATTGAAACACACGTCTTCGATCGTGTCCGTGTGTCCAGAGAGTTCAGAACGCGCCCCCACGCACGTGTGTCTCGCCATCTCAGCCTTGCTCAAACCGCCGCCAACCATCGGAACGTCTTCGTGCGCATCTATCTGCCTCTTCTTACTCGTAGCAGCAGCCGTGCTCGCATCATCCAGCGACCAGGTCAAAACTTTACCATCCTTACCACCGCTCGCGACGAGCTTCGAGCGCTCAGACACCGCCAGCGCGTACTCTGCGCTTTCGGTGTGTCCGAGAAGCACACACGTTGGCGCCGTGTACCCACTTCCATCCGCCCTACTCAAAGCTGAATTCTTCCCTCCTGGTCCGTTTGCATCGAAAACCAAAACCTCTGGCGCGTCGGTGTGCGTCAACAGCACGTTCTCCTGTCCCGGAACGCATCGCATTCGGTTCACTTCTCCCGGGTGCCACAACGCTTTTTCCTTCTTTAAAATTGGACTCTTGCTGTGCTCGTCGAATATCATATGCTCCGCCGCAGCCACCCTCGGACGAAGCACTTCCGCCTGACACACGAGAATAGTGTTTGCTAGCGGTTTACCCGCAGCGTTCGTTCCCTCTGTCTGCTCCGTGAGATACACGCGCTGTTTGGTTCGGTATGGGTTGGCGTCGAGCACCTCTCCCCACCTCGAGCACAGGCTCGGCCACGACGTCCGCGTATGCGCGAACCAATCGTAGACAAACGGCACGAGCGATTTCCATCGCCCGTACGTCTCGTCGCTAATCATCAATCCCGTAGGTCGTCGGGCGGCGAGAGCGGCGAACTCTACGGTTGCGCGAACGAAAGCACGTGTTGAGTCACACGAGCACGCGCGCGCCACAGTTCCACGCGCGATGCGACGCGACGCGATGTCGGCGCGTCAAACCCGCGGATGGGTGATGTCGAGCGTCTTTCGAGCGCTCGTCTCGGCGTTGGTGACGATTGCGCTCGCGACGCGCGACGTCGACGCGTCAACAATGGGTGCGCTTCGAACGACTGAGAGATCATCCACGTCGCTCGTCACGGCGGATAGATACGCGATCGAGGGCGCGTTGGAAATGCGACCGCTGAAATCGATGGGGGTGGATACTCGCGAGGTGCGCATCACGCTCGGGACGGAGCGACACGGGAAGATTCGGAGCGCGTTGCGCGCGGATGGGACGTTTACGGTGCCAGACGCACCTCCGGGAACGCACGTGTTGGACGTGCACGCGACAGGATTGACGTATCCGCCGATTAGGATTAGGATTTACGGCGAAGATGAGATTGGGGGCGGTGACGTTAAGGATCCTGGAACGATCGAGGCGGTGTACGCGGAAGACAAATCTGTATCGCTCGAGACAAAGCCGTTGCGTTTGTCGCCGGTGAGCGTTGCGGAATATTACGAACCTTCTTCTTCAATCTCCGTTCGAGCGATCATGAAGAATCCGATGGCGCTCATGGTAATCATGACGGTGTTCTTGGCGTACGTCGCGCCTAAGTTGCTCGAGGCGATCGATCCCGAGGAGTTGAAACAAATGCAGGACGAACTAGCGGGAAGACAGAGACCGCCGCAGTCGTCGGCGTCGAACGCGGCGACGACTTCGGGATCGATACGATAAACCTTGAGACGTCTAACCTATCTAGCTAGCTATTAACAACAAAAAACTACGTATCATCGTCGTCCCCGTCTACGTCTGCGAAAGCCTGGTCGAGCGCATTTTTCCTCTTGCGCAAGCTCTCCCTGTCCGCCTCGTCTAACTTTGGTCTGAAGTTTGGATCGGCAGAGTTCGTCGTTCCCGGTGTTTGCTCGAGACGACGCTTTTCGCCCGTCTTTGGTTGTTGCGCAGAGACTGGGGAAGATCGTTCATCGCCCGTCTTCTGCGTGCTCGGCGCGGCGAAACGTTTCGGCAACTGTTCGTAAGGAATTGGCGCCGGCTCAGTGTGAAAGTACGGATGATCGAGCGCATTCGCAATCGTGATCCTCTTGTTCGGGTTGTATTCCAGCATCTTCTTGAGCAAGTCTAGAGCTTCGTCCGTCTCGTTTGGGAACGTTTCCCTGAGCGGCGGCGGCGGCACGTAGACGAACTCGATAAAATCTGGAAGCGCCGTGCACCCAGGCCAATTCATCTCCGTCGGCGTTCCCAGCGCCGCATACACCTTACCCAACTGATCAATGTCTGATGACCCCGCGAAGAACGGTCTGCGCAACATGAGCTCTGCGAAAATGCATCCGACAGCCCACACGTCGACGCCCGGCCCGTACGTTTTCGATCCCAAGAGCAGTTCCGGCGCTCTGTACCAACGCGCAAACACTTGATGCGTAAACCTTCGATCTGGTGACCCGAAGATCCTCGCCAAACCGAAATCCGCCAGCTTCAGGCATCCATTCGGCGCAATCAACAAGTTGTTCGGCTTCAAATCTCGGTGCAACACCCAATTATCGTGACAATGTTTCACCGCCAGCAGCGTCATTCGCAAGTACGACTTCACCTCCCCCGCGCTCAACGGCGTCCTCTTATCCTTAATCACCATTTCCAAATCGCTCGAGCAAAACTCAAACACCAAATTCAAATTCTTCTTGTGCGCAAACACATCCACGAGCGATATCACGTGTTCGTGTCGAATCTCCTGGAGCAGTTTAATCTCTCGGATCGCCGTAAAGTTCACACCCTCTCTCGCTTTACCCAGACGGATCTTTTTAATCGCCACCAGTTCGTTCGTTTCGCGCCTTCTCGCCTCGTAGACGACACCGAACGTGCCCTCACCGAGGGTTCGTCCTTTTTCGTACCGCTCCATGACGGCTCGGCTCGGGGCGGGCGCTCCCCGCCGGTCGTCGAGTGGCGTCCGAGGACACGTTCTCCTCTGATTTCGGGAGTGGGGTATCACACATTTTGACGGTTCGTAACTCATCAAAGAAATCATACATGGAAAGATTCCAAAAAAATGGATTGAAAATCCACACAACTCGACGACGACGACGACGCGCGGGTACCCGGCCGACGAGCATGTCGCTGAACCCCGGGGCGAAACTCTTCGTCCCAGGCGTTGGGTCGGTGACGCCCGAACGCGCGGCGGCGTCGCGACCGGCGGCGCGAGTGGGACAGGTGAGAACGATGTCGACGCTCGAGGACGTTGCCGCCAACGGTTCACCAGCGGACGCGCCGCGAGACGGCCCGTCGGTGTCGTCCACCGAATCGCTCATCGCGCTGACGAGCGATGAAGACGGGGCGGTGGAGCTGGACGCGTCCATGCTGAGCGTCGGAGGCGGGAGAGAGGAGGATTCGGCGTTCGGGGACGGGGACGCGACGACGGAGTGGGTGCGGTTCGATAACGGAGATGACGACTTTGACGAAGGAGTGGAACGGGGGAGGGGAGAAGAAGGCGTGGGCGCGTCGCGCTCGTCGGTGCCGTTATTAAAACACAGCTCGTCGTTAAATGGGGAGTACGGTGCGAACGAGGAGTCGGATAAGGTGGAGGATTTGACGAAGCTTCGCGAGCCGTTGGTGACGCCGAAGAAGACGTCGTACGGAACGGTTGAGGATGGATTCGTGGAGAATTCCCCAGAGCTCGTGGTGGAGTTGGATCCGGTGTCGGAGAGCGAGTTGGGTGATGTGGGTGATGACGAACAGGGTTCGGCGGCGGCGGAACCTCTGTTGGGGTCGTCTATCGGCGGGGTAGATTATGGCGCGGGCGAGTCGCCAAGCGTTTGGAAGGAGGCGCGCGTGCCGCTGTTGCCCCAGATTAAAGAGTCGACATACGGCGCCGCGTCGCCGATTCGTCCGATAAAAACGAAGAAGGAACGCCGCGCGCGTCGCGTTCACGTGTTGGAGGCAATTCCACAGGAGGAAGATGAATTTGAAGTCGCGGAGACGGCGCCGACGGCGGTGGATGCAATCCCCGACGCCGCCGCTCAGATGCCATTGCTCAGTGGTAAATCTGCCGAAAGCCCCGTATACGGGGCGACCGAACGAGACGTTTTCGGTGAGTTTGTGAGCGCGGATGCAGAGCCGATGAACTTGCGTCAGTTTTTGCAAGAAAATGACGCGCCGTACGAATCGCTGGATGGCGATTACAGGACTCCGCACCGAGACGAAGAAATGCTCGACGCCGCCGAGGTGAGCGAACCGCAGTTCTGGTCTGGTATGGCACCGCCCTCGGCCCCACCGATGACGCAATTCTCCCCGATATATCAAAGAAATGCGCTCGTCGATGATTTATGCTGCATCATCTGGACGGTGGCTCGCGAACGACTCGATCTCCTTCAACCGCTCTTCAGACTGCAAGGCTCTTCCATTGGACGAATCACGCTTCCGCATCTTCGCCGCGTAATGTATCGACTCGAGCCTGCTCGCGCTACTCCTAGAGCGCTCGATCGGCTCGAAGCGATGCTCTGTGCGTGTGGCTACGTCGAGGACATTACGCTTTCTGAATTTGTGCACGCCACACACTCGGGCACTCTCGCGGCTACACGCTTGTCAACGGCGTCAGGTGCTCGAGAGGCATCCATACTGTGCGGTTACTTAGACGAAATCATAGATAGAACACCAGCCTCGGCTCAGACGGCGCTCATGCTGGGCACGAGTCGGCACAAGGCATGGCTCGACTTGCCGCGATTGCTCGCCAAGGAACTTGAACCTGAGCAACTGTGCCTGCTCATCGCTACGATCGACTTGGCTGACATCGCCGATGACAATAAGTTGGTAGACGTCACCATTTACCAAGCATGGCTTCGCCAAATGCAAGTGAGATTGCACAACACGCCGCTTCCAAGGGAGCCGCTAGGAGTGGTGCCGCAACCTGAACCATCGGAGCCGACTGACGAGGAACTTCGAGCGCGTCAAGTAAAGCGTAATCGTCTCGTATCTCTGTGGGAAGAGCGAGAAGAAAGACGTCGATACACTAATCTAGTTTGAATCTTACAAATGTAGCACTACCTACTTTCTGAAGAACATCTTCAAATCTGATTGCATTCCCTTTTGCTTCTTACCGGTTCCTCTACTCGTCGCCGCGAGACGTGCGCGAGCCTGCGCGGCATCATCCATCGCTTGGAGACGGCGCGCCACGTGCCAGTCGAGATGTTCATCCTTCTTTTCTAGCGGGAACTTTCTCGTGCACTCTTTACAAAGCCACATTTCACCTTCTTTGTCGATGTGCTGCGTTGCCGCCGCCGTTTCCGGCGAAAGTAAAAAGTTTTCAATCTTCGCTTGGTCCTCCGGCACTTCTTCTTCGTGGTCAAATTGAGACACCCTGGCGCCAACTAGTCGTAACGTCATCGAAGCGCCGATTGAGTTTTCGTTACGCATCAGTCTCAGCGCAGAGTTGACTATGGTTTTGACGTCGTTCGTTGGCCCGGCGAGCGTTGTTTGACGCTGAATGACGTCGAACGTGCTCCTCTTGAGCTTGATGGCGACCATCCTCCCTTTCAAGTTTAGTCTCTGGCACTCTTCAGCAACCCCAGTTGCCATTTCTGTCATTTTGGCGTCGAGATACGCCTTGTCCGAAGTGGCTTTGAATGTTTCGCTTTTGCTAACTCCTTTACGGCCGACGGAGCCTTCGGGCGTCTCGCGCGGATGTAGCTCCGTACCGATTCCCAGAGCGACACCGAGTAAGAAATTGAACGCCTTGGGTGTGAACAACGCTAAAATCATCGCGCGCTTTTCCAACAAATCACCGCACGTCTGAATGCCAAACTCTGTCAAAATCCGTTCCAGTGTTTTACCTATGCCGTACATTTTCCGCACCGGCAGGACGTTTAAAAACTTTAAAACCGCGTCTCTATTCGTCTCCAAGATGTATTGACCGTTCGGCTTGTTGAAATCGGAACACACTTTCGCGAGTCGTCGCGAACACCCGCCACCGACCGAGCACGTCAGCCCGCCCGTGGCTTCCTTGACTTTGCTTCGAATCTCCTCAGCCACTTGCTCCATCGTGACGTCGTTTTCAGCGCAATAGGTGGTCACCTCGATGTAAGCCTCGTCCAAAGACCCGGCGATGAAATCAGGATTGTACTGGGCGAACACACTCCGCGACTCCCGACTCGCCTTGATGTACTTTTTGAAATCAGGCTTGACGAAGACGAGCTCGGGACAAAGCTTCTTCGCGATGAATCCCGGCATTGCCGCGCGCACGCCGAACTTACGCGCCACGTAATTCGCCGTCGTTAGCACGCACGATGGCCCGGCAGCGACCGCGACGGGTACTTTCTTCAGCTCTGGATTCGCCAACTCTTCACACGCGGCGTAAAATCCATCCATATCGCACACCAACCACTTTCTATCCATCAACCGCTCCTTTTCCAACTTTTTCGCGCACTCATCCGACCGCCGTCGCCAAATTTCCCATTCCACCTCTGAAATACCCTTTGCCTTTTGTTTCATGATTTCAATCCGCTTCGTCGTTCTCGCCTCTTTCCTCACCTCGTTTTCAAAGTGCGGTGTCCCGACCGTCGCGTCGTACACGATCCTCCGCACGCGTTCTCTGTCCACGTCCTCCATCCCAGCCTTCGCGTGCGTAAAGACGCTTCCAAACGACAACGCCTTTGGCGCCGCCCCACCGTGTCCCGCGCTCGCGCTCGAACCATCACCGCTCGTCGACGCTTTGACGTTCACTTTCTCTCCGTCCCTTCCCGGTCCCGACGGTGAAGTCGGCGCCGACGGCGCGTGGTTGCCGAACAACGTCTCAGCGCTAGCTCGCGCGTCTCGAGCCTCTTCTTCTGCGTCATCCACCGCATCGAGCTCTTCATCGTCGCACCACCGCATCGCGTCGTCCTCGTCGTCCCATCGCGCGTCATCCCACCCGTCCTCCGCGTCCTCCGCCTCCTCCTCCTCCTCCGGTCTCGACATCGTCGCGCTGTGACGACGATTCGGGACGGGTCGCGTTCGTTGGCTTCTTCGGTCACGCGCGAACGCGACGAAAAACGGGTGCCAACAATGCGGCCACCGCCACGCGCCGACGCACCGATGCCGCCGTCCGACGTCGCGCCGACGCGCGGACGCGAGTACCCCGTGCGTCTCGGTGCGTCGCTGGTCGGACGTCCGGAAGACGGCGGCGACGGCGACGACGGCGGCGACGACGACGCGAGAGCGCTGACGGTGCTTCGGTACGACTGGAGATCCTCTGACGCGGATGAAACCCGCCGGGCGAGCGTCCGGGCGACGCCGAGCGGGGCGGTGGAGGTGACGTACGCGTCGAAGACGAATCCGATGGACGGGACGGTGCGGTACCGCGGGATGCGACGGGTGAAAAAAGGGAGGAGAGACGAGGACGTGGAGGAAGGGGAGCGGGCGGGCGAAGGCGCGAGCGAGGACGCGGGCGTGGACTGCGCGTTGATGTTTGATGAAACGACGGGGACGTTTACGCTCGAACGGGTCGGGTGCGTGGTGGGAAGTTTGAGGATTGCGCGCACAGACGAAGGGCGGGTCGGCGCTGGGGAGCTCGGGGACGGGGTGGGCGTAAGGGAGGGCGCCGCGGGCGGTTCGACTGCTGAAGACGACGCGGACGGAGGGAAAACAGAGGAGCTGTTTCCCTCTTCCCCGCGTAAAAAGCCCAAGACGAAGATGAAAACGGATGTTTGAGAGGGTGTGCTTCGTCGCGTAGTTTGTTAGTAGAAGAATAAGAGAGCGAGACACTTAGCGAAAACCAACAATCTCCTCCTGTGTTTGAGTTAACCGACCTCAGAAACGGACTCCTTGAGTGGGGGCCGTCTTCTCATCGCGACGCAACGCGACGCGACTGCATTGTCAGTCGTCGGCATCGCGACTCAAAGATGTCTGTCCGCGAGCGCGTGTCGTCCGTCTTGGCGACGCTACCGCCGGCGAGACACGCGTTTGCATACGGTTCAGCCGTGCTTCGAGACGCGTCCGTTTCCAACGTAGAGAGGGCGCTGGACCTCGTCGTCGTCGTGGATGACCCCGTGCGATGGCACGTAGAGAATATGGAGATGAATCCGTCGCACTACGCCGGGCAGATGCGGGCGAGCGGGGTGAGAGGGGTGGATTTTGTCTCGCGGCGACTGGGCGTCGGTGCACACTACAACTCTAGGCTCTCGGACGCGCACGGGCGCGCGTTCAAGTACGGCGTTGTCGGAAAAAAAGATTTGTTGGACGACATGCACACGTGGCGACATCTATTCGTCGCGGGGCGGATGCACAAGCCGCATTACGAGGCGTTGGGGTGCGAAGAGGTGCGGCGCGCGCAAACGCTCAATATTCGAGCCGCCGCGCGCGCGGCGCTTTTGACGCTTCCGGAGAGCTTTAGCGAGGGTGAGTTTCACCGCGCGGTCGTTGGATTGTCGTACCACGGTGATATACGGTTCATATTCGCGGCTGAAGATGGTAAGAAGATTGAGCGCATTGCGACAGCGAATGCGGATGAAATGCGGGAAATGTACGCCGAAGCGCTTGCCGAACGCGTCGATATTGGAACGCTCAGTGAGTCGCCGCCGACGTCGTCGTCGTGGAGTCAAGATAAGAGTCTGGATACCGTGATCGGTTTGCTCGCGGACTTGCCGCCCTCGGTGCTCACCATGCTCGGTAACGCTGTGCGCGTGCCAGTAGACATGAGCCCTGAGGAGACGGCGACAGTCGTATCTGAGGCTTTCAAGAACGACTCGACCCGCATTTCCGCCGCGGTGAGCGTATGTTTACGGCAAATCGTGCGTGTCAGTAGCGCCAGGCAAGCGTTTGCGGCGCTCCTGTCGACGTCTCCGACGAAGACTGTCGGTTACGTTGGCGCAAAGTTCTTCAAGGCGGCGAGCAGCCTATTCGAGAAGTAGTGTAGCGATAGAATGTAGCGATAGATTAGCGATGGTAAACAGAACGAACTGAATAGAATTAAATTGCCCGGGCAAATTCACCCGAACTTATATTTCCTAGGGGTTCCAACCGCGGCGCGCCTCGCGCGTCGCGGCGACTACATGTATTGCGGCAGAGCTCCAAATTTAAGCGACGAAGACTTGGCTAAGCTTGTCGACTTGGCCCTTGACGGACATGTCGATGAAGCCAGAGCCATCCTTACCGTATTGGACGACGAAACCACCGAGGAGGGACTCGTCAACTTCCGGCTTGAGCTTGATGTTCTTCGCACCCGTCATCTCTTGAAGCTTCTTCGCAATCATGAACTGTTGCTCGTCTTCAAGCTTCACCGCAGAGGTGACCGTCGCAACTTGCGTGTCGGTCGCCTCGCAGAACAAGGTGTCAAACTCTTCGATGATGGATTCAACTTGGTTTTCACGCTTCTTGTCAACCAAGAGGTTCAAGAAGTTGGTCGTGAAGGCGTGGAAACCCGCCTCCTTGCCAATCTTCGCCAACACTTCCTTCTTCTTTTCCGGAACGATGGTCGGGTTGGCCAAGAAACTAGCGACAGAGGCGTTCGTCTTGACGTAATCACCGAGGGTTTCCATGTCGGCGTGCACTTGTTCGAGCGCACCAGAAGACTTGCACGCATCGACGAGCGCGGAAGCGTAGCCAGAGGACACGGCGTTGGACTGCGCGCGCGAGGATTGGATAAGTTCAAGATTCAAGTCAGTCTTTCAGTTTCTCGGGTTTTCACTCGTCATTTCTCGAGAGGGTAAACAGCGGTCCGTTCCCGAGTCCTCTCGGGAATCACACATCAATCAAACCCGATGGATGATACGTCCAACCGCGCGACCCGTCGACCGAACCGCCGACGCGCGCGAACGACCGACGGAACGCCCGAACGACGAAGCTCCATCCGCGAACCCGCATTCGTCGACAACAGAACGCCGTGACGTGCTCGCGCGCGGCGCGACGCGCCGGGATCATCCACGCCGACCGAACCCTCGTTCGCGGGAGGATAAAACCGCGGGGATACGCGAGATCGCCCTAGGATGCGACGACGCCTGCCTCGCGTCGCTCCTCCGCGCGAAAACGCGGGTGCTTCGCGGTCGGGATGGTCGTAGAAAAAAATCGATCCGTCTTTTCGCGTCGCTCGCGCGCGCGCTCGGCGCGCGTCGGCACCGCGCGGCGACGCGGATTCCCCGCGGCGCGGGGAACGTACGGTCGCGACTGGTGGCTGACGACTCTTTCGCCCGAGCGAGCGAGCGCGGCGGACGACGCGACGAGTAAAAACTAAAGGCCGGTGCGTACCTTGCCGGCGCGAACGGCGACGGATCTCTTCGCCGCGACCGCGCGTCTGTTGACGGCGACGGTCGGGCGCGTGGAGGCGGATGCGCTGATGGTGAACATCGTGTGCGTGTCTGTGTGTCGTCCGCGCTCCGAGCGATGCGAGGCGATGCGATGCGAGGCGATCGATCGATGGTACGCGCGGTGCATACCCGTATGTGTAAGCAGTATGAATATTACACCATCCGAATAATCCATACGCCATTTTCATCGATGAAATATTTCAAGTGATCGGTAAAACGCACCGATGGATTCTTTTTGACCGGGTTAGGGTTTTGCCAGTCAAGCCCCCCTTTGTAGTAAATCACGGTTCATCACTCGCCGTTTCGTCCCTCGAGTGAGAAACGAACAAAAATAATTTTTGAAAACGAAGTGCAAGCGCGACAGCCAACGCAGCCAACGGACGCGACTTGGACGCGCGCGCGTCCATAGACGGACGAATCGACGGACGGATCGACGGACGACGACGAGGAAGATGACGGCGACGGTCATGTCCGCCGCGGCGCGAACGGCGGCGGCGCGAGGCGCGTTCGTGCTCTTCGAAGGCGCGGATAGGTGCGGAAAGAGCACGCAGGCGCAGCGGTTGGTGCACGCACTTCGCGAGCGAGGCGTCGCGGCGGAACTGTGGAGGTACCCGGACCGAACGACGGCGATGGGGAAGATGATTGATGAGTATTTGCGATCGAAGAGCGAGATGACGGACGGGGCGATTCACCTGTTGTTCGCGGCGAACCGTTGGGAGAAGAAGGAGCTCATGGAGCGTAAACTGTCTGAAGGCGTGACGCTCGTGTGCGATAGATACTCGTACAGCGGTGTGGCGTTCACGGCGGCGAAAGGGGTCGAAGGGCTCGATTTGGATTGGTGTCGCGCACCGGAGGTCGGTTTGCCGCGTCCGGACGCGTTGATGTATTTGGAACTATCGCTCGAAGAGGCGTCTCGACGAGGCGGTTTCGGCGAGGAGCGATACGAGACGAACGAGATGCAGCGAAAGGTGACTGAAAACTTTGAAAAGATGAAGGAGAACTGGTGGGACATCGTCGACGCGAACAGAGACATGGACGTCATTCACGAAGAGGTCGTGTCCATCGCCATGGCTGCCGTGGAGAAATGCCAACAGGGCGAGCCGCTCAAGCGGCTGTGGGAAAAGTAAATCCTCTAGACTGTGTAACCGACAACTAAAACGAACGAACGAACGAACGAACGACGCGTCAGACGCCTCCGCGCGAGGTGCACGCGATGTCGCTGACGCGAGCGCTCGACGCGAAAATCTCGCAAGAGTTTGCCGAGGCTTTCGGAGACGAGGTGGTGCGCGAATTGTCGAGCGACGGCGACGCTGAGCTCTCGGAAGCGCTCGAACGAGCTTTGCATTCGGCAGACGTTTCAGCGGCGAGACGCGTCGTGGAGGTCACATACGATGCGCTTCGCAAAGGGAAGACGTGGCCAAAACCGTCGTGGAGAGAGGCTTTTGTTTTGGCGCAGCTTCGCGTGTGCGTCGAGTCGCTGAGAGAATGCGAAGAGAGCGGGCGGAGAGTCAAGGCGGCCGAAGCCGTACGGGCGGCGGACATGACGCTCATTGTCGGCGCACCCGGGGAAGCTGTGCAGCCGTTCATCGAAGCCGCGGAATCTTTGCTCGATGTTCACTTCGACACGAACGCGTACGAGGCGAGCGTCGAGGGGAGTGGCATGTTATTTCCAGACTCGGCTCCGTGCGTTGATTGGGGAGAACGACGCTGGCTTCGGCGTCTAGATGAGCCAATCTCCCCAAAGGAGTTTAAGCGAGAGTATTACTCGACGGAAACGCCTGTTGTGATGACTGGTGTGGGTTCGAGTTGGCCGGCAATGAAAAAGTGGAAAGATTTAGCGTGGTGGAGACGCTTTCACGGTCACCGTTTCGTTCCGCTCGAGCTTGGTCGATATAGCGACGAACACAACTGGCACGAGGAAGTGAAAAGTATAGGGGATTTCATTTCCGAAGATATGGTCCCGGCAATGTCTGCTAGCGGTATGCGTGATCAGCCTGTCGCCTACCTCGCGCAACACCAGCTGATTGAACAAATTTCTAGTCTAAGCGCTGATTTTACGCCGCCAGAGTATTGTCGCAAATCGCTGGAGCGCATCAACGTCTGGATGGGTACCGGCGGTACAATCACCCCGTGTCACTTTGACACGTATGATAACTTTCTCGGACAGGTGAGTGCATCCCATTTCGTTTGTCGTCGCGTCGCATTTTTCCTTTACTTCACGATGTTTTTCTCTCAATTTGGGAGTTTTACGAAGCCAACCTGCCTGAGACGTGTCAGTGTTGGCGATACGAACTCCCTAGATCAAAGCGAGCGATATAGAACCGAGATATCGAAGTCATGATTATCGGCCTACACAGCGCTCTACACTTTCGTCCGCACGTTCTCACCCCTTTTCATCTTTGATTTTTCTTCTCTCTTTCTGCGTTTTTAGCATGTCCATTAACCGCGTTTGGCTCTGTTACGCATCGCAGGTTGCCGGTTTCAAGCTTGTGCGTCTCTATCTGGAGTCCGATACTCCGTACATGTATCGTTTCGCTGGATCATCGGGTGGAGCTAGCCGGCACTCGCAAGGTAACTTTAGCGCTGTTGACGTAGAGAATCCGGATTTGGCCCAATTTCCAGATTTCGCCAACGCGACGCCGTATGACGTCATCCTCGCTCCGGGTGATTTCGTATACATTCCAGCGAAATGCTGGCATTACGTGCGCTCCTTGACACCATCGATTAGCTTAAACTTTTGGTTCTAGTAGACTTGTAGATGTTGTAGTCGGTAAAATTAGTCTTTAGTCGTAGGACGTCGCTCACCTGGATAAAGACTGAGCTTCAACCTCGTGCGAGCCTCACAACTCTGCATCTCGCTCGAGTTTGTGCCAAGAATAGCGAGGAACATCAAAACGACACGTGCGCTATCAACCCATGGCCCCGAAGAGTAATGCCTTAGACTACGAAAACCTTCTCGTCGCCGTCCCGGCGCTCCAAAAGGTTGCACCCCAAGCGATCCTTTGGACGTTGCTTTATGTGGCGTTGCGTTTCACGGCGCTGAGAAAGCGCACGCCAGACTTTACGAACCGCGTGATCAGTCTCATCCACGCCGTGGTTGCCATATTTATGTGTGTTAGATGCTTGCCGACGTGGGGCGCGCTGTTGGAGAACGTTGGCGGCGTCAACTCTCCGGAGCACTTGGAATGCATGACGTTGTCGCTCGGGTACTTTGTCTACGATCTCCTCTACTGCGTGCTCAATAACGAGCTCGAGAATGTCATTCATCATCTTTTCACTGTCGGTGGTCTCGCGAGCGGCATCATCACCGGTCGCAGTGGGCCAGAACTCGTTGGCTGCCTTTTCCTCATGGAGGTGAGCAACCCGAGCCTTCACGCTCGCTTTTTGTTCCGCGAGCTTGGGATGAAGGATAGCCTCGTGTCCACGTTGAACGATTTGGTGTTTGCGTTGCTCTTTTTGTTCTGCAGACTCATCGTTGGCCCACCGTTGGTTTGGCAGACGGTTACGAACCAGTCCAACACTTACATCGTCAAAGCAGGCGCGCTCGGCATTCTCGTTGTTTCGTTGATGTGGGGATGGAGAATCGTCATGATGATTGTTCGTACGCTGAAAAAACTCAACGGTGGTGGAAAGAAGGAGAAGCGAACTTAAATGTATCGACTACCGTAGCCTAAAATTTTTAAACGTTCTATAGACAGCAGTTATATCGTCGCAATCAAAGTTCATCTTTAGTCGCGCGTTTCGCATCTGCGTCGACGTAACGCCATCGCGTCGGCTTCTTAGCAGCTTTCAGAATCGCATCGCCCCAAAGCTTTGCGGCGCTCTGGCGCGCATACAGTCTCGTTTGAGCCGCCAAGGCGATCCGTTCTCGCGTCTTCATCTTCGCCCCAGCGGATGCGTTCGCAGTGCGTACCGCAATCTTGACGTAATCGCTTGGATTCTTTGCGATGAAGTCTTTAATCTTCATCACCCTGTAATACGCTTGCGTCCATCTTTGTCCGATCGTTTTACCCGGTAGCGTCACGATAGGTGCGCCGACTTCGAAAGCCTCGCGAGTCGTGGTGTCACCGCCAAAGTACACGCTGTCCAACACGACGTCGGCGAGATTATACATGCCCATGAGCTCGAAGTGCTTCATGCGCGGAACGAATACGACTCGTTGCATGTCGACGCCGTGGTGCTCGAGTCTCGATACGATGATATCGTGGAGGTGTTCCATCGTATCCACGAGCTTCATTAGAATCAGAATGGCTTTCGAGTCGCTCGCCTGAATTTGAGCTAGAATTGCGTCGAACGTGTGGTGGTATTTGAAATACGCCTGCGAGCAGAAGTACCACGTCGCATTTGGCGCCGCCGTTAATTTTTCGCGCTCCCGCTCGGGAATGAAATCCAAATTCTCACGAGTAAAATGCGTGAAAGGCACCGCACCCTTGATTATGGACACGCCATCTTTCGTTCGGGGAGTGAACTCTTCCCACGGCGCGTCATCGCTTTGTACGAGCAGCAGCTCTTCGGTGTAAAACTTTTGCGCCTTAACCTTCGGCAACTCTGCCAGATTCCACGAAACAAAGAAATCCATTATATCAGACGGAATCCCTGACGTCACCGGATGCCCGTGCGTCACCATTTGAATTGGCGCCAACTTTGACATTGCGAGGTTGTGGAGCTCCGCAGTCATGTGCAAGTCGAGATAGAGAAGTATGTCAAACATTTTGGACGCAATCGCCGCCTGATTATCTCGTATCCCTCCGCCGTCTCTACCCATGGGTTTCAAGTACACGTTGGTTTCCTTATTCAAAGACAAAGACTTGTCCTCTTCGGTAATTGGAACCGTGCCGTAATAGATGAATGAAACTTTGAAGCGCGGGTCCTCCTGAAGACCTCGCATCGTTGGTCCAAAGTTGCCCCAAATGCTAGACTCAGAGGTGAAGAACGAAGAGACGACGCCGAGCCGAAGCGGCCTGGATCCGACGTCGTCGTTGATCCGTGGCTTCGACTCCAAAATGAGGTGCGGAGAGTGAAGCGCGGCTTTTGGCTCTACTTTTACTTTCAGTTGCACCCACTTTTCAATCTCATTTCTGTAATCGCTTCCGTCGTAATAGTACGCAATTGGAAAAACGCTTGCCAGCGAGGTGAGATGCGGGCACATGAGTTGCGGCTTGTCGAGCAAAGCGTCCAACTTTTCGTTGAACCGCGCCACCAAACCGACTTCCTCGTCACGATCCTTTGGAAGCATGGTTAAAATCGTATCGCCGAAAATGTCCCAGCAATCGTCTCTCGCCGCACGCGAGTCGGATGCCAAATCAAAGTATTTACGCGCCTCTGCGTGTTTGTAATAAAAGTAGCGATAATACCCAACGCGCACAGCGGCTCCGTGAAACCCGATCGAGTGCGGCGAAACGGGCGGTGAGAGCGACATCGAGTGTTCGAGAAATAAACTCAATCTATTGGCGCCTCGATCTGAAATATCTACGCGCCCCATGGATTCCCCAGCCATGGTTTCCAAAATTCCCAAACTCAACATGGCAAACGAAGACGTCGGTTTCACCTTGAGCGCGTCGGCGTACAGCCGCGCGGCTTGTTCTGTGCTTCCTTGCGATTCCTTCACGCGACCGGCAATGGTGAGCGCGTCGGCAAAATCGTCGAGACTGTGGAAATTCGAGCGTTCAATTTCTCCTTGAAAGTGCCGATGTCTCTTTCCGAGGTGACGAATCCAATCGTCCACTCGCCCAGAAAATCCAGCTGTTCCCCAGCCAAATACTTCAGCTGCGTACATCTGTTGCGCCCGACGCGACGTCATCTGATCTTCGTCCCAGAACGTATCGATCGCCTTGTGCATCGCCTTTTCAAACGCTTCGGCGTGCGCTTTCACGTCTGCGGTGAATTCATACATTGTCCCAAAGCCGTTGAGCGTTTCCGGTAGCGCGCCCAAATTCGACGTCACGACGAGCACTCCCGCGCTCAGCGCTTCGATCGCCGCGATGCACGACGTCTCGACCCAAATGGAAGGATACGCGAATATGTGAGCCTTACTCAACGCCGCGCGCACCTCATTGTTCGACACCGCTCCGTGATACGTACACCCCGGATGCGCTCGGCACATGTCGAATAACGCTTTGTACGAAGAGTCCGCTTCGTCCCATCCGTAAATTGAAAAACTAGAGTACACATCCAAATGCAGTTTCCCGTCGTACGCGTCGTAGAGTTTTGGAAACACATTCATCAGGATGACCAGTCCGCGATGCGGGGTGGTGTGATAAATCAACCGCAACGTCCCGTCGTCGTCTTCGTTTTGCGCTTCCCGCCTCGTCTCAAATGGTTCCACGGCGTTTCTCAAAACCACCGCTTTATCCCCAAAACTCCCGAATTTCTCCTCGAACGCCCTCTTCTGCCACTCGCTCACGAATATAATCGAATCGAACCTCTTCCGACTGCGCTTCTTCGCCAAGTGCCGCGCTTCTGGATCTCCCGGTAAATCGTGCAACCACAACACGTTCAACACGTCTACGTCTGAGCTCACGCTTCGCACGCGACTCTTAATAATGTGAAACTTCTTCGTTAGCACCTCCGGAAGACGCGTGCGAAGGCTTTCAGACATCAGTTCCGTCCCTCCGCGCGAACCGACGGTGGTCCCATCCGACGCAACCGTCCCTCGCGTCGGTTCATTTGTTACTTCACCCGTCTTTCCAAACGACCTCAACGCATCGACCGGTCGCGTCGCGAGCCCGAGCCCGAGCCCGAAAAAGATGACGCACACCGCGACGAGCCGATCGAAGACGCGGGGTCGGCGCGCGCGCTGCCGCCGTTCGCCGCGATGCATCACATCAAGCGTCGGTGCGTGCGCACGTGTGCGGTGTGACGACGCACTCGGTCGAGCCGTCGTTATCAACAACGAACGAACGAACGAACGAACGAAGTGATTGCTAAGAATAGCGCCGACGGACTTCGACGCGATACGTCGACGCCGACGAAGCGGGATGCGCGCCATCGAGTGTTGTCCGATTTGCGTCGACGCGCTCGATGCGTACGGTGACGATGGACCAAGGATTGGGAGTCCAATCGACGGGAGCGGAAGCGGCCCCGCGAGAAGACTTGGCGAGAGCGGCGGTGTGTGGAACGATGCGCTCGATGACGATGCGGGAAGGCGCGAGAGCGCGACGACGACGAGCGTTTCTGTGGCGTTGAGTGCACTGAAACGGCGATCGAGAACGTTGGGGACGGTGTCGCGGGGTGGCGTCAGCGCGTGGATGTCTGCGTCGGCGCGAGACGTGTCTGTTCGTGCGCCGGCGAAACCGAGACGAGAATCGAGAGCGCCGCCGACAACGATGACGACGGCGAGTGGGGTGGGTTTCGTGGTGAGAAGTTCAAGCGTTGACTTTTCACCGCTGAGTCGTCCCGAGCATGCGATCGAGGGTGTCATCAACGCACTCGAGGATGTCAACGGAGATGTTGAGTGGGAAGAAAGACTGCGAGCCGTCGAGCTGGCGCACAGATTAGTTCTACATCACCAACGCGTAGTTTCGGCGCGTCTGCGACCATTCATCGTCGCCGCAGTGACGGGTGTAGAATCTCTTAGATCGTGCGTCGCCAGAGCGTCGCTTTCGCTCGTGAAAACCATGGTGAGTGGATTTCACATGGACACCGAAGTCGATTACGTCTTGCCGAGCGTGCTCAAGAGAGCCGCAGAGATGAATTTCCTCTCCCACGATGCGAATGAGATACTCCATCTCCTCGCGAAACACGTTTCGCCCATCGCGTTGATTCGTGCGCTCCGTCGTCAAGCGTCAACGAGAAGATTACACTCCAAGGTGGCGATGTGTTTGGCGCTCTGCGTGGAGGAGGCATCGAGCGGCACGTTTCGGGGTCGACAAGGATGCGTCACGCTCGATCACGCCCTCGATACGCTGGAGCATTGTTTAAAGAGCGGGAACCGAAACGTGCGCGAGTACGCGAAGCGATGCTTACGCGGTATTCGAGAAGCGACGAACGCGGATGGTTGGGACAAAGCGACGAAGAGATTTCCAGAGCTCTGCGCCGAATTCGACGAGTTTTGATGACAGACTTGTTGAAAACTCACAAAATGCTGCTCGCTCGCGCTAGTCGTTGCCAAAGTAGATAAAAATCCCCTCAGCGGGGTGACGTGGTTAAAGTCATCGAGTGACGTCAATCTTAATCGCTTTTACCCTCTGCGTTTTCGTCGGTGCGGTATTGTTCGCGCCACTTGTCGCCCTTGTTGTTCTTCGGCACGCCCTTTTCGACGTCAGTCGCGGACAAGTTGAGCTTGTTTCCGAGCGCCTTGTCGTCATACTTGGTCACATCGACGTCATAGTTTTCAACCGTCATACTGTCCTTGAGCGTTTCCGTCACCGGCTTGGCCAACAAACCATCCTTACCCTTGGTGTCCGCCTCTTGCTCAAATTCCTTGGTCTTGCTGTTCGCCATGCCGAGCGCTTGCGCCGCGAGTTCCTTCTTCAACCGCTCGCGCTCCGCCGCCTGTTCCGGAGTCTCCTTCTCGCGTTCCGCCTTTTGCTTGGCGATGTCCGCCATTTGCTGACCGAGCGGAGAGTTCGGGTCCACTTCATCGGCAATCTTGTTCAAGCGTTCCGTGGCGTTTTTCCCTCGGCTATCCTCGCCGAAACCTTCGTACGCCCGTCCTTCCGTCTGCAAAATCTTCAGCACGTTATCCGCGCTGAAGTCGTTCGACTTGGTGATGTCTTGCACTTTCGGCCACAACGATCCGGCACCGAGCGGAAGCACGAGCCAAGAGATGCCTTCAATCGAACCGAGCAACGTTCCCGGCAACCCGTGTCCGGTGAGCGCTTTACACAACAAGGACAATCCGACCACCGGGACCGTCGCCGCGGTCACCACCGGCGGAATCTTGTTCGTGATTTCATCATACTTTTGCATAATCTTCTCCGGCGTCATCTCATCGTTGGAAGACGCGCGCGCGACGACGACGTCGCGTCGGCGGGAGATCGGAGCGACCGCGACAGTGGATGACGATCGTCCACCACGCTGCATCTTCTTCGCGTCGACACCGCGTCGCGCCTTGACCGGCATCGCCGTCGTCGCCTTGATCGTCGTCATCATCATCGCGTGCGTGTTTGAAATCGAGCCCGAATGCGTTCTGGCGCGCGCGAGCGGCGATGAGTGCCGTCGCGTCGTCCTGCACGGACTGGATTAATCCACTTCGTATCTTCATCTTTGGATAACGAACGCAAAACGGCGAGTCATGAACCGTCACATTTGGGACCCACTGAAGAGGTTTGGGACCCAAAAAGTGCACGACGCGGACGCGACCGGCGTCACTCTTGAACCGTTCGAGCGCGGACGACGACGGTAGCGATGGCGACGACGGTGAGGATGACGGCTGCGGCGACGCCGACGACGCGTGGGGATCGGTCGAGGTTCGGGCGACGACGACGGGTGTCGACGTTTGCGACGACGATGCGTCGGGTGGGGTGCGAGGGTGAAGCTCGCGTGATGAACACGTCGACGCTCGGGCGGCAAAGGGTAAAGCTGACGACGAGGACGACGACGAGGACGCGCGCGATGGAGAACGACGACGACGAATCTTCGTCGTCTTCGCCGTCGGGGAACGAAATGTCGCAACAGAGATTCGACGCGCGGACGTTCGACACGAAGATTGAAGACTTGGCGAGCCTCGGGTTGACGCGCGCGTTAGAAGAGGTGGACGCGCGACTGGAGCGAGCGATGCGAGGAGAAGCGGCGTCGACATCGACGAATGACTCGGACGGCAGCGATGGGATGGCGATTCGCATGGCTGGGGAGGCGGCGGAGCGCGAGGCGGTGGATTTGATGGCGTGCTTGAGGCAGCGAGGGGAGCTTACGGCTTTCGGCGCGGCGCACAACGTGCCAAAGCGGGATTACGCGCTCGCAGAGTTGAGACTCAACGGAATCGAGGCGGAAAAGTTGTTGGCGCCGACGGAATCGACCATCAAAGGGATTAGGGATAATTTTACGCGTGTGTTCGGGGTGTTGTACGTCGCGGGGTTGTATTTCCTGCATCCGACGTTCGCGCAGGGCGCCGGGGTGGCGGCGTTTGCGGCGTTTTGCGCGACGTACGATCAAGTCGTCTTTGGCGGGGGCGTATCGGCGCTCGCGTTTGATACTGTGGCGCAGTCGACGTCGAAGGAGTACGTCACGCGTTTGCGTCGACACGAGGCGGCGCACTTTTTGACGGCGTATCTCATCGGCATATTGCCGAAAGGGTACACATTGAGTTCGTTGGACGCGTTCAAGACGTACGGGGCGCTCAACATTCAAGCCGGGTGCGCGTTTTGCGACGGCGAATTTCAACGCGAAGTACAAAAGGGTAAAATTACCTCGACGTCCCTCGGACGCTTCGCGTGCGTCGCCATGGCTGGTATTTGCATGGAATACATACTGTTTGGTTTCGCCGAGGGTGGGCTGAGCGACGTGCAACAGCTCGATGGGTTGCTCAGGGCGTTGGCGTTTTCGCAGAAAAAGTCAGATTCCGAGGTGCGATGGGCCGTTCTCAACACCACAGCTCTCCTGCGAAGACACGTCGGTGTCACGGAAAAGCTGGCGGATGCGATGGCGCGCGGAGCCTCCGTTGGGGAATGCATCACTTTGATTGAGATGGAAGTGCAAAAAGCCGAGCTCGTATAAATTAAATTAACGAGCGAAGCGAGGTGCAGTTGTTGTAATAATACGCGGCATCGTTGAACATTAATTTTTTTAAAAGCCAAGCGTGCGTGCGTGCTCAGGCGACTTGAACGGGTGTAACTTCGTCCGTCGGCGTCCCCTTCTTGGCGCTAAAGAAGATGAATTGGTTTCGAATCTCGCACTTGAAATCGACGAGACCGCATTCGGTGCACAAATCCTTGAGTTCCTTTTTGCTCCACCATCTAAAGCCGCGCTCGGCGTTTTTCGTGCCACTAAATTCGCGCACGACGCTATCGAAGACGGCTTGCTGATCCTCATCAAAGAACGGAACTTGCGGGTTCATGAAAGTGGTACCGCAAAAAGTCGCGCCCGGCTTTAAGACTCTCGAAATTTCCGCTACCCCCGTCGTGGCGTCTGGCCAGCAGTGAATGGCGGCGCCGGCGTGTACGCCGTCAATCGTGCCCTCCGGAAACGGAAGGCGGGCGATATCCGCGCGGACGAAGCAAATGTCACCATCACTCAAAAGATTTTCATCCTCCATGTATTGCTTCGCTTGACGAAGCATGGCGTCCGAGTAGTCGAGCGCGACGACGCCGGCGTACTTTTTCGTCTTGAGAAAGCGTCTGGTAAACAAGCCGCTCCCGCAAGACGCATCGACGACAATGCCACCCTGCGCCGTCTCACCGAGAGCATCCGTAGCCAACTGAAACTCCTCATCCGGGCCCGGGAAACCGGCGCGCTTAAAACTATCGCGCCAACCGCGCTCGTATGCGAACGCGACTTGCGGCGTCTCAAACGTCGCCGTTCCGAAATATCCGCTCGTCGGAAGCAATCCACGCAACTCTTCCGGAAGCGCCGATCGCGCCAAATCCGCCAAACTCATCGGCCCGTCGTTACCGCTTCCCCGCGCGTTCTCCGCGGCACCAACGGTGAGATCCCAAGTCCCATCCTTGTTTTGCGTGTACTTCAACCCACTCGTCGCCTCGGACCCGTCGGCGCGAAGCGCTCTGAGAGACACCGGATCCGCGAGCGGAAACCGAATGGGCGGTTGCTTCGGCTCCTCTCCGATAACGTCGGCATCCGATGCAGATTCACGCGCCGTCGTCGCGTCCTCTTCGTCGTCCGCCATCGCGCTCGTCGTCGTCGAAGCGCCGCTCGGCGTCGCGTCCGCCTTCTCCTCGCTCTCCTCGTCACCGGCGGCATCGTCATCCCCCGTCGCGCGCGTCACCACCGCTCGCACCGCACCCTTCCGCGTCGACACCCTTCCGTTCCATCGCGTCCGCGTCGTCGTCGTCGTCGTCGACGCGCGCTTCCCGCGGCAACCCACGAAAGCGGTTGACGTCACCAATCCTCCACCCGCCAGAGTCACCGACGGCATTCGTCACTCTTCTTCTTCGAAACACCACACGCGGAGCTCGGCGAGGCGGTCGCGCGAACAAAGGGGCGCGTCGTCGTCGTCGTCGCGGTTCGCCCTCGGTCGGTCTCGCGCGTCGCGCAGTCCAGTCACGGGGCGTCGTCGTCGTCGTCGAAACGTCGGTTCGCATACACACCCGGTACATACTCTTAATTCAATCAGAACGTGATGTTATGTTTCGTATAATACATACAAATACACTAACATTATGGAAAACATCTTCAGGGTTTAGGAAATGGCCCGTGTTTGGATGAATGGAAGGATGGATGATCGATCGATCGATCGCTTTTGGACGAGGCGCGGCAGTCGACGAAGCGACGAAGCGAGGAAGATGGCGACGGCGACGATGACGCGCGAAGATCACGCCAAGGAAAAGTCCCCGTACTACGCGCACCGAATCGACCTGTTCGATAAGTACTACGCGAGAGAACTCGAACGCATCGAAGGCGCAAAGGCGGCCGGTGAGGGCATCAAAGTGACGCTCCCGGACGGCGCGGTGAAGGAAGGGACGAAGTACGCGACGACGCCGTACGATGTGGCGGTGGGGATTCATAAAAAGCTGGCGCAGAACGCGCTCGTGGCCAAGGTGGATGGGGAGTTTTGGGACATGAGAAGACCGCTCGAGGGCGATTGTAAGCTGGCGTTGTTTACGTTTGACGACGCGGAGGGTAAGGAGTGTTACTGGCACTCGAGCGCGCACGTGCTCGGGGAGGCGTTGGAGCTTGAGTACGGTGCGGATTTGACCATTGGCCCGGCAATCGAAGAGGGGTTTTATTACGATTGCTTCCTCGGCGACCGTACGCTTAACCCCGACGACACGGAGATCCTCAAGCAGCGCATGGAGAAGATTATCGGCGAAAAGCAAGAATTCCAACGCATCGTTGTGAGCCGCGCCGAGGCGCTCGAGATGTTTGAGGAGAACAAGTTTAAGATTGAACTCATCTCCAACTTGCCGGAAGACGCAACCATCTCGTGCTACCGATGTGGTCCAATGGTTGACTTGTGCCGGGGTCCGCACTTGCCGGATACCGCGTGGTTGAAAACCGTCAGCGTCACGATGTGCTCTCGCGCGCACTGGCGCGCGGATGTCACCAAGGACCCGCTCGTGCGCGTTTATGCGGTCACGTTCCCGACCGATAAGCTCATGAAGGAGTACCACACGCGTATCGAAGAGGCGAAGAAGCGCGACCACCGTACTATTGGCCTCAACCAAGAGTTGTTCTTCTTCCACGGGCTTTCCCCGGGTTCTTGCTTTTTCCAAAAGCACGGCGCTCGCATTTACAACAACCTCGTGGCGTTCATTCGCGAGAAGTACTGGGAGTACGAGTACGATGAGGTTATCACGCCGAACATTTACAACTTCGACTTGTGGAAAACCTCTGGTCACGCCGCGCACTACAAGGAGAACATGTTCAGCTTTAACGTCGAGCAACAAGAATTCGGTCTCAAGCCAATGAACTGCCCGGGTCACTGCGTCATGTTCGGTCAGCGTCACAGAACCTACCGCGAGTTGCCGATGCGTTTGGCTGACTTTGGCGTGCTTCATCGTAACGAGTTCTCTGGCGCCCTTCACGGTTTGACGCGCGTGCGTCGCTTCCAACAAGACGATGCGCACATTTTCTGCCGAGAGGACCAAATGGAAGCCGAGCTCTCCAGCTTCTTGAAGTTCTTGGATGATGTGTACGAGGTGTTCGGACTCGAGTACGAAATGGCTCTCTCCACTCGTCCGGAAGGCTACCTGGGTGAGTTGGATGTGTGGAACAAGGCGGAAGACGCGCTCAAGGGCGCGCTAAACAGAAGTGGCAGAGAATGGAAGCTCAACGAGGGTGACGGTGCGTTCTACGGACCGAAAATTGATATCACCGTCTTTGATGCTCTCCGTCGTAGATTCCAGTGCGCCACGGTCCAGCTCGACTTCCAGCTTCCCATTCGTTTCGATCTCTCCTACGTCGACGAGGGGAACAACCCGACCAAGCCAATCATCATTCACAGAGCCATCCTCGGCTCTGTCGAGCGTATGTTCGCCATTTTGACCGAACACTTCGCCGGCAAGTGGCCGTACTGGCTTTCCCCGAAGCAAGTGATGATTGTTCCGATTGCCGCGGCGTGTGCCGATTACTGCTACGAAGTCAAGCGTCAGCTTCGCAAGGCGGGTCACTACGCCGAGGTCGACGACAGCGATCGCAAGATGCAAAAGAAGGTGCGAGAAGCTCAACTTGAACAATTCAACTATATTTTGGTGTGCGGTGCGAGCGAAGAGGAGAACGGGACGGTGAACGTGCGTACGCGCGACAACAAGGTTCATGGTGAGCACAAGCTCGAGGTGCTCCTCGAAGTTCTCGACCGCGAGCGCCGAACGCGCAGCCTAACGTGCTGCTTCGAAGACAACTCGGCCGAGAAAAAAGCTGAGCAGTAGATATCCATCAATTCTCAACGCACATAGGAGATGTCAAAGATAACACATTCATTATTTTGTCAATGTCCGTAAATTGGTTAGACAACGTTTCTCTATTCCCTCTAATTCATTTCCCAGACACTGCTTCCCTCGGAAACTCGAGCCAACTGATCGGTAAGCTGTGCTTGTGACACGTGCACACGATGTGTTCACCTATGTAAATCGTCTTTGGCATGAAGACTGCGAAGACAATGACCACAATGTGTCTTCTATTTACATCGACCGCCTCGTCCTCGTGAGACATGCCCCACGCATACCCTGAAGACATGTGTTCTTCGCGGCAAATCGCACGCGTGAGTGCGTAATTGATGTCAAGTGTAAACCAGTCGCCTTGGGTGTTGATCCTTTTCGATGGGTCCATTCCATTTTTGCAGATGAGTTGTGCAGCTTGAAGACTCGTACCATGGAAAGCAAGCTGAATGTCCTTCTCACCAGCCCCTTTCACGTGTCGACAAAAACGTTCATACATCGATGTGTTCGGAAGGGCGTGTTCATTCACTTGAATGATGAAATTCGGCGAAAGTGTATCGTTTCCGACCCGGTAAGGCGTTCGCATCTGAGAGAAATGAAAACAGTCAACACGCATCGTATCGTTTCGCAAACAACTCACCTGAATTGGGCGATCATCAAGAAGCTCCTTATGCGCTGATTTCCTCGGTGAACAACGGGCGACTATGAAGTCGTTGTGGCATCTCGCGCACTCGGGTGTTTGTGAGCGTTGGTTCGTGCTCCGTAGCGCTCTATTTTCATGATCACACTGTGGACATCTCCAAGAATGAATGGGAGTTTGTTGAGACGTCTTTTTCTCTTGCACCGCTGCGTGTTGGGCTCTCGTCTTTCGACGCGACGGCCGATCGGTAAAGTGATCATGAAACATCGCGAGCGCAATTGCACCGAAGTTCAGAACGGCGATAAAGCGCGCAATCTGATTGAGAGGCATGGATTGAGGTCTACGTTGCCACAAAACGTTTCATCGCCCGCGGGCGCAATGTGTAAGAGATCCAATGGAATCAACTCAAATCTATCTCAACTAACAAAAATCTAGAAAATAATCAATAATTTCGTCTATAAAATTAATTGCGCCTGTACGACACGCGCTTCAGGGGCGTCTTCACACGCTTTCACGACGCGCTCGACATCTTCTATGCCAATGTCGGGTTTGAGAAACGCTATGACGTGACCTCCAGACCCAGCGCCGCATATGAAGTTGCCATAGCTGATTGGTGATAGTGCGTCATAAATTGCTTTGACTGTCGGGCTCTCGATGGATGGCCAAAGTGATTGCTGCGCTAGTTTGTGTTCTTCGAGAAGAGTGCCGAGGCGCCGAATCTCCTCATCCCCAGCGGAGCCACTCTCTAAATCTCGCTCGCCGTATTGCCCCAAGCGACGGTACTCGATCAACATTCGTCGCGCGAGATCGGCGCATTTTTCGAGCGCATCCTTCACGCCAGGATCACGACGCTGCCACGTAGTCACCACGGAATCACACACAGATTTCGCCAAGCGACACGTGCCGGTGAACACGCATGCAAAACGCTGGTTAATAAACCGCGATACGTGTTCATCCACATTGAGCGTGTCGTAGGTATACACCGGCAACTCTCGAATCGAGCCGTGTTCGCCATCGCCGGGCATCGAATGGCTAAGACGCAGCCCTTTCAACGCTCCACCGACTTGATCTTGCCAACCCCCGCCCGTCGTGATGAGCTGTTCCACCGCGAGAACGGCGTTGATCACGACGCCCAAATCTACGTCCACTGACGCCAGCTCGTCTTGCATGAGATTCTGGTTCCCAGAGCACTGATATCGTTCAACCTGCGCCGCCAGATTGAACGGTTTGCCCTCTGAGTCGAGGGGTTGCCATTTCGCTCTGGTGGCCGCTTCAAGCAGCGCATGCACCATCGCAAACGCAAGGATACTGCTCGTACCCAAACCCGACCCCTTCGGAAGCTTGACTTCTGTGCGCAGCTCTATCCCAGATCCAAAACAATTCGCAAGTCGACTCGCAAACGACACTTCGTTCGAGAACGTAATCATCTCGGGAAATATGAATAACATCACCACTGCCTTGTGAAGTGCGAATTGACTTGTCGGGTCACGATGCGTGAATAGGGCATGCACCGAACGGACCTCTTCAATTACGTCCACACCGGTCGCTTCGTCACGCATGATGAGTCGCACGACGTCGCTCTTATCGAGTCTACTCACCCTGGCGACGATGGGACGTTCACCCTCTATCAATGCCGGAACGTGCAAAACACTCCCCGATTGCTCGAGAGAATACGGAGGAGTATCTGTCCAACCTCCAGCGAGGTTGAATCGTGCGGGGTAAGCCACACTTACGTCGAATGCTTCACACTTTGTACTTGAAGTAGCCAAATGCATATTGGCGAAAGGACGCGCGATTGACGTGCGCAAACATGACTGCGCGATGTCGTTTGCGTAAGGAACGCAAAGGGAAAGCGCCACCCTCGCTACATCCAGATGGTGTCTCATAGAATCCCAGTACATTGATTCTCTCGTAACGCTTCCAAGAAGTTCAAATAGATCGTTTCGGATATTCTCGGCATTCATGAACGACGCCTCGTACTGCACTGTGAGATCAAACAGATGATCGTCCCAGTCGCGGTGTGACGTGTCCGTTGCCAGCAGTGCGCGCAGTGTAGTCCCGATCACCTTGCGTCTGTTGCGATTTTGTCTCTCTAACAGCGCGTCCTGGTCAGCAAACTGTCGTAAAGCTTCGCTGATGCTCACTCTGTCGCCAGATTCCCCCTCTATATTTTTTGCGCTTCTCAGAGCTTGCGCCATGCGGCATGCTTCTCGTGCCGATTCCTCCGCAGAGTCGTGCACAGGAAAGAATCGCCCGAGCGTCGTGGTGCGCGCATCGCCTGGCTTCCAAACACATTCCGCATCTAGACCAAGAATGTCTACCGCATGGCTCACCGGCACGCCACAGACTGTGCTTGAAGTTGGCGATTTCACCACGTCGTTGACGTTGAGGACTATCGTGACGAATTGCCTGCCGGTATTCTCTCGCGCTATCGGAAGCGTGTACATGAACGTTTTCGCATCGACTTTACTGTCTGCTTCCAACTTGACGTCGTAAAGCGCGCAGTCGCTCCCGATGGTCACGTTCGCGCCTATGTCTGAGTTGAGCACACACGTTCCAGATCCGACGGTGACTCGACTTTCAACGTGACTCAACATGATGGCGGTATCCTCTGGCTGTTCGAAATCAGCCGGGATTCGCGACGCCATGCGAACCGGGATTTGCGGCGCAGGAAGCGAACGGAGGCACTCGATGTCCTTCGTCGTGTGGTGGAGGAATTCCGGAATAGTACCGAGATGTATAAACCTGCTCGGAAGCAACGGGATTACGATGAGCGGTCGGCCTCTTAAAGCTTCCGCTACGGCGCGACGCGCAGCCAACAAACGAGTACACGTGTCCTGCGTCGCTGACGAAGTCACGCTCGCCAAGTGACCAGTCTTATCGAGATAGCTCGCGTCAGCCTCGCTTCCCAGCGGCTGCATAAAGTCACCGTATGCGCAAATCTCACACTCTGCCAAGACATCTCCGCGTGTCTTTGAAAGTTCAATCAAAGCTTCGATTGCGCCGACGCCAATGTGGAAGCAGCTATCCGTGAGCACCCACTCATCGTTGCTGCTCGAGTAACCACGCATCACGCATCCTTTTGCGCGCATCTCAACCTCTTTCGGCTTTTGCAAGCACCTCTTACAGTCGAGCGGTGTCGGCGGACCGCCTTCCCGCATTGCTCGTACGCACGCGTCCACCTCATCCGCATCACACGCAAACACTCCGTGATGTTCACCTATGGTCACCGAGCTCGGATGTGCCAGCGCAGTGATACCCCGTCGCATCGCGTCGTACATATCCTCGCTCACCACTTCCCCGAGATTCCCAAATTCCAACGTGACGTCGGCGCACGACACGAATACTCCCGGCGGCAGCGTCGCCGCCAACGGCGTCAACTGCGCCAACTGCGCCTCCAGTATCGTTCCCGGGATCCCACGTCCAGTTCCATCAAAAGGAATCTCCGCGAAGGCCTTACCACACGTCCCGTGTTGCGGGCTCCTCTCGCTGTGTCCACCCGTGTGCAGGACGAAGACGCGTTTGCTCGACCAGTCCTCTCCAAACCAACTCTCCAACTCTCTCGCCACGCGTATGGTCGCCCCACCGCTCCCGATTCTCCCACCCGGCGGGTCCGCGACGACGACGTATCTCTCGCGCTCGAGTGGAAGCCGCCGGGCGTCGTGTAAGCGATCCAATCGCGCGCGAAACGCCCGCGCTTGTTCAGCTGAAGAAGCCGTGAGCGCCACTGCGTCCCAAAACGTTGCGCGTTCGCGAGGATCGGTCGAGGTGAGCAGACGCCGGTGGCGCTCGAGACGCGCGCGGGCGTGCGACGCGGTGGATGACGTCTCGTCGTCGTCGGCGCGCGTCGTCGGCGACATCTCGCGAGTCAGAATATGTAGTCGCCGGTTTCGAACTGATTTCGTTTGTCTTGTTCGTTTGTCTTGTTCGCGCGACTACAAAATGGAAAGTTACAATAATCTGGTCTTGCTACAGTACTTTCCGGGTTATTTCGCCGGCGCCTTTGCCCTCTCCTTCTTTCTACTTGCTAACTCTATCGCTTTCTGCTCCGCCTCTAAAACCATCTCCCGCGCGATGTCTTGACGAAGCATCTTTATGGTGACGTTGGACATGGAAATGTTGTTAAAGGCGTACGAGAGGAGACCGTCGGCGTCAAACTGACCGCTGTACGCCTCCTTCAGGCAAAGCATGACGTCTGGAAGGGACGTACACTCGAGAATCTCTCGCTCGTTCATCTTAATCATGGCGATGACAACCCTGAACCACACTTTTTCGCCCTCGAACATGATGCAATCGAGGACGCGCGCCGCCGTGGTGGATGGAAAGGATTCGACAAAGAGGCAGAGCAACCACTTGCTCGCAATCATAACCAAATCCACGTCCAACTGTCTGAGGTGTTTATCCACCTTTGGCGCGTGCATGTATAAGACTCGATGTAAAATCTTGTACTGAGAAATCGTCCCCTTGATGTCTCTCGCGTGCACGTCGCTTGGCAAGACGATGTCGAGCAACGCCGTAAACGTCCAAAACGCCTTTTCCTCATCCCCCATGACGAGCCACAAAAACGCCGCAATGTAATTCATCCCTTGGCAATACCCAGTCTTGCGGTTATGCCTCGCGTACGCGCACAAAATCCTTCGTAACACGTCGTTTCCCTTCTTCCCATCCTCTCCGTGTTCGTAGTGTCGATTCGCGGGAAACGTCCGCTCGAGGTCCAACTCAATCTGATCCACCACCTTTTCATCCTGATTCATCACCAAAAGTTTCTCGTAATACCCTCCACTCGGCGCGTTATCCATCAATTCCTTCCCCCCGCTCGCCCCGAACCACGTCTCGCGTCGTAAATCGCTCGGAACGCCGCATCGAATCGCCCGTTTCAGCGCCGCGTCTCGCGTATCGCGTCCCCTCTTCACCGTCTCGTGAAACTCCCTCTCCCCCATCGCTCTCACCTTGGACCAAAATCGTTCCTCTCGCGCACTCACCGCGCGTTTCTGCGTCGACGTTCCCGACGCCGACGCCGCGACGGCGGCGCTATCGATCACGAATCCATACTCGTCCACGTTCGCGTCCTCCTCCTCTTCCTCCTCCTCCCGCGCCGCGTCTTCGTCCGACGAACCGCCTCTCCCCACCCCGCGTCCTCGTCTCGTCCCCGACGTCTCCGGCGGTGCCTCAAACGTCCCGTTACGTCTCCGCCCCGCCTCGTTCGACCCCGTCCCTTGGTCCGTCGTCCCTTGGTCCGTCGTCGCGCACCTTTTGCACGACCGAAGTAACGCGCGCATTGAACCGAAACAAACCCGAAACCCGACGACGTTCCCGACGCGCCGTCGGTGCGCACCGCGGGCACCGCGAGCGAGGGGGGCTCTGTTTTTCGACCCTCGTCGAGCGCGCGCGCGCGCGTAGTTTTGACGACGACCGAGTGAGTGAGTGAATGGATGGGATGCATGGAATGAACGGAATGAATCGATCGGGTCGGTTCGTTCCCGTCACTCGTCGTCGTAAAACGATTCGGATTCGGGTTCGCACCGAACGGTGGAACGAACGAACGACGACGACGACGACCGGGGACGACGACGACGGGGACGATGGCGATGACGCGCGCGTCGTCGACGTCGACGTCTATCGGGGGGTGGGTGACTCGGGAACGGGCGACGGGACGCGGGCGAAAGGTGCTGACACGGCGTGGACACCACGGACGGTGCGCGTCGTTGAGGAAGAATTCGGGTCCGACGGGGACGTGGGCGGGGACGGGGACGGGGCGGACGTCGGTGATGATGGTGACGCGACGCGTGGGTGTGCGAACGCGGTCGTCGGTGGGAAACCGCGATGGGGACGGCGATGGATACGGCGAGGAGGAAGCTTTGGTTTCGGCGTCTGGCGCGCCGTTGCCTCCGTTGTTACGAATGTCGACGCCTCGAGCGGTGTGGTACGTCGGATGGCCCACGACGCTGATTGGACTCATGCGTTCGCTTTTCCCGCTCACCGATACGTTTTGGGTGGGTAAGCTCGGGATCACCGAGCTCAACGCGTTGTGTTCAAACTCGTTCGCCGGTTGGATGCTCTACCTGTTGTGTTCCATCGTCGCGTACGGGGTGCAGAATAGAGTGAGCGTCAAGGTGGGTGCGGAGAAGTTTAGCGAAGTCGGGGCGGTGTTGAGGGATGGTTTATACGGCGCCTTGGTGACGTATGGGTGTTTGGCGGCGTTGGTACCGTTTACGGCGGCGTACACGTCCACGCTGGGCATCGCGTGCGACGGAACGTTTGCAATCGGTCAGAGTCATCTCAAGGCTTCGTTACTCGGAGCGGTGGGATTGTGTTTCAGTAATATATTAGAGGCGACGTTGCGTGGGTTCGGATCGATGAAACCTGCGCTGTGGGTGACGCTGTTGATGGTGGTGTGCAACATCGTTTTGGATCCGCTCTTCATGTTTGGCATTGGGCCGTTTCCAAAGCTAGGCGTCGCCGGAGCGGCGGTGGGTACGAGCATCTCCAACTGTATCGGCGCTTTGTTGTATTATCGCATGCTCGTCAAGGACTTTGAGGTGAAGATACCGATCACGCTGCCAAACATGAAGGCGTTGAAGGATATAATAGGCATCGGTGCCCCCATCGCCGTCGCGGGCATCGTCTTCGCCATGGTGTACGTGGGCTTGGGACGCATTCTCACCGGTTTGGACGAGTACGCCCTCACAGCCATGGGAATCGGACAACAGTTTGAAAACATCCCGTACACCGTAACGGAAGCCTTCCGCATCGGTACGTCGACTCTGGTAGGGCAGTGGATGGGCGCTCGCAACGCCAAGCGCGCGAGAGGCGCGGGATGGAATGCCATCGCCATTGCGTCCGTTGCGCTCATTCCGTTTGGCGTCTTCTTCATCGCCTTTGCGCCGTACCTCGTGTCCTTCCTGACGACCAACACCGTAGTCGCAGCCAAGGCGGTGGAGTACATGTACTGGAACTTCCCCATCGTCTCCTTCATGGCACTCGAGTGCGCCGTCGAGGGCGCCTTCACGGGTACCGGCGTCACGTATCCCGTGCTCGTCATCGCCATTCTTCTCAACTTTTCCAGACTGCCCATCGCGGCGGCTCTCGCCCCAACCTACGGCGTCGCCGGCGTGTGGTTCACAATCGTCTTCACTCAGGTGGTTAAATCGTGTCTCAAGGCGGTTTGGCTCGAAAAGGTTTTCAAAGACTTGATTCGCGACGACGAAAAGATGTCCAGCGAGGACGTCGCGGCGGCGTAACAACCAACCAACCAAACGGTCGCGGCGTCGAGCCAGTCCATCCTTTGGTGCGCATCCTTTGGCCGCGCGTGTACATTTGAATGTCTCAAGGTATCAACCACCATCACTGTAATGCGCATCATTAATACGCGCGTGTGTGTACAAGACGAAAACGAAAACTGAAACGAAACGAACCCATCCGACCCGCGAGCGAGAGACAAAGCGGCGGCCCCCTCTCTTTTTTGACACAAAAACTAATCCCAGCACCCCTCACATTTCACCCCCGCACGAATCAACCATGTCCGCTTTCACGCTCTCCGCCGCGAGACAAACCCTCCGCATCGCCCCGTCGTCCGCCCGTCGGGCGTCCGCGACCCGTCGCTCGACGACCGTCCGCGCCATGGCGAAGCAAATAATCTCTACCGATAAGGCTCCGTCTGCGCTCGGTCCGTACAACCAAGCCGTCAAGGTACGCGACGACGAACCGACGAAGATTTTTCCAGGCGACGTCCCGTACTGACCGTTGTCATCGATCGCGCGTTTAGGTTGGAAACACGGTGTACGTGTCCGGACAAATCGGTCTCACGACTGAGATGAAGATGGTCGGCGAAACCATCGAGGAACAGACGACGCAAGTCTTGAAGAACATGGGCGCGATTCTCGAAGCCGCCGGCGCGTCGTTCGATGACGTCGTTCGATGCACCATCTTTTTGGCCAACATGGATGACTTCAAGGCTGTCAACGGGATTTACGGCGAGAGTGCGTGATGCGAAGAAGGGCTCGAAAAAGCGCGCGCGCGTCCTTCCTCATCCTTCGGACACGTAGACTGACCCGGCATCTCGCGACGCACACACAGAGTTTGGCGATAACGCCCCGACCCGCGCCACGGTTGCGGTTTCGACGCTTCCGCTCAACGCGCTCGTCGAGATTGACTGCATCGCGGTGATTGAATAAGCGGCAGAGGCACAGGAGCGAGCGCCAGTCAAATTTTCTCAAAAGTCGCGTCCCGAAACCTTTTCGGACTGCTGCGCGAAAACGCGGTCGAACGTTGTCTAATCGAACGCATACGTATTCTTTTCTTTATTTCAATGCACGCAACCGCGTGCGCTCGATTCGCCCGCGTCATCCGTCTTCGTCCGTCTCCATCTTTCGACTTTCGACACTTTTGGATTCCCTCCCTTCGCAGATTCGACGGTTCACAAACCGTCGAATTCCAACCAAAGGTCAAGCGAAAAGTGACGCTCGACCGTCACAAACGAACTCGCGCACACGTGAACGATGCGCGCACCCATGGGACGAGGCGGCGGCCGCGGCGGTGCGTACACCCGCTCGACGTTTTTCCTCGCCGCGATCGACCCGCGTTCGCGTTCGCCCCGCGATCGAGTGTCGCGTTCGTCGGGTTTCGCGACGCACCAATTCGGGAATTGCGCCCGCGAGCGATCGGCGGCGGACCGGGGAGACGGATGCGGCGTCGCGTTCACCCCACTGGCGTCGCTTCCGACGGGATTGGCGACGCGGCGTCGACGTCGATCGATGGGAACATTTCGGTGACGTGTATTCCGCTTGTGTGAGGTGACGATTCACGGACGCGTGGACTGACAACGGCGCGTGCCCCGCTCGGGGCGTGTTCGCAATTCGCGCAGGTTTTTCGCCCGGCGGCCGAGGTGGACGCGGCGGCCGTGACGGTGGACGAGGTACGAGACGACGCGAGACGAGCGCGCGATGCGACGATGATCATTCTTTTACGCGGGTTTTTGTCTTCGCGCGAGGGTGGACGCCGCGGCGAACGCGTCGACCCGCGGGTCGGGACGACGGATTCTTCCTCGCGCGGCGGCTGCGGCTGGGAGACGGACAGAGTAGAGCTGAACCGCGCGAGACTTTTAGTTTTTTTTCTCATCACGTGATCATGAGACTGACGGGAACGTTTCGTACGAATGACTAGGCGGTGGACGCGGTGGCGGACGCGGTGGCGGACGCGGCGGTGGACGCGGCGGCGGACGCGGTGGCGGACGCGGCGGTCGCGGTGGACGCGGCGGTCGTGGCGGCATGAAGGGCGGCTCCAAGGTGGTCGTCGAGAAGCACCGTCACGAAGGCGTTTTCGTCGCTCGTGGCAAGGAAGACGCGCTCGTTACGCGTAATATGGTTGTTGGCGAGAGCGTGTACGGTGAGAAGCGCATTTCCGTCGATGAGGCTGACGGCACAAAGACAGAATACCGCGTGTGGAACCCGTTCAGATCCAAGGTTGCCGCCGGTATCCTCGGCGGTTTGGACAACATTCATATCAAGCCGGGTACCAAGCTCTTGTACATCGGTGGCGCGTCTGGTACGACTGTTTCGCACATGTCTGATCTCGTCGGTCCGGAAGGCACCGTCTACGCGGTTGAGTTTTCTCACCGTTCCGGTCGCGACTTGGTCAACATGGCAAAGAAGCGCACCAACGTCATCCCCATCATCGAAGACGCGCGTCATCCGCAAAAGTACCGCATGCTCGTCGGCATGGTGGACACTATCTTTGCCGATGTCGCCCAGCCAGATCAAGCACGTATCGTCGGTCTCAACGCCTCTTACTTTTTGAAGGCAGGTGGTCATTTTATGATTTCCATCAAGGCGTCATGCATCGACTCGACCGCCGCGCCGGAAGCCGTCTTTGCGCGAGAGGTCAAGAAGCTGCAAACAGAAGGCTTCAAGCCAAAAGAGCAGTTAACACTTGAGCCATACGAAAGAGATCATGCAATGGTTGTAGGTATCTTCCGACCTGGCAAAAAGTGATATGATCGTGCGCTTCTCTAGACGTGACGAGTCGTTTGCGGAAAACGCCGCCAGAGCGAAACGCGCGGGAATAATTTTTTGAAGAAACACTGTGTATCAAAACCGAAGAAACTTAAAATACAGTAAAATATTTCATCGCCGCCACTTTCTCGATAGCCTTTCACACTCACGCTCTTCCCTTGCCTTTGACATTTGTTATTGACGGAGCCTCTCCGTGGACATACCTAGGAGGCACACCTAAGAACTCGCCTCCTCAAAAAGCACCCGTTGCTGCGAATCGACCATCGAGCGCGAACGAACCGAAAACTGAAACGCAGAGTAACCATCCATTCGTCGTCATGGTTGCCCTGGACGTCGACGCCGTCTCCCGCATGGCGCCTGGACGGTTTTATCGCGACCACGAAGGTGCGGTGAATGCGCTTGATTTTCACCACACGGAAGACGCACTGGTGACCACGGGCGACGACGACGCTATTCACCTGTATAACACGAACACTGGGACGAAGACAAAGACGTTGTACAGTAAAAAGTACGGATGCACGAACGTGTGCTTCACACACAGCGCGGCGGCGGTGATCTATAGCTCGAGGAGTAAGGGCGGAGCGGGGGAATCTGCGATCGATGACCACGCGGTGAGGTATCACTCGTTGCACGATAACACGTACCTGAGGTATTTCAAAGGGCACACGGATGCGGTCACGTCGATTTCAATGTGCGCGACGAATGATAACTTTTTGACGGCGAGCGCGGATCGTACCGTGAGGTTGTGGGACTTGAGAACGCCAAAGTGCGTGGCGGCGATTCATGAGTGTCCGGCGATTCCGTACGTGGCTTACGACGCACAAGGGGAGGTGTTCGCAGTAACGGAAGGGAATGGGATCGTTAAGTTGTTCCCGGTGTCTGGGTACGAGCGCGGGTCGTTCGCGCAGTTTGACGCGTTTCACGACAACGCGGGTAACTACGTCTTCAATCCAAACGAACCGCCGCCAGCGATTTCGTGCGTCAAGTTTTCGCCAGATGGGAAAAAGTTGCTCATCGTCAGCGGTAATTTCATCACGATTCTCGACGCGTTCAGTGGGGAACACACGATGCGCATTCGGGTGCCGGGGTCGGGTCAGCAGCAGCACGCGGTGACTCCCATGGAGGCGAGCTGGTCTCCCGACGGCGAATTCGTCGTAAGCGGCGGCGCCGACTCTCGCATCCATGTCTGGAGCGCCAACACCGGCTTTGCCGTGTCCCAATGGCGCGCGCGTCACGCGGGTTTACCCACCGCGGTCAAGTGGGCGCCGAACATGATGCTCGTCGCGAGCGGTTGTACCGAAGGAGGCACCGCTTTGTGGGTCGAAGAGCGAAGGCGTTGAGAGCGCGCCATCGAGCGCCAAATTTTAGACTTAGCAGCAGAGATTTGATAAGAAGGGACAACAGCCGTTAGATTATTACACCGCTCGCGCATTATCGATGGTATCTTCACTTGAACCATCCCTTCTTTTTCGGCGGCGGCGGGGGCGGCGGCGGCGTCTTCTTCCCGAACAAACCGCCGAAGAGCCCACCCTTCTTGGCATCCTCCGGATCCACCCACCCCTCATCCACGTACTTCCCGCGAAGATCGAACCGCTCGCCCCCGTCAAACTCTGGCATCCCGAACGACGCCATCGGGAGCGGAATCCCACCCTTCACCGCCTCTTTCGACAACGCGTTCGCCTTTCTTCTATTCTCCGCGTCGATCTTCGCCTGCTCCGCCGCGGGTAACTTTTTGTTAATGTACCTCGACACCTTGGCCCGTCGCTCGTTCACCTCCTTCGAGAGGTTCGCCCCGGACCGGCGCTTGCGCAAGATTTCCTGTTGACGCTCGTACATCGGGTCTCGTCCACCGATGTCCTTGTTATTTTGTAGAAAGTCAAAGGGACCCGCGCGAGGCGCTGTCGCGATCCTCTTCGTCGTCGTCGTCGTCGACGCGCGTCGGAGATCCCCCGTCGCGCGGCGCGAAGAAAACCCTCGCGCGATGCCCGTCGTCGTCGTCGTCGTCATCGTGCGCGTACTCAAACGGCGTCGCCGAGTGACGATCCCACCACTCGTCGCGGGATAAGACTGCGACTGACTGACTGACTCACTCGAGCCGCGCGGGAAGGAGAGGACGAGTCGCTCGCGCTCGATCGACCCCCGTCCGTCGCGTTCTCGTCTAACCATCTAACGAATTATCATTACAAAACCACCTCTATCCCTCGACGCCGTCGCCTCACTTTTCCGGCGTTCGAAGCGCGTCTCGCAACCCGGCGCTCCGCGCGTCGCTCGCCTTGCTCGCGAGCGACCGAAGCACCTGCGCCGTCGCCGTCGGCACCACCCGCGCCCGCGTCAGCTCCAACACCGCCTCGTGAATCTCCCGTCGCATTTCCACCCCGGCGAGCGCGCTCAGGTTGTGCAGCGCGTCCGACACTGCGTGCGAAAGCGACATTAAGTCAGTCGAGTGGCGCGCGTCTCGTCAACTGTCAGTTTTCAAAGCGCGCGTCGAGTCTACTGTTTCAATCAATCGATCCATCAATCGCCCGCACCTTCGCTCGGGGTCAACGCGCACGCGTCATCCGCCGACGACGCATCGCCCGCTTCGTCCCTCTTCGTCGCCATCCGTCGGCCCCCGTTTCGTCGTCCGCGCGAGCCCGGCCGTCTCTGTCGACGAAACCGAATCGAACCATCGAATCATCCATCCGTCGTCCAGGCGAGGCGCGCACGCACCGATCGACGAGTCATCACTCAAGAAATACCCTATACGGTACATGACCCCCTCACCAATTCCAGGGGTCATGACTCGTGAACGAGCACATAATACATACATACGCCACCAATGATGAATGAATGATACCGACGCGGCGGCGGCGGCGGCGGCGTTTCGAGCGCGAAACATGTTGGTTTTGCGATGGAAAGATGGAGCGATGGATGGGAGCGATTGATGGACGAAGACGCGTGCGTGGCGGCACACACGGACGCGTTCGCGAGAAAACGTCATGTCTTTCACCACGGTACGCGCGCGCGGCGAACACGTTGGATGCGCGATGACGAAGGATTGATTACGCGTCGCAGCCTCGTGAAGGATTGATTACGATTCGATCGATCTGGGTTCGATCGAGGGTCGATCGAGGGTTGTCGTCGTTGGATTAGCGCGGCGCGACGCGCGCGTGGATGATGGATTTGAACGCGGATCGGAGCGGCTCGAACGGGGATCGGGTAAACGCTCGCGATTTGTGCGATGACGCGACGGGAGGAGTGACTGACGATGAAACGCGACGACGAACGTTCGGCGATCCTTTCGACTGCGTAGGAATGGCCGAAGAGCGACGCCGCCAAGGCGGCGGGCATCGCTGAAAAGAAGATCGCCAAGGCGCTCAAGGAGGGCGGTAAGAAGGGCGTCGAGATTGAAGGCGCCGCGGATATGTCTGGTCTCACGTGCTTTTGCACGCGCATGCAAGAGGCGGGCGATAACGTGCAACTTCTCGAAGTTTCCATGGAGGGCATGAACGCGATCCCGGACCCGTCCAACGAGGAAGAGCGCAAGGGCTGCTCTGGTCACATTGCCAAGCTCATCATCTCCTCCAGCGATGAATCTAAGAAGATTGCCATGGTTGCCTACGTCCCGGAAGCGATGAAGGACCAACTCAACGCGAAGGATTGGATGCAAGCCGTGTGCGATACCGAAATCGGTGGCGGCGTCGGCAGTTCCCCGGACGAAACCTCCACGGAATCTTGGGCGACGTGCACCGTCTCCGAAGACACCGCCAACGGCAAGTTCTACTTGAAGTACAAGGATAACTCCCTCACCGCAGCGATCACCTACTTGCGTGAAAAGGGTTTGTTCCAAGACGACTCTGACTCTGAGTCTGGCGACAACCCCGCGGCGGATTTCGAATGGTAAACGGATGCGCGCAGGTTTTCACATAAAGTTAGCAGAGCCCGAGTAATACCCAATCATCTACAACAGATTCATTTTGCGCGTCGCTCGGCTAGGTTTTTTTTCTCCCCTACTTCCGCGTTTGCGAATACAAGACTAGTAACTATTTCGCTAAGGCTTTGGCGACGATTTTTCTGTACGCCGCAAAGGATTCCAGACGCTTGACGCCGCCGTTTTCAATCACCACAACCTCTCGGGCGACAGATTCGACAAAGAACTGGTCGTGCGAAACCAAGACGACGCCGCCTTGAAAGTTTTGGATGGCTTCCGCGAGGGCTTCGCAGGATTCAAGATCGAGGTTGTTCGTCGGCTCATCCAGAATGAGAAGATGCGGCTTCTGAAACGACACAGCAGCGAACGCTACTCGACTCTTCTGACCACCGCTCAGCGCGAGCGCGGGAACTTGTTGGAGTTCTGTGACGACGCCGCAAGCGCTCAGATGACCGCGCAGTTGCTGTTCGTGTTGATAGCTCCCATCCCCAGGGAAGGCATCCATCATAAACGCCAGAGGCGTCATGTCGTACTTGAGTTGATCTGCGTGGTGCTGGTTAACGACGCACACGCGCGCGCCTCGGTCTCTCGTCACCAAACCACTTACTGGCTCTAAAGCTCCAGTGATTATCTTCACCATCGTCGTCTTTCCTTGGCCGTTCTCGCCGAGGAGGACGACGCGCGATTTAGAATCGATGCTCAAATCAACGTCGGCAAAGAGTTCATCGCCTCCGGGGTACGCGAACGAGACGCCATCGAGGCGGACTATGTTCTGGCGCAGCTCACCTCCGGCGTGGAGGTTGAGCGCCAATTCGGCGTCTTCAGCCAAGTCAGCCATGAGATCAGCCTCCTCGTCGGCTTCGAGTTGCAACTTTTCAGCTTCCTTCGCGCGCTTTTTCATCGCACCAATCGCCGCAGAGCTTCCCCCATACTTGAACCCGTGATTTGCGAACGCTTGCAAGGCGGCAATCTTTTCTTGACGCTGCTCGACGCGTCGCGAGAGCGCGAGTTGTTGCTCGCGACGCTTCTTCGCCCAGGCGCTGTATGCCATGCTGTGTGACGACAGGCGCTTGGCGGCGCCGCTAATGTGCAGAGAATGCGTCGAGACTTCATCGAGAAAGTTTCTATCGTGGCTCACCGTGACGACGATGCGTGATGACCACACCGGGTTCGTGGACAACTCTTTAGCGAGGAACATCACTGCGCTGATGGACAAGTGATTTGTCGGCTCGTCGAGGAGCAAAATGTCTGGTTGCGAAAACAGCGCCGCGGCCAACGCCGTGCGCACGCGCCAGCCACCGGAGAGCGAGCGCATCGGACGAGCCACGAGTTCGTCGGAGAATCCTAAATTTTTCAGCAGCATGGCGACGCGAGACGGCGCGCTCTCGGCTGACATGGCGTCTAGCTTTGAACTGACTTCTTGTAAACGCGCCAAGCACGCCGAGTCTTCGCTCGCCTCTAATCGAGCGCGCTCGTCGAGTAAAAGCCTCCGCTCGAGATCAGCTCGAATTACCACCTCTGAGGGTAACATGTCCTCTTCCTCCAGGCTCAGCTCAACCTCTTGGGTGACGTAATACACGCTAAACGCCTCGTCGATACCTTCGACGCGTCTCGCCGCGAGATGCTTGAGCAACGTCGACTTGCCCTTGCCGTTCCGCCCAATCAAACCGTACCTCCGACCCGGCGCCAACACCACCGACGCATTCTCAATCAAATCTGGCCCACCTCCTGGATTGGGAAGATTGAACGGCCCAAGCTCGACGTTTCCGAGAGACTTGCCGATCCCGCTCGTCTTGAGCCGAGCGGATTTCTCCCGTGCTCGAGTCAACGCCTCAAACATCTCCCTCCGTTCCTCATCTGCCTTGGCCGCTAACCGTTCCCCAAGTTTTTTCGCCCGTTCCTTTTCTTTCGTCTCCGCCGCGCTCGTCGCATCGGATGCCCCCGCCCCCGTCGCGTGGACGACAAACATTCGCGAAGCGCCGACGCGCGCTTGCTCCTTGGCGCGTTCCTCATCCGCGCGCAGCGCGTCCCATCCTTCACCCAAACACACCGGTGTCCGTCGCGCTGGTTCCTCCGTCGCCGGCGCATCACGACCATCGTCGTCCGCGCGAATCAGTCCGTCGTACAACGTCTCCGCGACGCGCACGGCGGCGTCTTCGTCGTCATTCAACTTTTCAGCAAACACTGGCCAGACAAACTCGAGGAAATCATCCCTCCCGACTACGGCAGTCTCGTCGTGTGATTCCACCGCCCCATCGACGAGGTATTCGATTTCGTCTTCATCCAACGTCGTCGAGGACGTCCCAAGACGTAACGCTCTCAACGCGTCGATGAGATTCGTTCGCGACATTGAATGACGAAGTTGCTTTTGCGTGCGTGGGTGCATTCATCACGACACGTCACAACGCGACGCGACGCGTGCGAACACGCGCGCGCGATACCAACCAACCGAGCGAAGAAAAAAGAACCGCTCTTCCGGTATGCCCCGACCGGCACAAACCCTCCTTCCGTCGACATCCCTCGCGACACCGACGGGAAAAGACTGGACGAATGCGTCACCCATCGATGCCGGCGCGTTGCCCTACGTTGACGACGACGCGACGTGCATGACGCCGGCGCGCCGGACGGAGATCGACCGACTGATCGCGGAAGAGATGCGACGGATGCCGAAACGCGCGCGGGATTACCTCGCCGAGCTCGCGGAACCGACGTCGATCGAGGCGATGGATGCGAGGGTTGGGTCCATGACGGCGAACGCGTTGTCCGAAGCGGAGCACGAGCCGAAGAGCGTCGGGACGCCGGATACGATGCGGTACCGGCTAGACCCGCCGCCGCAAAACAAACGATCGGACGTCGAGGCGTGGAAGATTGCGATCGATAACGCGATGGCGCAATTGGAACATCAAGCGACGCGGGTGGTGAATTTGGAGTTGGCTTTAAAGTACGCTCCGGCGGCGTGGAGAGCGAGAAACGCGTGGTGCGAAGCGACGAACGAGACGTACGCGAGAGAGTTGGAAAAGTTGAAAGGGGAGGTGAACGCGTTGAATGCGAAGAGGAAATTGCAGCAAGAGGCGGCGAGGAATGAGTTCGGGGCGTTGGAGAGGGAGTGGTACGCGACGACGGCAAAGTGCGCCGCGATCGAGGGCGCAGTGGCTGACTTGGAATCGCGGTTGGCGTCGGCGACCGAGTGAGCGAGCGTTTGCTTGTTTGCTCGCATTGGTTCACTTTCCAGCCTAGACTCGCTCGAGTAGCGGTAGTGATTTCTGTTGTACAGTACAATTTCTAGTTATTATGAACACCACAGGTAGCACATTCAATTCTAATATCCGCGGTTCGATGACAAATCGACGTCGGCTTCGAGGGTAAAGTACCGCACTTCGTATGCGTCTTCGTTTCGTTCGTCGGCTTTGCGTACGCACGCAAGGACGAAATTCTTCCTCGCCGTGTTGGACATTCGCGTCGTCGCTGAAATCACTAGCGGATGAATGACGACGTCCCACGGAACAATCCTCACCGTGTAATGCGCGTGAAACAAATACGGATCCCCAGGGTAGGCGAGGTAATCGCTTCCAAACTTGGCTCCAGACGTCGCGTAAAACTCTCGATCGTGTAAATCTTTAAACACGGCGAATCGCTCTCTCTCGGCGTTCGTCGTCGGATACGCAAACGTGGTTTCGACGTCACCATCTTGTGCGTTACGCAGCGGTACGTGCACGAAGGATGACGCGCCGGAGACGACTTTTCGCCACCCGGTGACGCTCGCGGCGTTCGCTTTCGCCTTTTTCGACGCACCGCCGCCGCCGCCGCCCCAACCTCGGTGATCGGAGCGCCGCGCCGCGGGTCTTTTTTTACCGCCACTCGCACCCTGTAACGTCCCCGCGGTCACCCCGCTCGCCCTTCTCTCCTCATCTATTCGTCTTCGCACGTCTCTCCACCGTTCCGTGTCCGCGTCACGCGCGTCGACGACGCGCACCCACCCTCTTTCCGCGCACAACGCGCACTCCTCGGGCGTCAGTTCCAACGGAAGTCCGCGCGCGACGTCTTGCGACCGAAACCCCGGTAACGCCCCTATCATCGCCCCGATGATTCGATGTTTCGCGCGTAAAGTCGCGACGTCGTTCGCGTCGTCGACGAGGCATTTTCCATTCGTCACCCGCACGAGCGCGACCGCGGGAGAATCATCAGCATCACGAGTGTGTTGTTGCACTTTTTCATCACCATCACGAACACCCGGCGCGCGCGCTTCCTCTCGAACACCACCCGTCGTCCCGATCGACGACATGCCGTCCCCGGTCCGACGACGCGACCGCACCGCCGGTTCGCCGGTTCGCGCTCGCGCTCGCGAAACCCCGTCGCTCGGTCGCTCGGTGCGCGCACCGCAAAGTGAGGTTTCAATTCAGCGTCGACGCACTTCGCGTCGACGTCTACGTCACACACCGACGCCGTTGATCGAATGCCATTCGGCTCGCGACGCGGAACGACGTCCACCGACGCCAAACCCGCGTTCACTCTCAGCGCGTCGCGGGCGACGTCGCCGAACGACCGCGCGAATTTCGTGACGAGCGCGTCGCCGCAACGCGTGACGCTCGACGATATCGAAGAGTTTGTGGAGGAAGCGAAACGACGGGCGAACGAGGAGCGGGCGCGGACGATCGGGAACGGGCTGTTGGCGGTGTCGCTGGCGGTGAGTATCGTTCGACGGTTGGTGGAGAACGTGCGGGAGCGACGACGGGGGAAGGTTGAGAGAGAAGAGGCGCGGGTGAAAAGGGAGGAGGAGACGCGCGTGGCGAACGAAGGCGAACGAGAGGAAGAAGAAGAGGAAGAAGAAGCCGGTCGGGATGACTGAGGCGGGTGAAATCGGTGCGCCGATGTACGATCGGGTCGGTGGACTCGGGGTTGGCGTTGGACTCGGGCTCGGGCTCGGTGGACTCGGGAACGCCGGGGCGACGGCGGATTCAGAGAGGTTTCGAATAGGCGGAGCGAAGACGCGGGTGAAGACGCTTCCGATCACAGAGGGCGGACTCGGGGAGGATGTGATTGATTTTTCGCACTTGGACGCGCGACCTGTGAGAAATGAGCCCGGGAGCGCGAGCGCAACGGCTGTGAAGGCGCTTCAGGTGCCGGCGGAGGAGCCAGAGGAGGAGGAGACTTTCGACGCAAACGAAAATCCAAAGTGGTCTCCCCCGGGCACGGTGGAGCGGTTAAGAAGCCTCCAGTCGCCGTTGATTCGCTTGCACAATGAGATTGTTGATTTTAGTAGGTTTTTAGAGCCCACAGAGGCGGAGGCGGCGTCGAGAGCGGCGGCGGTGGAGAGAGTGCGAGCCGTCGTCGTTGGCATTTGGCCAGATGCCCGGTTCGAGGTGCACGGATCCTTCGCCACTGGGATGTATCTCCCGAGCTCTGACATCGATGCCGTCATCCTAGACAGCGGGGCGAAGAACCCGGCGGTGTGTCTCAAGGCGTTGGCAATCTCTTTGGCGAGACGAGGGATGGCGGTGAAGATTCAACTCATCTCCAAGGCGCGCGTTCCAATCGTTAAGTTTGAAGAGGTGGAGAGCGGTCACCAGTTTGACATTAGTTTCGACGTCGCCAACGGTCCAGCGAGCGCAGAGATCGTGCGAGAAAACATGAAACGTTTTCCAGCGCTCCGTCCGCTGACGACGGTGCTCAAGGCTTTCTTACACCAGCGCGGGTTGAACGAGGTGTACTCGGGAGGCATCGGCTCGTACGCGTTGCTCTGCATGGTGATGGCGCACCTGCAGCTTCACAACACGACGTGCAAGTCCTCGTGGGCGGGGAGTCAAGGCACGAGCGACGCGAACGAGGGGTGCCTAGGGACGCTTTTGATTGATTTCTTCGAGCTTTTTGGTCGACGACTCGTCGCTGAGGAGGTGGGGATATCTTGCGGAGGCGACGCGCCAGGTTTCTTTAAAAAGCGCGATCGAGGCATGTACGACGACGCTCGTCCGTTTCTGTGGGCCATCGAGGACCCGCAAGACGCGACGAATGACCTGGGTAGAAACTCGTACGCGTGTCGACAAGTGAAGAGTGCGTTTGAACACGCGTTCACAGTCATCACGGCGCCCGTGGATAGCAGAGAAGGGTTTTTGTTGCGAAGAGTTGTTCGAATGGATCCGACGTGGTACGCGTCGCGCGTACCGCCGGCGGAACCGGGCGCCATTCGAGGGGTGGCGTTGGATTTCCCAAAGTACGTCGAGATTGGTCGCGAACGCTCGGAGCGGGAGATGAAACAAATCGACGAGGTTCGAGGTAAGAAGCGAACGCGCGACGTGGACGGGGCGGATGAAGACGACGACGAGCGCGACGATTACAAAGAAGAGGAAGAGGACCAAGCCGACGCTTCTTTGGGATCAGAGGAGGAGCAACCCTCCGAGCAGCGACAAGAACAACAATCGAAGACGAAACGAGGTAAACGCGGCAAAAAGAATAAAAAGCAAAAGGTGAGCACGCCGGCGCCGGCGCCCAAGGAAGGTAACGCCGCGAAAAAAGGGTACTTTGCAAAGGGACGTCCAGCGAAGAAGACGAAAAAGTAAAATTTTGTAAAAGCAAATGAATTTGTCATTAAATCAGGTGTCTCATCAATCGGTAAACGCAGCCTCCGCCAAGTCGATAGCTCTACCCAACGCGGCAGCCTTGTTGACAGTCTCCTGGTACTCGCTTTCCGGGTTGGAGTCGGCGACGACACCGGCGCCAGCTTGAAGGTGAATGGTCCACTCGCGCGAGCCGTTTGTCTCCACGGCTTGACGCGTCGGTATCACCATGGTGCGCAGAGCGAGAGCCATGTCCATCTCGCCGGTGAATCCGACGTAACCGATCCCCCCACCGTACGGACCGCGACGCGTGACCTCGAGGTCGTCGATGATTTGCATCGCGCGAACCTTGGGGGCGCCGCTCACCGTACCCGCCGGGAGCGCCGCTCGCAAGACGTCCCACGGGCCTAGGTCATCTACTAAGTTACCGGTAACGGTGGAAGAAATGTGCATGACGTGCGAGTAACGCTCAATCTCCATGAGCTTCTCAACTTTGACGGTCCCAGCCTTGGACACGCGACCGACGTCGTTGCGCCCGAGATCGACGAGCATGACGTGTTCCGCGCGCTCCTTTTCATCCGCCAACAAGTCCACCTCAAGCGCCTCATCCTCCTCTTGAGTCTTCCCTCGCATGCGCGTTCCAGCGAGCGGGCGGTTGACAACCGTGCGCTCCTTGTTGACGCGGCAGAGAATTTCCGGGCTCGACGCGACTAGGATGCAATCCTTACCCTGATAGTAAATCATGTACGGCGACGGGTTGACGACGCGCAACGCCCGGTAAACCTCAAACGGATCGACGTTCGTCTTACGCTGGAACCTATGGCTCAATACGAGCTGGAAAATATCCCCCGCCTTGATATGTTCCTTCGTCGTCGCGATGGCATCCAAAAATTCTTGTTTCGTCATCGTGCTATCCTTAGGTTCGCTCGGCCGTTGCCCGAGCTCCAAGTTGACGTACCCTTGCTTGAGCTTGGGTGACTTGGACGGCTGAAGCGCATCAATCATGGCGTCGAGCGACGTCATACCGTTCTCAAACGCCGCATCCACGCTCTCGTACTCATCCGTCAGCACCCAGTGCACGGCGTACAACTGCTTGGTGGCGTTGTCAAACACCACGACGTCCCGGTACAACCCGAGGTGAATATCCGGCAGCGCCCTATCGTCCTTTGGCGCCTCGCTAAAATCAAGCTTTGTCTGGTACTGATACCGCACCGTGTCGTACCCAGTAAACCCCACCCATCCCCCAGCAAAGCATTCCGGCAACCCCGGGGTTTTACACGCCCGCCACCCCTCACTGATTCTCTTCATAACCTCCATCGGGTCCGCCTCTCTCGACGTCACCGAAGTCCCCCGTCCGTGATCCGTCGTCGTCACCTCGTAATCCTTCGCCGTCACCTCCATCACCGGTCGCCTCCCGAGGAACGAAAACCGCCCAATCTGCGTCCCACCGACGACGGACTCGAGCAAAAAGCTCGGCGCCTCCCGCTCGTCCTCCTTGACGAGCAATCGATACGCCAGAATGGGCGTGAGCTGATCGTCAAAAATCTTTCGGTACACCGGGACGACGTTGCGGTTCGCGGCGACGGCGTCATCGAACGCGGCGCGCTGCGACGCCCTCGCGGCGTCCGACGGCGAACTGTTCGACGCGACGGCGTTCGCGCGCGTCACAGGGCCTCGCCGAACGCGACGGGGACCGCCGCCCGACGACGACGACGACCGTCTTCGGGTCGTCGTCGTCGGGGTATTATCCAGAGCGCGCGCCGCGGCTGCGAGCGTCGACATGACGGACGGACGAACCGGCGATCCTCTGTGGCGAAGACGGAGATCGGTGTGACGGAGACGCGCGTTTGAACTGGACTCGACTCTCTATCGCGCGCGCGCGTCGTCGTCGTCGTCGTCGTCGCGTCGCGTCTCGCTCTGCCGCCGCCCGCGTCCGTCCCTCGGTCGACCCGCTCGCGCGCGCACGGATCGTGTACACCACGGAAAACAACGGTATGTAACGCTAAAGCGTCGGAAACGCACACGAAAAAAGAAGAACAAATCGAACGCGCACAGCCGGGTCTGTTTTCATCTATAGTACGGGTTCCGCGCTCGCGTTGGAGCGATGTTTCGTCCGTGTGGACCGACCGACGCGCGTTCGACGCCGCGGTCGTTGCGCCGACGCGCGGCACACCATGGCGCGCACGACGACGACGACGACGTTCGACGCGACGAGCGCGAGGGACGGGTTCGCGCTGACGGGGGCGCGTAAACTCGCCTTCGTGAGCGAACTGTTCGATCGCGTCGCCCCGCGGTACGACGTCGTCAACGGCGCGATCGCGCTTGGATTTTGTGGGCGCTGGCGGCGAAGGGCGCTGACGAGCGGATTGCGATGGGCGACGGCGAACGAGCCGCGGACGTTTAAGCGCGGGGACGTCGCGCTGGACGTCGGGTGCGGGAGCGGGGCGGTGACGGCGACGGTGATGTACGGGGAGTTGAGCTTTTTAGGCGTCGAGGTGATCGGGATGGATTGTTCGGAGGGGATGTTGCGGGAGGCGCGCGAACGGACGCCCGGGGCGGCGAGGTTCGAACGCGGCAACGCCGCGGCGATGACGTACGCGAACGGGGAGTTTGACGTCGTGACGACGGTGTACACGCTGAGGAACTTTCCCGATTTGAGGGACGCGCTGTCGGAAATGTTGCGAGTGACGAAACCGGGCGGGAGGGTGATGATCTTGGACGCGTTTCCGCCGAGCGGGGCGCTCGGTTTCGCGTTGCGGTGGTGGTTAAACTTTATGTTGCCCTTGCTAGGGTGGTTGATGACTGGGGACGCGAAGCCGTACACGTATTTAGCGAATAGCATTCAATCGACGGCGACGCCGCGGGAGGTGAAAGCCATGCTCGAAGAGCTCGGCGCCGATCGAGTCGAGGTGACGTCGTATTGGCCGTTTGGCGCCGCCGCGAAAATTATGGCGTACAAGGATGCGTAAGATTACAACTAGCGGCGGTGAACCCGTAGGATTTAGCAGAAAGAATAGACTCAAACATCAAACTACAACAACAACAACAACGACGACATGAACTAAATTTTCTTGTTACTTTGTACAGACGGCGCCAGTCGTTTGCGTAGACGCCTGGGAACTCGCAGACCTCGGTGTGCGTCGACCCGTGGGATACTCGCGGAGGGAGCCGACGACGGTGGCTTGTTTCGCGACGGAGGCGACGCTCGCCTTGTATGTGTCACTCTCAAGCACGGGCCAATGCGGCGCGAGCACGCCAGCGAGCTCGGTGCACAGTTTTATGCTCGATTTCCTTGGCCTGGAGCGCGAACTGATGGGTTTCGGCTCGTCGCCCAACAACGCACGAAGCGTCGCGGCCGCACACGTAGCGAGGGGACGAAGGGCATACCCGCCTTCGAGCGCTACGACGACTCGACCCGAGCCGATTTTGCACAACCGGCGAGTCATGTGGCCGTAACCAGCAGTCGACAACAACATTCCTCCGAGTGGATCGCCGTCTGCCGCATCAAAGCCAGCGGCAATTATGATTAAGTCAGGGCTAAAAGCCTTCACGACGGGCTCGATGACAATATCGAACGCCGCGAGGTAATCTGCGTCGCCCAGGCCTTTTTCCTTCCAACCGACGTTGACGTTCGTTCCGGCGCTCCCCACTTCTGACACGGCGCCCGTTCCTGGATAGAAACCGTCGCCGTAACGGTGCAAAGATACGTACATTATGTTTGGATCATCGTATGTAATGTCTTGAATGCCGTTCCCGTGGTGCACATCCCAGTCTAATATCATCACGCGCGATACGTCTTCGTGCGCTGCGATGGCGGCTCGCGCCGCTACAACGGTGTTGTTGAAAAAGCAAAAGCCCATCGCTTGCGAACACACCGCGTGATGCCCGGGAGGACGTACGATTGCAAACGCGCGATCGACATCTCCCCTACACACGGCGTCGCACGCCTCCGTCACGCATCCCGCCGCTAATCTCGCCCCTGTCGCCGTGTGCTGGGTGAAGAAGATGTCGTCGCCGAAGACGTTTTCGCCTGTCATCACTTGCACCGTCTCCCCATCCTCTTTGAACGCGCTCTTCACATAGTCAATGTGTTCTCGAGAGTGCGCGCGTAGCAACTCTTCGTCCGTCGCTTCGCGAGACTTGAGCGCGACGCATCGAGTATCGAGATGGGCGGCGCGGACTTCGTTGACGACGACGCGATGCCGCGCCGGTTGCTCAAAATGCCCCTCCTTGCAATGCTGCTCCATCGCCTCGTCGTACAACAACCCAACTCGAGCGACCGATTTCTCGTCCTCAGCCTTCACTACTACTCCCGGCGTTCTTTTCGACGATACGGACACCGTCCTTCTATGTTTCGTTTCCAGTATAGGCGGCGGCGTTTGCACGCGCGTGATTGGTTGCTTCGTTGCCTTCTCCCCATCCGACACCGTCAGCGCGCTCAAGTCTCCCAAGAGCGCGTCGAGCGACGCCGAATCTATCGGTTTGGATTCCGTCGCCACGGCGTCGGCGCGAGCCTTGACCATGGCGACGCGTGCGAGCACGTTAGCGGCGCGTGCTTCGAATGCGTCTGCAACGGTCGACGGCTCGGTTGAACTTTTCGTCTGTTTTCGGGGTGTCTTTGGCGGCATCGGGGCCGCGTGCGAGTCACGCACAACGGGCGCGCGCGTGGTCGGTTCGTCTCGTCGAGATGGAGACGTTCGCGGCGTGGACGTGCGCGATGACGTCTGCGGTTGGTGGCGGTCGGTGGCTCTGTTCTGAGCGCTGGCTTGCGTATACTAAAAATACAAACATCAATCGTTTCGGCGGTCACTTTTGCGAAGCGCGCGCCCAGAGGGTAGCTATGGGATTTTGTGGCGGTACAACATCGTCTTTTTTCCTGCGTTTCGACGAGGATTCGTCCGCGCACGCGCCGGATGACGATGATTTTTTAGCCGCCGCGGCGAACATCGTTGCTATGGTTGAATTTTTCGCTCGAGAAGGGCGAAGGTGTCGAGAACCGTGCCAATCGTAGCGCAGAGACGCGTCGACGGCGGCGTCAAGGCTTTTTGCATTCGTCAGAGGGGCGTCCAACCACTCCGTACCCCAGGCGACCCAGATGGGACCCTTGGACGGTTTTGGCTGCATGTTGCGAATTCGCTTCGCCCAGAAAGAAATTTCGTCGGCATCCAGCACTCGCTCCGTCGTGCCGTGTCGGCGGTGCACGCGAATGAGCGCGCCCCAGTCTACGGTGCACTCGAGCCGCGTGAACATGCGACGGCGGATCGCACCGGGCGGAAGCCCCGTCTGCGCTCGGTCGCGCTGGAAAGTCTCGTGCTCAAGCTCGTCCGCGGCGACGAGGAGCAAATCGTTATCCTTGGCCCAGCGCACCGTCTCCTCCCCAGTATCCCCAGTCAACCACTCTCTATTTCTAAATTCAATCGCCATCCTGGTGCCTTTCAGCCTCGCTTTGCAATCCAAGATGTGTTGTCTCAAAGAGTCACCAGGAGGTTGAGACAGGTGAAACTGAAAGATGACACAACCCAACCTCTCCGCCGCTCTGATTGGTTCCATGGACTCGTTAAACTTGGCCCATAGCAAATCTTTCGCGAGTTCCGGCATTCGAGCGTACACCACTCGCTCCGAGTGCGTCTCCAAAAGCTCGCGAACATCGCGCGGTAAAGACGCCTTGGTGACGCTCGGTGCGCAAAAGCCTCCAAACGCCTTGATGAGAAAAGTAAACCCCTCGGGCGTATTCTGCACCCACCGGGTCACGATGTCGGGCGATGGGATGGCGTACGTCGAGCTATCCACCTCCACGCATCCAAAGTGCTCGGAATATTTCGGCAAACGAGCGACCCCCGAGCTCATCTCTGCCGACGTGTAGATGCTCAAGTTCTGGTTCTTCGCCGCCCATCCGCACGATCCGTGGACCAAACGCCCGCGCAAACACGCTTCGTCGAATCTATCGGATGCGTCGACTTCGCCCGTCATGCCGCCCGAGCGGCGCGGCGCGGAGTGACCCGGTCGCCGTTGTTGCAAAGTCTATTCACGACTGCCCGCGTGCACTGCGACGCGGCAGTTTTCATCTCCATCCCTCGCCATTGATCGCTCGAGTTCAACTTTACACACGCTCGGATCGACGTTTCCGAACCACAGATCGATGTCCAACGAACAACACGTCGTCTCTAATAAAAACTCTGCGTCTCTTCGTGCGAAAAATTCCTTGTATGTACACGTCGCAGTGGTAAAAGTCGCGCCTCCATCCTCTGAATCCGTCCGTGTCCAACGACCCGGCGCGAGATCGTTCGTCACGTTTCCCACCATTGAAGCCACCGTCTTCACTTTATTCGCGCTCAGCATCAACGCGCCTCGAACTAATCCGCCATTGAGCGACGTCGCCGTCGTCTCCGCGCCGTGGTGGCTTCTAATCGTCTCCAGCGTCGTTTCATCGTTCCCCAAAAACGGTCGGAGCATTTCATAACTCGCTAAAGCGCGCGCCGCCGTCTTTATGTGCGTTCGCTCCGAGTCGCTGACAACGGTGTCGGCGCGAGTGGCGAGTTCATCGTCGATGAGTTCCTTCGTTCTCGAAACGATGTCGGCTGCTATCGACTCTTCCCGCCCGGCGAGCGCCGGGACGGTTTTCATTCGATCCGTGAGCGCGCGCGTGTACCCGGCGTTTTCGATGTCTTCCAACCATCGCCTGGCAGACGATGGTAGCCAGGTTGAACGGTGACGTTTCGCGACGTTATAGAGGCTAGTACGCATTTTGCGAGGCGTGCTGTGACAGTTGCCGGCTCTACGGGATCTACTCATACGGTACGAGCTATTCATCCTAAATGTTTTATTCTTCTATTTGCGTTTTGACGATGCTCGGTGTTCGCGCGATGCCCGCGAGGCATCGCATGCGCACGCGAACGACCATAACGAGGCGAAAATGTCTTCGGGCGCTCTTCGCGATTCGCCGACTAGGACGGCGACGCGATCGAATGCGGCGTCCACTTCCCCCGCGCGTTTTTCTAATTTTTCAACTTGGTCGTCCAAGTTGACGAGAAGGGCGTCGAAACTAGTGATATGTGACGCCGACGCCTCTTCTCGCACGCTCTTGGCGCCGACGACAACCTTTCGGATGGTACCTTCCAACTCGACGCGTGCGACTCGGCTCGCGGCCTGACACGCGGATAGTTCGCTCGTCAGATGCAGCGGTCCGTTTGCCTTTTCGCGTTCGTCGAACAATTCCATGATGAAATCGAGCAACGTGAGAGCGCCGCCTTTATTTGAGGGCGCCGTCGTCCGAACGTCTGCGAGTTTGTGCAATGAATCGAGCGTCACGCCCTTTGTACTCGATCTCGGCCCACCGGCGTTGAGGAAATTTCCCACTTCGAGAACGAGCGCGAGCAAACGACGGAAAGATTTGGCGTTTGAAACTTGCTCGCACGCATCGTTTATCGCGTCCAACCCAGAGTGCGCCTCTGTGATGAGCTCTGGGAACTGACGAACGTAAACGAGTGCAGCCACCTTTTCACGCAACCGATCAATCTTGGAAAGATCGAGAAGAAACTTTTCACTCACCAGCAATTTCTCCGCGTCCCCGCTAAAATGGCGCATGATGCCCAGCTCTTCGTCTGTCGGTTCACACTGCAGCAGGATCGCCAAACGCTCGAGCGTCAACTCCTCCGATGGATCGCCGGTTGAAATCGCTTCGCAAATATCCTTTGCGCCAATCGGAAAGCGCGACAACATTATGCTAATGTTGTTCGCCCGAGGCAGCGGAATGAGTGTGGGCATGCCCGTCGTCGCTTTCGGTTTTATATCCAACGACGGCTTCTTCTTCAACATGGGTTTGATTTCGAACGACTTGATGATCGATTGCTTCTCATCTTCTGATAGCGCAGCGTCCAAACCTTCCGCCCACCAAGTGCTATTCGTCACGGCGAGTTTGTCCCAATAAATCTTCCGCAAGTTTGGACCTTGCGGGATTGGCGTAGCCACGACCGCTGCTTTGAATGGTGGTGGTGGGGCTGGAGGCGCTCGACCGCCCGCGCCGAAGCGTGGTGGCGGCGGTGGCGGCGGTGGCGGTGGTGCGCTTTTCGCATTCGCCACGCCTCGCGGAGCGGGTGGAGGCGGAGCGGGTGGTACTGCGATCGGTGTAGCCGTGACACCGCTTCTTGGTGGTGGCGGTGGCGGCGGAATGGGTGGAGCACGTGGGGCAAGGGGAGGAGTTTGCGCGCTGTCCGAAGTCTGCACGCTAATGCTCGTTCCGCGCTTTGTTTTCGCTTGCGGAATATTGTCGAGTAACGTGATATCGATGAAATAATCATCCGGTATCAACATGTCATCGCTGCAATCCATCTGAGCGCGCGTGACGCGTAAAACGCCGGTTTCTACGTGGCCAGTATGAAAAGCAAACGTCATGACTGGATACTCTTCGTCTCTTTCCTCGTCTCCCGTCCAATGGTACACCGAAATCACCACGTCCCCGTTGATAGGAATCCCAGGCTTGCTCGACTGAGCGGACGTGTTCATCCGGGCGGTATCAACTAATTCAATTCCTATAGGTACTAATCCGTGTTTGACGTTCGATGCGTGCCAATCCGGGGCGAAGCCTTGAGTGAGAGATTTCCCGACGACGTGACCGTCATTCGAGACACGAGCGTAAGGTCTCCATCCACCTCTCTCGACACTTATTCCACCAGCAAGTACCAAGCGCTTGATTGAGAAAGACGGGTACGTGGGACTCGTCGAAGTTGACGGCTCGCTCCTCATTTTCTCGACGACACTGCGCACATAATCGCCGTATCTTCTCTGCGCCTGTGTCAGAGCTTTCGCGGTGACGTGCGACTTGGCCCTGGGAGGTACTTTCGCGAGCTCACCCAACGCAGCATCTATGGAAATATCACTTTCACTCATGTACAAACCCAAACACGCCGCAAGAAACCGAACCATGCTCTGCGCTTCGACGCTCGAGCTAGTTTCCGCGCGCGTGAAAAAGCACACAACGTTGGACTCAGACATCGATAACCACGCCTTGGCGCTCGAGCACGCGCTCAGAATGACATCCAGCCCGCCGACGCACACCCCTCGTGGATTTTCCCACGCAGAACGGAATTCGACGACGCAATTGAACATTTCGTACGTGCTACGATCGAGTATAAGATCAGACGTGAGCGTGACTAACAGCACCGAGCTGCAGTCGTGTGCCTCTTCCAACCACGACGCCGCGCGCGCGAGCGCCGCCGGCAACGTCTCATCTCGCGAACCGGTGTGCTGAAATGCTAGCACTCTATCGCTCAAGTACGTCGGCGTTTCCAGATACTCGATCGTCTTCGAAGGTTGTCGTATCGACGGTATCGAGAAGAGTCGAGAGAGACCCGCCTGCTCTTTCGCCCCCGCCCGAGCACCGTGTCTCGCGAACGGGTCTCCGCGAGTCGACGAGTCCACGCGGCTCTCGTTCGCACCCATCTCGACGTATCTCGAACGACGGAGAGCGACCGATGCGCGCCGCTGACTGAGAGTCCAACGTGGTGCAGCTGCGGCTTTGATTTAACGACGAGACAGTTGGAGATATGCACGCACGCTTTGCAGTCGATGTAAAACTGATAATGAATAACAATACGAATGATGATGAATTTCTACAGCGCTATAATGAATCGCAATTAAAGTTTGGACATTGGTTTTTCCATTCCCGGATCGTACTGATGGCTGGCGATGTACGAAAGCCACTGCTCGTGGGTCGAGACGCCGGCGGGCGCCGTCCCGAGACCTTGCTTGACAATCATCTCGCAAATTTCAGCCGTCAGGGTGACGGAAACACTGCGGATAGAGTCCATGTCTGGGAATAAATGCCCAGCGTCGATCTCGGCGTCGCTGGTTATGTTGGATAGAGATTCTGCAGCGGCCAAAAACAAGTCATCGGTGACTTGTGAAGCTCCCGTGAGCGCCGCGGCGTATCCGAGGGCTGGGAAAACGTACGCATTGTTCGCTTGAGCCGGAAAAACCGTCGTCCCATCGCTCTTGCGAACCACCGGGTCGAATGGCGAGCCGCTCGCGAAGACCACCTTGCCGTTGCTCCAGTCCATGGCTTGTTCAAACGTACACTCCGACTTGGAGGTTGGGTTCGAAAGCGGGAAGATGATCGGTCGCGCGTTGTTGTCGCACATTTTCTTGACGACATCCTCAGTGAACGCGCCTCCTATCGTGCTCACTCCGATCAATGCGGTTGGCTTGATGGCGTTAATGGCGGATAACAAATCGGGCTGATATTCGACATCGTGCGCGAACGCCACCTTGTGCGGTTGCAAGCCATCGAGACGGCTCTTACACACCAAACCTTTTGAATCCATAAAGTAACATCTCTCCATGGCTTCCTTGTGTGACATACCAGTCTTCTCCATGGCCATTGCGATGAGCTCTCCGATGCCCACGCCGGCTTCGCCCGCGCCGTAAAACAAAATCCTTTGATCTTCGAGTCTTCCTTTCGTCACGCGAAGCGCACTGAGCAACGCGGCGAGCGTGATGGAAGCCGTGCCTTGGATGTCGTCGTTGAAACACGGTCCCGTGTGTCTGTACTTTTCTAGAATTCTAAACGCGTTTGCGTTGCCGAAATCCTCAAACTGCACCAAACATCTCGGTTGCCAAGCCCTGAGCTCTCGCATAAACTCATCCACGAGCGCGTCGTACGCTTCCCCAGTCAACCGTCGTCGTCTCAATCCCTTGTAATTCGGATCGTTAAGCAAACGCTCGTTGTTCGTCCCGACGTCTAAACACACTGGCAAGCACGTCGCCGGATGCACCCCCGCGCACACCGTGTACAACAAAATCTTCCCTTCGCTGATCCCCATTCCCCCGGCACCGAGATCACCCAGACCTAAAATCCGTTCACCATCCGTCACCACCGCCACGGCGACGGATTCATCCCCGTGATCCGCCCCTCTTCTTCTCGCCGCCGCGGACGCCCCTCCGCACCCTTCGCTCAACCACGCCATCTCCTCCTTCCAGTGCCTACGCAGCTTCGCCCCGACCCGTCCCGCGTCATCCGCCGTGATGTACACACCATTCACCGGAGTTCCCAGTTCGTGGTACCTCTCGCACGCCTCCCCGACCGTCGGCGTGTACACAAAGGGCATGAGTTCGAGAGGTTTCGAGACGAGCGCTCGATAAAACGTCTCCGTCTCGCTTCGCTGCAGCCGACGGAGGAAGACGTACCGCTCGAGGGGCTCGGCGAGGCCTCGGAACGCATCCAGCGCGCGTCTGAGCGCCGCCATGGTGGTTTTACCGCCGCGTGGTATCCCCGCGCGCGGCGTGGACGCACTGTGAGGGACCGAACGTAGCAATCCACCACGTCACTCGGCGCCTCGGTTGACTGATTTGATTCATTCGTTCGACGATGGCGCACCGACGCACGCGCGTCGAGCGCGTCGAGTGCGCGGGAGGATGGACGATCGAGAGCACGTCGACGCCGATCGCGAATAGAGAGCGGATAGAGGCGGTGGAGCGCGCGATCGGGGCGAGAACGACGCCAGAGATGCTCTTCGAGAGCGAGCTCTCGTTGAGACACGCACCGAGCGGAGTGACGGTGAGCTTTAACGCCGAGGACGCGCTCAAAGGGTGGGTTGAGCTCGGTTTACCCGCGATAAAGGTTGCGGTGGCGGAGGCGTGGACGCGGGCGCACGTGGAACGGTTCGGGAAGGATGAAGATTGGAGTAGAGACGTGGCTCCGGCGAACGCGGCCACTCCGACGACGACGGCGACGAACGCGTCGACGTGGAACTCAACTGAAAACGTCTCTGATTACGATTGGACATTCACCACACACTACGGAGGATCGATTCGAGCGGACGACGGCGCGCGCGCCACCCCGAGCTGGGTTCCGACGGAGAGACGCATCGACAGAGCGTTGCTCACCGAGCGAGACCCGATTCTCCTGTACGACGAGCTCACCCTCTACGAATCCGAGCTCGACGACAACGGTATCGCCCATCTCGGTCTCAAAGTCCGCGTCATGCCAAAGTGTTGGTACGTCCTCCTTCGTTTCTGGCTTCGCGTCGACGGCGTGCTCATCCGTTTAATAGAGACGCGCGTCTTTTGCGACGTTCGCGACGCGTCCGGCGCGCCGCGCGTCCTTCGCGAGACCCAATTCCGAGAGGAAACCTGGGAGCAGCTTCGCGCCAGGGGCGCCCCAAGCGCTCCATCGCAGTACCCGGACCCGGATCAGGCGGCGAGCGTGCTCCTCGCCGCGGGCGGGCCCGTGGACATTCGCCACGACGAGCTCGAGCTCGCGTTTGAGTGAGGCGACGGTTTGGTGTACCGTCGATACTATTACAACACGAGCCCATTTCTACCTTCGGACATGTGGATCCTTCACGTTTTCGAGGGCCCTCTCCTCGGATATCGAATCATGACTCGTCGTGCGTGTGGATAAAGTGGCCCCGAATCCGCCATCGGATTCCGTACCTTGATAAAGACAAAAAGTGAAACAAAATTATATACATAGCGTTAAAATGTAGAGAGTAAGTATATAAACTACAAATCGACACACACGGATAGAGATAAAAATCTACACGCGTCCCCGCCCGGCGCCGCTAGCCCACCTCGCGGGCGCGGGACGACCCTCACAACTCGCACGACTCGCGCCCGAGACACTTCAACGATGTCCGCCGTCGCCATGTCCGCTCTCACCGCGTCCAAGTCCGCCGCGATCGCCGGTGGTGCCGTCCGCGCCAAGCGCGCGACCCCGGCCGCCGCCCCGCGATCCCTCGTGGTGCGTGTTCTTTTCGTTTTTTTCTCTTCGTTCTCGCGTCCCAATCGCGACCGCATCGGGGAACGCGCGACCTTGTTCGCGATCGATCGGGTGCATCTGGGAAACGGGTCCTCGCTCGCGTCGCGCGCGATGACGACGGCGACGACCGCGCGGACGCTTTGAATGAATATTTTTTGATTCGTTCATCCGCGCGCGCGCGTCGGTCGCGTCGCGTCGGTCGCGTCGCGTCGGTCGCGGGACGTTTTAAACGCGTCGTGCGAGACGTGCGCGCGCGGTCGCGGATGCCCCAAGATGGGCGCTGTTATCCGGATCTCGAGGGGGTGGTTGTGGTGACCCCACGGATGCGATGGCGTTCATCGCGCGTCGCGTGGTTGTGATGGGTTTGTCGCGCGCGCGATGGCGATGCGTCGCGGGCGTCGCGGGCGTCGCGGGCGTCGGCGACGAGGGTGAACCCGCGAGGGATGTGCTGATCATTCGGGGTGTGAAACGGGTGGATACGCACAGATAGGGTTTGGATTCTATCGGCGTACTGTTTACACATATGTGTGTTTTTTGCGGGTCCGCTGGTGGCTGCCGGCTGGTTGGACCGACGAGAAGAACTCGGAAGACTGACGACGATGATGATAACTTTTACGCTCGCTCTACGTAGATCCGCAACGCTTCCCCGAAGGAAATGCGTGACCGCATCGCTTCTGTCGGTAACACGAAGAAGATTACCGATGCGATGAAGCTCGTCGCCGCCGCCAAGGTGCGCCGCGCGCAAGATGCCGTCATCGGCGCGCGCCCGTTCTCCGAGTCCTTGGTCAAGGTTTTGTTCGCCATCAACCAAAAGTTGGCTGGTGAAGATGTCGATGTGCCGCTCACCAAGATGCGCCCGGTCAAGACTGCGCTCCTCATCGTGTGCACTGGTGACCGCGGTTTGTGCGGTGGTTTCAACAACTTCATCATCCGCAAGACTGAGCAACGCGTCAAGGAACTCAAGGCTCAAGGTGTGAACGCCAAGCTCATCACCGTCGGTAAGAAGGGTGGTGTCTACTTCAACCGCCGCCGTGATCAGTACGACTTGGTGAAGCGCTTCGACATGGGTCAATCCCCGTCCACGCAAGACGCGCAAACCATCGCGGATGACATCTTCGCCGAGTTCACCTCTGAAGAAGTCGACAAGGTTGAGATGATCTACTCCCGATTCGTCTCCCTTATCTCTGCGGAACCGACCGTCCAAACCTTGTTGCCGCTCTCCAAGGAAGGTGAAGTGTGCAACGTCGACGGTGTGTGCATTGACGCGGCGAACGACGAAATCTTCAAGCTCACGACTGAAGATGGCAAGTTCGCCGTCAAGCGTGAAGCGAACGACACGGAAGTTTCTGAGTTCGAGGGTGTCATGCAATTCGAGCAAGACCCGAACCAAATTCTTGATGCGCTCATGCCGTTGTACATGAACTCTCAAATCCTTCGCGCTCTCCAAGAGTCTTTGGCTTCGGAACTCGCGGCTCGTATGAACGCCATGTCCACCGCCTCTGACAACGCCAAGGAGCTCAAGAAGAACTTGTCTCTCGTCTACAACCGTGCTCGCCAAGCCAAGATTACCTCTGAGATTATCGAGCTTGTCGCCGGTGCCGCAGCCGCGTAAGCGTCGGGAGGATTTGTCGTATTCATTTCCGTAGTAGGGACGATTGCGCGTCGGTCGAGCCGACGCACTTCTTAGAAGCGCCACGCGCTGGAGCCGACCGGAGAACCCGGATCGGTTCCCACGCGTAACCATAGTATTATTGCATAACAATCAATCGTTATTTCAAACAAAGTCCGCAAACGCTTTACCGTCCATGCGAGAGGACTCGTTAAACTGACTTCTTGACTCTCGCTACTCTCTTCTCCTGTCCTCGTCTGCAGATTGTGACCCTCTCGCTACTTTCCTGGTTCGTGAACCGTGAAAAAAAAACTAACGAAAACGTGAACCAACGTCTGGTAAATATCTCTCACAGCGACGCCACCGCTGACAAAGCTGACGACGACGTCAAAGCGACCCGCGCGACATTAAAGACGATAAATAGATAGAATCATCGTAATGCTAGCCTCGTCGCTGAGCTTCCGTGTTTCCTCCGCGACCCGTGGACGCGACGATTCGGGTGCGGTCATGTCGCGTCAGCACAGAATCGGCGCCCGAGCATCGACGACGTTTCGACGACGAACGACGCCGTGCGCTGGCAAATTCTTCAAATCCAAGACTCAGAGAGACATGGAAAAGTGGCACAAAACTCGCGAGGGGCGTCAGGTGCTCGAAGCGGCGGAGCGCGAACCGCGAGGGGCGGGAACCGCGCGGACGCTCGAACGAGCCAAGCAAGCGGTGGAGCAGGCGGCTCCAGCTCCCAATACGCTCGTGCGCGCTACGGAACCGCACGAGATTGATCAGACCACGCGATGGGTGATTGCGTGCTTCTTGAACCGATGCATTCACATACCGATGCTCAACGCGGCAACGGAACAAATCATCTGCGTCAAGGCGGTTGACATGGTGGCGGACGCAATTGAACGCGAGCTCCACCGAACAGGCGCTGGTCACTTTTTTGCCGACGCTGCGATGCACGAATCGAAAGGCGAGCTCGATGAATGGTTGATTCAAACGGCGAGAAACTTGAATAAACGCATCGACGTCCCACTGATGACGGACAAGCAGGAGTTTGATTGCATTCACAACGTGTTGTCTCTCGTGACGCATCAATACCTCTCTGCAAAAAAGAATGACGCAGCGAACCATCCGATCAAGCACAACTGGATCCTCCTCATGAACAACCTCTGATGAATCGTTAGTCGAGTGCTTGTGAGGACTATTGAAAGATCGTATTTATGTAATTTACAGGAAGAAACACGTACTACTATGATCGCGTCGGCTCAAGGGTAGCCGTATTGCGGGAGCGATGACGGCGGCGTACACGTCTGCCTCGCCTTTTCAAGAGCATCCTCATACGCTTCCCCTTCGATCTCCTCGAGTTTGACCTCGAACATTGCCCGCCACTGCTTGCCCGTCACGTATAATTTGCCATTGTTGTCGTCAATCGCGATGCCATTCAGCACGTCGCCGGTGCCCCCGTTCGCGTTACGGTTTTTCAATCCATCGAAGTTGATCCAAGCGTTCACTTGGCCCGATTCTGGATCGATGCGCGCGATGCAGGGTCGCTCGAGCACGTTGGCGTACACCTCCCCATCTATGGTCTCTAACTCGTTAGCAAATCGAACCGGCTTTCCGTCATCAGTAATCGTCAGTGACCGCTTCAACTCGAGTGTCTCCGAATCGTTGCCACTAGGCACACTCAGCACGTGCAACTTATCCGACGCATCGGTGACGTATAGCTCATCGCCCTTGGCGCTCGCCGCGAGACCCCAACCGTCGCGCAACGGCGTCTTGAACGTCCCTGCTTTGTGAACCTTACCCGTCGACTCATCATACTCGTAAACGATCCCCCGATTCGACCGCCAAGATATCATGTATAAATTCTTTCCGATTCGCGTCAACCCCTCGGCGAAGAGCCCCGGGACGTCCGATTCAACCGAGTGCCTTGTCTTTCCCGTCTCCACGTCGACGACGCGCACCGAGCTCTTCCTCCCGTTTACCGCCCCAGTGCTCTCGCATACGACCCCCTGTCCGCACATGACGAGCCCTTGCGTAAACGCGTTTGTATCGTGTTCGAACGCGTTCGCGACCGAGTAACCAAACACTCGAGGACGTCCGTCGGATCTCGCTCCGCTCGCCGCGTCCAACACCTTTCCGGTGCTCCGCGGGGTACTCTCCTCGAATCCATCCGAGCTCCGCGAGATCCTTTCGGCGAACCCTCGCGAGAGCGCGACAACGATGATCACGCCGCACGCTAACACGATCCACGCCGTCGTCGTTGTCGCCGCCACCGCCGAACGAACGTCGCGTCGTTTGGATTTTTTCAAGTTGGACGAAGGCCGTAGTGACATATCACCCGCGACGCTCTCCCTCGACGCGTCGAACGCCCCGGAAGACTCAGGGTCGACGAGCGCGCGTCGTTCAGACTCCCCGCGGTCGTCTTCGAATGTTCTCGCGCGCATCAACTGGGTCGAAGTTTGGTTCGTTTCGGCTGGCTGGCGACGAGTGACGTACTCGCCCAGTCCGCCTCGACACTTACTGACGCGCGTTCGCTCGGCTCGGACCGAACCGCGAGCGAACAGGCGACATGGTGACACCGAGCGAGGTGTACGCCGTCGTCATGGACTTCGTCGCCTGGGCTCGCGTGGTGTACGACACGCTGTGCGCGCAGTACGCCAAGCGAAGCGAGTGGATGATTATCCTGATCGTCGCTCTGTCTGTTCGCGCGCTCAAACGCAGCGGCGTGCCGAAACTCGGCGTCAAACTCACCGAGGAGGAAGAGAACGGAATCGAAGGAAAGCTCTGGGACGTCAACGCGCCGTTTCCAAAGGATAGCGTGCCATGTTACGATCCGGGTAACATGAAGATCTTGGGACCAAACCTGCCGGCGATGAGCGCAGAGGAAGTTCGCGAAAGGATCGAACGAGCGGCGGTGGCGCAAAAGGAGTGGGCGAAGAGCTCGTTCGCGACTCGTCGTAAACTATTGCGGGTGATTCAACGCTTCATCTTGGATGAACAGGATACGATATGTCAGGTGAGCGCGAGAGATAGTGGCAAACCGCTCGTCGACGCGGCTTTCGGAGAGGTGCTCGTAACTTTGGAAAAGATTCGGTGGTTGTGTAACGAAGGGGAGAAGTGGCTCAAGCCGGAATATCGTTCAAGCGGAGCGATGATGTTTTACAAAAAGGCTCGAGTTGAGTATCACCCGGTGGGCGTCATGGGGGCGATTGTTCCGTGGAACTACCCGTTCCACAATGTCTTCAACCCGTTGGTCGCCAACTTGTTTGCCGGTAACGCGCTTGTGGTCAAGGTGAGCGAGTACGCGAGCTGGAGCTCCCAGTACTACGGACGCGTCATCGAGGCGGCGCTCGCTGCAGTCGGCGCGCCGAAGGATTTGGTGCAGATCATCACGGGCTACGGAGAGGCGGGCAACGCACTCGTCACCGGTGGTGTTCAAAAGCTCGTCTTCGTCGGTTCGACCGGTATCGGCCGCAAGGTCATGGAAGCAGCCGCAAAGACACTCACTCCTGTAGTCTTGGAGTTGGGTGGTAAGGATCCGTTCGTCGTCTGTGCGGATGCCAATTTGAACCAGTGCGTTCCGATGGCTTTGCGCGGCGCCTTCCAATCGTGTGGCCAAAACTGCGCCGGAGCTGAGCGCTTCTACGTCCACGAGAAGATTCACGACAAGTTCCTCAGCCGTGTCCTCGAAGCGGCGACCAAGCTTCGCCAAGGATGGGCGTTGAGCTCCTCAGTTGATTGCGGCGCCATGTGCATGCCAAAGCAAGCGCTCTACGTTCAATCTCTCATCGACGACGCGGTCGCCAAGGGTGCCACAGTGCACGTGGGTGGTAAAATTGAGCTGGGCGCGCAAGGTGGTCAATTCTATCCGCCTACCGTCATCTCTGGCATCACGCACGACATGCGCATTGCCCGAGAAGAAGTCTTCGGTCCGGTGCTCGCCATCATTAAGACAAAGAGCGACGAGGAATCGATCGCGCTCGCGAACGATTGCGACTTTGGTCTTGGTTCGAACGTCTTCACGCGTTCCACGCGTCGCGCCGAGCAACTCGGCTCGCAGCTCGAAGCTGGTATGACGTCAATCAACGATTTCTGCTCCACGTACATGGCGCAGTCGCTTCCGTTTGGTGGCGTGAAGGAGTCTGGTTTCGATCGCTTCGCCGGTATCGAGGGTTTGCGCGGATGTTGCGTGCCAAAGTCTGTCGTTGTCGACCGCTTCCCATTGCTCATGAAGACGAATATCCCGCCGCCTCTGTGCTACCCAGTCGCGGATAACGCTTTCGCGTTCTGCAAGGCGTTGGCTAGAATGTTCTTCGGTCTCTCAATCGGCCAGCAATTTGGCGGCTTGTTGTCACTCGCCAAGTGCTTCTTGTTGCCCGCGAAGACCTATAACAGTAAATTTGATTAATATACCGTATTCTGGTTCGCTAACGTTTCTCATTGATGCATCCTCCCGCGAGTCTCCCATCTCGAGCCGAGCCCAACGCGCAACTGTCTCGAGCTCCCTGATTGATCGTCGTGTCATCGCTCGACGCGCAACGGGATGAACTCGTCGCGGCGGCGGCGGCCGTTCCCAGGAACGACGCACGCCAAGTCTTCGCGATCTGGTCATGTCAAATCCGTCGCGCTAACGACTATCGTGGCGGTAATCACGTACACCGTCGCCTCATCTTTGCTTCTACCACACGTCGTAGATCGTTCGAGCAGTCGGACGACGCTCGCGACAGAGCGAAGCCAACGGCGGATTGAAGGCTCCGTGCGATCAAGTCACCCCCACGGAAGCCAGACGGAGCGTCATCTCGCGCGGGAGAAGAGACAGGAGCGCAAAGCAGTTGTCCGTGAGGATGTCGACGCGACGGATCCAGTCACCGAGAGCATGTTTACGCAGCGAACAATGGTTGAGACGACGCGAGAACCGGCTGCGACGGTGAGCGCATCGACTGAGATGTATCAAGATGATGTGTCTTCGATTGACGGGTATGAGGCCCAGGAATGGCGCAGAATTAGAGCTGCTGAGCCGCCAGACGACGAGTGCCATGCGCTTCCTTTCAGCGACTACTGGGGACCACAGAGAGTGACGCACGAACCACCCGCTGAACCTATCTCCACCCCGCAAGAGTGTTGCGAGTTGTGCAAGAAGACGGAGGGCTGCCACTTCTGGAGGCACGATCCGAGTGCTCCGGGAGAGTGCTTCACTGGTAAACTATTCAGGCGATATCTGGCACCGATGTACGGTAGAACGCATGATAAGAAGACAACGAGCGGCGTCTTGTACCCAGATGTACCGAAATATGATGCTGAAAGTACAGAGTTGAAGACGTGTCTGCATACGATGATCACGAGTAACGGCTCACCGTACATGAACTGGCAGACTAGAGTGTTTTACGAAACGTGGCGAAGAGCCGCGAGTGAGCCTGGTAGCATACTGAGGCATTTCACCCGGATTTTGCACCGGTCTAGCGATGATGACTTGGTTCAGATGATCCCCACGTGGCGAGTCGATCCGACAAACCCATCTTGCGACGTTGGATGCGATTATGCGGTGAAAGATAGAGCGCGGGCCATTGCGCAATGGATGGAGACGGCTGATTCCAAGCAATGCTCTCACATCTTGATGGCGGAGACCGACTATCTGTTTATTCGCAGTCCACCCCCGAGCGTTATTCTCGCGAAGGGGTTCTCGTATGGGTTTCTTTTCGCCTACATTGACCCCCCTCACCAGACTGCAAAGGAAGCCTCGGTTTTGATGCACAGCATAGAGAAGGATGGACCTCTCAAAGATGTACCGCAGACTGGTAACGCGCCACAGGCTATTCATAGAGACGATTTAGAAAGAGTAGCTCCAGTATGGGCGGATAAAGTCGAATTCGGTGAGACCAATGCCCTCATTAAACGAATATATGGATGGGTTCGCGACATGTACGCTTGGTCGTTTGCTTCAGTGGCGGTTCGACCTAAAATGCAGTACGAGCTGCCACCGGTCCCCTTTCAAAAGCTCGTAATTCAACCGCCAGCCGATATATCAATCGGCCAGGCGTCATTGATGCACTACACGTGGGGCTCAATCATAAAGGACAAGGACGGAGAAGTAGTCTGGGAGTTTGACAAGCGTTCATACAGAGGGTCGTATAACGACCTCAGAAAGATCGATGCAATGCCAGATTGGGACCCCGAGCGAGGATTCAAGCTTCAGGATGATCAAGTGATGCAGGAATCACAGTTCGAGGTGTTGAGGAAGATGGTGGAAGTCTTCAACGGAGCGGTGGACGCATTGCAAAAGCGATAGGCACGAACGCGTTGCTTGGAATCGTTAGGCGGTTAAAGTTACAAAATAAGACAACGCGTCGTGAAACGCATGTTCGTCTTGTTGACCCTATATCTACTAGCGAAACTACCTTATTCTCGTATCAACGACGTCGTAGAAAAAGTACAAAACTTTAGTCAGAGTTAGCAATATTGACGCGAAGCACTCGGCCGTCCACGTCTTGGCCATTGAGTTGTGTCACAACCTCGTTTGCTTCGGCTTCGCTGCTCATCGTAACAAAACCAAACCCACGCGATCTGCCAGTTTCACGGTCCGTAATCAAGCGGCTATCCTCAACCGACCCGAACTCTCCGCACAAATCCTGCAGGTCGAGGTGGTCCATACCCCAAGACAAGTTGCCGAAGTATACTCTGCGGTTGTTCGCCTCTCGAGAGTAACGTTTGCCGCCGCTCTCCATGCGCAGTGGTCTGCTGGACTTTTCGTTCGGCGACATAGCCCGGTTCACTCGGAGATCGCGACCACCCATCTGGCTTCCGTTCATCTCTTCGATGCAGCGCTCGACTGACTCGTTGTCAGCCAAGTGCACGAAACCGTACCCACGAGAGCGTCCAGAGTTTCTATCGGTGATAACGGACGCCTCAACGACGTTGAAGCTCGCGAACGTTTCCTTGAGCGTTTCGTCCGTCGCGTCCCAGGGCAAATTGCCAATGTAAACCTTGAGATCAGTCGAGGCTTTTGCGGAATCGGCAGAGGTTTCTTCAGCCGCCGCGCCCTCGTCGCTTTCGCCCTCGCCAGCCTCTGCGACGACGGAGAAGCCTCTGGCGCTCAACTTGGCGTCGGTTCGGCCGAACGCCGGGGTGATCACGACGTCGCCGGTGAGGCTGCGTCGCGTGAGCGCGGTCACGAGAAGTCGCGAGCTTGCGCCGCCGCGGTACGATCGAGTCGCACGCGCCGCGCACGCCGCGACGTCCCGCATCGGTCGCAGAGTCGAGAGTGACATGGGTAAAATTTGCTCCGACGCACGCGCGGTGGCGAGAGATCTAGCGAAGAGAGACAAGGCCGCTCGTTGCATGCGCTCGCGCTCGCGTGGAAGAATGCCGATCCTTGACAGTGTAGGTTATGGGAACTGGTGGTCAACCAACCAATGCTGGGTCGGATCGGATCGCTCGTTCTGATGCGATACACGACAGGCGGGGAAGAAATTCACTTTGCTTGACATTACAAATGATCTTGTTTGGGAGGGGAGTAATGATATCTAATATCGTGTACAGTTTGGGATGGCTAAAATGGAGGAGTTTACGCGTCGATGCCGCGCATTCGGTTCGGCCACGCAGGCGATTGCAATAGGTCGGCTGCGTTTCCCTTCGTGGTGCGCAAGCGCCGACCCGATGCGACCGGAGCGTTGGCTTGACGAACAAATGCAGAGAGGCGTCTCTTCGACGCGCGATCCTTGCCAACGGAGACGAGATCGTCTCTGGCCGAAGCGATGCGAGGCATCTTAGCGAGACCGTTATCTGGCGACGTGAAGCCTTCGTTCGGAACGTCGTCATCACTGCCAACTTCCAACGGTTCTCCTCCACGTCCAACCGGCGAGAACAAGAGACGCGTCGGCGCGACACCAGTCGGCGACGCGTGGCGGCTACGCGCGATTCGAGCGGGATGATCATCAAACGTGACGACTCGCGCATCAACACCCGGGGCCGAGGCAACTCCAGTTTGCGGTCCCAATGTCGCGTTCACTGAATCCTGCACCGCGGACTTACTCGCAGCGGTGGTTTTGGGAGCAGTTTGCGCCATTATTTCCTTCTTAGCGACGCGAGTACTCTTGCGTACTGTGCTAGATGGAGCGGCGGCATCCTTTGCGTCACTCGTGCAGAAGAACGTCTTCAAAAACTGCGAAGGCGGTGTGCGTCCCGGACCTGCTGCCTTCTTTGCAGATCGACTAAAAACCTTAGAAATTGTTTTAGCCTTGAGCTCGACGGGAGTTTGACCGAAAGTGCCCATCATACCGAGGGAACCAAACGATGGGAGAGACATGAGGCTTCCCGTCGAGGCGAGCGCCCAAGTTCCCGGCGTGAAGCGCATGTGTCCCATGCCACCAGTGGTCGGCGGAGGCATGTCTGCCTGGAACGCGATTTGCTTCTTATCGCCCGGCGTACAAAGCGACGGCAAATCAGCCGTATTGAGGCCATCACGAAGAATGTCCACCCTGTTGAGGTACTCTGGCGTGCCGAACAAACCGGCATAGTTCGCTTGCTGTCCATCGGGCGGAGTGCCGAGCGGAGAAGGAATCATTGCGTTGATGTTGAACTCAAGATCAACGTTCGACTCCGGCGGCGGCATGCCGAGCGTTTCACGCGCGTCTGTGGCGTCGTACATGTTGATGTCGTACGGGAGAATGTCCTCTTGGACCGCTTTAGCCACAGGCTTCTGCACCGCTTGTCGACCAGATGCTTTCGCACGCTTCGGAGCCGGATCCGCAGCAGTAGGCGGCTTCCCGACCGCCGCGCGCTTGGTCGTCGTCGTTGTTGTCGTCGCCGTCGATGACGTCTTGACAGTGTTGGTCTTATTCGCAAGTGGCTTTCTGTCTTTGACGCTATCCTCGAGTGCGCGCTTCTCGCGCAACTTGTCGTGGTTCGACTTGCCCGCGGGCTGCGAGCAAAGGTTGCGAAAGTGCTCGCGCAGTTCGTCTTCGTTGTCTTTCGTATTCGCATCCCAGCCCTTCCACGTGGAGCTGAGCGCACATCGCACGCGCATGGCTGCCGCGCCTTTCGGCACGTCGTTGTTGGCCAAGACTCGAATCGGTCCGGATAAGCCGCTACCCAAAAACTCATTCGTATCGTACGTGTACACTCCAAAGAGGAGCCTGAATACCTTACACTTGTTCGGGCCGTTCGCGCAGACGTGGTTGCTCGCCTCGTCGATGGAGATAAAGAGGTTTCGCGAATCCTTCCACTTGTCGTCCGCCGCAGGCTTGGCAGACTCCTTTGGCGCGCTCTTTTGCGACGCGGCGCTCTTCTGCGTCCGCCCCTGCTTTCCGAATCGTTGAATGGCGCTCAGGATGGGTCCCTCGCATCCCTTCACGCACTTGTCCCGGGTAACAGGTACCCAAGTGTGACCTCTACCGTCAACGATACCAGACTTCTTACCAGGCTCGACGTCGCGCGCCACTGGTTCGGCGTACACGAGATACACCACCGCGCGCGCAAGTTCGCCGTTGTACAGCTTCAGTTCGTATTCGAGCGCCGATTCCCAAAGGTCTTCCGGTACATCTTCCCGAAAGGCGCTCTCTCCAGCCTCAAAGATCCTCAGAGTCTCCTCCGAACCGAGTGCATCGCCGCCTCGTTTCGAGCCTCCACTCTTCGAGTGGCCAACGGAACGTTGGCGTTCAAAAGTCAGTTCGACTTGATTGTAACTTCGCTTCTTCTTCCCGAGCTTGTACGCGCTGCGCGGCACAAATGACAAAATCAAAGCAAACGCATTTTAGTTCATCGTCAGTCATCGCGACGTCGTCCTCGCTCGCGTCGCGTCGCGCCTCTCTTCGCGTTCTTCATTTTCACTTCGCTTCGCTTCGCTTCGCTTCTCTAGCACGCACCGAACCTCGTGATTGTGCGCGTCATCCTCACCCCGAGCGAACGCCGCGAGCTCCTCCGCGCCGTGTCCGTGCTCGGTGGCGATCGGTACACAAATCATGTTGGACATTTCCAATCAGCCTTCTTTGCGTCGATCGATATCGCGTCGTCCGTCGTCCGCGTCCAAGCGATGCGCGTCTCTGCCGAGTCCAACGATCTCAATTCCGCGCGCGTCGGATTCTCGTCCTTCCGACCACGCGCGCGCGACGTCGATCGATACCGCGCGCGTCCACGAAACCGACGTAAAAAATTTTCTCACCGCGCTTCCGCGGCGTGCGTCTCGCGCGTCCGTCCCGTCGTCGAGGCGTCGCGCGCGAGGCTACGTGTGCCGCGCGACGCACGCGCGCACGCCGCCGACGTTTTCTCGAAACGAACGAATTTCTCGACTCGAGTCCTTGGGTATTTCAAGGGTCATGAACCGTCAATGGATTTGAAATCTTCCAAAAGACAGCTGAAAATTTTCAACGCCCGCGCGAGGATGGGAAAAGGACCGCAACGTCTCTATTTCGTTCGATTCTTTTACCACTTTGATCGTGTATGTTTTAGTTTCAGTATTGTATTTTTCCCATACGGTACTGGATGGCATCGCCAAGAAATTCGTGCCGACGCCGTGGGTGCGCGGAGTCCGCGGCGCCGCGGCGCGCGAGCGGGACGCCAGACGACGACCGAACGCGCGTCGGTCCGGTTCGTGGCGCCGACGTCGACGTCGACGTTGACGTTGAGACAGGTCGCGTCGAATGACGCCGGGGAGACGGAACGGGTTGACGGTGCTCGCGGCGGTGGCGTCGTGCGTCATCTTTGCCAACGGATTGACGGGGTACGACGGAGGAGGACGCGGACGCGGACGCGGGAGCGGTGACGGGGAAAAGGCGGCGGCCGTGTGGTGGAGGCCGAGCGCGTGAGTGCGCGGTCGGTGGGAAAGTGAGTGATAGGGGACGTTCGTTCGGCGTTTCGCTCGGTCGTGGTGGACAGTTTCAATAAGCGTAATGGCGTCCAGAAACGTCGCGGCGAGAACGATGGAGGGGGCCTCAGCGTCGACGTCCTCCGCGTCGAGGACATCCATAGCATCGCTTCCGATGGAGGTATTGCAGGAGATCCTGGCGCGAGTAGTGCGAGATGCCGGCGGCGCGGTGCCGACGGCGCCGAGGCTGACGTGCGTGTCGCGCGCGTTTAGAGACGCCGTGACGGGCGAGCCCGAGATGTTTTGGGTCGACGTGGACCTGAGCTCTGGATTTTGCGCGCCGACGGACGCTCGAATACGGTCGCTCATCGGGCGCGGGGCGTGGGCGAGCGTGCGTTCGTTGAATTTATCGGGGTGTTCAAAGCTGAGCGATTCCACGCTTAAACTTCTCGGTACGTCTTGCTCAAAGATCGAAAATCTCACGATTAGCGGAGGAAACTTCACCAAGGATGGGCTGTTGCAGTTTGCGAATAATCTCGCAATCGCTGGTACCGGTTTGAAGTCGATCCACATCGATCTGAGCGCGCCGAAGATGACTCCGAGCGACGCTCTCGGAGTGTTGCAACGCTTTGTAGAGGTGAACGCGCCGACTTTGGAAAGAATTAGCTGTGGGAGAGAGGCGCCGTACGCGCCGGCGGAGAGACGCGCGTTCACAAGAGGTTCGAATAGATTGTTCGATCTCGTAAAACTCTGTACGGGATTGAAAGTTCTAGACTTGACCAATTGCGGCGAGGACGCGCGCGTGCCGTTGTTTGATTTACAGCGCGCGCTTCCCCACCTGGAAGAGCTGAAACTGAACCATTTCGGTGGCGAACCGGGTTGGCGCGTCGTTGGCCGCATAAATCACGACTTTGAGGATACTTGTTGGCGTAATTTGCGCGTGCTCGAGGTTGCGGTCTCGCTGGAGACGACGTCGGTGGGCCACCGATACGGCAACTCAAACGTCGACGGCGAGACGCTCTTTTGCATCCTCTTCAACTCGATCGAGTGCCTGGAAGTCCTCGATGTCACCGGATGCACGCACTTGGGAGATTGGCGCGACACGATATGGGACCGTCTACCCTTCAATCTCCGAACGCTTCGATGCGCCCGCACGCCGCTCGTCGACGACGGCGCCGTGCGCCACATTCTCAGCCATCTGTGTCCGGCGCTCGAAGAGCTCGAACTCGCCTCGGTCGGCGCCAACGCCCAACACATCACCGACGAGGCGTTCACACCGTTTACCCCCGGTTCTGGACCGCCGCTCTCGCTCACGACGCTCCGCATTCCCGGATCCGCCGTATCGGAAGCCTCCGTCCGGCTCTTATGCGCCGTCGACGCCGACGCGCGCTTTCCCAACCTCCGGTCGCTCGATCTCGCCTCTTGCCGCGCCCTCCCGCGCGACGTTCGTCGCGTCGCCCTCGAAACGTTTCCCCGACCGAACGTCGACCGCCTTCGCCGAGCGCTCGGGGTGTAATAAAACAAACAAACAACCGTCGTGTTCCGTTCGTCGTCATCGTGTCATCGTGTCATCGTCATCGTCGCCAGAAAAACCAACGACCTCCATCGCCCGCGCGCGACGGTGCCTCCTCCTTTTCTGACTCAGCGCCCCGAATCAGATTTCCATCCATCCATCATTCATTCATTCGCGATGGAGTCTCGCGAGTCTCACGAGTCACGAACGGTGATTGATTCGTGACGGAAGTAAAGACACACGACTTTTACGACGACTTTTACGACGACGACGCGGTCCTTTGATTTACAACGAGAACGAAAAAAAACCCGTCCCATCCAGATCGAGATCGATCCAGGGTGGATCGCCCGGACGAGTCATGACCCACGGAATCGTGCGCGCCAAACCCCGCCCGTTTGTCCGTATACGTCCGACCGTATACGTATGCCGCGTACGTGCGTATACAGCGACCGCTCGCGCCCATCGTCGTCGTTTACACCGTCGTCGATAAAAAAAATCGCGAAAAAGCGTTCGCGACCGCGAACGCTTTTTTGCGGGAAAATCGGTCGGGGACCGTCGCCGCCGGGACGCGGGACGGGAGTGCGCGACGCCGGTGCGTCCCGCGGGGCCGCGCGCGGAGGCGGGAGGAGACGCGAAACGCGGCGTGGATTTTTCCGTAAGGGAAATCCGTCTCTCTCTGTCGTCTCGCGTCGTTTCGGAACGGGTGCGGAACGGGTGCGGATCGCATCGCATATCGCATATCGCATATCGCATCGCGTGGGACCGTCGGTTCGGCGTTCGCGATGCCGGCGACGCGACGACGCGCGACGACGACGACGCGAGACGGCGTCGGCGTCGGCGTCGGTGAGGAAAATAAAGAGTCTTCGCCGTCGATTCCGCTCGCCGGCGTCCGTCGCGTGGCGAAGGGCGTGAGGCCGAGGGCGCGCGCCGCGGGCGGGCAACAACCCTCGGACGAGGACTCGAACGAGAGCGATCGCACGCACGGCCACGGCGGGGCGAGCAAAAAGGTGGGGAACCGAGCGGTCGGGCGCGCCGGAGGGCGACGAAAACCCCGCGGTGGAGGGTCCTCCGGCTCGGACGAGGGTCGACGGTCGGAGGACGGACGGGTGACGATCGACGGAGGGCGGGAGACGCCGACGGACGCGCCGGAGGACCGTCGTGGTCTCGAACGACGCGGGGTGAAGGAGAAGAAGAAACAAAACTCGAACGCGTCGACTGGGAAGGAGAGTAATTCAAAGGAGAGCTCGGATGGTGAGCTGCAACTCGGCGAGCGATGGACGACGGTGGACGTCGAAGACGCGTACGCGGCGGGCGAACGGGTGTGCGGTATTTACGGAAGCCGCGTCGACGATCAAGGATACTCGGAATATCTCGTGCGCTGGGTGGGTAAGTCGCACCACAAAAACTCGTGGGTCGATGGACAAACGCTCGAGTTGCTTAACGCCGAGTTCGTCTCTGATTTCACCGCCGTACACGGAGAGAGAAGCACCGTCCATCTGGTTCAGGAGGCGTGGCTGAGACCGCAGCGCGTCGTGAGCGTGAGCGGGCAGCCACCAGATTGTCAGTTGTTCGTGAAATGGTGGGGACTTCCGTACAAGGATTGCACTTGGGAAGCGCTCAACGCGCATCCCGACTTCGAGCATCTTCTCGCCATGTACTCAAAGTTTGGCTGTGAATCGGTCGATAAGGCTCAAACCAACCAAGAAGCGACGGCGGAAAAGAAGGCGACAAAGTACAATCCGTGCGACATCGTCGCCGCGCTCTCGCGCTGGTTGCGCGCAACCTGGTACGAGTGCGAAGGTGTTTGTTTCGTGGACAACGCTGTCGATTGTCGCCACGCTGAAGTCGCGGCGACATTCATTGCAGAACGGAAACGCATGCACAACGTAAAAGGCCCGACACTCATCATCGTGAAGAACTCGCAGTTGAATCACTGGGCGCACGAATTCAACCGAATAGCACCGGATGTCAACATGGTCGAGTATGATGGTAGTACGACGTGCCGCATATCCGTCCAGAGACACGAATGGGCGTTTGGCGGTGGCCCGTCTGAGGAAGAAATGCGCCAACTGTCAACTCCACGATTCAACGTGTTGCTCACGACGCAACAAACCGCAATGCTTGACATCGTTCTATTGAGACAAGTGGCGTGGGAGTCGGTCATCGTCGTCGAGAACGCTCAGCAGTTTACAGCAGAATCGAGTTCTCTCATCGCGAGGTTGAACGGCTTGAACGTTCGACATCGCGTGTTGATGTTTAGATCGGCTGATTTCACTTCTCTGCACATGACGCTCAACATACTCGAGTTTTTGAAGCGATCACCGACAGCTATGAGGAATCTCGAGACGCGATTGTTGAATCTGTCACACGAGCAGGCAGCCGTGCAAACTGCCGCGCTCTTGGCGGCGGTGACGATGGATAGCACCTTTTGTTGCGGAGCGCTGAGGAATAAGAGTTCGATGGCGGGAGCGACTCCTTGCATGGGTACTCTGCACACCGCTCGCTTACTCGAGCTATCAGACATTGTCCTACACAGAGTCGCGGCGCAGAATGGCGATTCCGTCACTTCGCCTCACGAACCGATTTTCCCGCCTTCGTTTGATTTCACTTCGAGTCAATATCTCTCTCTATTGCAACAGTTGCAGGCGTTGCACGATATGTATTCTCCGCAGCAAGTGTTGCTCGCGACGGGTGACATGCCCAGACCTTGACGAACGTAGCTCATCAAGCGGTGAGGTTACGCAAACTTCACTAGACGAGCGTCGTCAAGACGTTGCGCTCCAGAACCGCTTTGGAGCTCAACCATTTTTGTTTTTTTGCTCAGTTATTACACCCGTCTCAGCTAGCCGAACATACACTGCGCAGCCGGAAGCCTGAATCGGCCTGGGTTCACGTATCCGCACATTTTGTCATAGTACCAATAACATCATTAGCGTTCTTCAAATCGATCAACGGTTGAGTCGATCCTTACGAGCCTTCGCCCGTTCGTCGCTCCAAACGCGCTCCGAACGCGCGTTGAGAAGAGCTTTAGCTGAGGTGCCCCACGCGCCTCACAACTAGTCGCGCATCGATCGCCATGTCGCGCATCGTCGCCAGCGCAACCGCAACGACGATCTCCTCGGCATGCTCATCGGCTTTATCGCGCGGTCGCGCGTACCGTCGCGCGTCTTTTAGTCGTAGCGCGCGACGGATAAACGTGACGAGAGCCGTGACGTCGCCAGTCCAACAGAGTCCAGACGTCGTCGCGACCACCGAGCCGTCTCAGATGCAATCGGCGCCCGCGATGTGCAAGGTAGTCGCGTTCGTGCCCGTTGACGAGGATTCTTTCATGCACTACCCGCCCGAGCTCGTCGATCGCGGGCGGTTCGAGCGAGACGCGCCGAGTTGGGGAGAAGTGATGCGACACATGGCGGCGCGCGTGTCTTGGACGTCGGCTGGTGAGTCTGACGAGCTGAATGCGCCGCTTTCCATGACTGTGGTACCCATTAATGCAAGCGAAGACGAAATGGTTGTGGCGTGCGTCAATGCGGACGTTTTCATCGCCGTCGGCGTCTCAGATGAGGCTGTTGCCAACCGGATTCGAGCCGCGACGGGAGCAGTCGCCACTGGCATCGCATTCGATTCGTCCGCGATGGAGGACGACGAAAGGATTTGCTATCAACCGATCAATCAGTTGAGAAGGATGAGCTCAAAGTTGATTCCTTGGAGCTCGGCGGCTCGAGACGTGCGTTTGATGGATCAGATACACGAGTTGTACGGCAGAAAGAATCATTTGGATCTTCTCTTACTGATCTTGCTCCTCGTAGACGCGAGCGGGGTTCGCGTCCCGGCGGTAGATATCAATCAGGATATCACACTCTCAAACGTTTGGTGTATCGCAAGTAACTGCAACAAGCAGTTGCTCGCGTGTTACGGGAATCCACAGTGCAAAAAAAGCTTGGACTGCGTAGACGCATGCGGCTTGAATGACCAGGTCTGCACTTACACATGTCTTCGATCTTATCAGAACCCTGAGTTTGAGTACCTCGCCCGTTGCATGTTACACAAGCACAACTGTCTCTCCAACTCTGCGGTTCGACCACTGCTACCGCGAGTTTTACCGATGAAGACATGGAGAGGTCAACTGTTGACTCATGACGCGGCGGAGCGAATCATGCAAGGGCATTTCGGTGATAAGAACTACTCCTGGCTCGCTGTGGCAGGGCAAAACCCAGCCTACGATTATTTTCCAAATCAGTTTCAAATCTGGTACCGAGGTAAAGGTAGGAACTCGTTTTGGTACAACCCCGTCTTTAAGGTCATCACGCTTGACGGCAAAGAGGTCTGGCGAAGAAGCGATTACAGAGTTCGTCGTGCGGACGCACCTGGCACGTTCTGGTTCACTTTCATGGATAACGGGGTCACGAGTGAAGAGTACTGGCGCATCGTAGACGCTGCCGACGATCTTTCGTGGAGTCTTTACTACTATGCGGGAGCTGCTCGCTCAGCCGGACAGAGCTACATCGGCGCTGTGCTAGCGACGCCCGACGGTAACTGGCCCGCCAATGATCAAATAGATCGAATCGAAGATTCTTTGTGGCGAGGATGTGGAGTCAAGCTGTGGGAAATGTGTCAAGTCGATAACTCCACGGCTTTCAGAGGAGACGCGCCACTCGAGCCTCTCCACGAGCCCGTATTGATGACACCGTGAAAATAGCCACCTGTGACGTTGTAAACCGTAAATTGTAAACTCGCGCCCACCACTCCCCGTCGCGCGGAACTTCGACGCGGAGAACGCGTCGGCACGATATCTCGCATTTTCGAGCAGATAAAAGACCCGCGCGCCGTCCCGACGGTCCTCAGGAGGCTGACGACCGCGTTTCCGAGCGTTAAACACCCGAGTCGTTGGTCGGAGCACGCACGCGTCGACACAACATGGGATGTTGCGCGAGTGTCGCGCTCGATCCAAAGCACGTCAGTCAGATGCTCGCGTCCAACTTGAAGCTCGATGCGTCGGCGGAACGTGATCTCATCAGATCTTATCGGCTCTTCAAGAAGACGGACATGAATGGCGACGGTAGAATTGAAAAATCTGAATTCGCGAATGCATTCAAGCTCGAACAAGACGTCTTCTTCGATCGATTGTTTTCTCTCATTGACACAGATGGGAGCGGTTATGTTGACTTTAGGGAGTTTGTCATCGTTTTGGGAGCGTTTCAGCTGTCGAACGCGATCGGAAGGGTGCGTTTTGCGTTTCGGTTGCTCGACCTCGACGACAACGGTTCCATAAGCAAGGCTGAGTTCAAAGCGTGCATCGAGGCGAGCGTGAAGTTGTTTCGGAGATCGAAAGAAGGTAAGAAGAGGGCAAATAAGAATGACTGGAGAGATAAGGCTCCGAGAGACATATACGCCGCGTACAAAAATTTGTTTGTGCAGTTGGACGCCGCTCGGAGCCATAGCATAGACTACGAAGACTTTGCGGATATATGCGTGCGATATCCAAAGCTATTCACGCCCGTGAACTACATTTGGAATAAATTGCGTCGCTACGCGGTGCCATGTGCGGAATTGTGCAAGGTAATCGCTCGAGCAGGGCATCAAGGGTTCTTCTACGATTCTATTTTAGAAAACGGTTGGCCCGGCGTCAAATTTTACGCACCATCTTGGAAATTACAGGAGCGAAACGTCTACATGAGATCTCTCAGCAATTTATTCAAGCGACGGGGTCGTTCTATCGATCAAGCAGATGCGAGGCTGAGTCTTGACAATCATCAGCGAACTTCCTCATCTTCCGTGACGCGTCGCTCGAACGAGAGAGATAGAGACAACATAGTCGCACCGCAATCTCGTGCGACGCGAAGGTCGTTACACTCTAGATCGAGACGACAGGTAGCTTCCGAGCGCACTTTGGGAGCACCAAATACTATGTACGATACAAAGCCTCGTCGCCACGAGACGGAAAACTTCTACGGGCACTCTGAATACGAACGCGACGCCCATCGTGAGCCAGCAATGATGGGCGCCACTAACGCTCGCGCGCGCCATGTGGAGAAGCGATCACCTCAGCCGAAATTCTGTAGACAGTTTTCGTGGGGGTCTGATGACCCAAATAGCAATCTCGGACAACGAGAGCTTCAAGCATCGAATTCAATGGAAAAGGCGTATCGCGAGGCGTATCCCGTCGACGACGAAGGCCCAGAGTCTTGGCTCGAGGATGACATTCGTCCGGGTCCAAAGGGGCAACAACCCCGATTTGACAAGCAAGATTCGATTGAACAGATATGGGACGCTTTGCAAGCTTGTCCGAGCGCCCAAGCCGCTCGCCACTACACGCCGCAAGATTATGTCCCGGACGAGTACTATCAGCGTTTGGACGACGGAGTATACTTCAAGAAGAATTATTCCGCCGCAAAATCGAGTGGAAACCCAACTCCAGTGTACCAACACGAACGTTTCAACAATTATTAGGACCACACGCACGTTGATCGCAAGCAAAAACGGTTGTAATTATTAGTCTCGAGTTGTCTGCCTGCGAGCTCTCTCGCCCCTCATTCCTAGAAGCGCATCTTCGTCGATTCTTGCGGCGCACGCAAGCCTCGGGAAGAACAGGCTCAACGTCTTCGAGTTGTTCTTCGCGCTCGTGAGTGCGCATTGCACTCGAGCTCTGCGGGCACGTTCAACGCCGACGTCAAGATGTTCTACTCGATTTGGTTAGAACCACCCGTGAACGTCGCGAAACCGACGGAAACATTCATCACCGAAGTGACGAGAAAGGTCTCCGGTACTCCAAAGTTTCTTCCACACGTCACGTTGTTGGGTGCGTTCGAGAGGTCGAGCGACGACGAAGCACTCGTGGTGTTGGACCAAGTTTGCGACCGACTCCGCGAGAGAGAACTCTTACCGCTCGAGTGCAGGCCTTCATCCATCACATGTGGGCAGATTCGGTACCAATGCGTGTTCCTGAAATTAGAAAAGACTGCGTCACTCACAGAGGCGTACGAAATCGCGGATGAAATCGTCTCGTTGCCCGGGGCTTCGAGCGACACGTTTATGCCTCACATGAGTCTGGCGTACGGCATCGATGACATAGAAGAGCGGCTGGGCGTGGCGAAAGACGCGGAAGACGCGCTCTTCAAGGGTATCTTGAGCAATGTCTTTAATGTGGCCAAAATTTCTCTGTGGGAGACGGACGTTTCCGATCTCACGTGTGAGAGTTGGCGTCGAGTAAAAGGGACAGATGTCTAAATACACTTTCAACGAACTGCACATTGTAAATCATTCCTTTAGTACAACAAACGTAATCGCTATAATTTTATGCCCCAAGTCGCGTCATCGCCTGCTTAAGCGCTGCTTGGTCCTTGACTGACAACTGGCCCCACGCCTCTTGCGCCGCTCGCTTTAAGTTTTCCAAATCTATTGGCGTCGGATCGTACCCAAGCGCCGCGAGCGCCCACACGCACTTGGAAAGAGATCTTGGGCTAAGGCGCTGTGTGATGGTACTCTGTGCGAGAGTATCTAATTCGGTCGTGTCCAGCTCGAGTCCGAGCAGAGATGCACCCCATAACCCAAGAACCGCAGTAGCGGGCATCAAGCCGTCGCTCTTGGCTTCCTTGACTAGAATTTCGACAAGCGCATTCGCGTGCGCCAAGGGGGGTAGCCATCGCATGCGTCCGTACGCACACAAAAGCTTTGCAGCTTGGTTCGCGTTCAGCGTACTGGCCTCTTTGCCCACGAATTGGTCGACGTACTCGACGATCACATCTTCGCCCGGATTCCATCTCAACACACCCCAAGCGTGCATGATGAGTAAAATATTCTCCTGCTCGAGCTCGTTCGCCCGAGACTTGGCCATTCGCGCCAAAGCGCCAAGTGTAGCACCGGTCGGCTTGTAGTTGACCTTGCCAATTCCCCAAAAAACCTTCGCGACGAGCTCCGCATCGATGTCTTGCTTTGAAGCCACAACCTTGCACAGCGCTTCGTACGCCTCGTCGTCGAGTGATAGCTGCCCCGGCGCGATGCCACCCAGAGACCCGAGAGACCAAAACATGGAATCGAGAGAGCCAATCACCATACGTCGGGCACACCGCGGAATTTCCTTGTCGATCGCGCTGACGAATGCCGGCGGCGGCTGGTGGTTAAACCTTGCACACGCGTACAGCACCGTTGGAATGTTGACGTGACTATTCGCGCCACCGAGGTTGACGGACACTAGTTGCATGAGAAGAGCGTCGATGAGATCGTCCGGTAGTTTCTTATCCATCCTTGCGTAGGCCCACAAGACGTTACAGAGCGCTGCGTCGTCAAATCTGCGCAGATTTGACTTTAAATACGACGACACATCCTTAAGGAACTCATCATTCGGCGCGTGATCCAAGTGCGCGAGACCAATCATCATCCCAGATAGCTCATCCGCTCTGAATGATTCCATCGCTCGGTGCGTTGCGGCGCACAGCGCATCCAACGTCGACTTGGGCGGTTTGAAGCGCATGCGACCGAACGCGTAAATCGCGTTGCTCAACGACTGCGGCTTGAGCCTCGAACCCGGCTTGAGCACTTCAGACTCCAGATTTGCCGCCAACGCACCGAGCGTCTCATCGCTCGGCGTGTACCCAATCTTCGCGAAACTCCACGCCACATTCGCCAACCCAAAAGCATCAAACTCCTCCACTCGCTCGGTCACGTTAGTCACCAACGCCCGAAACCTTCCGTCTCCCATCAACTCTTCCGCCCTCGCGAACCCTCGATCCAACCTCGACTCGAACGACGCATACTTTGCCACTCGATGCAACGCCGTCGCCGCGTGCACGGCATCAAACGCTTCCAAATCCCGTTCAACCACTCGCAACGCGTCCTCCGCGCTCTCCGCGTTGGCCAACCTCTTTTGAATCTCCCCTCCTCGTCCACCACCCCCGCTCGGCGGTCCGCTTCTCTTCGCCCGTTCTCCACCGCGTCCGCTCGCCGCCGCGCGCGGAATCGTCGGCGTCTGCGTCGGCGTCGCGATCGTTCCTCTCGTCGGGCGTCCGACTCTTCGCATCGGCGTCGTCATTCTCTTCGTCCGTGGGTGCGCAGGCACAGCCGCCGCCGCCACCAAACACGCGTGCGTGCTCGCACTCATGATGTCCTCGTCCTCGTTCACGCGCGATCACACCGGTTCACCGAGTCCAAAGCGTCGTTCGCGTGCGCACCCACGCGTCGTCGTCTTCGTCGTCTTCGTCGTCGTCGTCGCGTCTCGCTTTCGGCGTCGACGTGTGTCGTCGTGTGCGTGCGTGACGTCGTCTTTGCCCTCTGAAAAAGTGCACTTTTGAAGGGGCACTACGTACGTCACACGACGGACGACGGTCGACGAGGATGGCGGATTGGAACGACGACGACGACGATGACTTTAGTGTCGTGCTCGACGCGGACGGACGCGTGTACGGATCGACGCTCGGGGAGGAGAGTTACGCGACGACGGCGTGGGAAGGATGTTTCGATGGTGGAGCAGCAGAAGACAGTGACGCGTTTTACGACGCGTTGAAGGCGGAGTGCGCGTCGGTACGAAACGGGCAACATTGGTTCGGGGCGTGCGATGCGCCGAGGTGTGCGTTGGAGCGGTTCGCGATGCGGGTGTTTGATTTCCACGCGCCGGATGAGGAGGACGGGTACGACGCGGAGACGTCTGGGGTGGAGTTTTGGACGCAAGACGGCGCGTCGTTGGGTGCGCACTTTGATAAAGATGAGACGGCGAGGGAAAAGGTTGGGGTGATTGTGACCCCGCATTTAGCGACGGTGACGTATCTCAGCGACGGGGGCGCGCCGACGGTGGTGTTTGAGGGGTTGACGCCGCGTTCGCTGCCAGAGGAAAAGCGCGCGAACGAGTCGTGCGAACGCGTGGCGGTGATGTATCCCAAGGTTGGCGCGCATTTGCGGTTCGATGGGAGATTTTTACACGGCGTGTTGTCCGAGTTTGCCGACGATACGCCGACGGAAGGGAAGCGAATGACGCTGTTGTGTAACGTTTGGTTGAACCACAAGCCGATGGGCATTGAGCGTTTACCTGAAGAGGTGTCGACGGCGCTCAACGCGGGGGCGTCCATGGAACACGTGTGGAAGACTTCAAAACTAAAATCTCGAGAGATTGGGGCGTCTGGTGACGACGATTACAACGAAGAATGCGTCTCGATGCGAGCGAATAAGTTTGGACCGACGGGCGGCGAATACGTCATCCACGCCAAGCTCCCGTTCGCACAAATTAAACGCGCGGCGAAAGACTCAAACGGCGGCGTACTCTTCGTTCGATGCGAGCCCTTCTCAATCGAGGCGGGCATTGAAAATGAAGATGGACCAGACGTTAAACGCGCTAAAACGTCCTAATGTGTACTGTAAACGAGTTGTAAAAAATGTGAATCGTATTTTGCGCTTTGCGGCATTCTCACGCAGCTGTGCCACTTCCCGCTCGAGCTTCGGCCCCGCTTGACGCAGACTTGACATAGTTCGGCTCGGGATTCCATACCAACACTGGAGCTGGCGCGTGATTGACACAGAACTGCGGAAAAGGACTGATGAACTTCGATCGTAGATGCGAGGACGAGACAGCGCGACCGCAAACCAAAAGGCTGACATCTGTCATCTCCAAAAAATCAATCAATCGATCTCGAACGTCCGACGCGTGTCCATCTTCTTGGTCGAGGGTCATACGAATGACACGTCCACGCAATTCGCTTTTATGGGTGGCGTGTTCCTTTTGAAATCTCTCGACGGCGCCGAAAGCGCGAGCCATGTTCTCTTCAATGTCGCTGTGAGTGATGTCTTTGCGTTTGCGTTGCGAGTCGGAAAGGCAATGCAGAAGGAGCACTACATCGGTTGGATTGGCGTAAGACTCGACAAAGTACTCCACGAGACGACGAGACGAATTCGATCCGGACATGGCGATGCAAACCACGCGCTGGCCTTCGCTTCCAAACTTTTGCTGAACGCTTTGACTCGTCTTCGCCGGTAACGAGCTCCTGTAAAAGCAAGTACTCACCGGAATTCGATTCAGAACGTTTTGCGTAGCGCTTCCAAGCAGAGCGCGCCGAACGATCCCGCGCCCGCGACATCCCATGACGATCAGGTCTGGTTTCGGAATGGCAAGCCATTCGTCGTTGGCGTAGGAAGGATCCTCGGATGAAAACTCACCATCGCAAATGGACGCCACGCACTCTTCGACGGAAAACTTGCCGCTCGTCCCATCGATTTGCACAATTTGCACGGATCCTTTCCCAACGGCTCGTCGCTTGGATAGCTCAGCACGCACGCCATCGGGCAACCATGGGCCGAGTTCGCACGAACGATGCGACGACGCGTCCGACGAATCATCCACGCCCAGTTTATCGCTCAGCGGCACCATCACCACCCCGCGTCGTTCCCGAACGGATTCATCACTCACTCCGAAAGATCCAGCGATGCGTCCCGGTCCATACACCTTCGACGAAGCTCCTCTCTTGTAATGCACAACCCAACAGTTGTCTCCCTCACCCATCAACGAGAGCCCAAATGTCACCATTCGTTCATCGGCGGACGCGCTTCCCGACATCAGAAAGAGCACATTCTTCTTCGCGGCGCTCATCGGGGTCATTCCCGTCTCTGCCCGCATTTTTCGTTCGTTTCTCTTCGTTCGCGTAGGGTGGACGTGGCGTATTATGACTCCAAACAACTCGAAAGCAAGCAACACAGAGCCTCGACACTTCACAACCCCACGCGCGCGCGCTCGATGTCGACCACCCCGCTCGCTTTGTACCGCTCGTTACTCCGCGCGCGCGCCAAGGCGTTCCGAGGGGACGTCCGCGCGCTCGATGCGGCGCGATCCGAGATACGCGCGAGGTTTGAAGACGCGAGAGACGTCGACGACAAGACGAGAGAGACGAAGATGCGAGAAGGACGAGAAGCGGAAGAGTTTATACGGTTACACGTCGTCCAAGCGGTGCGGGAGGGAGACGAGGAGAATTTTAAAATGACGGTGGATACAGTGCACCAGGATGTGTCGATCGAACGAGCGGATGATGATGGGAAGGGTGGGTGCTCGTCGGGGAAGTGAACGATGACGGCGAGGCGGGTGCGAAATCAGTCGCAGGAGTCGTCGCGGATGGATGTCGTTCACCGAACGAATTTGTTGACTCAAAGTTGTCCATGATGTATTTGTACTGGTAGTTATTGACAAGATACTCCTAGGGTAGTAGTACAAGTGTCGAATATAAAAATAGAAGTAGAGAAACAATGTGAAGGAACGTGTTTGTTACTGTACAGCTTCGGCCGTGGAGTGGCGATGTCGCGCGGCACCTCTCGATAACCGCCACCGCTCTTGCCGAGGAAAACGAAAAAATATAAAAAAAGAAATTTGAAGAACATTGAGAGAGGTTCAAGGCGTGCATCGATCGGTGCCCCGTGTCTCTGGTGGATGGTAGAGAACTTACGCAGGTACCGGAGTGCGCGAGCGTCGGCTCCCTCGAGCTTTTTTCGCTTGTGGTCTGTCTTCCGACTTGGCGAAGCGACCACCGATGCGAACGCGCGTTTCAGCGCGAGCCTTTCGACCTTCATAGAGTACTGTTCTGTTGAACTGTCTCGACTTGCGTTTTTCGTGGTATCTTTCGAGAACCTTTCTGCGATCAGCGCCACCAGGAAGCTTTGAGAATGAATCGTCGCGAGCCGGCAGTTCCAGCTTGGTCGTAGAAGCCGAAGCCGGAACCGCTCGTTTCTTGCGCGACGTAGTCTTTCTCGACGCGCCAGTTTGGCTCGTTTGCACTCTCTCCATCAACCGCGAGTCTGGTTCGTAAACCGTCTGTTGCATAGCTTCCGGCGTGGGGCTAAAGCCGTAGAGCGAATCATTGCGCTCGCTCTGCGCCAGAAAAGCTTCCAATCGGTCCCGATTCCTCGAATTGCTCGCAGACGGAGGAAACAACGTGTCAACGCCGGCGAAAACAATGTCTGGAGGCGTCGGCGAACGCATTCTCCTCGACCGAGAGCCATCGAAATCGTCATCCGCCGCCACAAAACCGTAGTCGAAAGACGCAGACGTCGATCGCTGCAAGTTGTTCGCGTCGAGATCCAACATCGAGGGAAAACGTATCAGACCATTGATAAACGCCTCCGTCTCCAGCGTCATCCCTTCGTCGTCCAACACAGCTTGACCATCCAGAAAGCCGGCTGTCGAAGCATCCGCGTCTCCGCGTTGCGACTCCTTGACCATGGTCCAATACATCTCGTCTGAAACCTCGCCATCCAACGGCGCCGCCCCTCTCGCCGTCGTCCCTCTCGACGGCGATTTGGTCGTTCTTCCACGCCTGTCTGTCCCATTCGCTCTCCTATCGTTCTCCTCCATCGACGCATACATCTCCTTACTCAGACTGCACTCGTCGAATGGTCGCATGACTCGCCCGGCTTCGGTTTCGCCCTCCGCCAACTCGCACGACGCACATCGCGCCGTGCCCGTGCGTCCGTTCGCAGCCTCTCGCATAACCTACCGCGCGCGAGTTTCTTCGTCAGTCTCTTCGAGTTCATCGTCGTGACGCGGTGGCGCACGAGGTCAGACTTTTTGGTTTTCTTTCGGAAAGAAAACCAAAACAGCAAAAAGAGAAGAAAAATCCCCTCGAAAAAGTGCACGCACCTGAGCGCAGCGAACCGAGCACCCGTCGCACAACCAGCGTCGGGCGTGACGCTCCGCGAGCTTGTTCGCCGCGTGAACCTATCGCCGCGATGAAAATAAAAACACACATCTCGTCAGTCCGCCGTCCCGTCCCGTCGCGTCGCATCGCGGGTGAAACCTCGTCGATCCGACGACGCGGGCACCTGGTCGTTACCGCGCGCCGAAACGCCGCCGAGTGGCTCGAACGAAAACGCGCGCGAAGCGTCGAGCGACGACCGCGCGCGACTGGGCGCGCGCGGAACGTTTCGACGGGAACTTTCGCGACGGATTTCGCGGCGCATTGTCGACGGAATCATCGTCGACGCGGCGTCGCGCGGTGAATCCTCGTCGTCAAGGGCTCCGAGGTCAACCGCTTGGACGCTGACGCGGAGGTTCGTTCGTCGAGACGGACGCGCCGTCGGCGCGCGAACGCGAGGCGTACCGTGCGGTCACATCGTAGACATAGTTTCGCATCGTCCGCCGCGCAGTACACGCGCGCGCCGCGAGAGGCGCACGCGTCGCAAGGCAGCCTCATCGTCGCGACGTTGAGTGAGGCGAACGAACACGAACGCGTCGAAGTTCGCGGCGTCGCCCAATATTTTGGTGTCTGGATCCCCGTGTGGATACCCGTACCGGTCTCCCTGAGAACGTCCTGATCGACAATGTGACTCTTCAGTATGATATGGGTCTTCCAACGCGCGCGCGAAGGGCGCATCTCGACGTCTACGGCGACGGCGACGGCGCCGATCGAGACGCTGGAGACGTCTGCGGTGACACTTGCCCGAGCGTGAGGTCTCCAACGGCGTCTTCGGCATCCAGGCTGTCTGCGCGAGCGAACAGTTTGACGACGTCTGGTCGTTCTCCATACGGAGTCACCTTGTGAGTGAAGAAAGAGCGGCGTCAGTCGCCTCGCGAACGGGATCAAACGCGTCAAGCGTCGTGTAATGGTTCCATTTCGCTCGTCGACGCATTCTTGGGCGCTCGATGCGTACCAACTCGATGGATTCGATCGCTCGGAGCGCTTCGCGTCTCTCCTCGTCGAAGCGGCCGCCTTGGCTCGAGTTCGTCGCCGGCGGTGGCGTCACCTGCGAAACGCAAAACATAAACCATCAAACAAATCGTTAATTTTCCTTTTCGAATCACGTTTACCGCGTCGCTTCGCATCCAGTCGTTTGTTCATCCACCGCTCGCGAAGCCGATGGAGAACAATCCAACGACCGCCGGGGGCACATCTTCTTCCGTCTCGCCGTCTCGCCGCGCGCACCAATCGAGTGTCGCGCTCGCACCGTCACGAATCCCTCGTCGCAATCGCTCTTCGCGTCGCTCGACGCCGCGGCGCCCATGACGATCGATCCGCGTTCACTTCTGGCGTCGGCTCACGCCGCTCGGTTTGACGCAAAGATAAAGGCTGGCTGGACTGGCCGCAACGAACGCGACATCTCGACGCGACGCGACGCAGCGACGATGGCGCAGGAAATCGACGCCGGCGTCAAGACATCGGCGTGTCGTTCGTCGCGCCGACCCGCGCGTCGACGTGCGAACGAGATGGCTGTCGTGGCTCTCGCGGCGACGTGTTGGTTTGGATTCGAAACCGTTGACGCTCGCAGATTGCTGGACGTCGAGCCCGCGTGCGCACGCGCTGGTGAACGCACGCACGACGGATGCGAAGATGGCGTGCGCGCGAAACAAACGGCGTTTGACATGTGGGAGCTCGCGAGGTCGTGGACGCCCGGGTTTTGCGCGACGACGAGGTGTAAACAGAGGGAGTGCGCCGCGAACGCGTTGACGCCAAAGCTGACGCTGCACGGGTTGTGGCCGAGTTACGCGACGCCCGTGGGCGTCGGGGGATCGCGACGGGGTGGTGGAGACAGAGATGGGTGTTATTGGCCACAAAACTGCGCGAAACCGGCGTGGTACCCCGAGGATGAGGCGTGGAGGTTCGACGCGAGCGCGTTGCCGAACGACGACGAGTTTGAACGCGTCGCTCCGGCGTGGAGTTTGGACGGTTTGGGAGAGCACGAGTGGAGTAAACACGGAACTTGCGCGGCGTGGATCGACACACAAGGCCGACAGCGGGGAATGACGCAACGCGAATTTTACAACGCGACGTTCGCTCTGGCTGAGCGTCTGGGCACCCCGGACGCGCTCGACCGCGCGACTGGATCGGACGTCGACCTTCGCGAGTTACAAGACGCCTTCGGCGGTCCCTCAAAAGTCGCCCTCGGGTGTTCGAGATCATGCGAGCTCGTACAAGTCGTCCAGTGTTTCAAACGGACCGCAGACGGGGGCGTCGGCGACGCTGAAGATTGTCCGTGCGTCGGCGTTCGCGACTCTCGCTACGACAACTCGTGCGAACACTCGTGCGCCCGCGTCTCGATTCTCTCCCCATCGCAAACCAGGTGTCACCGCCCGACGCTCATCGTCGCCGGCGGTCGATGATGTACGTCTTCCATATTCTTTGCAGACGATTCCCACGTTCGTCAGTCAGTCTTTGTAAAACAGAAACCGGCAGTCAGTCACCCCGTCCTGTTGAAAAGTGTTGAAAAAGTTCGTTAGTCGAGCCTCACTCCTCGCCCGCCCGAGCGCGCGTCGTTCTCGTCGCCGCCCGTCGTCGAGGGTCACCCGCTCGTCGCGGTCGCGGTCGCGGCGGCGCGCAAATGTCAGACTTTTTCGCCTCGGTCGGTGAGTTTTTCGAACAAATCGGCCGCGACATTCACGCGCAGTACGACGCGACGCGTCGGTCGTACAACCGAGCCAACGCAGAGGACAAGCGGGAGAAGAGCGCGCGCGCGACTGGCATCGTCACCGAGCGAGACGCGGGATTGAAGGCGCTTCCGGAGTACGTGTATAACCTCGGGGATCGCGCGCGGGTGATCGATGCGGGAGCGAACGCGATCGAGCGCGTGGAAGATCGGTTGGGAAGTTTGACGCGCGCGAAGACGCTCAAGCTCGACGCCAACGCGTTGCGTTCCATCCCGAATTCTTTAACGCTGATGACGTCTCTAAAGGTGTTGAACCTCCGCGGGAACGAGATTCGCAGCTTACCAGAGGATATCGGTCGTCTCGTCGAACTCGAGGATTTGGACGTGTCGGAAAACAAGCTCGAGACGTTACCAAAGTCGTTCGGCGCGTTGGCCAAATTACGGCGAGCGCGTCTCGGCGCCAACGCGTTGACGAATGATTCGGGTCTCGACGCCCTAGGAAACTGCGTCGAGCTCGAGAGCGTATCGATTCGTGATAACAAACACGTACACGGATCCCTTCCCGTGAGTTGGGGGTGTTTGATCAAGCTCAAGGAGATCGACGCCGACGGAACCGCCGTGTCCGCGGTGCCCAAGGAAATTTTCCTCGCGTGCGAAAATTTAAGCACTCTGAGCATGCGACGGTGTCCGATCGACGTCGCCCAACTCAAGCGCACAGAGGGTTACGAAACGTACGAGACGAAGAGAAAACTCAAGCACGACAAGCAGATCGATTCTCGCGTGTTGATGAACGAGTCGAGATTCGACGAGCGTTTGGGTTAAACTCAGTTTCGTACAAATCGGCGAAAGGTGTGATTAAAACGGGCAAGTCCTATCTCTTTTCCTAGCGTTGTTGTAGTGCGTAGCGTAGCGGCGAATGTATCGCATCGTCTCATCAATCAGAAACGTCGAGTGTCCGCTCGCGCGTTCATTCCGATGGATTCATTCATTGTTTCATTCATCGTATTCTTCTTCTTCTTCTTCTTCATCCGAGGGATTCGTCTCGTCGTCGTCTCCCGCGTCGTCCGAAGCGGGCGTCGGCTGCGCGTTTCCATTCGCCGCCATCGCCGCCATGGCTGCCGCCGCCGGATCGTAAGGATACATCGCCGGGTACCCACCGTACGGCATTTGCGGCATCATCATCATCGGTTGCGGTTGTCCACTCATCATGTGTGGCGGCATCATGTGCTGCGGCGCGTACAACATCTGAGGCGGGTAAAACGGCCCTTGCGCCCCGTAACCCCCTGGCTTGCGGGCGTACCCGCCTCGTCCGTCATCCGCCTTGCCGACCGCTCGCATCGCCTCGCTCACGTCGATCATTTTACCCATGAATGGAATTTGGCGCTGCGCTTTGATCATCTCCGCCACGGCCACGTCGGCGAAAACGACAAATCCGTACCCCTTTCCGGCGCCCGTGTTCTTGTCGTAAATGAGCTTGACGCTGAGCACCGTTCCGTAGTGGGCAAAAAACCATCCGAGCATTTCTGGAGTCGCACCCGGAGGTAAACCACCGGTAAAAACGGTAGATTCCGTCCCCGGTGCGCGGGGTCCGTTTCCGTTCGCGTTCGGCGACGATGATCCACCGCTCTCGCTCCCAGAAACCCCGAGGTCGTCCAACGCGCCCACGTAACTCGGGCTCCGAGGCGCCGACTTTGCCCCAAAGCTCGACCTCGGAACGCGTGACTTTTGTTGCGTCGCGCGTTCGCCACCCTTCCCCCGCTGCTGCAGCTCCATTTCATTCAACCCATTCGCGCTCGACCCCCTCGACATCGCCCCCCGTTCTCCTCGTCGTTCCGCCTGTCTCTTCGCCGCTTGCGGTTCGTCCCTCGTAGCCTCCTTGACGTCGACAGCCTTGCCGTCGATGGTTACCTTTTCCAACGCCTTGACCGCGTCCGCCACCTCGACATCGACAAACTTGACGAACCCGTACCCCTTTCTCATCATAGTCTGTCGATCCACGATGAGTTTCACGCTCTCCACCGCCCCGTGTTCGCTCTCAAAGTACTCCCTCACGCGCTCCTCCGTGGCGTCGTACGCCGTCCCGCCCACGAAGACGGTGCGCGCTCGATCCCCATCTTCTCTCTTCCCCTCGTCGCCATCCTCCGATTCCTCCTCCTCATCGTCCTCCTCATCGTCAACGACGACGACTCCGTCCTCATCCCGCGCCGTGTCGTCCGATCGCGTCCGTTCGTGCCGTCCATCCCGCCCGTCGTCGCGCGTGCGTCCTCCTTCCGTCGACGTCACCACGCGCACGTCATCGCGCGGTGTTCGGTGTTTTCTCGTCGCGATGATTTCGTCCTCCCGGGCGTCTACGCGCGCGTCGCCTCGCGTCGCCACCGCCGACATGTTCGTAGTATCCCTCACCGTCGCCGTCCGTCGTCCGTCGTTCGTTCGTTCGTCTTCGCGCGCGGGCGTGTGACGTGTAATCATCATCAATCGACGACGACGCACATCCGAATCGTCGTCGGGGACGACGTGGACGACGACGTCGTCTCTCTTCTACGTAGAAACCCAAAACCCTACCGTTGGTTTTTTTACGTATACCCATCGGTACGTACTACTGTGCGTACTGTGGTTAAATATAACCGGTATGTCCGTATGTCCGTGTTCGTCCGTCCGTCCGCGCATCCATTCGATCGAACGTCCTCGTCCTCGTCGTCGTCCACGTCGATGTTTCGATGGATTTTTTTTCACCCTCGTCTTCTTCGGTCGGTCGTGCGTACTGTATGGATTTATAGGCTGTTCGTGGGCTTTAAAAGGGGGGATCGGGATCTCGCGAAGAGGGGGGATGGAACGCGCGCGCGTTTTTTTTTGATGATGATCGCGATTTTTTAACGAGTCGTGATTCAAAAAAACGACGACGACTCGATGTGTACAGTGCGAACGTCTCTTCTTTCAGGGTGTTGTTTGTGTTTTCGTTCTGCCGGTAGTACCGGTGTACTTAGTATTACCTACCGATAGGGTTATTAATAGTTTGTATACGTCATTCTAGTGCGTACTTTGGCTTTGAATGCTGGGTTCACGCGCGTGGAAGACGATCGTCGCGTTCGCGTTCGCGTTCGTTCGCGTCACAGGCGGACGGACGGTCGGTCATGTCGACGACGTCTCGGGCGAGGGTGGTGTTGCTCCCGTACGCCGCGGTGAAGGGCCCGGGCGGGGGTTCGCGCGTCGTCGTCGGGTGCTCGGACGGCGGCGGCGGCGGCGAGGATGGCGATGATGATGATCGTCTTCGTCGTCATCGCGATGGTGCGCGCGGGTCCTGTGC
>Ga0255778_10000045_pt1 | contig 110036 bp, 106 predicted proteins | sample 071ome_31_FD_179976 | JGI IMG/M metagenome (GOLD analysis project Ga0255778, IMG submission 179976) | Coastal salt marsh microbial communities from the Groves Creek Marsh, Skidaway Island, Georgia - 071405CT metaG (version 2) | ecosystem: Environmental > Aquatic > Marine > Intertidal zone >...
ATTCGATATGTGATCCAAACGCCAAGCCGTCACGACAAAAGGGCGCAATGCCGTAACGCATTGGCAATTGCTGCGCCGCTTTCCCCCGTTTGGATCACATATCGAATGCCGTCTGGAAACTGGTCGGACACATCAAATTCGTGTTCACATGGCGCATATTGGCCATGGGGTAATTGGCGACCCGCTATATGGGCGGGCGCCACGCGCCGGTCAGATGCCAGATAATCTGGCACGCACCGGCCTGTCGCAAATGCGCGCCTTTGGACGGCAGGCATTGCACGCTGCACATCTTGGGTTTGCCCATCCGATCACCGGCGAGCCTCTAGAGTTTGCAACACCGCTTCCCGATGATATGGCGGCACTTTTAGCACTGATGGACCGCACGGTTTCGGATCGCGCTACCGGCAAAACCCACCCATCTGAATAGGCTTTATTTTTGCTCATTTTATGGGTAATTATTCTTTTTAAAGCCCGTATATGTGCGAAAATTAGAATTATTGAAAAAGACTTTTGCAAAAAACAGCCTTAATCTGGCCGCGTTTAAATGGTTAAATTTTTTCGTGGAAATCTGTTTGTGATCGCCGCATGGGTGGCTGATTTCGGTGCCCCCCGACGATGTTTTGAGTTCGAATACAGAGGAGAGATAAAGATGGTCGCAAAAGCAACGCTTCCCGCGCTAAGTCCTGATGGCAACCTTTCACGCTATCTTGAGCAAATTCGCGCCTTTCCAATGCTGGAACCGGGCGAAGAATATATGCTTGCCAAATCATGGAAAGAAAAAGGGGACGTTCAGGCCGCGCACAAGCTGGTTACCAGCCATTTGCGGCTTGTTGCCAAAATTGCGATGGGCTATCGCGGCTATGGGCTGCCAGTTGCCGATCTGATTTCTGAGGGCAATCTTGGCATGATGCATGCGGTCAAAAAGTTCGAACCGGAAAAGGGGTTTCGGCTGGCTACCTATGCGATGTGGTGGATCAAGGCAGCGATTCAGGAATATATTCTCCGGTCATGGTCGCTGGTCAAAATTGGCACGACAGCCGGTCAGAAAAAGCTGTTTTTCAACCTGCGCCGGATAAAGGGCCAAATTCAGGCCATTGATGATGGTGATCTGAAACCAGAACAGGTTACCCAGATTGCCACCCAGCTTGACGTGTCCGAAGCCGAGGTTATCTCGATGAATCAGCGTATGGCGGGCAATGACCGGTCGCTGAACTTGCCTCTAAGCCGCGATGGTGAAGGCAGCGGCGAATGGCAGGACTGGCTAGAGGATGACAGCACTGATCAGGAAACCACGTTTGCCGAACAGGAAGAATATGGCGCCCGCCGCGATCTGATGGTGGTGGCGATGCAGGGATTGAACCCGCGCGAACAACGCATTCTCGAAGCCCGCAGGCTGGCAGAGCCGCCGCTGACCCTAGAAGACCTCGCTGCTGAGTTCGATGTCAGCCGTGAACGGATCCGCCAGATCGAGGTGCGCGCCTTTGAAAAGCTGCAAAAGGCGGTTCGCGACAAGGCCGAAGAATTACAGCTATTGCCGCATCACAGCGAGGCTAGTTAGCCCTCAAACGGGTCTTTAACCAGAATCGTATCGTCACGCTCGGGGCTAGTTGACAGCAACGTCACCGGCAGCTTTGTCAATTCTTCGACACGGCGGATATATTTCACCGCATTGGCCGGCAATTCGGCCCAGCTGCGCGCACCATAGGTGCTGTCTGACCAACCGGGCATTTCCTCATAGACCGGTTTGCATGCGGCCTGTGCGCCTGCATCTGAGGGGAAGTAATCCATTACGGTATCGCTACCTTCAACCTTATAGCCAACACAAATCTTTAAGGTTTCAAATCCGTCAAGAACATCCAGCTTGGTCAATGCCATGCCGCTAATGCCCGCAACATGGCCCGCTTGGCGTACCATTACCGCATCGAACCAGCCGCACCGCCGTTTGCGACCCGTGACGGTTCCAAATTCACGGCCTCTTTCGCCCATCCGGTCGCCATCAGTGCCAAAATCCTCGGTCGGGAACGGGCCACTGCCAACGCGGGTTGTATAGGCTTTGGTGATACCAAGAACAAAGCCGATATCTGTTGGACCAGTGCCTGATCCGGTGGCCGCCTGACCTGCCACTGTATTGCTGGAGGTCACGAACGGATAAGTGCCATGATCGATATCAAGCATGACGCCTTGTGCACCCTCAAACAGCACCCGTTTATTTGCCACCCGTGCATCCGCAAGACAGCGCCAGCTTTGGCCGGTGTAAGACAGCAATTCATCGCGCATCGCAACGAGATCGGCCTTCATCTTATCGGCATCGGCAAGCGGCTGACCCGCGGCGGCAAGCCAGACATTGTGATGCGCAACAAGCGCCGCCAGCTTTTCCGACATCACATCATCCGACGCCAGATCGCCAAGACGAATCGCACGCCGCGCAACCTTATCTTCATAAGCCGGGCCAATGCCGCGTCCGGTTGTACCAATTTTTGCAGCGCCACGAAGCGCCTCACGCGCAGCATCAACCGCCTGATGAACCGGCAGGATCAGCGCCGCAGATTCTGAAACCAGCAGGCTAGATGGGCTAATCACCGCGCCCTGATCACGCAGAATGCCAATTTCTTTTAGCAAATGCGCCGGATCAATGACCACGCCATTACCGATAACCGACAGCTTTCCCGGCCGCACAATCCCGGATGGCAGCAATGACAATTTATATTCAACACCGTCGATCACCAGTGTATGGCCAGCATTGTGACCACCCTGAAATCTGACAACAACATCAGCACGACTTGACAGCCAATCGACAATCTTGCCTTTGCCTTCATCGCCCCATTGCGCACCGATAACTGCTACATTTGTCATGCAAAACCCTTTGTCCCTATGCGGGGATCGACAGCAAGATCGAAACCAGAGCAGACGTCTAACAGCTGCAGTGATTGCAACAGATAATGCGCGTCTACCGTGAAACCATAGATCATGCCGACGGGCCGCATGAACCGCGGCAGGTTATAGCAGAGTTTGCGCGGCAAAGGCAACGGTGCCTTGCCCCCCAAGCCGGTTAATTTCTGACACCTAGCGCCCGTCTATATCCCCAAACAAGATGGCATAAGGCATGACGCTATGAGACATGACATAAGACATGGCATAAAACATGGGGTTTTACGAGGCGATGCCAAAAGATGCACCATCCAAGACTGCAACCTTGCCCCTATCCGGATTTAGGCGTTTATAGATCCTGCGCAAAATGCAGCGCATCAGCCCGCACCACCTGATCAAGTGCACGAATTTCCGGCAACATCGTATCCGGCAACCCGCCATCAATCTCGACCAGCGCAATCGCCTCGCCGCCAGCCTCGCGCCGGCCAAGGTGAAAGGTCGCAATATTGACCCCGTTCTTGCCGCAAAGACTGCCAAGGTCACCGATAAAGCCCGGCTTGTCATAGTTGCGCAGATATAAAAGGCTGGCTGGAAAGTCAGACTCGACCGCAATATGCTGCACCTCAACGATACGTGGCTTATTCCCGCCGACCAACGTTCCGGCAATCGTACGATCACCCGATTTATGCGAGATCGTTACCCGAAGCAGTGTCTCATAATCGCATTGCCGATCATGGCGTATTGTCGAGACCGCGATGCCATTTGCCGATGCCACAGCCGCCGCGTTCACCATATTGACCGATTCCATTGCTGGCCCCAGCAACCCAGCCAAGGTTGTGGCAACAACCGGTTCCGGATTCAGTGATGATGCCTTGCCATCCAGCTCGATCACCACGGCGGTTACGCCATCCGATTCCACCTGCCCCAGAAACGCCCCCAGCAAGCCGCCAAGTGCCATATATGGTTTCAGGATTGGCGCCTCCTCGGCCGAGACTGACGCCATGTTTAGCGCGTTTGTGACCGCGCCCTTGATCAGATAATCAGACATTTGTTCAGCCACCTGAAGCGCGACTTTTTCCTGTGCTTCGGTCGTGCTGGCGCCAAGATGCGGCGTTGCAATCACGTTATCAAAGCCGAACAGCACATTGTCGGTAGCCGGCTCAACCTCAAACACATCAAAGGCCGCACCAGCAACATGACCGCTGGTCAATGCCGCCGCCATCGCCAATTCATCAACAAGGCCGCCGCGCGCGCAATTGATAATCCGCACGCCTTTTTTCGTCTTATTTAACGCATCAGCACTAATGATATTGCGGGTCGCATCGGTTAATGGCGTATGCAGGGTGATAAAATCAGCCCGCGCCAGCAACTCGTCTAGTTCCAGCTTTTCAATGCCAAGCCGCGTTGCATTTTCTGAGCTTAGATAGGGATCATAACCGATAACCCGCATTTTCAGCCCCTGCGCACGTTCAGCAACAATCGTACCGATATTGCCACAGCCAATAAGACCAAGCGTTTTGCCGGTGATTTCTGTTCCCATAAAGCGAGATTTTTCCCACTTACCAGCCTTCGTAGATGCGTTCGCATCAGGGATTTGCCGCGCTAACGCCAGCATCATGGTGATCGCGTGCTCGGCCGTTGTGACCGAGTTACCATGCGGCGTATTCATGACGATCACGCCGCGTTTGGTTGCGGCGGCAATATCGACATTATCGACCCCGATACCCGCACGGCCAACAACCTTGAGGTTTGTCGCCGCATCCAGAATTTCACGCGTAACCTTGGTCGCCGACCGGATTGCCAGACCATCATAATCGCCAATAATGGCCTTTAATTCGTCTGGTGTCAGGCCATGTTTTACATCAACCTCAATACCATGTTCCTCAAAAATCTTGGTGGCATAAGGGCTTAGCTTGTCGCTGATCAGTACTTTTGGCATCATCTCATCTCATTAATAAAAAGCCCGTATGAAAGGGCAGGACTGCGCGCGGCTCATTGGAGTGATCTTACGCACGCAGCAATATTGAAAATTACGTGAACCGATTTAAGCTGCCGCCAATGCAACCTGCCGAATTTCTGCATATGCCCAATCAAGCCACGGCAACAACGCCTCGATGTCACTTGGCTCGACGGTCGGGCCAGCCCAAATCCGCAAACCCGGAGGCGCATCACGGTAAGATGCCGCATCCATGGCGACACCCTCGTCCTGTAGACGTTGATCAAGGCGCGCCGCAACCGCTTTTTTTTCAGCGTCATCAAGGCTGACAAACCACGGATCAATGATCGACAGTGTGATACCGGTATTCGATATTGTTGCCGGATCTTCAGCCAAAAAGCCAAAATAAGGTGTGGTCTCTACCCACGCCTTGACCGCAGCAAGGCTGGCCTCGGACCGCGCAATCAACGCTGGCAAACCGCCAATTGATTTTGCCCAGCCCAAGGCGTCAACCGCATCCTCGATCACCAGCATTGACGGGGTATTGATCGTTGAGGCACCAAAAATCCCCTCATTCAACTTGCCTTTTGAGGTGAGCCGGAACAGCTTTGGCACCGGCCATGATGGGGTATGCGTTTCCAAGCGTTCAACTGCACGCGGCGAAAGGATCAGCACACCATGCCCACCCTCACCACCAAGCGATTTCTGAAAGCTGAAGGTCACGACATCAAGCTTGTGCCACGGCAGATCCATGGCAAAGCAGGCCGATGTTGAATCGGCAATTGTCAGACCGGCGCGGTCGTCCGGTATCCAGTCACCATTTGGCACCTTGACACCGGCAGCGGTACCGTTCCAAGTGAAAATCACGTCATTATTGAAATCAACTGCACTGAGGTCAGGCAGCTGCCCGTAAGGCGCAACACGGACGACCGGATCAATCTTTAGCTGGCTGACAGCATCGGTGACCCAATCCTTGCCAAAGGCTTCCCACGCCAAAACCTCGACGCCGCGGGCCCCAAGCAATGACCACATCGCCATTTCGACGGCGCCAGTATCAGACCCCGGCACAATACCAATGCGGTAATCATCAGGCAGGCCAAGAACCTCGCGGGCGAGCTTCATTGCTTCTTTGATTTTGCTTATTGCTGGTTTGGAGCGATGCGACCGGCTAGTGCAGGCATCGTTCAGTGAGGCTGGTGACCATCCGGGGCGTTTCTTTGTTGGCCCAGATGAAAAATACGGCATAACCGGACGGATTGCCGGCTTGGCATATGTTGTCATAACACGTTCTCGCGCTCAAATTTGACCACCCGTTGGGGGATGGCGACCCGTCGAAAGGGATCGCACAAAATCATAGTTTAAGTCAACATACTGAAGAAAGCCGTAAGGGAAATATATTCCTATAATTTAACCTATTGATATATAGTGATTTTACTTCACTTCGGCTTTGATGCGCAAAATTAACGCTGTCATTACCTCGTTCAAAAGCGCTTCATTATCAGCCTCAGCCATCACCCGAACCAATGTTTCAGTGCCAGAAGGGCGGACCAAAATGCGCCCCTTGCCGTTCAAGCCCTCATCAATCTTGGCAAGATCACGCTGCAGGCTTTCATCATCAAGCACCGCCGGATCAATCCCGCGCAAATTTTCCAGACGTTGCGGATTCGGGGTGAAACTGTTGAACAGCGCACTGGCTTTTTTACCGCTGGTTTTCAACAAGGTCAGCATTTGCAGTGCGGTTAACAGGCCGTCACCTGACCGGGCAAAGTCGGTCATCAGCACATGACCCGACGGCTCGCCGCCGAGGTTAAGCCCGTTTTGACGCATCTTTTCCAGAATATAGCGATCTCCAACTGCGGCGCGGTGCAGGGTAATTCCAGCAGCGCCAAGCCGGGTTTCAAGGCCGCGATTACTCATCACCGTACCAACCACCGCCGCGTTGGCAAGTTTACCACGTTCCTGCATGGCAAGCGCAAGACAGCCCAAAATTTGGTCACCATCAATGATCTTTCCCGTTTCATCAGCCATGATCAAACGGTCGGCATCACCATCAAGACAGATACCAGCATCCGCGCCATGCGCAACAACGGCGGTCGCCATCATCTGCGGATGCACTGCACCACAATTCTCGTTGATGTTAAAACCATCGGGCGATACTGATAGCGGCACAATTTCGGCGCCCAACTCATAAAGAGTGTCAGGTGCAGTGCGATAGGCCGCGCCATTGGCGCAATCCACCACCAGCTTTAGCCCATCGAGACGGGTGCGGCCAGGCAATGTAGATTTCGCAAATTCGACATAGCGTCCGACCGAGTCCAGCATCCGTCGGGCACGGCCAAGGTCCGGCGCATTAGCAAGTTCAATAGACCCTGCTGCCAAGGCCGATATCCCAGCTTCGATGTCATCATCAAGTTTAAACCCGTCTGGGCCAAACAGCTTGATACCATTGTCATGGTGCGGGTTGTGACTGGCAGATATCATCACCCCCAGTTCGGCCCGCAGTGAGCGCGTCAGATGCGCCACCGCAGGCGTGGGAATCGGGCCAAGCAACCGGCAATCAAGCCCGATTGAGGTAAAGCCTGCAACCATCGCCGATTCCAGCATATAGCCAGATAGCCGCGTATCCTTGCCAATAACCACAATGGGGCGGGCGTTACTCGAGCGGTCATTATGATCAGCAAACCAGCGCCCGGCGGCCAAAGCCAGCCTTACAACCGCCTCGGCAGTCATTGGCCCTGTATTAATGCGCGCCCGAACACCATCGGTGCCGAATAATCCTGCCATGATGTTCCCCTGTTATTCAGATTGTCACATTTCTAACGAGCTACGCGCGGTGTGGCCGCTCCAGGGCCTAGGATAGAATAGCTTGACCCTATTTCACAAGCGCACAAAAACAAACCGGCAGCTAGTTATCCGTCGCCCTTAACGCCGCCTCAACTGCCAATGCCTGTGCCGTTTCGCCAACATCATGTACACGAATAATCTGTGCGCCTTGGCGCCATGCCGCGGCTGCCAGCGCCAATGATCCGGCAAGCCGCGCATCAGCGGGTTCACCAGCAGATATTTTTGCAATTGACGATTTGCGGCTAGCACCAAAAAGCACCACAACCCCCAGCCCATGAAACAGCGACAACCAATTCACCAGTGCTAGATTATGCGCCACTGTTTTGCCAAAGCCAAAACCCGGATCAATCGCGATTGACGCTGCCGGAATCCCAGCCGCAATGGCCGCCTCGACACGCGCGCGCAGGAATTCATAAATCTCGACCGGTGCGAAATCATAATATGGATCCTGCTGCATCGTTTCTGGCGTGCCCTTCATATGCATCATCGCCACTGGTGCGCCGCTTTTTGCTGCCGCCTCTAATGCACCCTCGCCCTGCAAGCTCTCAACATCATTGATAATCGCGGCTCCGGCTGAAACAGCCCGCGTCATCACCACCGCATGGCGCGTATCAACCGAGGTTAAGATAGCCTCACGGGAAAGCCCCGTAATTGGTGGTAAAATTCGTGCCAGTTCTTGATTGCGGCTGATGGGTGCTGCACCCGGGCGGGTAGACTCGCCGCCAATATCAATGATCGATGCTCCGGCTGCCGCCATCGCCTTACCCGCGGCAATCGCCTTTGCTGGCAAAAGATTAGTACCGCCATCAGAAAAGCTATCTGGGGTCACATTCAACACGCCCATCAGATGTGCCCGCCCCATATCAAGACCGGCATATTGCGGGCGTGCGGCGGTAATCCGGTCAAGGGCAGCACTGGCAAGATTGCGATCATCCGCATCGGCAAGCAGCTGATCTGATGACATCCGGCTGGCACAATATCCGCCATTCCCGTCAGCCATCACGACATCAAGCTGGGTAAAGCTGGCAACCCCGCCAGCAATACGGTAGCCGCCGCGCGATGTAATAATCGGACGCAGCCATGTTGGCTGGCAAAAAGGCGGCAGTTTTAATGCCGCCTCATAGGCTAGTTTCGGGTCGTTAGATGCGGTCATCGGACAGAAATCTAGGCAGGTTCACTACCCGGATTTTTTGGCCGGCCGGTACCCGGAAGACCTGTCCGTGATTTACGCTTTGGCTTTTGGTTGATCGGCGTATCTTCGGCGTCTTTGCGAACCAATGTGCCGCCCTCAACGATGATTTTGATCTCGTCGCCATCCAGCGTTTCATATTCAAGCAGCCCTTGTGCCAGACGCTCAAGCTCGACATCAAACTTTTTCAATATCTTGGTTGCATCCTTGTACGCCTCATCAACAATCCGGCGCACTTCATTATCAATCGTCGAGGCAGTGGCATCGGCAACATTCTTTTGCTGTGAAACCGACCGGCCAAGGAAGACCTCTTGTTCATCCGCGCTGTAGGCAAGAAAGCCCAATTTATCCGACATGCCCCATTCGGTGACCATGCGGCGTGCCATGTCTGTTACCATCCGGATATCCGATGACGCGCCGGTTGTTACCTTGTCATTACCAAAGATCAGTTCTTCGGCAATACGGCCACCACAAGCCACCCGCAAATCAGCATGAATCTTGTCACGCGCCAGCGAGATACGATCCCCCTCGGGCAGCCGCATCACCATGCCAAGCGCGCGCCCGCGCGGGATGATGGTTGCTTTGTGAATTGGGTCAGATGCCGGACAGTGCAACGCCACAACCGCGTGACCTGCCTCATGATAGGCAGTCAGGCGCTTTTCATCGTCGGTCATCACCATCGAACGACGTTCCGAGCCAAGCATAACCTTGTCTTTGGCCTCTTCAAATTCGGCCATAGAGACAGTCCGCCGCCCCTTACGCGCCGCCAGCAAGGCCGCCTCATTCACCAGATTGGCAAGGTCAGCACCCGAAAACCCCGGGGTTCCACGTGCAATCACACGCGGCTCAACACCTTCGGCAAGCGGCGTCTTGCGCATATGCACTTTCAAAATTTTCTCGCGGCCCATCACGTCGGGGTTTGGCACCACCACCTGACGGTCAAAACGACCCGGGCGCAACAGCGCGGGATCAAGCACATCAGGACGGTTCGTTGCGGCAATCAGGATGACCCCTTCATTCGCCTCAAACCCATCCATTTCCACAAGCATCTGGTTCAACGTCTGTTCGCGCTCGTCGTTACCGCCGCCAAGACCGGCACCGCGATGGCGGCCAACAGCATCAATTTCGTCAATAAAGATGATACATGGCGCGTTTTTCTTGCCTTGTTCAAACATATCGCGAACCCGGCTGGCACCAACACCAACAAACATTTCGACAAAGTCAGAGCCAGAAATCGTGAAAAACGGCACATTTGCCTCGCCAGCAATCGCCTTGGCGAGCAAGGTTTTACCTGTACCGGGAGGGCCTACCAGCAACACGCCTTTCGGAATTTTACCACCAAGACGCTGAAACTTGCCCGGATCTTTGAGGAATTCTACAACTTCTTCCAGTTCGGTTTTGGCCTCATCAATACCGGCCACATCCTCAAATGTGACGCGCCCCTGATGTTCGGTCAGCAGCTTTGCCCGGGATTTACCAAACCCCATCGCGCCGCGGGAACCGCCCTGCATTTGCCGCATGAAGAAAATCCAGATGCCAATGAATAACAGCATCGGGAACCATGACAGCAGGATCGAGAAGAAACTTGGCATACCGCTATCTTCGGGCGTCGCAACAATGCGGACATCATTTTCGTCAAGCACCTTCACCACATCGGTCGATGGCGGCATTACCGTGGTAATTACGCGTCCGTTACCTGCCTTACCGCGCAAATTACGCCCGTCGATCAGCACCTCTTCGATCTGGTTCGTTTTGACCTGCGCGACAAAGTCGGAATAGGCCACCTGATCGGACGGGGTGTTTGTTGAAGGGCTCTGGAACATATTAAATAGTCCCATAAGCGCCGCGCCAAAAATAAGCCAGATGATGATATTACGTGCCAGATTATTCACTAGATTTATCCTATCCCGGGTTCAACCTATGCCAGATTCAACCCATCAATGTACTGGCAAGAAATACTGGGCGCCTTGCCATGCCTAAAAACCGCGCCGAGGTAACAGCTGACGACTGTGTCCGATCTACCCTTTTTAATTGGGGATAAATCAAGCCGCCGTCAAGGGTTGTTACGACAGGAATTGCCTGTCGGGCGCGATATGGCAGCGAACGCCATGATAAAGGCAGCGCTTGGCCGGTAGAACACCTGTCAGAGCTGGCAAAAATCGCGGTCGCATCAGCAAACGCCTGAACGATTCCAGCCCGCTCACTTTGCACCAGCCAACAGCCAGCAAAAACAACCTCCTCACCCGCAATAACAGGCATCGCACGCGGGTTGCGACCGGTTTCACGAAACAGGCGATACTCACTTGGCTTTTTGTCTCGGCAAGACGTTTTGTCCGGTCTAGCTGATTTATCTGTCTTAGCCGATGTGACGGGGCTGAAGTGACAGCCGCCAATGGTTGCAGACCGACCATCTTTGCACCGATCATAAAGACGATCCAAAGCGCCGGAAGATGGGCCGTAATCAGCGCCGCCAACCGCCATGATCAGTCGGCGCATGGCCAGCCTCCAGACAGGTTGCGGCAAATCCAGCAATGCCGTCATCGCGATGCTGGCAAATCCAGCCTCATGCAAATCAACCGCCCGCGCAAACCGGCGATCAGCCGCAGTCTCAGCAGCCATAGCCAACCGCGCCGCCGCATCACCAAGGCGGTGCAGATGCCGTGATGAAACCGCGCCTGATACGGCAGTTTGCTGGTCAATTTCAGCCAGAAATCTGCGAATACGAACACGCTCAAAAACCGTGTTTTCATTACTGGAATCAGTCTCAAAATCACAATCCAGCAATCGGCAAATTGCAACAAGCTGATCAGGCGTCCACGCCAGAACAGGCCGGCCGATTGAAACGTCATGCTGTATCCGGCAGGCTGGAATACCAGCAAGACCAGCAAGTCCCGAGCCCTTTAACAGACGCATTGCGACCGTTTCAGCCTGATCACCTGCATGATGCCCAAATAACAGGGCTGCGTCGCGTTGCCGCGCCATTGATCGTAAAATATTATGCCGGTTCAGACGCGCCCATTCCTGCAGACCAGACGCCGGACGCGGTGCGGTAATCGGAATGATATCGGCAGAAATCTGATAGCGCAGCAGCCGCGCCTGAACACGGCGCGCCTCTGCCCCGGCTTCAGCGCGCAATTGATGATTTATGATCACCGCTTGATGCGGCTTTCCCGCCACCGCCGCATAGCGCGCGGTAAGCAAGGCCAGCGCAGTACTGTCCGGCCCGCCCGATACCGCCGTTAGATACCCATTGCACTGGTCAAGCCCCAGCCGCGCCATCGCCGCAGCAAAGCGATCATCATAGGCAATGATAGGGTTAGCTGTCACATTTTGCAGCATCACGAAGGGCGGCAAGCCGGGTCATAAATGATTCCGGCGGCGTGTCCAGCAGCTTTGGCAGGGATTCATAAATTTCACACGCTTGTTCCGGCGGGGCAAAATTCGACACTGATTCGGCAATCCACATTGTTGTATCCACAAGCCGCGCATCGGCAGGATAGGCGGTGTTAAACTCGGAAAAAGTCATTGCCGCCTTTTCATATTCGCCACGCATAAACTGAACCCGGCCTAACCAGAATGTGGCATCGGCCTCGCGCTCATGCCCCTTGTTAAATATACGGAATTCAGCAAAGGCCAATTCGGCTGTTTCCAGATCATTTTGCAAGGCGCGCCCTAGGGCAAATCGGTATTGTTCTTCCGGGCTAACCGCCGGCAGGACCTCGGGTTGGGCTGGCTCAACCGGCTGCGCCGCGGCGGCCACTTCTGCTGTCATGTTCTTTGCGTCGGCGTTATTTCCAGCAGTTGCCAGCGGCATTGCATCACCGCCGGACAATGCCGGATCAGCTGGCGTGCCTTCGGGCGCATTACCAACCGCCGCCACCTCGGATTGGGCATTATTACTCAGCGTATCAAGCTCACGGTTAAGCGCGCCTTCTTCGACCGACCATTTCATCACACCGCTGTTGCTCTCGCGCGTCATCTGAACATTTGCTGGCGCATCTGCAGCCATCGTTTCTTGTTGTGCTGCTGCCGAGGCAAGGTCACTGCCGCCAAGCGAAATCAGCGTTTGCACCCGCTTTTCCAGACGAAGGAGGCGAAATTCGGTATCTGAGGTGATTTCTAAAGTTCGCTCCATCCGGCGGCTTGTCGTCGCCAGCGTATCATTCAGCCGTTCCATCTCGTTACGAAGTGCATTCAGATCGGCAATTTGCGCCGTTCCAGCTTGCGCCGAGCTTGAGCCAAGCTGTTCAACCTTCATTTTGATTTCACGAAGATCCTTCTCAACTACCCCGCGAATTTCCTTTAAACCCTGTTCGAGAATATCCATACGTTGCTGGTGCCGCGTTAACAGCGCACTGGTGTTTGATGAGATTGCACCATCGCTACCAATGTTCTGAGCCATGGCATTCCCGGGCACCATCAAACTTGCCACCACCAAAAAGACTATCCGTTTGTTCATACCGTCTGTTCCCAACGCTGAAAATCAAGGTGGATGACCGCAATCATCAAGTGCTGCCACCATAGAGACGGTTTTAGGCAGAAATTAGGCAAAAAAAAGAGGAGCTATTGCTCCCCTTACTCTTTAGGTGCAATCGGCTTAGTTGAGAACCGTTGCAGCGCGACGATTTTTCGCCCACGAGTCTTCGTTTGAGCCCACAACTGACGGGCGCTCTTTACCGTATGAAACGGTGCGGATGCGCGCCGCGTTCAGGCCTTTGGCCAGCAAATAATCGCGCACAGAAACTGCACGACGATCACCAAGCGCGAGGTTGTATTCTCGGGTTCCGCGCTCATCAGCGTGCCCCTCGATGATCACAACCATTGTTGGATTTACGTTCAAAAATGCTGCCTGACGGTCAAGTGTGGCTTGCGCCTCACCATCCAACTCGGAGCTGTCAAAACCAAAATAGACAGTGTTACCGACCTGAGCTAGCTTTTCAGCGTCACTCATCTGCGTTGCGGCTGTTGTACTACTGCTAGACGATGCGGCGCTAGCTGTTGCGCTGCCTGTCGAACTGCCTGTCGAACTGCCTGTCGAACTACCGGAAGCGCTATCTCCCGAAACATTTGATGCTGTTTCACAAGCAGCAAAGAGGAATGCTACAGCGAAAAGAGCGAGGATTCGTTGAAACATCTATATGCTCCCTATTTGTTGGTCCGGTATACCGGATGGTTTGTCTTCCGCTTTGTTATAGGTGACCAGATACACAACGCACGCTTGATTGTCACTACATTCGTTTCACGGACATGCTCATCAACCAGCCTTCGCCAGTCTTTATCTACTTTGTGCATAGCCTAAAACCAGCAAGAATGAAACCCAAAAGTTATTCAATAGGCACTAAAACAAAGAATTTCTCGAGGAAATTCCCGCCACCCCGTTCCTGCGAATTCCCCAAAAAACCCATAGATGTCACCCTGCGAACCGGCATAGCACGGCCTCGTTTGGGCGCATTAAACCGCCAGCAACATGCCCGTTGCCCGCGCTTTTGAGCCTTTAAAAACGCATAATGCCATTCACGCAAAACGATCTAGCGCAATATAGGTGACCATGCCGGATCAGACGCATCCGACGGCGTAATAATCCGTTTTTCGTTAAAGCCGGTAATATCGATCCGGTAAACATGAGTATCACCGCCACTGCCATCAGTTTCGAAAGGCTGTTGCTTAAAATACATCAACACACGACCATTTGGCGCCCATGTTGGGCCTTCAACAAGAAACCCGCTGGCAAGCAGTCGCTCACCACTGCCATCAACATTCATCACCCCGATATAAAACTGGCCATTAGCCATTTTGGTAAAGGCGATAATATCACCACGCGGCGACCAGACCGGCGTTGCGTAACGCCCCTGATTAAAGCTGATCCGCCGCACATTAGCCCCGTCTGCATCCATCACATATAGCTGCTGGCTGCCGCCACGATCCGAGTTAAAGACGATCTGCTTGCCATCTGGTGAATAGGACGGCGATGTATCAATCGAGGCTGATTGCGTCAGACGGTTAATCGCCTGTGTGCGCATATCCATTTCGTAAATATCGGTCATGCCATTTTGCGCGAGGCTCATAATCAGCTTGTCCCCGGACGGGGCAAATCGCGGCGCGAATGTCATCCCCGGAAACGAACCAAGCCGTTCGGTTCGCCCCGTCGCAATTTCAAACAGATAGACATTTGGCTCGTCGTTAAAATAGTTCAGATACGCAATCTCATTCGCAGTTGGCGAAAAGCGCGGGGTAAGAACCAAATCGGCACCAGAGGTTAGATATTGATGATTATGCCCATCCTGATCCATGATTGCCAAACGTTTCAGACGGCGGCTTTGCGAGCCGGATTCAGCAACATAAACAACGCGCGTGTCAAAATAGCCGGTATCGCCGGTGAATTCTTCATAAACAAAATCGGCGATTTGATGCGAGATGCGGCGGATCGCCGCCTGATCAGCATTGCCGCCACCGCCGGTGATATTACGCTGGATCACCACGTCCCATAGCACAAATTCAACTTGCAGCATTCCAGCACCATCGACATAGGCCGACCCGACAAGCAGTCCTTTCACGCCCAATGGTGTCCAATTCGTAAAATTTGGCCGGATAGATGGTGCCTTTGGCGGCTCGATAAACGCAGCGCTGTCAACCGGTGCAAACAGGCCAGAGCTTTCTAGATCTTCTGAAATAATTTGCGCAATCTGCTTGCCAATTTCAGTAACCTTGCCGTCCGGACCGGTAAAATTAGCAATCGCAATCGGCGTTGGCGCCACCTGACCTTCGGTAATATCGATCCGAAGCTGCGCATGTGCCAGATTACTGAACAGGCCAAAACAGGTTACCATCACGGCTATCAGTCGAAAGAACATCATCATTGTCAGCCTATTCCCATTCATTTCTTTTCGCCTTTGGGTAGCGCGCCATTGCGTTTTCCCATTTTATCGTTAACGGGTTAGGAATTTTGGATCAAACCCGAAAATAAAGCTTTTCCACTGTTCGTACTTGTCCAATGGCACTGGCAGCGGCGAGCATTTAAACATTGTGCGAATAGCCTCATCCGCCGCAACCCGGTATGTCCGGTCGGTGGCAAGCCGCATTTTGTTATCAACCTCGGCGGTCAAAACCTTTCCGTCTCTATCTAACGTGACAATTATGTCAACAATTAGCGTGTTTGCCCCTGCTGTGCCAATTGGCGGCGACCAGCATGATGACACATGCTGGCGGATACGATCAATATCAGACAGGCCAAGCGGCCCAACGACCGGTTTATCCGGTGCGCGGATAGCGTTACCAGCCGCCGATGTCAGGCTCGAGCTCAGTTTTTCGGCTGCATCTTTGCGCTCTTGTTCACGCCGCTTCTTTTCAGCCTCCTCAGACACAGCCTTTGCCTTGGCAAGGTTTTGCATTACCCCGCTCAACGCATCCTGACGCGCTTTGTCTAACGCCTTTTGGCGTGCCAGCTTATTGACGCGCGTCGGTGGTGATTGCGGCACTGGAACCGGCGCCTTTTGTGCTGCCACCTGCTTTGGCTTGGATTTTGGCGGGGCTGGCGGTTGCTTGATTTCCGGCTTTGGTTTTGGCTTTGGCGCGACTTTTTGCGGCAAAATCTCGGCTTTTAGATCAGGTGCCTTTGGCAGTGGCTTTGGGGCTGGCTTTGGGGCTGGCGGTGTTGGCGGTTTGGCGCGCGGTGGGGCCGGCGGAGGTGGCGGCGTTGGCTTTTTAGAGCGGGCCTCTTTTTGTTCCTGCTTTGCCGTGCTTGGCTTGTCGCCCTGATCCAGATTTGTCGTTGGCACAGATTGCACCATTTCCATCACAATAATCGGCTGTTCCTCGGGCAGATCACGCTTGATCGACGGCAGGCCAATCCACGCCAGCACAACAACACTGACGTGCAGTCCAACCGAAATTAACAGCGAACGACGATCCATTTCTAGCGTTCCACGCGCATCTGCATCAGCTAGCCATTATTTTGCTTCGGGCAGCTGGGCCACCAAGGCAACCTTTTCAAATCCGGCCGACTGTATCCGCCCCATAACGCCCAGCACCTCGCCATAAGTCACCGCCTTGTCGCCGCGAACAAAAATACGGACATCGGGATTGGCGTTAGATATTGCCTTTAGGCGCGGGATTAAAACCTCAGCCTCAACCGCGGTTTCCTGCAAATAAAGGCTGCCGTCAGATTTGATCGAAACCACCAAAGGCGCCGCATCGGCATTAATGGCACCGGCTTTGGTTTTCGGTAAATCAACCTCGACCCCGACGGTTAAAAGTGGCGCCGTAACCATAAATACGATCAACAGCACCAGCATCACATCGACAAACGGCGTGACGTTAATTTCGCCCATTGGGCGATGCCGCCTGCCGCCGGTCGAACGTTTGATCCCCGCACCCATTATTTACCGCCTTCATCGAGCTGGCGTGCCAACAGCGTGCTGAATTCCTGCGCAAAGGTTTCCAGCCTCGCGCCAAACCGTTCCAGATCACCGGCAAATTTATTATAGGCAATCACTGCTGGAATTGCTGCCGCCAGACCCAGCGCCGTGGCAAACAGCGCCTCGGCGATACCCGGCGCAACAACAGCAAGGCTGGTATTTTTGGACTCGGCAATTGACTGGAACGAACTCATGATCCCCCAGACCGTGCCCAGCAACCCGACAAAAGGTGATACCGAGCCGATTGAGGCAAGAAAATTCATCCCCCGTTCCATCCGTTCCATCTCGCGGGTGATGGTAAAGGTCATTGACCGGTCAATCCGGCTAACCAGTGAGGCGCGCAGATCAGCCCGGGCCGAATCTGCTAGCCCGCGCGCAGTTGCCCGGCGCCACTCGCGCATCGCCGCCACAAACACAATCGACATCGCATCGCGGGGGTTTGCGCCGGTATCATCATAGAGCTTGTCTAACGAGCCGCCTGACCAGAACGCATCTTCAAAGGCCTGTGCTAGCCGGCGCTCGCGCCGAATGATGGTAATTTTTTCAACAACAATGGCCCAGCACCACACCGATGCCAGAACCAGCAACACCATAACCAGTTTGACAAAAGGATCCGCCGCCCAGAACAGGCCCATGATGGTGAGATCTGCACTTGAATGGGTTACCGTCATTTCCACAGAATTCATTTAACTACCCTTTGTTTTCGCCTTAACGGCATTCAATTTTGCATCCACATGACACGTGCTTAATATCAATCTAGGTCTATCAGACCGGAAAATTTGGCTTTAACCGCCGCCGGAAGTCGGCAGATTTTCGGTTTTGTGTCATGTTTATCCGCCCCATGAGAGACCGCAACTAGCCCTATGTCTACGACAAGTCGGGCAAGAATATGGCGATTTTCACAATTTATGATTTTTTGGTGCAATTTCAGTGATGCGCCGCCAAGCCGCAGTAAACTGCTTTCAACCTCAAGCACGTCACCAAGGCGTGCCGGTAACTGGAAATCAATCTCGATCCGGCGCACCACAAAGCCCATCTTATCATTGGCCAGCATCGCCGGCTGATCAATGCCGAGACAGCGCAGCCATGCCGAACGCGCCCGCTCGGCAAAGGCCAGATATTGTGCATGATAGACAATCGCACCAGCGTCGGTATCTTCATATTGAACCCGCAGCCAATAGCGGTGAAAGCCATTATCAAAGCCGCCATCTAGAGTGAAATTTGGATTGGTGTCGGGGCGCATGTTGCCGCCTGTGCCCGGCTGGGAATTTTGCCACTCGTCTGTCATCATATCCTATTCGATATCCGCGTCATCACCGGCAATCCGTGTCAGCAGATCAAGCTGTTTGGTCGCCGCGGCAGGCGGCGTCATGCCAAGATAGGCCCATCCTGCAACCGACAGACAGCGTCCGCGCGGCGTTCGCATCAACAGGCCAGTTTGCATCAAATAAGGTTCGATCACCTCTTCAAGAACATCGCGCTGTTCCGACAATACCGCCGCCAAGGTTTCAACCCCGACCGGCCCGCCAGCATAGGATTCTGCCAAGCAAGAGAGATAACGCCTATCCATCTGATCAAGGCCGCTAGCATCAACCTCAAGCCGGTGCAAGGCCGCGTCCGCCACCGCCGCCGTTACCGTCCCCGCCGCCTCAACCGCCGCAATATCACGCACCCGCCGCAATAGCCGACCAGCCACCCGCGGCGTACCGCGGGCGCGCCGGGCAATTTCGGCAGCACCATCTGCACCAAGGTCAAGCCCCAGCTTTGCTGCCTGTTTGGTCAGGATCAGTGACAATTCATCGGCGTTATAGAACTGCATCCGCATCTGAATGCCGAACCGGTCACGAAGCGGCGTCGTCAATAATCCCGAACGCGTTGTCGCCCCAACCAGCGTAAAGGGCGGCAAATCAATCCGCACCGAACGCGCCGATGGCCCTTCACCGATAATCAGATCAAGCTGAAAATCCTCCATCGCCGGATAGAGCACCTCTTCGACCGCCGGTGCGAGGCGATGAATTTCATCAATGAACAAAACGTCGCGCGGGCGTAAATTGGTCAATAGCGCAGCAAGATCGCCAGCGCGCGCAATCACCGGCCCCGAGGTAGCCCGAAACCCAACCCCCAATTCAGCGGCGATAATCTGTGCCAATGTTGTCTTGCCAAGACCGGGCGGGCCATGCAGCAAACTATGATCCATCGCATCGCCGCGATCACGCGCCGCATGGATAAATGTTTCCAGATTGCGCCGCCCATTGCCCTGCCCGATAAATTCGACAAGCGAGGTCGGCCGCAGCGCATTATCATGACGATCCTGATGTTCCCCAGCAACGAGGCGACCGGCATCATCCGATTGGGTCATGTTCCCATCTCCCGCAGCGCCGCCGCAATCACATCTGACAGATTATCACTGGCTGCATTTGCCTGCACCCGCATCACCGCGCCATGCGCTTCGGCTCGTCCATAGCCAAGATTGACCAAAGCCGAAACCGCATCCAAGAACAGGCCAGATGCCGCCGCACCAGCACCGACGCCAGATAAACCGCCAGCACCGCCGCCAGCATCACCGATCGCCAAAGCGCCGCCAAGACTGGATATTTTGCCAATTTTTTCGCCAAGTTCATTCACCACACGCTGGGCAATTTTTGGCCCCACACCATCGGCGCGCGCCACCATCGCCTTGTCGCCAGCGATAATTGCAGTGGTCAGGTCATGTGGTGCCAGAACCGACAAAATCGCCATCGCCGCTTTTGCGCCGACGCCCTGCACGGTGATTAGCAGTCGAAAGGCGTCACGTTCGCCAAGATCCAAGAACCCGAACAGGGTCATGCTGTCCTCGCGCACCTGCATCTCGGTCAATAATGTGACCTCACCTGACATCGTGGCAATCTGGCCTTGTGTTCGGCCTGAAACATGAACCGCATAGCCAACCCCCTGAACATCAAGAACCGCCTGCTGGTCACCGCTATGCACTATGGTACCACGCAATTGCGCAATCATCTCTTGCCCCCGTTATTGGCATCATCTCGGGCAAGCGCCGCAGCAATCGCCGCCGACAGGCCGTTTGCCGCTTGTCCCTTGGTTAATCCTACCCCGACTGGTGCAAGTGTTCCAGCCTCATTACTTGCTGCAATCGCAATTGCCAGCGCATCAGCAGCATCAGCGTTCTTTGCTGTCACCGCCAGCAATCGTGTCACCATTTCCTGAATTTGTTTTTTATCTGCAGCCCCTGTGCCGGCAACGGCTTTTTTGACAGCGCGCGCCGAAATCTCGCCAACGGTAAGGCCATGAGTCCCACATGCCAGCAAGCCAACCCCGCGCGCCATGCCAAGGCGTAACGCCGACCCAGCTGACTTTGCGACAAAAATCTGCTCAATCGCGGCCTGATCCGGTCGGTGCTGGCCAATCACATCACACAGCCCGTCATAAATAATTTTTAGGCGGGCGGCATCGGCAAGGGCTGGTTTCGGCTGAATAGCGCCATTGGCAATATGCTGTAAACGCCCAGCGTCAACCGCGACAATGCCCCAGCCAGTAGACCGTAATCCGGGGTCAATACCGAGAATCCGCATCATCTGCCCTGCTTAGGTAAGCTTGGCAATGACATCATCCGAGATATCAAAATTTGATGACACATTCTGAACATCATCATTATCGTCCAGCGCATCCAGCAGCTTTAGCAAGGTTGCAGCCTGCGCCTCGTCAACGGCGATGAGGTTTTGCGGCTTCCATGTAAGGCCTGATTCCTCTGGCGCACCAAAGGCGGTTTCCAACGCCTCACGCACAGCGTTGAAATCATCCGGCGCACAGATCACCTCATGGCTGCTATCGTCAGAGTCAACATTATCCGCACCCGCCTCAAGAACCGCCTCAAACATTGTATCGGCATCGGCCACATCAGCCGGATAGATAATCTGCCCGACACGATCAAACATAAAGCTGACCGATCCAGTTTCACCCAGCGAGCCGCCAAATTTATTAAACGCAGCGCGCACTTCTGATGCGGTACGGTTGCGGTTATCGGTCATTGCATCGACGATCAAAGCGGTGCCGCCCGGGCCATAGCCCTCATAGCGGATTTCATCATAATTTTCGCCCTCACCGCCCTCGGCACGTTTCAATACACGCTCGATATTGTCTTTGGGCATATTGGCAGCGCGCGCCGCCGAAAGTGCCGAGCGCAACCGCGGATTTGAGTCAGGATCGGTACTGCTGCGTGCGGCAACGGTAAGTTCTTTGATCAACCGTCCGAAAACCTTTGCGCGTTTTTTGTCCTGCGCCCCTTTGCGGTGCATGATATTTTTGAATTTGGAATGGCCTGCCATGATCTCTAAATGCTTTATCTGCTGTGACACGTGTTTTTGGGCGCACCGCAATGGCACGCTCCAACCCGAACAGGGTATAGCAGATCAAGTCTTTAGGAGCCAGCCTTGCGGTTCATTTTTCATGATGACCCGCTTTCATAACGGCCCGCTTTCATAACGGCCGGTGATTTTTCATCATATGCGTACCGCCACGCCAGATAGGGTTGCCCATCGCGGCTTTTGCGCCAATTTAGCTGGCAGCCAAAACCCCGCCACGGCGCAACGGGTAAATCGCGCTGGCAAGTCCGGTCTCGCCAGTTTCAACAATAACACCGCAAAGCGTAACCGGCCCCAGCGCAACCGAAAGCCGGCTGTTGCCCCGACCGATAAACCGGTCAGTTGCCGCCGCTTTATCCATGCCGATCACACTGTCATAATCGCCGCACATACCGGCATCGGTCTGATAGGCGGTACCGCCGGCTAGGATCCGATGATCGGCGGTTGGCACATGGGTATGCGTGCCCACGACGAGCGATGCCCGGCCATCAGCATAATGCCCGAGCGCCATCTTCTCTGATGTTGCCTCGCCATGCACATCAATCAGAATAAAATCGGCGTCTCGGCCCAGCTTGTTGCGAACCAGCGCATCATTCAGTGCGGCAAAAACCGGGTCATTGGGTGCCATAAAAAGATTGGTCATCAAATTTGCCGCTACTAGGCTCTGGCCTTTTGCGTTTGTAACCTTTGCAATGCCTTTACCCGGGGTGCCCTCGGCCATGTTCAGCGGCCGCAACAGACGCGGCTCCGCAGCGATATAATCGATGATTTCTTTTTTATCCCAGACATGGTTACCCGTGGTCAGCACATCCGCGCCAGCCGCAAACAATGCCTCACAGATTTTTGGCGTAATACCAAAGCCACCGGCCGCGTTTTCACAATTCACGACAATGAAATCAAGCCCAAGCTCGCAACGCAGACCGGGCAATTGCTCGATCACCTCATTGCGCGCCGTCCGGCCAACAATGTCTCCCAAAAACAACACGCGCATTGTGGTTTACCCTCGTTAATTAATCACCATTGACCAGCGATCATCAATCAGCTGTCAAACCGCCATTTTCGTGCGGTACCGGCGGCAACAAACCCGACGGCGTCAGCACCCCATCTAGCGGCATGTCATAGGGGCCAACCGGTATTTTGTCCAGCTTTTGGCCCTCATAGGCGATGCCCAGCACCGTAATCTGGTACCCCGCGCCACGCAAAACTGCGATCGTGCGATCATAAAACCCGCCCCCATAACCCAGCCGCCACCCAGCCTGATCATAGGCCAGCATCGGCGCCAGAATCACATCTGGCCGGCATAATGCACAATCTGCCGGCGGCTGTTTTGTGCCATAGGGGCCATCATCCAGACGATCGGTCACCGCCCAGCGATGAAAGCGCAAAGGCTGGCCCTTGGCGGGCGTTATCGGCAATGATGTCACGCAACCAAGACCACCAAGACGCCCCAGCAGGTCAAGCGGCGATAATTCGCTGCGGATCGGAAAATACGCGGCATAGATACCCGTGCCAAAGCGGTTTATCAATGTTTCAGCATGATCAGCAAGGGCGCGCGCCGCATCGGGTTCGGCCGCGGCCAGTTTCGCGCGGGTCAGTGCTGTCAGTTTCCGACAAGCAGCTTTGGCGGCGGCTGGATCTTCGCTGGAAAAACCAGCCGAGGGAGATGAGGGAGGTGACATTAAAGCCTCTTGGACACGCAAGAAGAAAGCGGCGAAAACCACCTGTAACCGTCGGTGTATTCATCCTCTGTGACCTGCTTTGCAGGTGGGTGCCACATAACCAAACCACGGCCCGGCCAGAGGCAGCTCCCGAGAGAAAATTTATGGCCCCAGGGATCGAAAAACCAAACGCGAAAAAGCAGTCGTCGCCTAATTGATCATTTAGGGTTTTGTTACGTCAGATGCAAGCATTGATGTTAGCCGGGCAATCCGCAGCGCCGCATCTTCCAGTGCAGCAGCAGCCCGGTCTTCGCTTTCGGTACTGGCGGGTGTTGCTGGCTGTTCATTATCTGCCGGTGCGGCCTGCCCATTATTTGCCGTTGCTGGCGCACTGGCACGATCAGCCAGAATAAGCGCCACCATTGCCAGTAATCGCGCCTCGCCAATCTGGCCAACGGCACCGATTAGCGACTGCATGATCGATTCGACCTCAGCGCCCAAATTGGCGACATGATCTTCCTCGCCTGCCCCACAGCCAATCTGGTAGGGGTGTCCATTTAACCGGATGGTGACCACTGACTGGCTCATTCGCTATCGCCTTTCCCGCTGGCTTCAGCAGTATTTTGGGCAGCAGTATTTTGGGCAGCAGCGATTTGGGCAGCATCAATTTCAGCAACCATTGCGATGGCCGCGCCAAGCTTGGCTTCGATTTCGCTTACCTCATCCACAAGCGCCGCGAGGTGTTTTGATGACGCGCTATCGGCGGGTGCCCCCCCAGATGATGCCGTTTTAAAGGCCGATTCCAAGGCTGCAAGCGCATCGGCTAGTTGTTTTTCGGCATTTTGCAATCGCGTCATTAACCGTCACATCTCTCTATACTGCAAGTGCCGCGCCTGACATATGGCTCTCACTTTGGCCGCCAACTAGCATGGGATTAGACTTATTTTTTCTCTTGAACATAATATGTTATGAGATGAACTTTGCCTGATTCACGAATCGAAATAAAGCGCAAAATGTGACTAATCCCATAAAGATGGCCCTTATGCCTTTCGTAATCTTACTGTTGGTGCATTGACGAACGCGCCCAACAAGGGCAAATTGCGGCTCATCATTTCTCTCGTGATTGGGCTGGAAAACGGCGCGTTCACGGGGACATTCAAAACAGCGGTCTTTGGAGGCTAGGATGCCGAATTCGTCTCAACGTCAAACTATGGCAAATGCGATTCGGGCACTGGCCATGGACGCTGTTCAGGCCGCAAATTCCGGTCATCCGGGCATGCCAATGGGCATGGCTGATGCGGCGACCGCACTGTTCTGTGATCATATGAAATTTGATGCTGCCAGCCCGAACTGGCCGGATCGTGATCGTTTTGTGCTGTCGGCGGGTCATGGCTCGATGCTGATTTATGCGCTGTTGCACCTTACCGGTTATCAAGACATGACCATCGATGAGATTCGCAACTTCCGCCAGCTTGGTGCGCGCACGGCCGGCCATCCGGAATTTGGTCACGCAGATGGAATTGAAACTACGACCGGCCCGCTTGGTCAGGGAATTGCGAACGCGGTTGGGATGGCGATGGCTGAACGTCATCTGGCCGCGCGCTATGGAGATGATCTTGTGGATCATTATACCTATGTTATCGCGGGTGATGGCTGCCTTATGGAAGGGGTCAGCCATGAGGCCGCGTCGATGGCAGGCCATATGAAGCTGGGCCGGTTGATTGTGTTGTTTGATGATAACAGCATCTCAATTGACGGTAGCACCGACCTTGCCATATCTGATGATACGGTTGGCCGGTTTGCGGCCTATGGCTGGCAGGTATTAAGCTGTGATGGGCATGATATGGATGCCGTGTCCGCCGCGATCAGCGCGGCCAAAGACGATAACCGACCCAGCCTGATCTGTTGCAAAACCATCATTGGCCTTGGCGCACCGAACAAGCAGGGCACATCCGGCGTTCATGGTGCGCCGCTTGGTGATGCCGAAATTGCGCTGGCACGAGAACATCTGGGCTGGACGCATCCTGCCTTTGAAATTCCGGCCGATATTCTGGCTGCATGGCGGGCAGTCGGTGCCAACGGGGCACGCGCCCACAAGGCGTGGCAAGATCGTCATGCCGCAAGCCAGCACCGCACCGCCTTTGACGCCGCCATCAAGAATGATTTTGACCAGCCGGTCGCCGCTGCGGTTCTCGCATGGAAAGAAGCGCTGGCCAGCAACCCGCAAAAACTGGCAACCCGGGTTGCCAGCCAGAAAGCCATTGAAGCGATTTTACCCGTCTGCCCGACCCTGTTTGGCGGATCAGCCGATTTGACCGGATCAAACAATACCCGCGTCGCTGATCACAGCATTTTTGATCACGGCAATTATGGCGGCACCTACATTCATTACGGCGTTCGCGAACATGGTATGGCCGCCGCGATGAACGGCATCGCGCTGCATGGTGGGGCGATCCCCTATGGTGGCACATTTATGGTCTTTACCGATTACTGCCGCCCCTCCATTCGCCTGTCAGCGCTGATGGGCCAGCGTGTCATTTATGTGATGACGCATGACTCTATCGGGCTTGGCGAAGACGGGCCAACGCATCAACCGGTTGAACATCTGGCGGCTTTGCGTGCAATTCCGAATTTGCTGACATTCCGCCCGGGCGACGCGGTGGAAACTGCCGAGGCATGGCAAACCGCACTTGAGGCCAAAACAACCCCATCAATTCTGGCGCTTAGCCGGCAAGGGCTTGGCCAGTTCCGCAGCGGCGATATGCGCGAAAACAAAACCGCCAAAGGCGGCTATGTCGCGGCTGATTGCAATGGCACACGCCAGATCACCCTGATGGCATCAGGATCCGAGGTCGGCATCATCATCGCAGCGCAGAAGATGCTGGCTGATAGCGGCATTCAAGCGGCGGTTGTGTCAATGCCGTGCCTTGATTTATTTGCGATGCAGGATGCGGGCTACCGAAAGGATGTTTTGGGCACTGCGCCGCGGATTGCAGTCGAGGCCGGCCTGCGGCAAAGCTGGGATTGGTTGCTGGGCGAGAATGACCATTTTATCGGCATGAGCGGATTTGGCGCCTCTGCACCGATTGACGATCTTTATAATCATTTCGGCATTACCGCTGAGGCAGTTGTTGCCGCTGCAAAGAGCCAAATCGCCTAGGCAAAGGTGGACCCCCCAGACCGCAAATAATATCATCAAATTACTAATATCATCAAATTACGGCCGCCCGATCAAAGGCCGTCAAAAGCAAACATATCGAATTAGACACCAAGGAGACAGTTTCGTGACATTACGATTGGCAATCAGCGGGTTTGGCCGTATCGGCCGGATGACACTTCGTGCGGTTCAGGAAATGAAGCGCAGTGACATGGAGGTTGTGCTTATCAACAGCCCCGGACCAGTTGAAACATCGGCGCATCTTTATGAATTTGATTCCGTTCATGGCCGCGCAACCGGCAGCGTTACCCATGGTGATGACTGGATGGATGTCGGCAGCGGCAAGATTCATATGAGCCGTGAACGCGATCCAGCCAATATCCCGCATGCCAAGCTAGGTGTTGATATCGTTCTGGAATGTTCCGGCAAATTCAACAGCCGTGACGCATCAGCCGCGCATCTTGCCGCTGGCGCGAAAAAGGTGCTGGTATCTGCACCGTGTAAAAATGCCGACCAAACGATTGTGTTTGGGGTGAATGACAATTTGCTGACCGCGGCCGCCGACATCGTATCAAACGCATCATGCACCACCAACTGCCTCGCCCCTGTTGCCAAGGTTCTAGCCGACAGCGTTGGCATCGAGGCTGGCTATATGACAACGATCCACGCCTACACAGGCGATCAGCCAACGCTGGATTCCAGCCATAAGGATTTGCGCCGCGCCCGCGCTGCGGCCATGTCGATGATCCCAACATCAACCGGAGCCACAAAGGCGGTTGGCGAGGTATTGCCGCAATTGCAAGGCAAGATGACCGGATCGGCCATTCGGGTGCCGACGGCAAATGTATCGGTCGTCGATCTTGTCGTTACAACAAGCCGCGATACATCCGTTGACGAGATCAACCAGCTGTTGAGTGCGGCGGCAAACGGGCCGATGAAAGGCGTTCTTGGCGTGAATGAGCGGCCGCTTGTTTCAATTGATTTTAACCATGATCCGCATTCTTCGGTTGCCGACCTGACCCAAACAAGCGTATTGAACAATCGCTTGGTACGGGTGCTGGCATGGTATGATAATGAGTGGGGCTTTTCCTGCCGGATGCTGGACAACGCCGCCGCCATTGGCAAATTTCTGTAGGCATAGAGACCTAGCCTGCGACGGACACTAACGCCTAGCAACAAGGTTTGGCAAAAAGGTTAATGAGGGTTTAGCAATGAAACTAAATGGAAATGCCGTCAAACCCGGCAATGTAATCGAACATAATGGCCGCCTCTGGACCGCCGTGAAGGTTGCGCATGTTAAGCCCGGCAAAGGCGGCGCATTTGCCCAGATCGAGCTGCGCGACATCCGCGATGGCACCAAACTTAATGAGCGGTTCCGGTCATCAGAAACAGTTGAGCGGGTGATCCTTGATGAGGCTGAATGTACCTTTCTTTACGACGAGGGCGACCATCTGGTATTTATGCATTCCGAAACATTTGAGCAGATCAGCATTGGCAAAGATATGGTTGGTGATCGCGCCGCCTATTTGCAAGATGGCATGATTGTCACCATGTCCAGCCATGAAGGCGACCCGATTTCTGTCGAGCTTCCTGACACTGTTGTTATGGAAGTTGTCGAAGCTGATGCCGTGGTCAAAGGACAGACTGCATCATCATCCTACAAGCCCGCCGTGCTGGAAAATGGCGAACGTGTGATGGTGCCTCCGCATATTGAAACGGGAACACGCATTGTTGTGCGCCCCGAAGATGCAAGCTATGTAGAGCGTGCAAAAAACTGAATTTTAGAGTTACAGGACTTTTTATGGCAACCCGTTCGGCCCTTATCAATGTTATGCACAAGGCAGCAACAGCCGCTAGCCGCAATATGCTCCGCGATTTTGGCGAGGTCGAGAATTTGCAGGTTAGCCGCAAAGGTCCGGCCGATTTTGTCTCGCGCGTTGACACGAATGCCGAGCGCATCATCAAGGCAGAGCTGTCAAAGGCGCGCCCGGATTGGGGCTTTGAAATGGAAGAAAGCGGGATTACCGCTGGCGCCGATCCCGATGCCCCTTGCTGGATCGTGGATCCACTGGACGGCACCTCCAATTACCTGCACGGGATTCCGCATTTTGCTATTTCGATCGCCGTTCGCGATAAAGGGAAAATTACCGCTGGGCTGGTTTTTGACCCGTTGCGCCATGAGTATTTCTTTGCCGAAGCCGGATCGGGAGCCTATGTAAACGATCGCCGGTTGCGCGTTTCCGGCCGCCGGAACATGGCCGATTCCATCATGGCGACCGGCATCCCGTTTATCGGCCGCGGCAGCGACGAAGATCATGCGCTATTTTCCCGTGAATTATATAATATCATGGGTGTCAGCGCCGGTGTTCGCCGCTTTGGCTCGGCAGCTCTTGATCTTGCCTATGTCGCGGCGGGCCGGTTTGACGGTTACTGGGAACATGGCCTGCAAAGCTGGGATGTTGCTGCTGGTATATTGCTGGTGCGCGAGGCGGGTGGCTTTGTATCTGATTTTGCGTCGCGCGACCGGGTCTTGCAAAGTGGCGATGTTGTTGCTGCCAATCCGGCGCTTCATGCCGAGTTGTTAAAACATCTGGCAAAAGCACGCTCTTAGGTTTTTCACCAATATAATCAGTTTATTACGTCGCATGGTAAGCCGCCTTTCGCGCCGAAATGCGGGCGCGCTTGCTTGCACGGCGCGGCCGACAAAGCATCGTTTGATTGAAATCTTCAATGACAACCGTTTGCTTCAATACTTGCGAATATTCACAATCCTGCCATTGTTTTATGCCAATGAGGTTTAGAGTGTCATTTCGGAAGTGGATGTAGCATCGGATTTGCCGCCAGATTTGCTGCCAGAGTCGCCGCCAGAGTCGCCTAGGAGATAAAATCATGGAAACCAACCCAAGACGATATCTTGTCAGAATGTTTATGTTCCTGCTTGCGGTTGGCACAATTGCTGGGCTGCTGGCAGCGCCATTAGAAGCCGCTTTTATGGGCAATCCGGCATTAAATGGCGTGATCCTTGGCGCATTTTCTATTGGCGTTCTATATATCATGCGGCAGACATTGCGGCTGATGCCCGAGCGCAATTGGCTGCTCGCGGTAAAGTCTACCGGCAAGCTGGACCCACCGGAACGTCGGCCGGTTCTGCTAGCAACGGTTTATGCAATGCTGGCAGATTCGCGCCATGACGCACAATTATCGGCATTATCATTGCGCTCGGTACTGGACGGGGTCGCTGCCCGCCTTGATGAAGGCCGCGAGATTTCGCGCTATATGATTGGATTGCTTGTATTTCTTGGGCTTCTTGGTACCTTTTGGGGGTTGCTTCAGACAATTGGTGCCGTGGGCAATGTTGTTGGCTCGATCGACACGAATAGCAGTAATTTTGAAGCGATGATGGGGCAGTTGCGTGTTGGGCTTGATGCACCGCTTTCCGGCATGGCGACCGCATTCTCATCATCATTATTTGGCCTCGCTGGCTCTTTGATCCTCGGTTTTCTGGACCTCCAGCTTGGTCAGGCAATGGGCCGGTTTTTTAACGAGCTGGAAGATTGGCTGTCAGCATTTGCCCGCTTTAATGATAGCAGCCCATCAGCCGCGCAAGCGCAAAGCCCGCTTGCGAGTGGAATGAGCGAAGAGGCCGCCCGCGCCCTTTTGGCATTGTCGCAATCGATCGAAAAAGGTGAGGCCAACCGCGAGCGTGTGCTCGAGCAGGTATCACTTTTGAACAGTACGATCGCGCAGATGCATGAAGCATTGCTTGACGATCGGCGGATCCGTGACCAATTGGCTCAATTAAACGCCAATATCCTCCAGCTATCCGAAGATTTACGCACCGATCGAAACCAGCGAACAGATATTGTTGCCAGTGAATTGCGCGGCCTGTCATCATCAATTGCCACGATGATGGATTTAAAAACCCGTCGCAGCAAAGCGGACTAGCGGCAATGGCGCTGGCAAGGATTGGCAATGCACGCCGGGTCGAAAATTTTACCTGGCCCGGATTTGTTGATGCATTAGCAACTTTGCTGATGGTCATCATTTTTGTGCTGATGGTGTTTGTGCTAATCCAAGTGAACCTCGCCTATCGGGTATCAGGTCAGGATGCCACCCTTGGCGAGATGCGCCAACAGCTTGCCTCACTTAGCGAATTATTGAATATCGAACGGCGCGCCAGTGCCGACCTTGCCGCCAACCTAGCGCAAATCACCAACCAATTGAACAGCAGCAACGCCGGTCGTACCGAGCTTGAGGCAGAGTTAAGCAGCGTTCAGGCGGCACTCACCATGCGCAATAGTGAGATAGCAAAATTGGCCGCAAGACAGGCAGATATCGAGGCCAGCCTTGCCGCAGCGCGGGCCAGTTTAGAAGAGAGGCTTGGCGCCTTACAGCTTGCCGAGGGGCAGCTAGCAATGGCCCAAGCCAAAAACCAAAGCGCGACAAATAAGATCGGGACATTGTCAGCAGAGATCACTGCATCCAAGGCCGAGACCGAGGCATCCCGCGCTGAAGTCGCTGAAATGACCAGAGCCTTGGCCGCTTTGAGACTGCGCATCGAAGACCTAACCAACCTTCTTGCCGAAAAGGAACGCGAGACAACGCGTGACAAAGTCGCGATTGCCAATCTTGGCCGGTCATTAAACAATGCGCTGGCGACCCGTGTTCAGGAATTACAGCGTTTCCGTTCGGAATTTTTTGGCCGCCTCCGTGACGTGCTAAAAGGCCGTGATGATGTACAGATTGTCGGTGACCGTTTCGTCTTCCAGTCCGAAGTTCTTTTCGCGCAAGGTCAGGCTGAAATCGGCCCGCAAGGTCAAGAACAGCTTGCCAAGCTGGCAATTACCCTTGCCGATATTGCGCAGAAAATTCCGGGCGACATAAATTGGATTTTGCAGGTCGACGGCCATACCGACAATGTGCCAATTCGTGCTGGCCGCTATGCCGATAACTGGGATCTATCGACCGAACGCGCTCTATCAGTGGTGCGCTATCTCAATCAGCAGGGTTTACCTGCCAACCGGCTTGCGGCTGCCGGTTACGGCGAATACCAGCCGCTTGACGCCAGTGACAGCGCCAATGCCCGCCGCAAGAACCGCCGGATTGAGTTGAAAATCACCCAGCGTGTGGCGATAAAGTAATCTAGCCCTACCCCATTTCCGCATTATCAATCATGCCGCCATCTGGACTCAAAGCCATGTAATTTGCGCTTTTTGACGCTTTAGGACTATCCTTTCGGATATGACGAGATTGCGCCTAAAAAGGATATCAAGCTGTCGGTGGATATCGGGGCGCAAGCGCGGTTTCATTGCCTGCCTGTTATTTATCAGCCCGGGCATTATGGGCGGCTGCATCATTGCCTAACCGCGGCGGCAGAGCACGGCGTTTGAAACCGTTATATTTGCCGAAAATCTTGAGGATCTATCGCTGGTGCCGTCCGCGATACCAGTTGACGGCGACGAGCTCCAACTGCCATCTATTCATCAGGCGGTTATCCCGCCGCCTGTGGGCGCAGACTTTGACCGGCCAGTTTTTAATGAACTAGTTGGCATCGAAACTGGATTGTTTCTGCCCAACCTTGTCACCACGTATTTCATAGCGCCACGCCGGTTACAGTTTGATCAATCCATCACCCCTTTCTACGATGATAAAAATCTGCCGTCGCTGGGCTATTATAGCCTGCAAACAATCATACCGACCGCCACATTCACCAAACCGATGGTCACAAGCCTGACGCACGCTATTGAGCTTAGCGTGCTGTGCCACTGCTTTGACGATGGTGACATCGCACGCTTTTCTGGTGGCGGCTTGATCGACATAGATTTCACCGCTGAAACCGCTCAAATCCGCGAAATCAACCTTGAGGACGGGCAACAGCATAGCCTTCAGGGCACCATTAATTTTCGAGTTAGCAACGAGATTAACAGCTTTGAAGATGATGATGCGCAAATCTGGATGCGGTTGAATGAAAATATCGGGCAACAATGGGGTGGCACAGTGAAAGGCGCATTTCAAACCTCGCTAGAAACACTGGTCAACGGGCATTTCACCGCCCAAAAAGATAGCGGGGATGCGAGTATGATCGGGCGCTTTGGAACCCCGTAAAATTCATGTTCTCGTCTTTATCAGACCTTTGGAATTGAAAATTGCAATTCAGCAAGGGTTCGGTAGAGTGCGGATTCAGCCATCAGCGTTTCGTGGGTGCCCTCGGCAATGAGCCTGCCCCGATCCATCAGCAAAATCCGGTCGGCGCGCACCACAGTCGCCAGTCGGTGCGCAATAACAAGGCTAGTGCGGTCGGTCATCAGATTTTCCAATGCGTGCTGGACTGCCGCCTCTGATTGCGCATCAAGTGCGCTTGTGGCCTCATCGAGCAGCAATAGACGCGGGTTGCGCAAAATTGCCCGTGCAATGGCAATTCGCTGGCGCTGCCCGCCTGATAGTCGCACACCTTTTTCGCCGACAAACGCATCATAACCACCCTCAATCGCCATGATGAAATCATGCGCCTGCGCCTGTTTTGCGGCCGCGATGATGGCAGCATCATCAGCATCCGGCTGACCAAAGGCAATATTGTCACGCAGCGATGCAGAAAAAAGTGCCGATTCTTGTGGAACCAAACCGATATGCGCACGAAGATCGGCAAGCGATAAATCACGAAGATCAATGCCGCCTATCCGCACCGCACCACCAACCGGATCATAAAACCGCAACAAAAGATAGAAAATGGTCGATTTGCCAGCCCCGCTTGGCCCGACGATCGCGACCCGCTCACCCGCTTTAATGGTAAAGCCAACGTCGCTGATTGCTGGCCGGTTCAGTGCCGCCGGATAGGCAAATTGCACGCCAGCAAATTCACACGCCGTCGCCGCAGCCGGATCAATCAGTTGTGGGCACGCTGACGCGGGCAGGCTAGCCTCGGTATCCAGCAGCTGGGCGATCCGTTCAGCCGCACCGGCGGCGCGCTGAAGGTCACCGGCAAGCTCGGATAGAAAGCCGGTCGAGCTTGCCACCAAGAAAGCATAGAAAATAAACGAAGACAGATCACCGGCGCTGATCCGTCCGGCCATCAGATCCTGCCCGCCAATCCATAGGATGACGCCAATACCGCTAAACACCAGAAAAATAACAATTCCGCTGAGCAACCCTCGAAGCCGCACTCTGGCAAGGCCTGCCGACAATGATAGATCAACCGCCCGTTCAAAATTACCTTTCACGAACTGTTCGCGGCCAAAGGCCTGAACCGTACGGATTGCGCTGACCGTTTCCTCGGCCTCAACCCCAACATCGGCAAGCCGGTCTTGTGCAAGCCTTGATGCAGTGCGCAGCCGTCGCCCCATGAAAATCAGCGGCACCACCACCAACGGCACCACCACCAAAACAACAAGCGACATTTTCGGGCTGGACAGAACCACCATTACCAAACCGCCGATTAACAGCAGGAAATTACGCGCCGCCATCGACAGCGTCGAGGTCATCACTGTTTGCACAATGCTCGTATCGGTTGTAATTCGCGATAGCACATCACCGGTTCGGGCATTTTCAAACCAACCCGCCGACAGCGTAATCGCATGACCAAAGATGGCGCGGCGGATATCAGCCAAAACCATCTCGCCAATCTTATTCACCATGCTGGTCCGAAGATAACTGCCAAAGGCCAGCACGACAGCGATCATCGCCGTCGCCAAGACCGCCCGATCCAGCAAGGCCGGATCGCGTTTACCAAGACCCTCATCAACAAGATAAGCAAGCCCGCGCCCCATGCCCAACAAGGCGCCAGCAACCATCGTCAAGGCCAGAATCGCCAGCGCGATTCGGAAACGATGCGGTAATAGATAGGGCCAGAACACCGCCAATAATTGGCGACTGCTGTAGCTGCGGGCCGGCGCTCCTGCCTGATCATGGTTAAATACTGCTCCCTGATCACTTTTTTGCCCTGTTGTCATGTTCTAACCCCAACTTTTCATCGATCAGCCCATCAGTGATCTATTTTTAGACCGGAAGGGCTTGCTTCTCGTCGCTATAGGGGATATACCACCAGCGCTGTTTGTTGGCGAGGATCATTCTGCCGCATGGCAAATCAAGCATTAAAGACAAGCAGTAAAGTGTAAAACCGGAGACCGGCATGAAAAAAGATATTCACCCAGATTACCACGAAATCACCGTTGTAATGACCGATGGCAGCGAACATCCGACGCGCTCAACCTGGGGCAAGCCCGGCGATGTGTTGAAACTCGACATTGACCCAAAGACACACCCAGCATGGACTGGTCAGCACCGTATCCTTGATTCTGGCGGCCAGGTGGCTCGCTTTAACAAGCGTTTCGGTGGACTCGGCATCAAATAAGACCGAGGCCAAGATAACGCGAGAGCAATCTTGCAATACGACAAAAGCCAGCTTATCGCTGGCTTTTTTCTTGCGCGGATCTATTAGTCATGCCGAGCCAGCTATGAGAGGCCAATTATGAGGGGTCAGCTATGAGGGGTCAGCTATGCCGTGATTTGATTGTTGCCTGCGCCGCGGCAAGGCGTGCCGCCGGCACCCGGTAAGGCGAGCAGGACACATAATCAAGGCCAACCTTTTCAAAGAATAATATTGAATCGGCATCACCGCCATGTTCACCGCAGATCCCCAGCTTGATATCGGGCCGCGTTATCCGGCCACGCTCGACACCCATTTCGACAAGCGTGCCAACCCCCTCAAGATCGATCGATACAAACGGATCAACTGGATAAATATCTTTATCGGCATAGTCATGCAGGAACGAGCTAGCATCATCACGGCTGATGCCAAGCGAGGTTTGCGTCAGGTCATTTGTGCCAAAGGAAAAGAATTCTGCCTCAACGGCCAAATCAGCGGCACAGATTGACGCGCGTGGCAATTCAACCATGGTTCCGACAAGATACAATATGGTGATGCCTGTTGCCGCCATAACCGCCGTTGCAGCTGTATCAATTTCCGCCTTACAAAGCGCGATTTCCTTGGCCGTTGCAGCCAGCGGCACCATAATTTCAGGGATTGGCGCGTGGCCGGTTTTCTGAGCAACCGCACAGGCTGCCTCAAAAATTGCCGTTGCCTGCATCCGGCAAATTTCTGGATAGGTGACTGCTAGCCGGCAACCACGGTGGCCAAGCATCGGATTTGTTTCAGCCAGTTTAACTGCGCGCTGGCGTGCCGTTTCAATCGTCACCCCTGCCGCCGCCGCAACTTCGGCCAATTCATCGGCGGAATGCGGCAGAAACTCATGTAACGGCGGATCAAGCAGCCTTATTGTTACCGGCAAACCCGCCATGATGGTGAATAATTCCTCAAAATCACGACGCTGCATCGGCAATAGCTTGGCAAGCGCTATTTCGCGGCCTGCTGTATCAGCGGCCATAATCATCTGGCGCATCGCAATAATCCGGTCAGCGTCAAAAAACATATGTTCGGTGCGGCAAAGACCGATGCCCTGTGCACCAAAATCAAGCGCAACACGCGCCTCGGTCGGGGTTTCGGCATTCGTGCGCACTTCCATGCGGCGCACGTCATCAGCCCAGCCCATAACACTGGCAAACGCCCCAGACATTTTTGGCTGAATTGTATCAACCTTGCCTGCATAAACCTCGCCGCTAGTCCCATCAATGGTGATGATATCGCCCTCGACCAACACATGATCAGCGATAAAGACCTTGCCGCTAACCTCGTCAAAGCGCACATCACTGGCACCCGAAACACACGCCCGCCCCATGCCACGTGCCACCACCGCCGCATGGCTGGTCATCCCGCCACGCGCCGTCAAAATACCAACGGCGGCGTGCATCCCGTGAATATCCTCAGGGCTGGTTTCAAGACGCACCAGAATCACATCCTCGCCGGCAGCCGCCATTTCCTCGGCACGGTCAGCGTTCAACACAATCTTTCCGCAAGCAGCCCCGGGTGAGGCCGGCAGGCCGCGTGCCAATATGGTTTTTTCAGCAGCAGGATCAAGCGTCGGGTGAAGCAGTTGATCAAGCGCATTCGGATCGACCCGGCATAACGCCTCATCTCGGGTGATCAGCCCTTCATCAGCCATCTCAACAGCCATCCTCAGCGCGGCCTCGGCAGTGCGTTTGCCGCTGCGCGTTTGCAGCATATAAAGCACGTTCTGCTGCACGGTAAATTCAAGATCCTGCATATCTCGGTAATGCGCTTCAAGCGTTTTGCGAACGGCATCAAGCTGGGCAAACACTTCGGGCATTGCTTCTTGCATTGACGGGGCATCACCGCCCGCAATCTGGCGCGCCGCCGCGGTAAGCGGCAATGGCGTGCGGATACCTGCCACCACATCTTCGCCCTGCGCATTGATCAGGAATTCGCCATAAAAACTGTTTTCACCGGTTGACGGGTCACGCGTGAAGGCAACGCCGGTCGCACAATCTTCACCCATATTGCCAAACACCATCGCCTGAACATTCACCGCGGTTCCCCACGCGGCCGGAATATTGTTCAACCGGCGATACGTCACCGCACGGGCGTTCATCCAGCTGGTAAAAACGGCCCCAACAGCGCCCCATAGCTGTTCCCAAGGGTCTTGCGGAAAGGCAATGCCCGCCTCGTCCAGAACAATATCCTTGTAGCTTGCGACCAGTGTTTTAAGGTCATCGCCGCTAAGTTCGGTATCTTCAAAAACACCACGCTGTAGCTTCATATCTTCGAGCGCGTCCTCAAACAGCCCGTGATCAACCTCAAGCACGACATCACTATACATCTGGATAAACCGGCGATAGCTGTCATAGGCAAAACGCGCATCATCAGCCCGGGTTGCCAGCCCTTCGGCGGTGGCATCATTCAGCCCGAGATTAAGCACCGTATCCATCATGCCGGGCATTGATGCGCGCGCACCCGAGCGCACCGAAACAAGCAACGGGTTCGCCGGATCGGCAAAGCGGGTACCGGTTTCTGTTTCGATTTTCGCAATCGCGCTGCGCACCTCGGCGTCTAGCGTATCGGGGTAGGTTTTATCATGGTCATAAAAATGGGTGCAAACTTCGGTGCTGATGGTAAATCCGGGCGGAACCGGCAAGCCAATAGAGCTCATCTCGGCCAGATTAGCACCCTTACCGCCCAGCAAATTACGAAATGACGCATCACCATCAGTGCCGGTTTTGCCAAAACTATAAACCCATTTTGTCATGTCTTTAATCAGCCCTCTATTTTCGTGAAATCAGCCACGGATAGCATCTTCTCACGGATCATTGCCAACAATCCAAGCCTGTTTAGCCGGATCGCCGGATCATCATCATTCACGACAATCTTATCAAAAAACACATCAATGGGGGAACGCAACGCACCAAGCGCGGCAAGCTGCGCGTCGATAGTGCCTGTATTCGCCGGCATTGTCGATAATGGGGCGAAAAGGTCTTTCTCAATCGGGGTAAATAATGCCGGATCACACGCCGCCGCAAAAGACGTTTTAGCCTTTTTCTCTTCGGCAGCAAGAATACTGCTGACCCGCCGCCAGCCCGCCATTAATCCACTGCCATCCGCTGCCTCAAGAAACCCAGCCAGCGCCAACGCACGGGCCACCATCAGGCAGACATCATCACCATCATCACCGGCCAGCGCCGCCGCCACGACATCATGCCGCATATTCTGATCGCGAAGATAGCCGCGAAGCCGGTCACGAATAAACGGTAACAGATCAGCATCAACCGCAGCAAAACCATATCCCTTGGCAGCCTCATCAAGGATCTTGCCAAGCGGAATGGTTAACTTTGCATCAACAATAATACGAATAACGCCCAAGGCCGCACGGCGCAGTGCAAACGGGTCTTTCGATCCGGTTGGCTTGGCTCCAATGCCAAAAAACCCGACAAGCGTATCAATTTTATCCGCAAGCGCAACCACCATAGCCTCAGGCGTTGGGGGCAGATCATCGGCTGGCCCTTGCGGCCGGTAATGCGCGGTAATGGCGGCACAGACGGCCGTATCCTCGCCGCCTGCGGCCGCATAATACCCACCCATGATACCTTGTAACTCGGGAAATTCACCAACCATGCCGGTGACCAGATCAGCTTTGGCAAGCCGGGCAGCCCGCACCGATGCCGCAATATCAACTGCCGGCATATGCTGTCCAATCGCGCTAGCCAAACCCTCCATACGGTTTGCTTTATCAAGGATTGAGCCAAGCCCTTCATAGAAGGTGACCTCGCCAAGCGATGGCAAATAGCTATCGAGCGGTCGGGTCTGATCCTGTTGCCAGAAGAATTCGGCATCGGCAAGGCGTGCCCGCAGCACGCGCTGATTACCTGCGACGATTACCTGATCACGTGCAGCCTCAGCAAGCCGGTTTGACAGCAGGATGAAATAGGGCGAGAACGCCCCCTTGGCATCACTAAGGGTAATGTATTTCTGATGCGTGGCGATGGTGGCTTGCAACAATTCTGGCGGCAACAGCATGAAGCGATCTTCGATCTTGCCCAGCAATGGTGTCGGCCATTCGACCAAACCGGAGATATCGTCTAGATAACTGCCAAGTTGCGCCTCATTGACGTGACAGGAATATGTTCCTGCCAGTTCCTTGGCCCCCTCAATGATCGCGGCGTGCCGTTCGTCTTGATCCAGCATCACATAACCGGCGCGTAAGCGGGCCTTCACATCATCAAGGCTGCGGACGCCAATAAGGTCGATATCAGCGGGCGCCTCAAAATAATGACCACAGCTTGTCGCACCAAATTGGATAGCACTGCCGCCACCAAGATCCAGCGTGCCGCCAAGTGGCTTGCCGTCAAACAAGACATTGATCCGGTGCAACGGCCGTACCCAGCGAAACTTACCCGCGCCCCAGCGCTGGCTCTTTGGCCATGGAAAATGGGTTAAAATGTCGGTTATAACCGGCGCCAGCAACTGGGCCGTGTTCACGCCAGCTATTTCGCTGCGGGCAAAGAAGAACCTGCCCTTCGGCGTGTCCTCTTCCACCAGTTCATCACGGGTTAGGCCGGCCGAGCTTAAAAAGCCATTGATTGCCGCCTCTGGTGCATCAACACGCGGGCCACGTTTTTCGACCACCCGGTCAGGCTGCGATGCGGTGATATCTGTGACATAAGCCAGCAGATGACGCGGCGCACAAAGGCCGGTTGCGGTGCTGTTTTCACCCCAGACGCCAAGCGTTGTTAGCGCCGCCTGAACAAGACGCGCCAGATCACGACCAGCCGCGGCCTGCATGCGGGCAGGAATTTCTTCCGAAACCAGTTCGATTACCAGATCAGCCATTCGTCGAACTCTCCGTTAGTCCCATCCATGCTTCACAGCATCCCTTGGCAAGGCTGCGCACACGCCCGATATAGGCGGCGCGTTCGGTAACCGAAATTACCCCGCGCGCATCCAGCATATTAAACAGATGGCTAGCTTTCATACATTGATCATAAGCCGGCAACACCAATGGCGTTTCCAGCGCAAGCAGGCGGCCACATTCGGCCTCGGCATCGCGGAAATGGCCAAGCAGCATATCAGTATCGGCCTGCTCAAAGTTCCAGCCGGAAAATTCAACCTCGGCGCGTTTAAAAATATCGCCATAGGTTTTCCCGCCGTCTTCGGCTGGCACACCGTCCCAGTCAAGGTCATAGACATTTTCCACACCTTGAATATACATCGCCAATCGTTCCAAGCCATAGGTCAGCTCAAGCGGTACCGGATTGCATTCAATGCCGCCAACCTGCTGAAAATAGGTGAATTGCGAGATTTCCATCCCATCGCACCAGACCTCCCAGCCAAGCCCCCAAGCGCCAAGCGTCGGCGACTCCCAGTCATCCTCGACAAACCGGATATCATGTTTCGCGGGATCAAGCCCAATGGCCTTTAGCGAGTCCAGATACAGGGCCTGCGAGTCTGCGGGCGACGGCTTGAAGATCACCTGAAACTGATAAAAATGCTGCATACGGTTCGGATTTTCACCGTAGCGACCATCAGATGGGCGGCGTGATGGCTGCACATAGGCGGCCCGCCAAACCTCGTCCGGACCCAAGGCGCGCAAGGTCGTTGCCGGGTGAAATGTGCCAGCCCCAACCTCCATATCATAAGGCTGCAGAACAACCGCGCCCTGCTGCGCCCAATGGCGTTGAAGATTCAAAATAATCGACTGGAAATCAGTTCGAATTTCGTCACTTGGTGATGTTGGCATCCGTCACGCATCCTATTGCAAAAGATGCGCCGAAATTAGCCGGAAACCGCACCAAAAGGCAAGCAGTCGCTGCCGCTAATAAGGACAGTTTTCCCGATCGCAAGTCTCGCCGCTGACCCATGCCCCGCAAACCGTGCATTCCTGCAAATCGACAGATGCGCCATCATTGTTCTGTTTTGCTGATCCGCCCGTATCCTGATTTTTATCTGCCGCCTGATTGGCGATGTTTTTCTGACGCGCCTCAAAAAAACGAAATGCCGTCCAGACCAGCCAGATCGCGGCAAAAAGACCAAGCAGTTTCGGTAGTGAGAGAACCATCGTTCAAAAATCCTTCATCATTGAGATGATTGGTTTCAGCAAAAAAGCACGCAAGAAAAGCGCTGGGCGCCCTCGATCATCGACAGGCCTATAACCCTTGCACAAGCCCGCGCATTTTTACAGCCCGAAACGCGAAAAATAGGCACGTTCAACCGCCAGACCTGCGGTTTCCTGCACCAGATGACTGCTCATCCCGGGCAAGCCAAGCGACAGAAAACTGCGCTTTGGCCCGATTTGCATTATCTCAGTATCCTCGCCAAATCGCTGCAACAGGGTTTGCCGACATTCGCCAATCCCATCAATCAGCCCAAGATCAAGCGCGCGCTGCCCCGTCCAGAAGGCACCGCTGAAAAGCTCGTCAGCTGCGCCTTTCAGCCGCGAGCCGCGTCTTGTTTCAACATGAGTGATAAATTGTTGGTGAATATCTGCCTGAAGCGCCTTCAGCCGGCCCACCTCTTCATCACGTTCCGCCTGAAACGGGTCAAGCGTCATTTTGGCCTCACCAGCTGTGTAGACGCGCCGGTCAATGCCCAACTTGGCAATCGCCTTATCAAACCCAAAACCAGCCGAGATAACCCCGATCGAGCCAATCACCGACGCAGGATTGGCAAAAATCTCATCTGCCGATGCTGCCAACCAATAGCCGCCGCTCGCCGCTACATCCTCACAAAAAGCCAGAACTGGCACATCAGCCCGGCTGGCAAGATCGCGGATACGCTGACCGATCAATGATGATTGCACCGGCGATCCACCCGGCGAATTGATAATGAGTGCAACCGCCTTGGCCCGCTTGACCGAAAAGGCCTTTTTCAATTGCGGCTCAATCGCTTCAAGCGATAATCCGCGCCGCCCAAGACTGCCTGATTGGGCAATCACACCCGTTAGCCGCACCACCGGCACAATCGGCTTGTGGCGGCGCCAGAACATTAATTTGGAGAACAGCCCCATTTTCACTCAAATTCCCTTTATTGGTTTTAGCCCCAAGATATTTAGACCTGAAATATTTAGGCTTTGCGTGCCGGATGCATAATATAAAGACCATCACCATTCATAATCCGGCTGGCCGCTTCGGTAAAGCTGCCATCATCATTATGCAGCACAAGGCCGGGTAAAATCGCACCCGGGCCATTAATGCCTTTACGCACCTGAACAATCACCCGCGCTGCCGGCACCATCGGCCGCGGCCATAGTGGAAATTGCAGCGTTTCAGATGCCCCCGACGCGGCAAACAAATGGATCAATTCAGCCGCCCTGTCGGCGCGGCAGATAAAACTGATCCGGCCGCGTGGTTTGGCCGCCCACAGCGCCGCCGTAACCCAGTCACCGAGTTCCAGCCCATCGCCAATATGCGCCAGCGCGCGCCGCTGATCCCGCGGCCTTGTGCCAGCCGCATAATGATAGGGCGGGTTGCTGACAACATGATCATAGCTGCCAGCAAGAACTGGCGGCATCTTGGCGATATCTTCACATAAGACGCGCAGCCGTGCATCAAAGCCGTTTGCCGCGACATTGCGTTGGGCTAACGCCGCCATCACCGGATCAATCTCGACCGCGGTAATCTGCACATTATCAAGCCTTTGGGCCAGACACAGGCTGACGCCGCCAACGCCTGCCCCCATATCCAATATTCGGCCGCGATTTACCCCAACCGCTGCCGCCAGCAAAACCGCATCGCTGCCTACACGAAAGCCGCTTTTGGGCTGCATCACCGAAACGGTTTTTGCCAGCAGATGGTCGTGCGTTACCGCCAGATTATCCAACAGATCAGCCCTATTATCGCCAGCCTTATCATTGCCAGTTTTGGCGTCATCATCCGTTGTTAAATCCCGGGTCATACTGCCCTCACCCTCCAAAACCACTGGCCTTACATTACCGCAACGATCCAGCCATTTGGCGACAAGTGGTCAGCGGCCAGATTGATGATCTCACCGGTTAATCGTCAAAGAACTCGCCCGCATCTTCAAGCAGCGTTTTTGCGGCTAAACGCCGCTCTGCAGGTACCATGATTCGGCGCGGAAAGGCACCAATACCGGCCTCAAGCGCCGAAATATTTGCGTCAAACACAACTGCCTCGATACCGGCATCAGCCAGCAACGCCAGCAAAAATGACAGGCGAACGCCATTTGTCGTGCTAACAAGATGTTCCATACCGCCCTATCATGCCGCATATTCGCTAAATTACCAAGCACAGGCCTCGTAAATTCCGCCGTAATCCAGCTTTTTCCTTGCCCGATTATCGCCCAGCATCGTATTGAGTAACTAGTTTTTTGGTAGGCAAAGACCACGCTGACGCCCCCTTGTTTGATGTTTGCGCCTTTTATGTTCAATATAAGTCGGCGCTAAATGCTGGGTGTTCGTAATTTTGCTGCTAATCTGTTTCGGCGGACAATACCTATATGCCTGCTTACATTACAATGATGGCGCGCTGCCACGGATGAGATGAGTTTATGAGTTCGAATTTAGACGTTGAAACCAAGTCTGAGCTGGCGTCACTTGATCCGTTGGCCGGGCTGCTTGCGGGTGACATGAAGGCGGTCAATGCGATGATCCTCGAGCGGCTTGCCGGTGACGTGCCGCTGATCCCTGAATTGGCCGGACATCTGATTGCGGCTGGCGGTAAACGTATCCGACCGATGATGACCCTCGCCGGGGCGCGCATTGCCGGTGGCACGCCGCACGCAATCGGGCTGGCAACAGCGGTCGAATTTATCCATTCGGCAACCTTGCTGCATGATGATGTGATTGATCAGTCTCATTTGCGGCGTGGCCGTGAAACGGCGAATGCGCTGTGGGGGAATGAGGCATCGGTTCTGGTTGGGGATTTTCTGTTTGCCCGCGCCTTTGAATTGATGGTCGAGGCAGGTGATATTGCGGTTCTTGGTCAATTGGCGAACGCGTCGGCGCGGATTACCGAGGGCGAAATCAAACAAATGACCATCGCCGGACAGCCGGACACGGCAAGGGCTGATTACCTCGACGTGATCACTGGCAAAACTGCCGTGCTGTTTGCCGCCGCCGCCGCCGCAGGTGCGCGGCTAGCCGGTGCAAACAACAATGATATCACTGTGATGTATGACTATGGAATGCAGCTTGGCCTTGCCTTTCAGATCATGGATGACGCGATGGATTATGCAGTTTCCAGCAGCACAATGGGCAAAAATGTGGGTGATGATTTCACCGATCAGAAAATCACCCTGCCGGTGATTCTGGCATGGCAGGATGGCGATGCAAATGATCGCAAATTCTGGCAGCGCACGATGGGTGATGGCGATTTTGCCGATGGTGACCTTGCGATCGCGCAGGCGATCCTAACGCGCCATGACGCCCTCAACCGGTCAATTACAATCGCTGGTGATTATGCAAATGCCGCCATTGACGCATTATCGCGCCTGTCGTCAACCAGCGCCGATCAGGCCGAATTAATCAGCGCACTTGCCGCCGCCGCCAGGTTTTCCGCCGCCCGCCAGAATTAGTCGCAATGATTGCCGCGCAAAATTGCAGCAATTTCAGTGGCACGATGCCGTATCTGACGCGCCCATAGGCTGTTTACCGCCTCATCAGCCGCACCATGCCAATTGCCGCGATTAACCGCCACGCGCAGTCGCCGAAATCCGGTAAGACGCGGCCTGCCAAGGTTAAACGCCATCGACTGGCGACACGCTCATCACCGGTGCCAGCCCGAACCGGCCTCGCCAATTTGCGGTGCCATTTCTTGACCTGTCGGCCAGTGCTGGCGGCGGTGCAGAAGTTGACATTGCCAGTGAAACAACATCCGATCCGAACAATCAATGGATCTTTCCGCGTCACTGGCTTGCTAGGCTTGGAGGCAGACAGCCATCAAGTTTGCGGATGATTTCGATAAGTGGTGACTCGATGGTGCCCCTTCTTGAACATGATGACACGGTAATGCTTGATTGCAGCCAGACCCGCCCCTCACCGCCGGGCATTTTCATTCTTGATGACGGCGTTGGCCTTGTTGCCAAGCGCCTTGAGATCATCCCCAACACCAATCCGCAGATGCTTCGCATCGCCTCGCAAAACTCTGCTTATAGCAGCTATCAACGACGGATTGATGAGGTACATATCATCGGGCGTGTGGTATGGTTTGCGCGCCGTCTCTAATCGGGGGCTCAATTGCGCATTTTTATGCATACTATTTCTAACCAAAGGGCGATCAGCATATGGCACGCCATACCCACAGAAAATCTGGCAAAAAACGGTCGATCAAATCCAATCAGATGGCTGGTCGATTGCCGCGAAATGCAGCACCGATTGAGGTGACAATCAGCCATATTGGGGCGCGCGGCGATGGTATCGGCAAGGCGCTTTACACGCATAATTACAACGCTTTGGAATATGATGTGTTTGTTCCGGCCAGCCTTCCGGGCGAACGGTTACTGGTACAGCCACTATCCTTGACCGCACAGGGTATCAAGGCGCGCATCATAGAGCTGCAATCCCCGTCGCCACAACGCCATGCACCGCGCTGCAATGCGTTTCCGGCCTGTGGTGGATGCCGTTTTCAGCATTGGGATGAAGCTGAAATTGGCAGGTGGAAAACCGCACTTGTCGGCAAGTTCCTCGACCGCGCCAACGTCAGTGCGGGCAGCATCAGACCGTTATATAGCTCGCCAGCAAAAAGCCGTCGCCGTGCCAGCTTTCACCTCAAATGCCTTGCCGATGGGGCGGTTGTGGGGTTTCGCGAGCATATGGGCCAGCATATTGTCAGCCCCGATCAATGCGCCATTCTGCATCCCAGTCTATTGGAATTGCAATCTGCCCTGCAGAAATTTGCCAGCGCCCATTTGCCAGCTGGCTTTGCCGCCGATGCGCACGCCAATCTCCTTGATTGCCGCACGGGCAGCACGGATGACAATAATATATGCCTCTATCTTGAGCCAATTTCGGGCGCGCAGCCATGGAACCCGGATATGCTTGCCAGCCTCGGCGATTGGGCTGCCACGCTTAATCTGGCGCGTCTGTCGGTGGCCGATCATGGCAGCCCCATGACGCTATACGCGCCCGAGGTGCCGATGGTTCAATTTGGTGAAACGGCAGTTTCACCGCCGCCTGGCGCCTTTTTGCAGGCAACCCGTGATGGCGAGGCTGTCTTGCAAAGTGCGATCGCCGAGATTGCTGGCACCTCGCGGCAGATTGTTGATCTGTTCGCCGGATGCGGCACGCTTAGTTTGCCACTTTTAGGTCAGCTATCACATCTTTTGGCTGTCGAACAATATGACGATGCCCTTGCCGCATTAAAGGCCGGTGTCGATGCAGCCGGTATTGGCGGGCGGGTTAAAATTGCCAGCCGCAATCTGTTTGATGCACCATTAATTCCGGATGAATTAAGCGGATTTGATCTGGCGATACTCGATCCACCACGCAGCGGCGCAGCCGCACAATGCCAGATGCTGGCACAATCTGATATCCAGACCATCGCAATGGTATCGTGTAATCCGGCAAGTTTTGCGCGTGATGCTGCCATTCTGAACGAAGGCGGGTTCGAGTTGGACTGGCTTCAGATCATTGATCAATTCCTGTTCAGTAATCATCTCGAGCTTGTCGGCGCCTTCCGCCGTAAACCCTAGCCATGTGCGTGGCAACCTAAACAGACTGACGGCGACATTGCCAAACACAATATTACCAGCACAGGATAGCCATATGATGATAAAGCGATCCATGACCATTCACGGCCACCGAACAAGTGTGTCTCTTGAGCGCTCGTTCTGGGAGATGCTTGACGAGATGGCGCTGCATCAGGGCCGGTCACTTGCCAGTTTGGTACAAGCGGTTGACCGCAAACGCGAAGGCAGCCTGTCCTCTGCACTCCGGCTATATGTTTTGGCCGAATTGAAAAAAGAAACCGCCGCAGATAAGACAGATACAAAGCCGCTGGATCACTAACGTTTTTGGGATTATAACGCTGTTTAGACAGGCTCTTTGGCGCGGCATCTCTGGTAAACACCCCATACGGCAAACGCCATCAAGGCAAACGCCAGCAAGGGACGCCAAAGCAAGGCGAGTGTTAAATTTGATAGGAAACCAAGCGCATGCATATCGCAATTCTTTTGGCGGGTCATACCAACAAAGCCATGCCAGCACGCTTTCAAGATTACAATGATATGTTCAGCGCGCTGTTCACCAGCCTGCCGCAGGGCAAGACATTTCACTTTACCACGCTGGCGGTGGTTGATGATGTGTTTCCGCAAGATATCAATGATTATGACGGTTTTCTGGTGTCGGGTTCGGCCTATGGCGTTTATGATGACGCGCCGTTCATTCCAAAATTAATGACCCTTATTCACCAGATTCACGCTGCCGGCAAGCCGCTTGTCGGGGTCTGTTTTGGCCATCAGATCATCGCCCATTCGCTGGGCGGTCATGCCCAGAAATGGGATCATGGCTGGGGCATAGGCGTAAAAGAAATGACCATGCTTGACCATCCGGACTGGATTGATAACAAGGCCGAGACGATTAACCTCATTCATGTTCATCAAGATCAGGTGACCCGCCTTCCAGATGGTGCGCGGCCAATCGCCAGCGCCGCACATTGTGCCAACGCTGCCTTTGCCATCAGCGATAACGTATTTGCTGTTCAAGGGCATCCGGAATTTGACGTTGATTATACTGATGCGCTTGCAGATTTGCTGACACCAAAGGCAGGTGCTGACTGCATTCAAGCGGCGCGTCAATCCTTGACCACCCCACATGACGGCAAAATGGTGGCCGGCTGGATTCTGGCCTTTTTTGCCAAACACGCTGCATAAAAGATGATGACGCCAGCAGAGCGATGCCCCAAAAAGCCAAGCTCAGAAAAGGAATGCCATGTCACTTGTAATCGGCCTTGATACTGGCGGCACCTATACTGATGCAGCTCTTCTTGATGTTGATCGGGGCGTTGTTCTGGCAACTGGCAAGGCCCTAACAACCCGCGATGATTTGTCGGTTGGGCTTGGTGGTGCCATTGCCAAGGTACTGGCTGCCTATGACGGGGCACCGGCTGATATTGGCATGGTCTCGCTGTCAACAACGCTTGCCACTAACGCCGTTGTCGAGGGTGTTGGTGGCCGCGTTGGCCTGTTCTTGATCGGTTTTGACGAGATGGCACTTGAACGCGCCGATCTAGCCCGTGCCCTAGGCCAAGATCCGGTGCATTTCATTACCGGCGGTCACCGGCCCGATGGTGGTATTCAGGCACCGCTTGACATCGCCGCGCTAGAAGCCGCAGCACAGCGCCTGAAATCAGAAGTATCCGCCTTTGCTGTTGCCGGTCATTTTGCCACGCGCAACCCGCTTCACGAGACCGAAGCCCGCGATATGCTGCGCGACATTACCGGCCTACCGATTACCTGCAGTCATGAATTATCTTCATCACTGGGTGGCCCAAGACGGGCGCTTACCGCCGTGTTAAATGCTCGTCTGATTAATTTGCTGGAACGGTTAATTGCCGCCACCCAGTCGATCATGGATGCGGCGGGGTTGGCTTGCCCGCTAATGGTGGTAAAGGGTGATGGATCGCTGCTCCAAGCCGATTTTGCCCGATCACGTCCGGTTGAAACAGTGCTATCGGGGCCAGCGGCCAGCCTATCTGGCGCCGCGTTTTTGGCCGGTGCTAAAACCGCGTTGATTGCCGATATCGGCGGCACCACGACCGATATTGCTTTTTTGCATAATGGCACACCGCGCCTCAAGCAAGACGGGGCATTTGTTGGCGGCTGGCAGACTATGGTCGAGGCGGCCGAGATCCGCACCTGTGGGCTTGGCGGCGATAGCGAGGTAACGCCGATCTTGCGCGGGCGCACTGGCGGGCTAACACTTGGCCCGCGGCGGGCAACGCCGCTGTCATTATTGGCAATGCGCTGGCCTCAGATAAAGACCCATCTTGCCAGCCAGCTTGATCTGGCTGTACCCATGGCAACTGATGCGCGCTTTGTGTTCCCGATCATGCCTGATGGGGTGCCAAAATGGCTTACCCGATCTGAGATCCGGCTGGCCGAAAAGGCTATTGCTGCCGGCCCATCGCCGGTTGCCGAACTGGCCGCGACCCAATTGGCGCTTGGTGCCGTTGACCGGTTGATCAGCCGCGGCCTTCTTGGCCTGTCCAGCTTTACCCCGACCGATGCCGCCCATGTTACCGGCGCCTTTACTGAATTTGATAGCGAGGCGGCAATGCTTGGCGCAAAATTAATGGCGCGTCAACGAAATGGTGCTGGTGTTGCGATTGCAGCATCACCAATGACGCTGGCGGAAATGACGCTTGGCGAATTGCATCGGCGTTCGATATTGGCGCTTATGGATGCAGCTTTGGCGCATGAAGGCGGCGGCGAAGCGGCGATATCGAATAACGCTATTCTGGCGCAATCTTTTCGTGCGGCACCGGAAAACAGCAATCCGCCTGCGCAGCCGCTGGTGTCGGTAAAAGTGTCATTGAACAGCGATCTTATCGCGCTTGGCGCATCGGCTGCAACGCATTACCCGCCAATCGCCGCCGCGATGGGGGTTCAGTTAAGCGTGCCTGATCATGCCGATGTTGCCGGGGCGGTTGGTGCGGCCGCCGGATCGGTTCGCCAGCGTGTGATGATTTCGATCACCCAGCCGGCCGAATCCAAATTTCGCGTTCACCTTCCCGATGGCCCGCTGGATAAATCCAGCCTTGATGACGCGCTTGCGACGGCGCGCATTGCTGCCAAACAGCTCGCCGAGGCGCGCGCCCAAAATGCAGGCGCGACCAAGATTGACCTGCATTTGGACGAAGATATCAAGCTGGTGCCACTATCATCGAACAAGGATCTGTTTATCGAGGCCCTGATCTATGCCACCGCCGAGGGCCGCGCCGCCTAGACCATTTCGCATCACCTGTTTTTTGATCAGCAATCTGGCTTATGACTAAAACAGCCGCTGCTGCATCACATCACAATCGGCGGCGAATGATTTGTGATCACTATAGCGTTTTTTGATGCTGCGAATGGCGCCAACCGGCAGAAAATCGCGCACTTCATGCCAATGCCAATCGACCTGCACGCGGCCCGAAATGCGATTTAGCTGAACAGTCATTTCATGCGCATTTGTCGGGGTCTCGACATAGGGGTCACCACCAACAACGGCATAGACCATTGGGCCTGACTGCGATGTCTTGCTGATCCGCAGATCATCATCACTTGCCACAAAATCAATAATATCGCCATCGGGTGAAAGCGGTGCATTCTGGATAAAATCAAAGGCTGGCAAACGGCGACTGCGCTCAATGGGAACCATGCGCACCCGCGATACGTCACCACCGTCAACATCGACCGTGACATAGACCGCGCCTTGAAATGAATCGGTTTCGGCATTTTCGCCACGCATCTGTTCAATTTCAAACAAGCCGTTACAAACCATGAAAACCGATTTTGCAGCGGCTGATGGTGCGGATAGCACCGCCATCAGCAACCCTCCGGCCAGCGATATTTCCAGCACGCGCCATCTTGCAAAGATGTGCCCTATCAGTGACGGCGTTATCAACAACCGCCTTGTTAAAGGCCCGAAATTAGCCACCAATCGCATTTGCGTCATATAGCCTCCTTTGCCACGCGCCAGCCTGATTGACGCATAAGGCATTTGGGTTAGCTTAATTAGATTAAACTTTTAAACAAAATGCTGGTTTTAACTGCTGGCGTTTACAGGCCGCTTGGTCATAGACGGCATGGCCTGATGTCTTCAGTGACGGCCCGTTGCCCGGGGTTAACAGAAAATTCATCTCATTATGCCAATCTTCACTCGACGTTTTTGGGTTTAGTTTCTGCGGCGACATCACAGCAAACTGGGGATGCCTATGATGACCTTTCTTCGCCGTGACGAGGCACTGTTCCTCTTATTTTGGAGCTCTGGATATATTGGGGCAAAGCTTGCGGTGCCGCTTGCTGGGACGTTTACGCTGTTGTTCTGGCGCTATGCGCTGGTCATTGTCGTCGTCGGTCTTATTGTCACCTGGCGCGATGAATGGCGGCGTCCGAATGCTGGGACTTTTTTAACTGGCTTTTGGGCACATTTTGTCTGGCTGATCGCTATCTTAAAGGCCTTGGAATTTGGCATTGGCGCTGGCGCAGCTGCGCTTATCGCAGCGATGCAACCGGCATTTACCGCGCTACTTGCTCCACTTTTCCTCAACGAACGAAATAGCATCCTTCAATGGGTTGGGGTCGGTGTTGGCTTTGCCGGGGTGGTAATCTTTATTGGTGCTGACAGTGGTGCCTCTGGGGCGGCGTTATGGGTCTACGCACTTCCTGTGCTAGCAACCGCCAGCCTGACCTTTGTCACCCTTTGGGAACGCCGCCGCGCTTCGATAAAGCTGGAAATAGCTGCAAACACATCTTCGACATCAGAGCCAGATATGCCGATTTTTACGTCACTTTTCTGGCAGGGCGCGTTGACGGTTCTGCTTCTACTGCCGCTCGCACAACAATTTGAGAACTTCGCTGCTGACTGGCGGATTGAACTATTCCTTGGGGTAATTTGGCTGGCAGTAATTGCGTCGGTTGGTGCCTATGGGTTGATGTTCCACCTCATCCGTACACGCGCGGCGACACGGGTTTCGGCACTGCAATATTTCGTGCCGCCGGTGACTATGTTGATCGCTTGGTTTGTTTTTGGTGAGGGTTTGACATTGAACGGGCTGGCTGGGCTGCTCGTTACATCAGCCGGACTTTGGCTGATGGCACGCGGCGAGAAACATTAAGCCTGTTGATGGTGCCACTTCGTTATCTGCAACATTCTAATCGACGGTGGCTGGGTATTTGGAAGCAAGGGTTGGTGGGCCCGGCAGGACTCGAACCTGCAACAACACGGTTATGAGCCGTGGGTTCTAACCAATTGAACTACAGGCCCCACCTTTGATTGCGGTTCGTTCCGCCGGCCAAAATGCCAGCCTTCATCCCCGCACCTGATCCCCTCGACAAGCGGCCCTTTCAGGCCTGCTATCTTGCCTAGCTTTCGAGGAAGCTACGCAGTTTGCGCGAACGTGACGGATGCTTCAACTTACGAAGCGCCTTTGCCTCGATCTGCCGGATCCGCTCGCGCGTCACGCTAAATTGTTGACCCACTTCTTCAAGCGTATGGTCGGTATTCATGCCAATGCCAAACCGCATCCGCAGCACCCGCTCTTCACGCGCGGTAAGGCTGGCCAGAACCCGCGTTGTGGTTTCACGCAAATTCGCATGGATCGCCGCATCAAGCGGTTGAACAGCGTTTTTATCCTCGATGAAATCACCGAGATGGCTATCTTCTTCATCGCCGATCGGGGTCTCAAGGCTGATTGGTTCTTTTGCGATCTTTAAAACCTTGCGCACTTTATCAATGGGCATTGACAGCTTTTCTGCCAATTCTTCTGGCGTTGGCTCGCGGCCAATTTCATGCAGCATCTGACGCGATGTCCGTACCAGCTTGTTGATCGTTTCGATCATATGAACCGGGATACGGATCGTGCGCGCCTGATCGGCAATCGACCGGGTAATCGCCTGCCTGATCCACCATGTGGCATAGGTCGAAAATTTATAGCCGCGCCGATATTCGAATTTATCAACGGCTTTCATCAGGCCGATATTGCCCTCTTGAATCAGATCAAGGAACTGGAGGCCGCGATTGGTATATTTCTTGGCGATCGAGATCACCAGCCGCAAATTAGCCTCAACCATCTCGCGTTTGGCTCGTGCCGCCTCGCGCTGGCCGCGCTGGATGGTCTGGATCACTTCACGGAATTCAGGGATAGACAGCCCCACATCATCGACCACAAGCTTGATCTTGTCGCGCAACTCGGCAATCTCGTCGGCGTTCCCCGCCAACAGCTTTTTCCACGCCTTGTTGTTATAGCCACTGCCGGGCCAATCTTCGCATACTTCGCGGCCGTTCCAAGCATCAAGAACCTGTGCCCGGGTCACACCGCTATCGGTGGCAAGCCGCATCAACCGGCCTTCGATCTGGGTGACATGACGGTTCAGGGTAAAAACCTGCTCGCTCAAGGCTTCAATCCGGTTGGGGTTGAAAATCACCCCTTCCATCAATTCGCACAGCTTGACCTTAATTTCGAAATGTGCCGCTTCGCTCTTGGCAACCAGCGGTTGTTCCTTTGTCATCCGGGCAAGGCGACGATCCTGACTTTTCACAAACGCCTTATAGGCCGTACCAATCTCATCAAGAAGCGTCATCACATCGTCACGAACCGCATCTTCCAAGGCGGCAAGCGACAGGTTCAGATCGTCATTTTCGTCATTGTCATTATGCGAGTCACGGGTCGATGTGTCGGTATCGCTATCACCACTGTCATCATCCTCGTCTTCATCCTCGTCATCGACATCTTCTTCCTCAACCTCATCATCTTCCAGATCATCATCCGGAATATCATCTTCAAGCGGGTTGATCGTGTTCTGGTCGATCAGCGGGTTACCGTTAATCTTGGCATAGGTTGCCTCAAGATCAATGATATCGCGAAGCGGCACAACGCCATCGGCGATCTGGTCACGCCAATGCAGCAATGCACGAATGGTCAATGGCGACTCGCAAATGCCGCCAATCATCATCTCGCGGCCAGCCTCAATACGTTTGGCAATGGCAATCTCGCCCTCGCGCGACAACAGCTCAACACTGCCCATCTCACGCAGATACATCCTTACCGGATCATCTGTTCCCGACACATCGCTATCTGACAGGTTACCGGCGGCGCGGCCGTCTTCTGATGCCTCATCCTCGTCACTATCGCTCTCGGCGCTATCGACAACAGACACGCCCATTTCGCTTAGAGATGACATCACATCGTCAATCTGCTCGGACGTGTAATCCTCGGCAGGAAGCGCCGCATTCAATTCATCATGCGTGACAAATCCGCGTTCCTTGCCAAGCTTCATCAAGGTCTTGATGGTTTGCTGAGCAGCGTCAAGGCTGGCCGCTTCGGCTGCCTCTGGGGTATTCTGATCAGGTTCGGCTTGTTTTTTTGCTTTACTGGCCATCTTGTTGCTCATGTTCCTGTCCGGCTTGGCACGCAACCGGAGGTGCTTGCCCCGGCATTGTTGCATCAAATGTCATTCAAGTGGCGATGTTGCCATCGCTGTGGGCGGTGGCCCGTTATTATCTATTTTTTGGGGCACCGGTCTGTGAAAACAGCCCGGACTTACCGCCGACAAGTTGAAGTAGTTCATCTAGATGTATCGCGGCTTGATCGCTTGCCAGCGCAACCGGATCAAATGGCAATCTGGCTTTCATGTCATCCCCCGTCACTGCCGCTAACACATCACCCAAATTCAATCCTTGTAAATGATAGCTTATCGCTGCGGCGTCAAGGTCTGGATCACGGATTACCGCGTCAATAAGTGCTTTTTTCAGGCTTTCGAGTGCTTGATCCCCCGAATCCAGCATCGACAATGTCTCAAAATTCGCAGAAACCAGCGAAGGATGCGCCAATAACAGTGCCAGCACCGCCCGATGCCGATTAATTAATCCGGTTTGCGGCCGCGGTGTGCGTCGCGGGGCGACCACCGACGATACCCCGCGGATTTGATTACGCATCGCAGCGATTCGGCTTTCAATTTCATCGCCATACGCGCTGCGCACCTGATTATTGCCGATACTGCGGACATAGCCGCGAACCGCTTGCCAGAATTGCGCCCGTGTTTCGGGCTGGCGCACGTCAAATTCGGCCCCTACTCGTTCCCAAAGACTATCAACCAATGCGCGTGCAGTGCTGATCACTTTGCGAAACCCTTCCGGCCCGCTTGCGGCGATCAAATCATCCGGATCAGTGCCCTCAGGCAGCACCGCCAAGCGCGCCGAACGCCCCGGTTCTAAAAGCGGTAATATCCTCTCAAGTGCCCGCATTTGCGCGCGCTGGCCAGCGGTATCACCATCAAAACACAATACCGGTTCATCATGCAGCTTCCATAATAGCGCAATCTGCTCGGCGGTTAATGCTGTCCCCAGCGGCGCCACCGCCGCGGCCGCACCACTCCGGTGAATGGCAATCACGTCCATGTAACCTTCTGCAACAACCAGTGGTAGATTACGCCGCAATCCTTCACGCGCCTGCACCCATCCGTAAAGCACCGCCTTTTTGGAAAAGGTCGGCCCCTCGCCCGAATTCAGATATTTGGGTTGGGCATCGCCTAGCGCCCGCGCCCCGAATGCAATGACTTTGCCTTGCCGGTTTTCGATCGGGAACATGACGCGATCACGAAAATAATCAAACAGGCTGCCATCACGGTCCGATTTACGGATCACACCAGCAGCAAGCATATCATCGTCGGAGAACCCCTTATCCGTTAGCGCAGCGCGCAACCCGCTTCGCGGTGAATAGCCAATCCGATAGGTCTTAACAATGGCCGCATCCAGCCCGCGCTGTTTTAGATAGCGCGTTGCATCACGGCCTTCGTCACGGCGCAAAGCCGCTTCGAAAAACAGGGTTGTTTCTTCAAGAATATCAAGTGCTGCCTTGCGCTGGCGCGATGCCGCAACATCTTGTGGCGCGCTCCGAGGCATGGCCAAGCCGGCCATTTCGGCAAGCCGCTCAACGGCTTCCATGAATTCCAACCCATCCATCTCACGCAGAAACGAGATCGCATCACCATGCACACCGCAGCCGAAACAATGGTAAAAACCATCATCATCAACTACGGAAAAAGATGGGGTTTTTTCCGAGTGAAAGGGGCATAGGCCGCTATGACGGCGCCCTTTGCGCACAAGTTTGACCCGGCGCCCAACAACATCCGATAGCGGCACACGCTGACGAAGATCTTCGATAAATTCGGGCGGCACCGCCATAATTCAAAGCTCCGCTTACTAATTTAGCCGGTTGGTCATCGACGGGGCGCATCAACCCCAATATTCATACCGTTATCATAGACTGCCGCGGCAAAACCATCAAATTTCATGGCAAGTGGCCGCAATATTTGGCCCCAATATTCGATCATTTTGAGTGAGGCTCGAAAGACCTTCGAGTGAAGCCAATAATGGCGCCAGTAATCTTGAATGGGGCCAGTAATCTTGCCATTATTTGGCGGCAGGCAATGTTTCACATGATTGCTGGAATGTGCCTCAGCGCCTCTGAAGATCCTAATCCTTTGCCATCAGGGCTGTCTTAACTGCCTGACTAGCCGCAGAAAAATCCATCTGTCCTGCATAATTGCCTTTCAGATAGCCCATCACCTGCCCCATATCCTTGACCGACGATGCGCCGGTTTCGTCTATCGCTGCCGATATCGCCGCCTGCATTTCGGCGTCATCCAGCTGGGCTGGCAGAAACCCCTTAATGATGGCGATCTCGGCTTCTTCGGCATCCGCAAGCTCCGGCCGGTCACCATCACGATACATCTTGGCCGATTCTGTCCGCTGCTTGATCATGGTCTGCAGCAGGCCAAGGATATCATCGTCACTGATCCCATCAGGGTTGCCATTACCTCTTGCGGCGATATCACGGTCTTTCAGGGCAGCCATGATAAGCCGCATGGTACCAAGCGCAGCCTGATCCTTGTTTTTTAATGCTTGCTTCATTGCTGCTGCAATATTTTCGCGCATGATTTTAGCGTTCCCCTGTAAATCAAATTCGGGAAAGTCCTCCCCAAATCGTCAGCGCGCTTTTACGCGACTCTGACAAATGCCGCAAGCCCTTCCGCTTTGGCTTGACCAATGCAGCAGGCTGCGGTATCACCACTGCCGTTTGGCAGACACGGTCTGAACCACGCGGCTTTTATAACAGGATGTGGGATCAAATGGGGCAGAAAATTACGTCTGGCCAGTATTTTGCTGCGCTTCGCGCCAACCGGGAAAACCCGACAGCAGCCCTCGTTCTTGAAGATGGATCCGTCTTCACCGGTTACGGATTCGGTGCCGCCACCACTAATGTTGGCGAAATCTGTTTCAACACATCAATGACTGGATATCAGGAAATCCTGACAGATCCGTCATATGCTGGGCAGATCATCACCTTTACCTTTCCGCATATCGGGAATGTTGGTGCCAATGATCAGGATTTTGAAACTGGCAAGCCCACAGCGCTGGGGTTAATCGTCCGGCAGGCGGTAACCAATCCTGCCAGCTGGCGAGCGACAAGCAGCCTTGATAGCTGGCTGAAAACCCATAATTTACCCGGGATCAGCGGTATTGACACGCGCGCGCTGACGCGCCGCATCCGCGACCTTGGCGCGCCGCGCGGGGCGCTTTGTCATGCGCCCGACGGCAAGATTGATCTCGACGCCTTAAAGGCTCAAGCGGCCGCGTGGCCCGGGCTTAAAAACATGGATCTCGCAATTGAGGTCACCACCGATACAGCCCATGACTGGCATCAGGGCAGCTGGCAGATGGATCAGGGCGCGCATCTTGAAACGCCCGCAAAATACAAGGTTGTCGCCATGGATTTTGGCTGCAAACACAATATTCTGCGCTGTCTAGAAGATGCCGGATGCGCGGTTCATGTTGTCCCTGCTGAAACCACAGCCGATGAGATTTTGGCATTGCAGCCTGATGGGGTTTTCCTATCAAATGGGCCTGGTGATCCGGCCGCGACCGCAGCATATGCCGGCCCGCAAATTGCCAAGCTGATCGAAAAAAACATGCCCGTCTTTGGCATCTGTATTGGCCATCAATTGATGGCGCTGGCGCTTGGTGCGAAAACCCATAAAATGGAACGCGGTCACCGCGGTGCCAACCATCCGGTCAAAGACCTTGCGACTGGCAAGATCGAAATTACCAGCCAGAATCATGGCTTTGTGGTGGACCCTGACAGCCTTCCCGCAGAATTGGAAGTGTCGCATATCTCGCTTTTCGACCAATCTGTCGAGGGGCTGCGTCACACCAGCAAACCTGCTTTTTGCGTTCAATATCACCCCGAATCATCGCCCGGCCCACATGATTCGCGCTACCTTTTTGAACGATTTACCGACATGATGGAAAAGACGAGAGATTAACGATGCCGCGCCGTAACGATATCAAATCTATTCTTATTATCGGCGCTGGCCCCATTGTTATTGGTCAGGCTTGCGAGTTCGATTATTCCGGTGCACAGGCCTGTAAAGCCCTAAAGGCTGACGGCTACCGGATTATTCTGGTCAACTCGAACCCAGCGACGATCATGACCGATCCGGAAATGGCCGACGCCACTTATATCGAGCCGATTACACCGGCGACCGTCGCCAAGATCATCAAGGCCGAGCGTCCGGATGCGCTATTGCCGACGATGGGCGGCCAAACCGCGCTAAACACTGCATTATCGCTTTATAATGACGGGACGCTGGAAAAATATGGCGTCGAGATGATTGGCGCGCGTACCGCATCAATCGAGATGGCCGAAGACCGCGAATTGTTCCGTTTGGCAATGCAGCGGATCGGGCTTGAATGTGCGCGGGCCAGCACCGTTAACAATTTTGAGGATGCGTTAACGGCGCTTGATAAGGTCGGGCTACCGGCGATTATCCGCCCATCATTCACCCTTGGCGGCGAAGGCGGCGGCGTTGCCTATAACCGCGCCGAGTTCGAAACCATCGTTAGTAACGGCCTGCGCCTGTCGCCCGTTTCTGAAGTTCTGATCGAAGAATCACTTCTCGGCTGGAAAGAATTTGAAATGGAGGTTGTGCGCGACACAACCGACAATTGCATTATCATCTGTTCAATTGAAAATATTGATCCGATGGGCGTTCACACTGGGGACTCGGTAACAGTGGCTCCTGCCCTGACCCTGACTGACAAGGAATATCAGGTACTGCGCGATGCCTCGCTTGCCGTATTGCGTGAAATTGGCGTTGATACTGGCGGCTCGAATGTGCAGTTTGCCGTCTGTCCGGATACGGGCCGCGTTATTGTGATCGAGATGAACCCCCGGGTTAGCCGCTCATCAGCCCTTGCCTCTAAGGCAACCGGTTTTCCTATTGCCAAGGTTGCGGCCAAACTGGCGGTTGGCTATCGGCTTGACGAATTGGTCAATGATATTACCGGCGTTACACCGGCTAGCTTTGAGCCAACGATTGATTATGTCGTGACCAAAATCCCGCGCTTCACATTTGAAAAATTCGCCGGTGCCGAACAGAATCTTTCGACCTCAATGAAATCGGTTGGTGAGGCGATGGCGGTTGGCCGATCCTTTGAAGAAAGTCTGCAAAAAGCGCTTCGTTCAATGGAAATCGGCCTGACTGGTCTGAATCCGGTTGAAATGCCTGCACCGGACAGCACGCTTGGCGAAGACCCGCTTCGCGGATGGCTTGGCGAGCTGGTACCAAACCGGATTTTGCGCATTGCAATGGCATTGCGCAGCGGTATGTCAATCGCCGAGGTTCACGCCGCAACCAGCTGGGATATTTGGTTCCTTGAACGAATTGCGGCAATTCTTGATGCGGAAAATGCAGTGATCGAGAACGGCTTGCCCGATGATGCTACGTCCTTGCGTCATTTGAAATCACTTGGCTTTGCCGATAGCCGCCTTGCCGAGCTTGCCAAGCTTGAACCGGCGGATGTGCGCGCGATGCGGCAGGCGGCAGGGGTCACGCCTGTCTATAAACGCATTGATACCTGTGCCGCCGAATTTGCGTCTGATACCGCCTATATGTATTCAACCTACGAGGCCAGCGATCAGGCCGAGTGTGAGTCCGACCCAAGCGACAAGAAAAAGATTGTCATTCTTGGCGGCGGACCGAACCGGATCGGCCAAGGGATTGAATTTGACTATTGCTGTGTTCATGCCTGCTATGCGCTGTCTGATGCCGGCTATGAAACCATCATGATCAACTGTAATCCGGAAACAGTATCGACCGATTATGACACATCCGATCGGCTTTACTTTGAGCCCTTGACCGACGAAGACGTCATCTCGGTGATCAAGCGCGAGGCCGAAAATGGTGATCTACGCGGCGTTATTGTCCAGCTTGGTGGGCAAACCCCGTTGAAAATTGCCGCAGCTCTTGAGGCTGAAGGCATCCCAATTCTGGGCACCAGCCCCGATGCGATCGACCTTGCCGAAGACCGCGAACGCTTCCAGCAGCTTTTGCAAAAGTTGAATTTATTGCAGCCAGAAAATGGCATCGCCCATTCAGCCGAAGAAGCCCGCACCATTGTCGAGCGGATTGGCCTGCCGGTCGTTATCCGCCCATCATACGTGCTTGGGGGGCGCGCGATGGAGGTCGTTCACCAGATGGCTGATCTCGAACGCTATATGCGCGATGCGGTTGTGGTATCGGGCAGCAATCCGGTACTGATTGACCGCTTCTTGAATAACGCCATCGAGGTGGATGTCGATGCGCTATGTGATGGCAGCGATGTCTATATTGGCGGCATCATGGAACATATCGAGGAAGCTGGTATCCATTCTGGCGATTCTGCTTGCTCATTGCCGCCGCAGCACCTATCGGACGAGATTCTTGCCGAGATCAGGCGGCAGACCTCAGAGCTGGCTTTTGCCCTGAATGTAGTTGGCTTGATGAATATTCAGTTCGCAATCCGCGAGGACAAGATTTACCTTCTTGAAGTCAACCCGCGTGGCAGCCGGACCGTTCCGTTCGTTGCCAAAACCACTGGCGTGCCACTTGCCAAGATCGCCTCACGCGTGATGGCTGGCGAAAAACTGGCTGGCTTCAATCTTAAAGACCTTGAATTACCCCATGTTGCGGTGAAAGAAGCGGTTTTCCCCTTTGCCCGTTTCCCCGGTGTTGATGTCTTCCTTGGCCCGGAAATGAAATCAACGGGCGAGGTTATGGGCATTGACCGTAATTTCGGTGCAGCATTTGCAAAAAGCCAGCTGGGTGCAGGCGTTGGACTGCCGCTCTCTGGTACCGTGTTCATTTCGGTCAAGGATGAGGACAAGCCGGCCTTTGTCGAGATTTGTCGTAACCTTGTTGATGATGGCTTTAAAATTCTTGCGACTGGCGGCACAACTGATGCGTTAAACGCGGCAGGGGTTCCAGCAACGCGGATCAATAAGGTGATGGAAGGCCGTCCCCACGCGGTTGACGCAATGTTATCCGGCGAGATTCAACTTGTGTTCAATACAGCCAAAGGTGCCGGCGCAATTAAGGATTCTTTTTCGCTTCGCCATAACGCTTTAACCAACAAAATTCCCTACTATACAACTGTTTCGGGAAGCCGCGCGGCGGCTGAGGCAATCCGCGCCCTGCGGCAAGGTCAACTGGGCGTTCGTACATTGCAGGATTATCTTGCAGATATTAAGCGTTAGCAGTTAATCTGGGCAATCAGGACAGTGTAAGGCGGCCTTGCGGCAGCTGGGTAAACGGATATTAAAGCGATGGAAAAGATACCTTTCACCCCGCAAGGGTTGAACGCAATCAAAGAAGAGCTGGCGCATTTAAAGGGCACCGAACGGCAGGCGGTGATTAATGCCATTGCCGTCGCGCGTGAACATGGTGATTTGTCAGAAAATGCCGAATATCATGCTGCTCGTGAAAAACAATCATTCATCGAAGGGCGTATTTCCGAATTGGAAGACGTAACCAGTCGCGCCGAGGTTATTGATGCGGCGCAGTTGAGCGGCGAGAAAGTTACATTCGGAACAAGTGTTGGGCTGGTCGATGAGGAAACCGACGAAGAGTCGCTATATCACATTGTCGGGCCTTATGAGACCGATATTTCCAAGCGTATGATTTCGACATCATCACCGGTTGCCCGTGCGGTTATTGGCAAAAGCGTTGGCGACTCGGTTGAGGTGCAAACCCCTGGTGGTCTTCGTTCTTATGAAATTCTGACAATTGCGCTGTTTGATATCACCAAAGTCTAATTCGGGCGATTTATAGCGCCTGACCTGTCGCTAGGGCCGGTCAGTTGAAGGCCGGTCAGTTGAAGGCTGTTCAGTTTAGGGCCGGTCAATTGGTACCCCGGCAAGCTGTTTTGCCGAGCGGATTGCCAATGCAGTTTTGACATGGCTGACATTTTTTGCCGGCGTTAGATGACCGGTCAGGAATTTTTGGAAATCATCCCAATCATGCGCGACAATTTTCAGCAGAAAATCAGTCTCGCCCATCAGCATATGACATTCGCGCACCTGCGGCCATGTCGATACCAGCTTTTCGAAATCCTGCAAATCAGCTTCGGCCTGACTGGTTAGCCCCACAAAGGCAAAAACCTGCACGCTAAACCCAAGCGCATCAGGATCAATATCTGCATGATAACCTTTGATAATATTGGCATCTTCCAGTGCCCGGACACGCCGAAGACATGGCGGTGCTGAAATGCCCGCCCGCTTTGCAAGCTCAACATTGGTCATCCGCCCATCATTTTGCAAATCATGCAAAATCTGTCGATCAACCATATCCAGTTTAATTTTTTCAGCCATGAATAGAGTGCCAGCATCAATGAAGCATTACCGTAAGCATCGCCATAATAGACGCGGCAGATGCCGTTCGACAAGCGCTATTGCGTAATATTATTGCCTGAAGCCCCCGTCCAAGTTACTTATAGTTATCAGACTCGACGTAGTGGAGGCATCGTTTTGCCCGCATCCAGACCATCCAAACCCCGGACAAAATCTAGCACTAGAGTTCGCGGGGAACCGCGCGAGACACCGCGAAAGGAAACCCGAGCGAACAGATCAACGATCTGGGTTTTAAGCGATGGTACCGCGGGAATGCGTCTTCAGGCGATCGCGCTTGGCGACGCATTGGTGGCGGCTGATGCCCATAATCAAACCAATCTTGTCGACGTCATTTTAACCCTGCCATGGTGGGCGCGCCGGTTTCCGCGTCTTGCCGCCATTCTGCCGCTGTCTTGGCTGCGTGCGGGGCTGCGTGCGGGGATAAATGCGGGGCGCCATCCAGCATCCGGCCAGCCCGATCTCAGCGCTGGGATGCCCGATATCGCCATCACCTGCGGCAGGCGTATGGCCGGAATATCCATCGCGATCCGGCGGCTTGGCAAGGCCGGCGGCGCTGATACGCGCACCATCCATATTCAAGACCCACGCCTTCCACCAGATTATTTTGACGTTCTGGTGGTGCCGCAGCATGACCCAGCCCGCGGCCCCAATATTGTGACCAGTCTGGCATCATTGAACAGGTTGGATACCGCCAAGATTAAACAGGCTGCGGCGCGCCTTACCAGCAAATGGACATCGCTTCCCACGCCATTGGTGGCGGTCATGCTTGGCGGAACAAATCGACGATATCGGATTTCGGCGGACATGGCCGACGAGATGGCTGCAAGATTGGCTAATTTTGCGGCTAAAACCGGTGCCAGCCTTGCCATGATTACCTCGCGGCGAACCCCTGTCGATCTGCTAGATCGCCTGACCAGCAGTCTGGATAAAACGTGCTATGCGGTCTTGGATCAGCATGATGACAATCCCTATCCGGGCATTCTTGGCATTGCAGATGCGGTGATTGTGACGTCGGATTCGGTGAATATGATATCAGAAGCGACGGTGACAGGCCTGCCGGTTCTAATTGCCGACTGGCAGCGTGAAAGCGGGCGTATTGGTGCGTTCCATGATGCGATGATGGCGGCTGGTCATTGTGCGCCGCTGGCCGACACTCTGCCTAAAAAGGGCTTTTTGCCCCTTAATGAAATGCCCGAAATTGCCAAGGCTGTCCTTATGCGTCTTGGCCGCTAGCCGCCAGAGCCGCACTCATATACACGCTGTTATCGGGTCGCCATTCGTGCCGTTTCTAGTGAAATAGCGCGCGCCCGTCATTCGGGAACATTCCATCATAAAGGCTGGCAACTTGGGCACCATATCCGTTGAAAATTTGGGTTGGTACATTCTTGTTGCTGCCAAGCAGCCGTTCGGTTTTTTGCGACCAGCGCGGATGCGATACATCTGGATTCACGTTCGCCCAAAACCCATATTCGCGCGCATTAAGATGTTCCCAGAACGAGACCGGGCGCTCATCAGTAAAGGTAAATCGGGTAATGGATTTCACTGATTTAAAGCCATATTTCCACGGTGTAACCAGCCGGATCGGCGCGCCATTTTGCGCCGGCATCGGCTTGCCATAAATACCGGTCGCAAGAAAAGCCAATTCATTTGTCGCCTCGTCAAGGGTCAGGCCCTCAACATACGGCCACGGGTACCAATCCTGCTTTTGCCCGGGGGCGATAGAGGGGTCAAAGAAGGTTTCCATTCGCAGATATTTAGCCTCAGCCCTCGGATTTGCTAGCGCGACCAGTTTTGCCAGTGGCACCCCGCTCCACGGCACAGCCATTGCCCACGCCTCGACACAGCGATGCCGGTAAAGCCGTTCTTCTAATCCGCCTGCCCGCGCGATCAAATCTTCGGCATCGAGCTGCAACTCGGTCTCGACCAGCCCGTCAATTGTGACCATCCAAGGATCAGTAATCAGCTTTTGCGCCCGTCTGGTGATATTTTTTGACGATCCGAATTCATAAAAATTCGTATAGCTTGTTGCATCTTCTTCCGGCGTGATATCGCGATCGAGCCGATAAGCCAGATTTCGCGGCGCCGGATAACCGGCAATGCCTGCCGCCGCGCTGGCCGCAAATCCGCCGATACCAGACATGGCAGCGGCCAGCCCAAGGCCAGCAAATCCGGCGCCGCGCAACCAGTCTCGGCGATTCAAATAGATATGTTCGGGGGCGGCGTCAGCTTCAGCCATAGCCCAGCTTGGGCGCTTTTTGATCAGCATTGACTATCTCCTTCGGCGATAAGGCGTTGGTGATACCATCTCCTATACCCAACCAATATGGCAAATATGCGGCATGATGCTATCATTAGTCACCCCTGATCAGCCGTAATCAGACTGGATCCTGCATACGCGGTTCGGTATACGCGGCTTTGGCACGTCTTAGGACAGGCTGGCAGTAACTTTGGCAATACGTTCGAGCGCATCCAGCAAAACATCATCGGCTGCCGCATAAGAAATTCTGAAATATGGCGACAAGCCAAAAGCAACGCCGGGCACTACAGCCACTTCGCCAGCCTCAAGTAGATAGCTGACAAAATCACTGTCAGTCTCGATCATTTGCCCATTGGGGCGCTTCCTGCCTATTAACTTGGCGATCGACGGGTAAACATAGAACGCGCCATCAGGACGCGGGCAATCAATGCCATCAATATCATTCAACGCATCACAGACAATCTGCCGTCGCCGCGCAAAGGCGGCGCGGTTTTCATCCATGAAATCCAGCGGCCCGTCGAGCGCCGCGATCGCCGCATATTGGGCAATCGAATTTGGGCTTGACGTTGATTGTGACTGAACCTTTGCCATGGCCTTAATCAAAGGCACCGGCCCGCTGCCATAACCAATACGCCAGCCCGTCATGCAATAGGATTTCGACACGCCATTCACCGTCAAGATACGATCCCGAAGGTCCGGTGCAACTGTCGCCATTGTGGTAAAGCGAAAATCATCATAGACCAGATGCTCGTAGATATCGTCGCTGATCAGATGCAGATGTGGATGGCGGCGCATGACCTCGGCAAAGGCTAAAATATCATCAGCATTATAGCCAACCCCACCCGGATTTGACGGGCTGTTCAGGATTAACCATTTGCTGTTTGGTGTAATCGCCGCCTCTAGATCATCTGCACTGATTTTCATCGGGTTGGCACCACTGCCCTGCACAAAGACCGGCTTGGCCTCGCACAGCTCAACAATGCCGGCAAAGCTGACCCAATAGGGCGTCGGGATAATAACTTCATCATCCGGGTTGAGGCTGGCCATCAATGCGTTAAACAGGATTTGCTTACCGCCGGTACCGACCGAAATCATGTCGGGGGTGCATTCCATATTGTTTTCGCGAGCAAATTTACGGCAAATAGCCGCCTTTAATTCAGGAATACCATCGACTTGTGTATATTTGGTTTTGCCAGCCTGCATCGCCGCGATTGCCGCATCCTTGATATGCTGCGGCGTGTCAAAATCAGGCTCGCCGGCGGCAAGACCGATTACCTTGCGGCCCGCCGCCTTCATATTCAATGCCATGTCGGTTATCGACACGGTTGGTGATGGTGCGATGCGATTAAGCCTGTCAGAAATAAGGCCCATTGGTCTGGTCTCCCTTTGTCTCTCAAATTTATGAGGTGGTTTGCCATCAAGAACAAGTGCTTTTCGCCGTGCCCCCTTTCTTCTTGGCGAGAAGATGCCTATCTTATGCCACATGGACGAAAACAGCAGCGACAACCTCATCATAACCCGCTCAAGCGGCCCGGCAAATTTTGACCTTACCTCAGAGTTTAAGCCTGCCGGTGACCAGCCAACCGCGATTGCCGAATTGATTGCCGGCATTAAGGAAGGTGAACGCGATCAGGTGCTGCTTGGGGTTACCGGATCAGGCAAAACCTTTACCGCCGCTCATGTCATCCAAGAAATCAAGCGACCGACACTGATTTTGGCGCCAAACAAAACTCTGGCAGCACAGCTATATGGCGAGATGCGCTCGCTCTTTCCGAATAACGCGGTCGAATATTTTGTCTCATATTATGATTACTATCAGCCCGAGGCCTATGTGCCACGCTCGGATACCTATATCGAAAAGGAATCATCAATTAATGAACAGATCGACCGTATGCGCCACTCGGCAACGCGGGCGCTGCTTGAACGTGATGACGTAATCATTGTTGCGTCAGTATCATGTATTTATGGTATCGGTTCGGTCGAAACCTATTCCAGCATGACGTTAAAACTTACCACGGGTGAAACCGTTGCCCGTCAGGAACTGCTTCGCCAGCTCACCGAATTGCAATATCGCCGTAATGACACAAATTTTGTCCGTGGTACGTTTCGGGTGCGCGGCGACTCGGTTGAGTTATTTCCCGCTCACCTTGAAGATCGGGCATGGCGCATTTCACTTTTTGGTGATGAGATCGAAGCGATATTCGAGTTTGACCCATTGACCGGCGCAAAAAACGGCAGCCTCGACAGCATCACAATTTTTGCCAATTCGCATTACGTCACACCGCGACCGACATTGCAGCAAGCCTGCAAACAGATCAAACAGGAACTAAAAGATCAGATCGCTGTCTTTACTGCCAATAACCAGTTGCTCGAGGCGCAGCGCATTGAACAACGAACGCAATTTGACGTTGAAATGATCGAGGCCACTGGCGTTTGTGCGGGAATTGAAAATTATTCGCGCTATCTTTCTGGACGCGGGCCCGGCGAGCCACCGCCGACCTTATTTGAATATCTGCCAGAAAATGCGCTTTTGATCATTGATGAGAGCCATGTCACCGTGCCCCAGCTTGGGGCGATGTACAAGGGTGACTTTGCGCGGAAATCGACCTTGTCAAAATATGGGTTCAGGCTGCCATCATGCCTTGATAACCGACCGTTGAAATTTGAGGAGTGGGAGGCCTTTCGCCCGCAAACGATTTTTGTTTCAGCAACGCCCGGCACATGGGAGCTAGAGCGAACCGGCGGCGTTTTCAGTGAACAGGTGGTGCGCCCAACCGGATTGATCGACCCTGACTGTATCGTCCGGCCAACCATCAATCAGGTTGATGATATCATTGCCGAATGCCGTGATGTTGCCGCCAAAGGACAGCGCGCGCTCATCACCACCCTGACCAAAAAGATGGCCGAGGCGTTATCTGAATATATGTATGAGTCCGGCTTGCGCGTACGCTATTTGCATTCCGATATTGATACGCTTGAACGGATCGAGATTATGCGCGATCTGCGCCTTGGGGTCTTTGATGTGCTGATCGGTATCAACCTGCTCCGCGAGGGGCTGGATATTCCGGAATGTGCGCTTGTTGGAATTTTGGATGCCGATAAAGAAGGCTACCTTCGTTCGAAAACCTCATTGATCCAGACGATTGGTAGGGCGGCGCGAAATCTCGACGGGCGCGTTATCCTCTATGGTGACCGTGTGACCGACTCGATGCAATATGCACTTGATGAAACGAACCGGCGGCGCGCACGCCAGACCGCCTATAACGAAGCCAACGGCATTACCCCCGAATCGATCCGCAAGGATATCGCTGATGTACTGGACTCGGTGTTCGAACGCGGTGATCATTTAACGCCACAAGCTGGTGCCAAATCAGGCGACTTGATTGGCAGCAACTTCAAAACCGTGATTGCCGATCTCGAAACCAATATGAAAGCAGCGGCGGCCAATCTCGAATTCGAGGAAGCGGCAAGATTGCGTGACGAAATCAGACGCATGGAAGCGGCCGAGCTTGGACTTTTTGAACCCGGCGTTCCCGCCGCCATTGCGCAGCGACACGGGTTTCCTGCCGGCACCCCGGGCGCACCAATCAAAAAACGTGGCCGTCGTCGCTAGCAGCGCTGAAAATCAAAGCCACCTCTAGATCACACCGCTTTGCAGCAAATGCAATAATTGTCATAAACTGATGGCGAATCGGTGATGGTTTTGCACAAGTTCTGCGAAAATGCCCTAATTTGCGGATGTCGCCGTAAAATTTACATTGATCTAAGCCGTTTTCTCTCTTGAAATATTTTAACTTACTGTTTTCATTCATTTAAATTTTTATGCCTATTTTTTAGGCAAAGAGTATTTTTTTGTAGAAAAACAGTAAGCCATAAAAATTTTTGAGGGTTTTTCCACAGGTTTATCCCCAGCTTTCGTGGAAAACAATTTTTCGCTTTTTCGTGTCATTATCACACCTGATTCGCCGCCGCTGAATTACCCTTCACCCGCCACAGCCAATTCGTTTAACAACGCCCGCTATGGCGCCCGCGTCCGGACAGCCTGACCTGCAAAAAAGAGGCAGTGATCCCCCCGTTAGCGGCAATGACTTTACCGCAGAAATTTCTTATAGTGGCACCATCATAGAGGCCGCCGCCAAAACCAACAGCAGTTAACCCTAGGATGGTATCAACATTGTGGATGACGCCCTGAATATGCCGCCAAATTTAAAACGCGGCATTACCTATTTAAAATCCGAGCTAAAAACGCTGCCAAGTCAGCCCGGGGTTTACCGCATGCATAATGAGGCGGGCGAGGTGCTGTATGTTGGCAAGGCGCGCAATCTCGTTCGGCGGGTCACCAGCTATACCCAGCCCAACCGTCTGTCGAACCGGATCATGCGAATGGTTGGCGAGACCAAGAAATTGGAAGTCATCGTCACAAAGTCGGAAATTGAGGCACTGCTGCTTGAATCAAACCTGATCAAGAAGATGAAGCCGCGCTATAATATTCTGCTTCGCGATGATAAAAGCCTGCCGCAAATCCTGCTGACTGACGACCATGAATTTGGACAGCTGACCAAGCATCGCGGCCGAAAAAACCGCAAGGGAGATTATTACGGGCCATTTGCTTCGGCAGGTTCGGTTAACCGCACTGTTGCCGATCTGGCGCGTGCCTTTATGCTGCGTACCTGTTCGGACAATGTATTTTCCGGCCGCACACGCCCCTGTTTGCAATATCAGATAAAACGCTGTTCAGGGCCATGTGTTGGGCTGGTCAGTCGCGAGGATTATGCCAAACAAATGGCGCAGGCACGTCGGTTTTTAGATGGCGGGTCAGCCGATGTTCAGCGTGAATATGCGGCCCGGATGCACGCCGCCGCTGAAGCGCTGGAATTTGAAAAAGCTGCTATCTGGCGTAATCGAATTCGCGCATTGACCGGCATTCAGGCCAATCAAGATATCAACCTGCCAACCGTTAGCGACGCCGACATCATCGCCGCCGCGCGCAGTGGCGAGCGAAGCTGTATTCAGATATTCTTTATTCGTGGCGGTTCCAACTATGGCAATCGCTCATACTTCCTGACCCATCTTACCGATACTCCGGCGCATGAGGTGATTGGCGCCTTTATTGGTCAGTTTTATGAAGATAAGGAAGCACCTGCCGAGATCATGCTTAGCGAAATGCCCGAAGATCACCTGCTGCTTGCCGAGGCGCTTAGCCGGAATGCCGGCCATAAGGTCGTGCTGAGCCAGCCGGTTCGCGGCAATCGTCGCAAGGTTACCGACATGGCGCTAAAGAACGCCGAAGAAGCATTGTCACGCCACCTCGCCAATGCCTCGTCACAGCGCCGCCTTTTACGCGAATTAGCGGCCGTGCTCGACCTTCAGGAACCGCCGAACCGTATTGAAATCTATGATAATTCACACATTCAGGGGAAACATGCTGTTGGCGGCATGGTTGTTGCCGGACCTGATGGGTTTGAAAAAGGCGCTTATCGACGGTTTAACATTAAGGATGAGGGCAAATTTGCCACTGCCATCGGTGATGATTTTGCGATGATGCGTCAGGTTATTCACCGCCGTTTCTCCCGCGCTCTAAAAGATGACGCTGATCGCCAATCCGGCAATTGGCCAGATCTATTACTGATTGACGGCGGTGTTGGCCAGCTATCGGCGGTGCATGAGGCACTTGACGATCTGGGGATTAATGATCTTGCGGTCGTGGCGATTTCAAAAGGGCCGGATCGGCACGCCGGACGCGAACAATTCCATATCCGTGGCCGCCCAAGCTTTACCTTGCCTCCCGACAGTGCCGCCATGCATTTCTTGCAGCGACTTCGTGACGAATCACATCGTTATGCAATCGGCACCCATCGTGCCAAACGCGCCAAGACCGAATTCACTAACCCATTAGATGCAGTGCCCGGCATCGGCCCAAAGCGCAAAAAGGCACTCCTTGCACATTTCGGCTCGGCACGCGCGGTTTCGGCAGCTGGCTTGAGCGATTTGGAAGCCGTTGAAGGAATTTCGAAAAAATATGCTCAACAAATCTACGATTGGTTCTATAGTGGCACCTAGCTAGCTAAAGGGGGGGGTCACCGCACCCTTCAATCGCGCTAGATTGTTAAAAAGGCCTCCAGCAAAAGGATCGCAGGCGCATTCATGTTCACACTCGCTTCGCTTCCAAATTGGATGACCGTTATGCGCATCGCCATCACACCGCTTATTGCGGTATTGATCTGGAGTGATGTGGCACCGCTTTATTATCAATTGGCGCTTTATCTCTATACAATTGCCAGCGTCACCGATTATGTCGACGGATATATTGCACGCCGGCTAAAGGTTGAGTCGCCGTTTGGCGAAATGCTCGATCCAATTGCTGACAAGCTGTTAATCGCGGCGGTTTTACTGGCGCTTGCCAGTGTCGAGACAAGCGGATGGTTGTTTCTCGTACCAGCTTTGATTATCCTTATCCGCGAATTTATGATTTCGGGGTTGCGCGAATATTTGGCCAAACAAAATATCTCGGCACCAGTTACCCTGCTGGCAAAATGGAAAACCACCGCACAAATTCTTGCGCTTGGCTTTCTGATGGGGGCGCCCGGCTTTCCCGGCTTTCCCTTTGCGCATGAGATCGGGCTGACATTATTGTGGGTTGCAGCCCTTTTGACCGTGCAAACAGGTTCGGGCTATGTCAAAGGCGCGCTGCGTCACGTTACTAGCCTGCGTTAGATAGCGCCTTAAACGGCATGATGATCGACGCTCAACGATAAATGACAAAAGAGACATAAAACAATGAAGATTATGTATTTTGCCTGGCTGAAGGAACATACTGGCTGCTCATTTGAGGATATGCCAATTCCCGACGGCGTTGATACAGTCGGCGCATTAATCCCTTACATCACTCGCAAATCAGCCGGTCATAAAACCGCACTTGAAAATCTTGATGCGGTAAGGGTTGCGGTGAACCGTGTTTACGGTGATCTTACAACGCCGATCACTGATCGTGACGAAATTGCCTTTTTCCCGCCCGTTACAGGTGGCTAAAACATAACGGGTGATGTAAAAAAACCACCAGCCGCATCGGGCTAGTGGTTTTCAGATAAAGTTATATATCAGTCCTATCGATTTGCAGCGCCACGCTTAGCCATGCACCAATGCGCTATAGCCTTCAACCATTTTTCGGCAGATATCACCCGGGGTGAAATGGTAATCGCCAATCCGCGATACCGGCGTTACCTCGGCGGCTGTGCCGGTCAGGAAACATTCCTTCATTGACGCCAGTTCCTCGGGCTTGATATGGCGCTCAATCACTTCGATCTGCATTGATCTTGCCATTTCGATCACGCTCTGCCGGGTGATACCGTTCAAAAAGCAATCGGCGATTGGCGTGTGCAAGGTACCATTTGCATCGAGAAAGAACACATTGGCACCAGTTGCCTCGGCCACATAGCCGCGATAATCCATCATCAACGCATCCTGAAACCCTTTGCGCTCGGCCTCATGTTTGGACAGGGTGCAAATCATGTAAAGACCGGCAGCCTTGGCATGAACCGGCGCCGACTCAGGCGATGGCCGCTTCCAGCTAGCAATATCAAGAGTGATGCCCTTCATTTTTGTTTCCGGATCGAAATAGCTAGGCCATTCCCAAGCCGCAATGGCCAAATGCGCCGTCGTTTGCTGTGCCGAAATCGCCATCATCTCTGAACCGCGCCAGCAGAATGCCCGCACGTAACCATCGACAATATTATTGGCATCAAGGACAGCCTGCTTGGCGGCATCCACCTCATCGTCCGAGATCGGCAAATCAAAATCCAGCATTTTGCTAGATTTGCGAAGCCGCTCTGTATGTTCGCGGCCTTTAAAGATTTTCCCGGCATAAACACGCTCGCCTTCAAACACCAGACTGGCGTAATGCAATCCATGACTTAAGGTGTGCGTTTTCGCGTCGCGCCATGGCAAAATCTCGCCATCCATCCAGATGCTACCATCGCGATCATCAAACGGAATTAACGCCATATCATGTTCTCCCTAAAAACAGTCAAAGCTATTTTTCTCACGAATTTAAATGGTTCCATTTCGGCCATTTCATGGTAAAGACTGAAGGTCTTTCTTATCACTCAAATTTCTTATTGGTCAACATGGCTGACGTAAAACCAATTGGCAAGGCTCTTTTTCTTCGCGAGGAAGAATTGCGTCGCGGCATTGAATTAATGTTCTTTGCCTACCGAGATTTTACCGGTGAAGCTGACTCAATTTTGGCCGAACAAAACATGGGGCGGGCGCATCATCGGGCGATCTATTTCATTGGGCGCAATCCCGGTATCACAGTCAGCGACCTCTTGACGATTCTTTGTATTACCAAGCAAAGCCTGTCGCGTGTTCTATCTGGGTTAATGAAAGACGGATATGTGACCCAAAAGCAAGGGCCATCCGACCGGCGTCAGCGGCTGCTTTATCTGACCGAGACTGGTACGGCGCTGGAGACGCGCCTGACATCATTGCAAGGGCGGCGGTTTGCTGCCGCGTATCGCGAAGCGGGTGTTGATGCGGTTGATGGCTTTCAGCGCGTATTGCGGGGATTGCTTGACAACGATACGATCAATCAGATTGCCCAGCAGGATCGTTCAGCTGACGTTTGAGCGAAATGACCACTGATGACGAGCCACCAGCTTGTCCTAAAGTGACCTAACCTGTGCCGATATCGTTTTTGGCACCCAACCATTGAGGGACTGTATGTCGGAGCATCACATCCTAGTCATCGATGATGATGAACGGCTTCGTGTCCTGCTTCGCCGGTTTCTTGAAGAAAGCGGCTTTCGCGTCACCGACGCCGGTAATGCCAGTGATGCACGCCGCATTCTAGAAGGCGTTGCCTTTGATTTACTCGTTGTCGACATTATGATGCCGGGGGAAACCGGCCTCGAATTTCTAGCAGGTATCCGGAAAGAAAACACGGTTCCGGCGCTGTTTCTGACCGCAAAGTCGGATACAGAAAATCGCATTGAAGGGCTGGAGGCGGGCGCTGATGACTATATGTCAAAACCGTTTGAGCCGCGTGAATTAGTTTTGCGGATCAAGCGTATCCTGCAACGCAACAGTGCCAGCGAAAATGTGAATACACTGGTCAATTTCGGGCCATTTCTGTTTGACCCCGATACCGGCATGCTATCCAAATCAGGCGAGCGGTTGCATATCACCACTGCCGAGCAGCAATTGCTGACCAGCTTTGGCAAACACCCCAATCAAATCCTGTCGCGCGATGATCTGGGCGCAGCATTTGAGGGGCGCATGGAGGGCCGTTCGATTGACGTTGCGGTTGCCCGGCTTCGGCGCAAGCTGGAACCCGACCCCCGTCACCCTGTCTATTTACAGACTGTTCGGAACCGCGGCTGGATGCTGCGCACCGACAGCACCCCACCACAGCGTTAGGCGGGGTTGATTATGCAGCTGCGCGAGTTTCTTCCTAAAACGCTGTTTGGCCGGATGTTATCAATCATCCTTGTGCCAATGATTTTCGTGCAGGTGATTACCGTATTTATTTTCTATGAGCGCCATTGGGATACGGTTACGCGTCATATGGCGCAAAATCTTGCAGGCGAAATAGGCCTGCTGATTGATAATTTAGGCACCCGCCCCGATCAGGCTGCGGTTGAGGCTGTGACGAACAAAGGCTGGCAATATTTTAACTTTCCAATCCATTTTCAGAATGATGCAATTTTGCCGAACAAGCCGCTTGGCCCGCCTGAAAGCTATGCCGAAACGATGCTGCGACGCGAATTGAAAAACCGGCTTGCCCAGCCATGGGTTCTTGATACCAGCAGTGATCCCAATCTGATCTTTGTTGATTTGCAAATGGAAAACGGTGTGTTGCGGATTTATGCCAGTCGCAAACGGATCTTCAGCTCGACCAGCTGGACTTTTATCGGCTGGACGGTTGGCAGCTCAATCATTTTGTTTGGCATTGCGCTGATGTTCTTGCGCGGGCAAGTACGGCCGATCCATCGTTTGGCTTCGGCTGCGCGCCAGCTTGGCCTTGGGCGGACGGCCCCCGACTACCGGCTGGAGGGGGCGCGTGAAGTGCGGCTGGCTGGCCGGGCATTTCAGGCAATGCGGTATCGGATAATGCGGCAATTGAACGAACGAACCGAAATGCTGGCCGGTGTTAGCCATGATTTACGCACCCCCCTCACCCGGATGCGGCTGCAACTGGCGCTGATGAAAGATAGTGCTGACACCAAAGCAATTGGCAGCGATATCAGCGAGATGGAAGAAATGATTGGTGGCTATCTTGCATTTGCCGCTGGAGAAGGCGACGAAAATCCGCAAGACATAGCCATTGATGAGATGCTGGACCGGCTTGTCACCCAAGCGCGTAAGGCGCATAAATTCGACATTGCCCTGTCGCCGGTTAAAGATGATATTCCGGTCTTTCCGATGCGCCGAAATGCTATTCAGCGTGCCTTTGCGAACATCATTTCAAACGCAATCCGCTATTCGTCAAGGACCGTTGTCTCGATCCGGCTGCGCAATGACGAGGTGATTATTACCTTTGACGATAATGGCGCTGGCATCCCGCAAGAACGCCGCGCCGATGCGATCCGCCCGTTTATCCGGCTTGAGGAATCGCGGAATCGACGTACTGGCGGGGCTGGTCTTGGATTATCAATCACCAGCGACATTATTCTTAGCCATGGCGGTGAGCTCGTCCTCGGCGACTCGCCCTTCGGCGGCTTGCGCGTCGTCATCAAGCTGCCGGTCTAAATTTTCCCTCGAAACTGGCATGCTGGCTTTAAATTAGAACAGCTTGCCACCAGCTGGCACAATTTGATCCGGCGTCACCAGCACCACCTCACCATCCGCATCAGGCACCCCAAGGGTTAGGACCTCCGACATGAACGGCCCAATCTGCCGCGGCGGGAAATTCACCACTGCCATAACCTGCTTGCCGACCAAATCCTCGGGCTGATAATGTTTGGTAATCTGTGCTGATGATTTTCGCACCCCAACTGGCGCGCCAAAGTCAATTTCCAGCTTATAGGCGGGTTTGCGCGCTTCGGGGAACGGCAAGACGGCAATAATTTTACCGCAGCGTATATCCAGTTTTAAGAAATCATCATATGAGGCGTCAGTCATTATCAACGCCCCGACGACCTCTATCATGACCATAATCATCGCCGGCAGCTGACCCTGCCTGATCACCGCGCCGGTCATCTGCAAACAGCCGCAGACTATGGCCCCATTCCTCTGCCTTAGTCATGTTATTATCAAGCGCCTTCATTGTCGCAGCAAGGTCTGCGCCGTCGTCTTTCATCCAGACCCGCGCCACGGTTAAAACCACGCCGATCACGCCCTTGACCCGCAGCATTCCCTGTAGCCCCCGCACCGGATCACCTGACATTACCAGAATCCTGCGAACCACGGCTTCTAATCCATCAAACAGCCGCAATGCCAATTCCGGGTGGCGCCGCGCCGCACGATTTAGATTCTCAATCTGCTGGCGATAAGGCGCGTAGGTTTCAAACCTGTGCAACAGGCCTTCAATGATCTTTTCACGGATCGATACCGTGTCTTCATGTTGAATATCACCATAGGTTTCAAGCACTGTTTGATGATCAAGCGCGGCCATTTTCGCCAATAGCAGACGTTGCACACTGCCCCCAACTGCACCGGCAAGCCCATGATCAATACCGGCCATGTCAGAAACCATTTCCAGCTCGATCTGGTCAATATTATGGGTCGCCAACAGCGCCCAAGCAGCATCAGCAAGCGCCGCTCGTTTTTCATCATTCATGTTTGGCGAGGTGGTATCCTGCGACATCAGACATCCTTTTCATCAAAACGCAATCCAGCTAGCTAGATGACACCGAAAAAAAATTGCCGCCATCATCCTGACCATGCTTCATGCTAGCACAGAATAGGAACTAATCTAAGCTACAGATATGCGTCTCTGCTAATAGGCCTAATTGCCAAGCGCGATTGACCGCGCCTTTGCCGCCGCAACAGCCTTTGTCATCAGCGCTTCAAGACCATCATCAGCCATCAGAACCGCCAGAGCAGCCGCAGTAGTACCGCCTTTACTGGTAACATTTTCGCGCAGCACGGACGGCGGCGTATCTACTGCTGCCATCAAGGCAACGGCACCGCAAACGGTTGCCATTGCCAGTTCTTTTGCCAAATCGTCGGGAAGTCCGGCCTTGATACCTGCCGTGCTCATCGCCTCAACCAGCAAGAAAACATAAGCAGGCCCCGAACCGGAAACCGCAGTCACCGCATCCATCAGCCCTTCATCTTGCAAATGCACAACTTGTCCGACCGCCGTCAAAAGCTGTGTTGCCAGATCACGCACCCTTTGAGGTGCATCAGCAAATAACGCCGTGATCCCCTTGCCAACCGCCGCCGGCGTATTGGGCATCGCACGCATCACCGCCGCCTGATCGCCAAGCCGCTGTTTCAGCCAGCCGGTCGAGATACCCGCAGCAATCGAAAGGTAAGCACATTGGTCATGCGCCAGCGCGCCAAGTGCGGCGATAGCCTCATCCATCATTTGCGGCTTTACCGCCAGCACAATCATGGTGCTGTCAGGAGCGCCATCAGTAATCGCCGCCGCACAATCGGCATAGATCCGGACACGCGGTTGGCCATCCAGCCAGCCTAGATGGTCTTGGTAGGGTTCAATAATGGTAAAATTCGCTGCAAGGCTCGTGTCGGCAAGCCATCCTTCCAGCATTGCGCTGCCCATTTTACCGCATCCCAACAGCGTGATTTGCTGCGTTGCCATAATCTCTAGGCCTCACCCTCGGTGGTGAACATCACTGCTGCAGCGGCATCGTTTGCGGATAGCGCGCCTTGTGCCACCTGATAGATTGCCGGAAAGCAATGTTCACACTCACCAAGCATGATATCGACGACGTCTTCAATTTGTTCGGGCGTTGCCCCACCGGCACCGCGAAGTGGCAATGTATGCCGTAATTCCAATTCGCCGGTGCCAATATCAAGGGCCAAATGCCCCATGAAAATCTGCTGGTTCAGCAACGCCGCCAGCAGGGCAATATCACCCATCCGGTCATTTTCACAGCGAACATCTATCCTGCAGGTAACCTGCATCGCCTCTTCATTATGCTGCCACGTTACCGCAAGCTGATAATCGCACCATTTGCCCGGCACCTCGACAAGCACCGCATTTTCGGCGCGCCGCTGCAACAACCAATCCTGATTAGTCACAAAACGCGTGACCAGTTCGATTGGATCGCCAAGAAGAATGTCATGCTGATTTTGGCTTGGTGCCATGCGACGCGTTCCGAAATCCAGGCTCGGCTTTATTGCCGACGACCATCGCTAAAATGTCAAATTCGGATCGCGCATTCAATCTAATTCAACACAATATTTTGTGGCTCAATGGCAAGAGACCCACATCAATTTGTGGTTTTTCGGCCTTTTCCGCTGATTCGCGGCTATTGCATTATCGCATTATTTGCCGCTATTTTTTGCACCTGTTTTGCGCTTTTTTGCTGATTTCGCGGGTGGCGCCGCCTTATCTGCCGACTCGGCCTCTTTTAGCATCGTCGATTCGAGAAATGCTACCCGTGCCGCCAGCGCTTCATGGCGGGTACGCAGCGCATCATACTCTTCACGCGTCACAAGGCCGCGCGCATTCAGGCTGCGTTCCATACGCTGGCGAATAAGGTTATCCACCTCTTCGCGCATTCCGCCAAATGCCGATGCAGCACCATTTGCCATTTGTGCAATATCTGCGATGAAATTTGAACGCGGTGCCATGATAAATCTCCTGTTACGATCCTGCCTGCCAAAAAAGCGGTAATCCGGATGGTACCAGCCACCATCTTTGCCCAAACAATCTGTAAATTACACAATCTTTAATTCATGCGATCTTTTTTGTGCGATCTTTTTTTGTGCCTTATGTTCCTTATCATAAATAATGCCGCTAGAGTAAGGATGCAACCGCCGAGGATAGGAACAAATCATCTTGGCGACCCCAAATCAAGATAACCAAAGCCAATCCAGCGCAGTGGAAAGACCGAAAGACATCACATGATCATTCAGCCGGTACCCGTTGATTACCTCGTTAGTGCCATCACGCTTCCCGAATTCAATGTCTTTGCGGTTCAGTTCGGGGATTTTGGTATTCGCTGGTACGCGCTTGCCTATATTGCCGGTCTGTTGATTGGCATTTATATTTTGCGCCGCGAAACCCGCCTTGCAACCGCGGTGATGACTGCTGATCAGACTGACCGGCTGCTTAATTATTTGCTGATCGGCATTATTCTTGGCGGACGTCTTGGTTATGTCTTTTTCTATAATGCGGGTTTTTACCTAAGCAATCCGATCGCGATCTTTTACGTCTGGCAGGGCGGCATGTCATTTCATGGGGCACTAATCGGCGTTGCTGCCGCGCTTTATGTCATGTCACGGCGCCATAAAATTCCGCTTTTAGCTGTGGCCGACAGGGTGGCAATGGTCACGCCGATTGGCCTGTTTCTGGGGCGCTTGTCAAACTTCATCAATGCCGAGCTTTATGGCCGTGTTACCGATGTGCCGTGGGCCATGATTTTTCCCAATAGCGATGGTCAACCGCGTCACCCAAGCCAGCTTTATGAGGCTGGTCTTGAGGGGGTTTTGCTTGGTATTGCGATGTATGTTTTCTGGCGGCGGGGATGGCTTGGCGCGCATGGACGCCTCAGCGGTGTGTTCTTGTCTGGCTACGGTGCAGCGCGATTCCTTGTCGAGCTTGTGCGCCAGCCTGATGCCCATATCGGATTGTTGGCAGGTGGGCTAAGCATGGGGCAGATATTATCCCTGCCAATGATGATGATCGGCATTTATCTGCTGCGCCAAAGCTGGCAGTCGGGCAGATAAATGGCAAACAAGATCGCCACCATTGTTGATAGCGTGCTATCTGATCATATCACAAATCAGATCAGGCGCCACGGGCCGCTAACCCTTGCCAGCTATATTGACCTTGCGCTTGGCGATGCTAAACATGGCTATTACCAGAAACAGGACCCGCTGGGTGCATCAGGCGATTTTACCACTGCACCCGAGATTTCTGGTCTGTTTGGCGAGATGTGCGGGCTATATCTTGCCCATATGGCCGACCTCGCCAACCTCGATAATCCGGCAATTCTTGAGCTCGGGCCGGGGCGTGGCAGTTTAATGGCTGATATGCGTCATGCGTGGGCTCAAATCATGCCGCCCCTCGCCGCCGCGCCGGTGCATCTCGTGGAAACCAGTCCAGCTTTGCGAAAACGCCAAAGTGACCGGCTTGGCGATGCCGCGCTTTATTGGCATCAGGATCTGGAAGACCTGCCTGCGCGGCCGATCTTTGGGATTGCCAATGAGTTTTTTGATGCGCTACCGATAAATCAGGCCATTTGGCGGCAGTCCGAAACCAGCAAAACCGGCGCATGGCATCACCGGCTTGTCGGGCTTGTTGATCACCGGCTTGGCTTCGTTAATGGGCCGGCTCTTAGCGAGGCCGAGCTTGATGAGTGGCATTTATCAGCACCCGCGGGCGCCCTGCCAGCCGCTGGCACCATTGCCGAATATTGCGCCATTGCCGATCAATATACCGGCAAGCTGGCGCGCCATATTGCGACTTATGGGGGGGCGTGTTTGATTGTCGATTACGGGCGTGATGGGTCAAGTGGCGACAGCCTGCAAGCGGTTGCTAACCATCAGCCAGTTGACGTTTTCTATCAACCAGGCGATGCCGATTTATCGCATTGGGTTGATTTCGGTGCCTTGCGCCGCGCCGCAATTGCGGCTGGTGCGCGTCTTGTCGGGCCTGTTACCCAAGGCGACTTTCTCCGCGGTATTGGCATTGCCCAGCGCACCGAGGCATTAGCAAGACTGGCCGATGCCGAGACCCGCCGCGGCTTGCTTGCCGCGGTTGACCGTTTGGTGAGCAGCCATCAAATGGGATCGGCGTTCAAGGTCGGGTTGTTATTGCCGCCCGGAAACGGGTTACCGCCGGGATTTGCAGTTGAAGATGAAACGGAAACAGCCAAATGAGCAGAAAAATGCCAGTAACGCTCGCGGGCGGCCCTCAATGCTATCAACATGATGATTGGCTGACGGATCAAGCCAGTAGCGCGCAAAATATTAACCGGCAAAATAATGCTGGGCAAATCAGGCATGGATTTTTCACCGCCAATGGGGGCGTCAGCACCGGTCTTTATCAAAGTTTAAATTGTGGCTTTGGCTCAGATGATCAACCGGCACTGATTGCTGAAAACCGGCGCCGTGTCGGTGCCAGCCTTGGGTTTCGTCCTGAACAGATGTTTGGCCTTCGCCAGACCCATTCGGCCAGCGTTGTTGAAATCACCGCCACCACCGATGCCAGCAAAGACGCCCGCCCCGCCGCTGATGCCCTCATCACAGATGCCGAAAACTGCCTGTTGGCAATATTGACCGCCGATTGCGTGCCAGTGCTTTTTGCTGTTCCCGCGCTTGGCCTTGTTGGCGCGGCACATGCGGGTTGGCGCGGTGCGGTTAATGGGGTTTTGGAGGCCACCATTACAGCAATGATGAACAAAGGCGCAGCAGCGGCAGATATCGAGGCCGTTATCGGCCCTTCGATCCAGCAAGCCAGCTATCAGGTGGGCGATGATTTGCGCACAAGCGTTCTAGCCGCCGATAACGACGCCGATCATTTTTTTCAGCCGGATATCGACGATAAATACCGCTTTGATCTTCCCGGATTTGTGCAATCACGCCTGCGAAAGGCGGGGCTGACCAAACTGCATGATCTTGGCATCGACACATATGGCGAATCATCTGGCCTATTTTCCCACCGGCAGGCAACACACGCCGCTTTACCTGACTCGGGACGACAAATTTCGGCCATAGGCCTTGTGAAAACGCCCATCGGTGAAACCTAGTTGAGGGGGCAGCAATCATGCCGCATCTATATATTTTCCTTGGATTGATGTTTCTTGCGCTGCTGGCGTCCTGCGTCATCAGCTAGACATAACCGCATAGTTTTTGGCGAAATTGCGGCTTATCTTCTTGCCCGTAGCGTGGCTGATTGCTATAGCAAGTGCCGGAGCCATCACGGGTCATCCTACACAAGGTTTTGATGTATGAAGATTTTATCCTGCAATAGCAACAGGCCGTTGGCGGAAGCCATTGCCGCCTATTTGGATGTCCCGCTTACCAAAGCCGATGTGAAACGGTTTGCCGATATGGAGGTTTTCGTCGAAATTGGCGAGAATGTTCGCGGTGAAGACGTTTTTGTTGTGCAATCGACCTGCTTTCCGGCGAATGATAATGTGATGGAATTGCTGGTCGCTCTTGACGCACTGCGACGCGGCTCTGCCCGCCGAATTACCGCTGTTATCCCGTATTACGGCTATGCGCGCCAAGACCGCAAATCAGGCCCACGCACGCCTATCTCTGCAAAATTGCTGGCGAACCTGATCACCTCTGCTGGCGCCGATCGCGTTTTAACGATTGATCTGCACGCTGGCCAGATTCAGGGCTTTTTTGATATCCCAACCGACAATTTATTTGCCGCTCCGGTTTTCGTTAGCGACATCAAGGAACGTTATGACGGCTCTAAGCTGATGATTGTTTCACCTGATGTTGGCGGCGTTGTGCGGGCACGGTCACTCGCCCGCCGGCTTGAGGCTGATCTTGCGATCATTGATAAACGCCGCCCAAAGGCAGGCGTGTCTGAAGTGATGAACATCATTGGCGATGTTGAAGACCGCCATTGCATCATGGTTGATGATATCGTCGATTCCGGTGGCACGCTTTGCAACGCTGCGGTCGCCCTGATGAAGGCTGGCGCCCTGTCGGTTGATGCCTATGTTACGCACGGGGTTTTATCAGGTGGTGCGGTCAGCCGTGTTGCGGCATCACCGCTGAACTCGCTGGTGACAACAGACTCGATTCCAGCCACCGAAGCAGTCCGCGTTGCCCGCAATATCCGGCAATTATCTATCGCCCCGTTATTGGGTGAGGCGATGCTGCGGATCAACGAAGAACGTTCGGTCTCAACACTGTTTTAAGGCACTGTCTGATTCGCGCGTGAAAACGCAAAAACGCTTGTATTTTCCCAGTAATCAGCCTATACCTCCGCTGCCGCGCACCCCTGGAGGCGCGGTACATTGTTTTATAAAAAGGAGTTAGCAATGTCTGACAATACAACCATTAGCGCAGAACAGCGCGAACGGGTCGGTAAGGGGTCCGCCCGTGCGGTACGCCGTGCAGGTCGAGTCCCTGCCGTCATTTATGGCGACAAAAAGGAACCATTGGGCATCACCCTAGAAACCCGTGAGATCACCAAGATCGTTCATCAGCCTGGCATTTTCGGCCGGTTGCTTGATATCAAGGTTGGCAAAGACAGCCACACCGTTCTGACACGTGATATTCAGTTTCATCCGGTGAGCGATAACATTCTTCATATGGATTTCCTGCGCGTATCAGGTTCAGCCAAAGTTGCAGTTGCGGTTGCCGTTGAATTTATCAACGAAGATGATTGCCCGGGTATTAAGATCGGCGGCGTTCTGAACGTTGTTCGTTACGAGGTTGAACTGCTGTGTCCGGCAACAACAATTCCGGAAAAGATCACAGTTGACCTTAGCGGGTTAAAGATTGGTGACTCGGTTCATATCAGCACCATCGACTTGCCAGATGGTGTCACCCCGACGATCACTGATCGTGACTTTACCGTCGCGACCATCGCCTCACCGGGCGGCGGCGTGAAGAACGAAGACGAGGACGACGCCGAGGGCGATAGTGGCGGTGACGCCGCAGCCGAAAACGCTGAGGCATCCGACGAATAGGCATCAGCCTATCCAACCCAAAACGGGACAATCATGCGTCTTTTTGCAGGACTGGGAAATCCCGGATCATCATATGCCATGAACCGGCACAATGTCGGGTTCATGGCCCTTGATCATCTTGCCGATCAGCATGGGTTTACCCCTTGGAAAAAAAAGGGGGCATCGCTGATCAGCGATGGCCGTATCGGGTCAGAAAAAATCATTCTTGTGAAGCCGCAGAGCTTTATGAACAAATCCGGCCTTCCAATTGCCGAGATTGCGCGGTTTCACAAGATCGACATTAATGACATTTTCGTATTCCATGACGAGCTTGATCTCGTTGCGGGAAGATTGCGGGTCAAGGCCGGCGGTGGGCATGGCGGGCATAATGGCCTTCGCGATATTGACCGGCATATGGGCGTTAATTACTGGCGTGTTCGCATCGGCATTGGTCGCCCGCCACATGATGCTATGGATGTAAAATCATGGGTTTTGGCCGACTTTGGTAATGACGAGCGATCGGGCTGGCTTGCACGCTTGCTTGAGGCAATCTCTGATGAGGCCGAACGGCTTGTGACACATGATGATGGCGGTTTTATGAGCCGTGTTGCCTATCTGGCACCGGCCCCGCAAACGGGTTCTTCAGGTGATAAAGACGGTAATGAAGACGAAAAGAAAGACCGTCCTGTCTCCACCCGACCAAAACAGACTTAAGCAAAAACAGCATTTAACGGATATGGGGTTTACCAGATATGGGATTTAATTGTGGCATCGTTGGCCTGCCAAATGTAGGAAAATCAACCCTGTTCAACGCCCTGACCGAGACAGCGGCAGCAGAGGCGGCAAATTACCCTTTCTGCACAATCGAGCCTAATACAGGCCGGGTGGCAGTACCTGACCTGCGTCTTAGCGCGCTTGCTGCGCTTGCCAGCTCAAAGAGCATCATCCCGACCTATCTGGAATTTGTCGATATTGCCGGCCTTGTCCGCGGTGCCTCCAAAGGTGAAGGTCTTGGCAACCAGTTTCTTGGCAATATCCGCGAGGTTGACGCGATTGCCCATGTGTTGCGTTGTTTTGAAGATAGTGAGATTACCCATGTCGATGGTGATGTTGATCCGGTTCGTGACGCCGCCACTGTCGAAACTGAATTGATGCTTGCCGATATTGACTCGCTAGAACGCCGCATGGCTGCGCTTGTCAAGAAATCACGCGGCGGCGACAAGGAGTCCAAAGCCGATCTGGCACTAATGGAAAAGATCTTTGCGCATCTATCGGATGGCCTGCCCGCCCGCAGTACAAAGAACCTGACCGACGATGAAACCCTGCGCCTTCCCCAACTACAGCTGCTCACCGCAAAGCCGGTTCTCTATGTTTGCAATGTTGCTGAAGGCGATGCTGCGGTTGGCAATGAATATTGCCAGCGGGTTGCCGAAAAAGCTGCCGCCGAAGGGGCCGCTTCTGTAATTGTGTCAGCTGCAATCGAAGCCGAAATTGTTCAGTTGGACGAAGCTGATAAAGCCGAGTTTCTGGGCGAATTAGGCCTTGAAGAGGCTGGGCTGGCGCGCCTGATCAGAGCCGGATATAGCCTGCTTGATCTTTTGACCTTTTTCACTGTCGGCCCGAAAGAAGCCCGCGCCTGGACCGTTGCCAAAGGCGCCCGCGCCCCGCAGGCCGCCGGCGTTATTCATACTGATTTCCAGCGCGGCTTTATTCGTGCTGAAACCATCGCCTATGATGATTATGTGTCATACAAAGGCGAAAATGGTGCCAAGGAAGCTGGCAAGCTGCGCATCGAGGGTAGTGAGTATAAAGTCGTTGATGGCGATGTGTTCCATTTCCGCTTTAACGTCTAGGCACTAATCCTGATACTGGCTCGAACAGAGCCGCGCAAAATTCCAAACAAGAAAAAACCCCGCCACATGGACGGGGTTTTTTTATGATCTTGTTTTAGTGCTGCTTAGTGGACGTCTGCCCACACCCGACGCTTTGCGAGGTATGAGAAGATCACAAAGATGCTGAGGAAGAATACCGCGGCAACACCGATCCGCTTGCGCACTTCCATCTTTGGCTCGGCTGCCCACATCAAGAACTGCACGAGATCGCTGGAAATCGCATCAACCGAATTATCGGCACCGTCGCTATAGGTCACATCCTCGCCATATAACGGCTGTGGCATTGCAATCAAATTACCAGGGTAGGCTGCATTGTAATGCATACCCTCAGGCACGGTTACGCCCTCAGGGGCCTCTTTATAACCGGCAAGCAGGCTGAAAAGATAATCCGGGCCATTCGCACGTGCCTTGGCAATCAATGACAGATCCGGCGGCAAGGCACCGTTGTTACCGGCACGAGCTGCATTGTCATTCGGGTAAGGCGATGGAATACGGTCGGCCGCGATACCGGGACGCATAAACATCTCGCCATCGTCGTTCGGGCCATCCTGCACCTCATATTGTGCGGCAATCGCCTTGATCTCGGCATCATTATAGCCAAGGTCGGCAAAATTGCGGAACGCAATCAGCTCGAGTGAATGGCACCCAGCACACACTTCACGATAGGCCTGAAACCCACGCTGCATAGCGGCTTTGTCAAAGGTTCCAAACGGCCCTGAAAAGCTCCAATCGCGTTGCTGAAGCTCAACATTACCACCGGCTGCCATTGCTGGGCCTGCCAATGTGCAGGCAAGCATTGCTGCAAAGATACGTTTCAACATTACGCTGACCTCCCCGATGATCCAAGCACCGGTTCCGAAATGGATTTTGGCAAAGGTTTCGTTGTTTCGAACATGCTCAACAACGGCAGGATGACGAGGAAATGCAGGAAGTACCACGCCGTCGCAATCCGTGACAATGTGACATAAATTCCCTCAGCCGGCTTGCCACCAAGATAGCCCAGCAAAATAGCATCAATCAGGAACAGCCAGAAGAAGATACGGAATAACGGACGGAACCGCGCCGAGCGAACTGGTGATTTATCCAGCCACGGCAGGATGAACAGCACCGCAATCGCACCAAACATCAACAACACGCCGCCCAGCTTGTCAGGCACTGCCCGCAAGATCGCATAGAAAGGCAGGAAGTACCATTCAGGCACGATGTGCGCTGGTGTCTGCATCGCATTGGCTGGGATGTAATTATCCGGGTGACCCATTGCGTTCGGGAAGAAGAACACGGTCATTGCAAGCAGCAGCAAGAAAACCGCAATACCGACCATATCCTTCATTGTATAGTAAGGATGGAACGAGATTGTATCTTGCGGGCCGCTGGCATCGATACCAATCGGGTTGTTCGATCCAAACCGGTGCAGCGCCACAATATGCAGAACGACCACGCCAGAAATCACGAATGGCAGCAGATAATGCAGCGAGAAGAACCGGTTCAAGGTTGCGTTATCAACCGAAAACCCGCCCCAAAGCAGCGTCACAATGCTGTCACCAACAACCGGAATTGCCGAGAATAGGTTGGTAATCACTGTCGCACCCCAAAAGCTCATCTGGCCCCAAGGCAGCACATAGCCCATGAAGGCAGTCGCCATCATCAGCAAGAAAATCACCACGCCCAAAATCCACAGCAATTCACGCGGGGCTTTGTACGACCCATAGTAGAGGCCGCGTAGAATGTGGATATAGACAACGATAAAGAAGAAGCTCGCTGTATTCATGTGAATATAACGGATCAGCCAGCCATGGTTCACGTCACGCATGATCCGCTCGACTGATTCAAACGCATAATCAACATGCGCAGTATAGCTCATCGCCAACACAATGCCGGTGACGATCATGATGGCCAGCGCCATACCGGCCAGCACACCAAAATTCCACATATAGTTCAGGTTCTTTGGAACCGGATAATCATACTTTTCATGATCAAGCATGGAAAAGACCGGCAACCGATGGTCAATCCATCGCACAACCGGATTTTGAAACTTCTCAGCAGACATAGCTTTTCATATCCTCCAGAAGGGAAAACGGATTAGCCGATACGGATAACCGAGTCGGACAGGAAATTATAAGGCGGGACTTCTAGGTTAGTCGGGGCTGGCCCTTTACGGATCCGGCCTGACGTATCGTAATGTGAGCCATGACATGGGCAGAACCAGCCGTCATAGTCACCGCGTACCTCACCAGTTTTCTGGCCAAGCGGCACACAACCAAGATGCGTGCAAACACCAACGAGAACCAGATATTCAGGCTTTTCAGCGCGCGTCACATCGTCTTGAGGATCACGAAGATCGGCAATGTCAGTCGCATTGGCCCGGGCAATCTCATCAGCTGTACGATGCCGGATGAAAACCGGCTTGCCGCGCCATTTCACGGTGATTGACTGTCCAACGGCAATTTTCGAGACATCTACCTCAATATTCGCCAGCGCCAATGTATCGGCGGCAGGGTTCAACTGATCAATCAGTGGCCATGCAACCGCAGCAGCACCAAGACCTGCCATCGCATAGGTCGCCACAACAAAAAAATCGCGACGTCCGGGTTCCTGAACATCACCTTTGGCGGGGTTTTGGTTTTTATCCGATTTAGCCATATTGTCCTCTTTAACGCTGTTTTCCGCACATGATTTTCGACATGATATAAAGTCGCTTCGGTCTTGGCAGACCGACCATGACGGCCGGCAAAATTTATCGTTGATTTCCTAGCATGGTCAAAGCCTGTTTTCCTACCCTAATTTTGCATGATTTTGCCAAAAATTTACCAAAAGCGGCTCGACAGATTGTTTCGACATGGCAAAACCACTAAGGCCACCGAACTTCGGGCGGTAGGCTCATCAGAATTGCCTCGATATTACCGCCTGTTTTCAGGCCGAATAACGTACCCCGATCATAAAGCAGGTTAAATTCAACATACCGGCCGCGCCGCACCAGCTGGGCGTGGCGGTCGTCATCGGTCCATGGCAAACCCATCCTCGCCTTGACGATTTCGGCATAGCCATTTTTGAATGCAGTGCCAACATCGCGGGTAAAGGCAAAATCCTTTTCCCAGTCACCGCTGTTCAGATTATCATAGAAGATCCCGCCCGCACCCCGTGGTTCGTCGCGATGCGGCAAATAGAAATATTCATCACACCATTTTTTATATTTCGGGTAATAGTCAGTGTCATGGCTGTCACAGGCCGCCTTTAGCGCCGCATGAAATTCTTCGCCAGCCGCCGCATCCGGCAATAGCGGGGTCAGATCACCGCCGCCGCCAAACCAGTTCTTCGAGGTCACGATAAAACGGGTGTTCATGTGCGCGGCGGGCACATGGGGATTGCGCATATGGGCAACCAGCGAGATTCCCGACGCCCAAAACTGGCCATCATCCTCAGCACCACTGATCTGGCCCTTGAAATCATCAGAAAAAGTGCCGAAAACAGTCGAGATATTCACCCCTACCTTTTCAAACACACGGCCATGCATAAGGCTAATTTCGCCGCCACCGCCACCATCACGCTGCCAGGGTTTGCGATTGAAACGGCCGGCGGCACCATCGCGGTCGTCGCCAGCATCCTCGATGACTTCAAAAACACCACAAATCTCGTCACGAAGGGCTTTGAACCAGTCGCTTGCAGCATTCTTTTTTTGCTCAATTGACGACATGGTCTGGCGCGCCGTATCGGCCATGATTACCCTCACCTAATTTCCAAATAGCCATTCCAGTAATGCCGGTTTCGCAAGCGTGAAATTTGATCTGACCCACCGCGCCTCCGCGTCCTTTAACATCTGACCCAGACCCGGGCCATTGTCAACGCCATGCGACAATAAGTCTGCACCGCAAAGTGGGTTTTCCGGCGCCTGCCAACGACCAATTTCGGCAAGCCGTGCGCCCGACACTGGCGTTTTGTTGCGCCATGATTGCACCGCATAAAGCATCGCTGCCATATCGCCAAGATAATAAGCCGCCTGCCGCCACCTGGCCCCAGCCAGCATCGTCATATTTTCGTCATCAAGACCCTGATCCAGTCGGGCCAGCCATCTAGTTTCAGCCCGGCTTAACCGCAACCGATCAGATAATGCCGCCGCTGACCCGGCTGGCATCACCGCTGCCAGACCACCAAGCCACCCATGACCAACGGCCCTGTCCAATTCAGCAATAGCCACCCCGGCCGCCGCATCGAAAGCCAGCCCCGCCGCATCAAGAGGGACGCCAAGCGCGGCCTGATCAATCGCCGTGTCATTCATCATCGCGATCCCAAGGGCAAAGCTGTTGCCACGCAAGATGCGCCGCAGCTCATGACCAACACGCTCGCCCGACAGCGCCGCGCAAAGATGCGCGTTTTGGCGCAATGCGTCCCGCGCGTCAGGGTCAATGCCAGCAATGCCAAAGCGCGGCAAAAACCGGCAATAGCGCATCATCCGCAACGCATCTTCCTGCACCCGCTGACCGGCATCACCGGCAAAGCGCAAGCGGCCGGCTTGTAAATCTGCCTGCCCCCCAAGCGGATCAAAAATTGCACCATCAGCATCCAGATAAATCGCATTAATGGTGAAATCGCGCCGCGCCGCATCACGCGTCCAGTCGCGATCATGCGCAACGATTGCATGACGGCCGTCGGTTTCAAGATCTACGCGCGTTTGGGTCAGCTCGATTTGATCATCACCATCAAACAGCGTAATCGTGCCATGCTTTAGGCCGGTTTCAACCACCCGCATCTGGTGCGCGCGCATATGGCTTGCAACGGTTTCAATGGGCAGGTTAATCGCCATATCAATATCGCCAACCGGATAGCCAGCCAGCCAATCACGCACGGCGCCACCAACAATGCGCGCCTCACCGCCAAGCGCACGCGCCCCATCAAATATCTGCCGGACAAGAGGACGCTGCGCCCAATCGGGAAGACCGTCTTTGGCCAGACTGATTTGATTTGATCTATTTTGCGCATGATCAAGGTGATCAGGGTTTTTCTGATTGTCGTTCAAAACTGCCCCCGGTTACGTTTCCGTTTTCAATCCTTGCCGGAGAATAGGTCGAATCCGGCGGCACGCTGTTAGACTCCAGCCACCACGCACCGCCCGCAAAGACCAGCCCAGCGACAACCAGACCAACGAAATAATTATTGTGAACTGCCTCTGGCGGCTGACCCGTTTTAAGGGCTTTGCGAGACTGCCAGCTGCGGACAAGCCCCATCACCAGAACCGCCGCACCTAGGGCAGACAAAATTACCAATAAGGCTCGCATCTCTTATCCACTCCATTGTTGTTTGCGATTTCCATGACCTGAACATCTCGTCAAAAAATACAAATCCTATCATCATTATATGGGGTCAATCTGCGTCAAGATCAAACGGCAGCACCAATCCGGCGATGCAGATCATTTAGCACCCGCGCCGACAGGCCCCAGATCAAATGATCGTCATGTTCGACAATCCAATAATCATTGCGGCGGCCATTCGTCTCACGCGGCACCAGCCGAAACTTATTCGGATTAACAATATGCGATAATGGCAGGGTGAAAATAAGATCAACCTCACCCGGGTCAGCGATCAGCCCTGCCAGCCCGTTATCCCCACCAACAATGCCGACAACAGGCTGCACGACAAAGCCTGCCGGACTGCGCACCGGATCAAGCCCGCCAACAATCCGTACCGATTGCGGCACAAGGCGCACCTCTTCAAAGGCTTCGCGCAATGCCGCTGCCACCGGCCCGTCATCCTCCGGCTCGACCTTGCCCCCGGGAAAGCTGATTTGTCCGGCGTGATGCGCCAGATGTGCCGCCCGTTTCGTCATCAGCACATGCCAGTCTCCAGCATCGCGCAGCAATGGCACCAAAATAGCCGCCGGCCGATCCGGCGCTGTTCCAGCGTCCGGCCCAGACGATAGTTTTTGCTCACCCGATCCGCCCGATCCGCCCGATCCGCCTAACCCGTCCGATTTTCCTGACCCGTCCGGCAGGCGGTTCAGACAGGCGTCAAGGCGTTGGTGCAAATCAATATGACTGATTTGCCGCGCATCTGTTTGCGATAAGAGTGACCAATCAACAGAGCGGGACATCACGCCTCTAACGGGAAAAACTGGTGATGGCTCCAGACACCAAACCGGCCGTCAGGCCCGGTCTCGGCATATTCGGCCAATTGGTAATAGACCGGCCGCGATAATTTTGCCAACAGCCCGTCACGAACCTCAATATAGGGCCGCATATAATCTGACGCCGCTGCCTTTTGCAATTGCAGGGGATGCGCCTCATCAAGCGGGACGATGTCATCAAGACTTGTTTGAAAGCTGATTTTTTGAGGCGCCATGCCAGCGCCCGCTTCGACGCTCATCTCGCGAATGATAAAGGGGGCGTCATCAACGGCAATCCGGCCCTTTTCAGCTGGCGTCGCCAACCAGTAAACCCCGTCGTCATCGCGCAGCAAGATGGAGGCAAATAATTTCACCAATTCAATGCGCCGGATTTCGCCCCCATCATGGTACCACCGGCCATCACTGGCGATCCGAATGTCAAATTGCTGTTCGGCAATAAGACGCAGGCGCTCAAGACTGATTTTTGCTAATTTTGACTTCATTATAATGCCGTTCAGTGTTTTCTTGACCGCCTACCAACCGAGATTTTAACAATCCTATCGGCATTGCAAACTCATCCGCCTCGACGCCATGAATGCTTCCGCCGAAATAACGCCGCCCGTAAACCCTTTGTAAATCTTTTCATGTCATACTAGTGCGCAAAGGCAAAGACAGGACAATTTACTTTACCATAGTCCACATCGTTTTACCTATGACCAACTGGATTTAGGCACTGATAACGATATGCGTGCGAATATTGCGATAAATGACCTGGGCATTGTATTGGCATCATCAAATGCCGCGCCGTCGACCGGCGGTGCTGTTGCTGTACGCGTTAATCAAAGGGTCGCAATCACGCTTGGCAGCGACCCAACGGTTGCGGCATTATTATCATTGATCCGCACCTTGCGCGCTGTCAAAGCCCCGATCACCTTGATTGACGCCAACGATATTGACAGCTCCAGCTACACCCAAAGCAAATTATGTATTCTTCTCGCGCGGATGGCACTTGCGAAACTGGAAAGTGAAAATCAAAAATGCTTTCAAAGTAAAATTGCCCTTGTTACGCCGGATCTCCTGACTTTAGACAACCTTCCCGATGATCTGCTGCGGCTGGCACAAATGTCCTTTGATGCGCCAGATGTGCCAACATCCCTGATCAAGGTCTATGACGCAAAAATCAGGAACCTCACACTTGTGGGCCAGTCACTTTCAATGAAACTATGTTTTGTTGTCGTTCCAAAAGATCTGGTATGGCCAGACCCCGCGCCGCTGCTGGCACAATCCTTTGACCATTGCCTTGATGCGCCATTCAATCAATGGCTTGCTATTATTTATGAAACGGCAATGGCTATTCGCAGCCCATTATATCAGCATGGGACAATCTGCCTGAACGATAATTTGACTTATCAGTTTAAACGCATCATCTACCCCATCATGCCGGCCAATGAACGTGCGAGCAATCACCGCATCTTGTCAGCAGCCCGCCTTTTGGATGATCTAGAAGCACCTATTATCTAGGGCTGACCTTGCTGCAAATTAGCAAATGAGATCGTTGGAAAATTAATAAATCCTTAAAAAGACTGATCTAATGATGAAAAAAGCAATTTAGTAAAAAATATTCCGCATTATTAAAGGTTTTATAACTTTTCTCACATAACCTCTTTTAAAGGCTAAAAGATTCAGGAGAAGCGACATGGCAAGATCACCCGAATTTGGAGGTGAGCCGTCAAAAGTCACCACGGTATTGCGTGCAATTGGCAATACCAAGCGACTGCGCATTCTAAACGAGTTATCGGACGGTCAGGAACGATCTGTATCCGAGTTGGAGAGTATAATTGCAACCCTTAGCCAGTCTGCATTATCGCAGCATCTAGGACGTTTGCGCCGCGCCAACATCGTCCGCACCCGGCGTGAGTCACAAACGATCTATTATTCAATTGATGATCATGACGTGCTGCGTATTCTGCGCTTATTATCGCATATTTATGAAGATGATCCGGTAATGCGTCGCACGCGCCATTAGGCATTTACAAAAACTTTACCAAATACCCGTGACGCGCACGGCTGTTCCTGACCGCTTGTCGAACACCGGCCGCCAAAAGGGTACATTGTCCGAATTGCCCTTGCATCCAATAACGCACTATGCCAAACCAAATTAGGGAAGGGTTTTCCGCAACCGCGCTTGACGTCAAACCCGTTTTCCTCAAATCAAATTCCTGATGCCGGCATCAATGTATATTTACCTACCTATTGCTGAAATTTCGATGCACATCGCCATCATCATCGGCCTTGGTGGGGGTGTTGGCTTTTTATCAGGATTATTCGGCGTTGGCGGCGGCTTTTTGATGACCCCGTTACTGATTTTTCTTGGCGTGCCACCGGCGGTTGCCGTTGCCACCGAGGCTAACCAAATTGTGGCGTCATCCGTATCGGGCGTTCTGGCGCATATGCGGCGCGGCAATGTCGACTTTAAAATGGGTGGCATCCTGCTGATCGGCGGTGTCATCGGATCCTCGCTTGGGGTTATGCTCTTCACCTTTTTGCGTGACGTTGGACAGATCGATCTGGTTATCAAGCTGTCTTATGTTGTGTTTCTTGGCATCATTGGATTTTTGATGCTGCTGGAAAGTGTGCGTGCGATTATGCGCACACGCCAACCAGGCGCGCGTCGGCGCAAATTACACCAGCATAACTGGCTTCACGGCCTGCCCCTAAAAATGCGGTTCCGCCGCTCAAAACTTTACATCAGCGCTTTATTACCGCTGGGCATCGGGGCATTTGTGGGGGTTTTGGCGGCGATCATGGGTGTTGGTGGCGGCTTTATTATGGTGCCCGCGATGATCTATCTTCTTGGCATGCCAACATCGGTTGTCGTTGGCACATCACTTTTCCAGATCATTTTCGTGACGGCAAACGTGACGTTCCTGCAATCGGTGCAAACCCAGACAGTCGATTTTATGCTAGCGGGCTTGTTGCTGTTTGGGGCGGTTATCGGGGCGCAGTTTGGAACACGCGCCAGCGCGCTTCTTCGCGGCGAGCAATTGCGTGGCCTTTTGGCGCTGATGGTTTTGGCGGTCTGTATCAAGCTTGGTTTTGACCTTGCCATTCGCCCTGATGATTTATTTAGTGTGGAATTGTTAAAATGATCCACGCGCATCGTTTCATTCTTGGCCTGATTCTGCTCATTGGCATGACTGGTTTTGCCACTGCCAATTCGGGCCGGATCGTTGCCGATCTTTCCAAATCGAACGTCGCGATCACCAGCGGCTTTCACGGCACTGACCTCCTGTTGTTCGGCGCTGTTGATGGCAATATTGGCGATGATATTCTGGTTGTTGTTAGCGGCCCGCCAACTGATGTTGCCCAACGCCGCAAGGCCAATCGGGCCGGCATATGGATCAATGTCGAAACGAATATCTGGCAGCAAATTCCCAGCCTCTACACGGTGCTTGCCACCAACCCGATTGAAAAGATTGCCAGCCCCGAAGTGCTGGCTGAACTTGGCATTGGCACGCAGAATATTGGGCTGAAAATTGTTCCAGAAACCCCGATACCGGGTCAGGCCCCGCCGGTGGCCGCTGACTTTATCGCGGCGCTTCAGGCGAATATGGCTAGCATTGATTTATGGTCGGATGAAACTGGCAAGGTTAAGCTGACCGAAAATGCGCTTTTCCGTGCCGAAGTCTCATTACCGGCAAATATCGTCTCTGGTACTTATGATGTTCGGGTTCTTCAGTTTCGTGATGGTGTTGCAATCAGCGAGGATCGGACTAACCTGTTTATTAAAAAGGGCGGCTTGAGTGCCGGCATCTATAATTTCGCGCATGATTATTCGGCGTTATATGGCATTTTTGCAATCCTGTTCGCGGTTGCCTCGGGCTGGCTTGCCGCTGCTGTATTCCGCCGCAAATAATCATTCATTCCCCCGATGAAAGTGGAGTTTTAATATTATGGCAAAAGCAAAGGCACACCAAAAACAGCCAGTCTTTCTTGTTGTCGTTGACGATAGCGAAGAAATGCATCAGGCATTGCAATTTGCCTGTGGGCGCGCACGCTCGGTAAATGGCCGTGTTGCGCTGATGTATTGCATCGTTCCAGCGGAATTTGAATATTGGGCAGGCGTCGGTGAATTAATGCGTGAGGAAGCGCGCGAAGAGGCCGAAGCCAAAATGGCCACGCACGCCGAATATGCAAAAACATTGACCAACGACACACCAATCCTGTATGTGCGTGAAGGCGATATTCGCGACGAGTTGCTTGACCTGATTGACACCGAACATGATATCAGCCTGCTGGTACTTGGTGCCGATACAAAATCGGAAACTGCTGGCCCGCTGATTACCTTTCTGATGGCAAAAGGGGCGTCACGTTGCCGGGTTCCAATTACCGTTGTTCCCGGAAACTTGACCGACGAGCATCTTGACGCATTGTTCTAGTCTCATCGTGTTTTTTAGGGTCTTTCACATGAAAACTATTTTATTACGCTTATTAGGAGTTGGATTTTTAATTATGAGTGAAGCAAGTGCAGCCGCCACCGGCAAAAGCCTTCTGCTTGAAACCAGTCAGGGACAAGTAGAGATCAAATTACTGCCAGACATTGCCCCAAACCATGTTGCCCGCATTTCCGAGCTGGCAGCTTCGGGCTTTTATGATGGCATCGTCTTTCACCGTGTTATCCCCGGATTTATGGCACAAACTGGCGATCCGACAGGCACCGGCATGGGCGGATCAGGCACCAAGCTAAAGGCCGAATTTAGTGATTATAAATACCGTAATGGTACTGTTGGTATGGCCCGCTCGATGAGCCCTGACAGTGGCGACAGCCAGTTCTTCATCTGCTTTGATGGTTGCGGCCATCTAACCGGACAATACACTGTCTGGGGACAGGTCGAAAACGGTATGGACGCGGTTGAAAAGCTGGCAGCCGGCGAGCCACCAGCGACGCCTGATCAGATTATCTCGGCAAAGCTAATCGACTAGACTAGTGGCAAATGCTGCCTAGAGGCGATTGAGACTAATAACTATATTGACACCAAAGAATATAAAGCCGGAGATTTCCGGCTTTTTTTCATTACAGGCGGATTTAATAAAGATCGGCATGACGCCATCACCCCTATGGAGCAGGGATTGCGAGGCGAGCCACCCTGGCCCGAGTCGTGAAATAGACTGTTATGCCAAGCCAGATCAATCCAAAGACAATTAAATCCTGCGGTAAAAACGCCTCAGAAAACACCACAACCCCAAACAAAAGCTGCATTGTCGGATTGCTGTAAAACAGCAAACTGGCCATGGTCATGCTAAGCGCCCGATTGCCCTTTAAAAACAGCACTAGCGGCAACACTGTAATCCCGCCAGCCAGCAATGCCAGCGCAACATTCGCAGCCCCACCGCCAAAAAACGGCACTTGCCCGTTGGCCTGCATCCAGAACAGGAACCCCGCTGCAAATGGCAGCAAAAACAGCGTCTCGATGAACAGACCCTGCAACGGATCAACATCCATGCGTTTGCGCAGCACCGCATAAAGCGAGAAACTACCCGCCAGCGCCAGCGAAATCCACGGCACGCCCATGATCATGATCGCCTTGGCAATTACCCCAAGACATACCAGCCCGATCGCCAGCCACGCCCATTTATCAAGTCGTTCCCCAAGCACAATAATACCCAGAAAAACCGTACAGAGCGGATAGACGAAATAGCCAAGTGCCGCGGCGACCACCTGTTCACTCTGAACCGCATAGACATAAAACCCCCAATTCAGTGACAAAAGGCAAGTTGTGACAAAAAAATTAAATAAATTACGCCGCACCCTTATCAACCGCCAAATATCGCCAAGCTGGCCCACAACCCAGCAAATCATGAATAACAGCACCGCCGACCATAATGACCGATGTGCAATGATCTCATAGGGGTCGTCAGCATCAATATACTTGATATAAAGCGGGACAATTGCCCATAAAAAACCGGCACTTAACGAAAAGCATATGCCGGCTAGACTATTTTGTTTTGGAGTTTCCATCGACCGTGGCTCGCCATTAAACTTTTACCGAAAATTGACCTTTTGGCCGGTTAGAAAAGGTAGATTTGATCGCTGTTACCACCCCGCAGAGGCAGTAAATTGACCAGTGAGCGCTCAGGCAAGACCCGGTAAGATTCATTTATCATTTGACATTAACTATTGCTGTTCCCATATGTATTCAGCCGAAAGGGCTTTATGAGACTAGAATCCAACGAAGGTTCGATGCCGCATAGAAGTCGTATTAAGAGACATTGGGCCTTGATCACCGGCAGATCAAGGCTGAAGTTGGAGACTAGAAAATATGGCACAGGGTACTGTGAAATGGTTTAACACCCAAAAAGGGTATGGCTTTATCAATCCAGACGATGATGGCAATGATGTGTTTGTACATATCACCGCTGTACAGAATTCAGGCCTGAACGGTTTGAATGAAGGTCAGAAGGTATCTTACGATCTTGAAGAACAGCGCAACGGCAAAATGGCCGCTGTCGGACTGTCTATCGTAGAGTAAGTAATCGCCGTTTGCGATAAAACAAATTGTACTTTGGCCATGCTGACCATGGACTAAATGCAGGTGGGTCGCCCGATCATTTGGGGCGGCCTTTTTTATTCATTATCGGGCACGACAGATGGTTGCGGGTCAGGATCATGGATCCGGTACCGCACCACCAGATAATGCAGCACGCCACTCCAGATCGGTGATATAAACAGGCTTGCAGCGATCACTGCCAACAGGAAATCAGCTTCAAATCCGGTAAAGATGCCTGACGCAACGCCGCTCGTTGTCAGCACAAAACTGAACTCGCCAATCTGCGGCGTTACCAGTGATGATACCAGCGCGCGACCAACTGGTTCGCCGCCCAGTGATAAAAGCGCCCACCCAAAAAGCGTCTTGATAAACAGCACGCCGAGCGTAACTGCAGCGACAACCCCCCAATGGCTTTTCACATAATCCAGATCAACCAGCAGGCCGATCGAAACAAAAAACACCACCAGCAATAATGATTGTAGCGGCAAAATAGCGTCAAGTACGGCTTTGACTGATAATTCGATACCGATGATGAACAGCAGCAGGATTACACCAAATTCGGCAAGCGATGAAATTTCATCCGAGTAATCGACAAGCTCGAGGCCAGCTGGCCCCAGGGCCAATCCGGCAAGAATATATCCCACCAGAGGCGGCTGCTTCAGCCAGCGTAGTATCAGACCAAAGCTAACCGCGCTTAGCATCAAAAATGTTGTTGTCAGTAACTCGCTCTCATGCCCGTGCATTTGGTAACGCTAGCGAAATTCACATTTAAGCGAAATTGGTTTTAAAGATTAGCCACAAGAGGTAATGGCCCGCTAGATGGATGCCCCCCTAGATAAATGGTAACGAAACAATGCGGCCTGATCGCGGCCCCTCTTCCATCATGATTTCTACCGGCTCCAGCGCATCAATCGCCGCTGTTGCAACCATGCCAACACCAATATTCTCACCAACCCTCGGTGAGTATACACACGCACTGACATAGCCCGCATCGGCGCCATTAAAGGTGATGGTCTGACGATCTTCACTCGTCTGCATGATCCGCGGGCCATCAATAATCAACCCCATAAAGCGGCGCGTGACACCCGCCCTCTTTAGCGCGATCAGCGCGTCTTTGCCAATGAAATCATGTGGCTGATCAAGCGCGATGAATTTATCCATGCCCAGCTCAAACGGGTTGGTCTTTGCGTCAGTATCGGCGCCATAGGAAATCAGGCCGCTTTCAATCCGCTCAATGTAATTGGGCGTGCCCGGCCCGATATTATAGGGCTTGCCAGCCTTGGCAACACGCGCCCACAACTCATCACCGCGATTGCCGTCACGCAGATACAGCTCATAGCCGCCCTGCTTTGACCAGCCCGACCGCGCAACCACTAGCGGAATCCCATCGAGTTCAGTAACACGAAAACCGAAATATTTCAGCTCACGAACCCAGTCACCGAACAGATCTGAGACAACATCAATCGCCTTTGGCCCCTGAATCGCAAGTGGTGAGACATCGGGTTCGAACACATCGACATCCAGCTTTAACGTACCTGCCACCGCACTGGCCCATAATTGAATGTCACTATCGGCGATTGACAGCCAGATTTCATCCTCGGCCACCTGCAGCAGAACCGGATCATTGATAATCACGCCATTGTGATTGCACAGCGGTACATATTTGCCCTGCCCAATGACCAGACCGTCAAGGTTGCGCGGCGTCAATAACCGCGCCAGCGCCAGCGCATCCGGCCCCTTTAACGCCACCTGCCGTTCAACTGCAACATCCCACATGGCAACGCCATTAATCAGCCGGTCATATTCGGCCGCCGGATCACCATAGCTGGTTGGCATATACATATGGTTGTAAACACTTGCAGCCGCCAGACCTGCGTCACGGCTTGCTTTAAAGAACGGGCTTTTGCGAACCCGCGCACCAATGGATAGATGAACCGCCATAACAGCCCCTATGGAGAAATTATCTAAACGCCAAATTGCGGCCAGATACTGCCATAGTTAAAGCCCCATCGAATATTCCCTTTGCGTCATCTTATCGGCTGTTTCTTGCGCAAAAACGCCCTATTCAAAAAAATCAGCCAGCTCAGCGGTAAATTGGTCGATCGACGAGACATCAATATCAAGATGCGTGACAAGCCGGATTATCCGGTCGCCGCCGCCAAGCAGTATGCCGCGGCCGGCAAGATGCGCCCGAAGCGGGTCTGCCGCTCCCTCTGGCAACTGCATAAATACCATGTTCGTTTCAACCAGATCGGCATTAACGCTAACCTTGGCAATGCGGCCAAGCTGATCCGCAAGCCGAAGTGCCGCCGCATGGTCATCGGCTAGCCGGTCAATGTGATGCTCCAGCGCATAAAGCCCTGCTGCGGCCAGAATTCCGACCTGCCGCATACCGCCGCCAACCAGCTTTCGCATCCGGCGGGCGCGCGCAATAAATTCAGTTGATCCGACCAGCACTGACCCTGCTGGCGTTCCCAATCCTTTTGACAGGCATAAAGACACGCTATCGACCGGTTCGACTAGCTGGCGTGCAGGCACACCCAGCTTGACCGCTGCATTCATCAGCCTTGCCCCATCAAGATGTACCGCAAGCCCGCTATCCCTGCCAGCACTGGCAAGGCCGGTGATGCTTGCCACATCATGCACATGACCCGAGACAGTATTTTCCAGACATAAAAGACGGCTGATCGGGCAATGCGGGTCATCCGGCTTTACCGCCTCAGTAATAGCATCAGGCTGCATCATGCCGCGATGATCAGTGGCAAGCGCCTCCATCATTACCCCACCAAGCACGGACACGCCGCCAGCCTCATAGCGGTGGACATGATAGCAATCACCAACCAGCAATTCATCACCGCGCTGACAATGCGCCAGCAATGCGCATAGGTTGGACTGCGTTCCACTGGCAACAAACAGACCCGCTTCCTTGCCAAGAAGCGCGGCCACCTGCGCCTGCAGTGCGTTAACCGTTGGATCATCGCCATAAACATCATCCCCAACTTCGGCAATTGCCATGGCTGCACGCATCTCTGCAGTTGGTCTGGTTACTGTGTCGCTGCGAAGGTCAATCCGCACCTTTTGATTGGCCTGTGCCGCATCCTGATAATTCATCATTGGGATGCCTCCGCAATAAAGGTTTTCAGGTCAAAATCGGCATTGACGATTTCGTTAGGATCGGGTGACAAGCCTAAATCAAGGCATTTCTTGCCAAGCATATAGCCTGCTGGATCACGAACCGCCTCAACCGCTGCAAGAACGCCCGCCCCATCATAACTCCAGACCGAGAATCCGCCCTCGCGCTTGCCCGGGCGCACCCGATATTGTACCCCGGGCACGGCCACGGGCACAATCCCGGCAGATTGCAATCGCACATCAAATTGTTCTGACCAGAACCATGGTGCCGCAATTGCCGGTTGCGCCGTGCCGCAAATCGCGGCGGCGGCACGCGCTGCTGTTACTTGTGCATTATCAACAGACTCGATTCGCAACGCCGCCCCATCAATTAACGCCACATCACCAATGGCAAAAATATCATCGATTGAGCTTTGCATCATGGCATTGACAAGAATGCCATTACCGCAAGCAATCCCTGCATCGGCCGCCAGATCAAGGTCTGGCGATACGCCAATACCAACAAGCAATAAGTCAGCCTCAAGCACACCCCCGCTATCAAGCCGCACGCCGGTAAAGCTGCCATCCTTTTGCAAAATTTCATCGCTGCTGGCACCAAGGTGAAGCTGCACATCGTGGCTTTGATGTAACGCGGCAAAAAAATCTGAAATGGGCGGGCTTGCTACCCGTGCCAGTAATCTGTCGGCCATTTCGATCACATCAACCTTAACACCAATTTTGGTCAGGCTGGCGGCAACCTCCAGCCCAATGTAACCGCCGCCAATCACCACTGCACGGCGCCGACCACCGATCGCCATGCGCAAACGATGCGCGTCATCTGGATGACGCAGCACAAACACCCCATCAAGCCCGCTTGCCGTGGCTAGCTGGCGCGGCACCGCACCAGTGGCAAGCACCAGCTTGTCATAATGGTGCTGGCTGCCATCATCGAGGCTTATTTGCTTTTGCAGCGGGTCGATTGCCGTTGCGATCCGGCTATCAACAAGGTCAATCTGATGCGCGGTAAACCAGTCAGATCGCCGCAATAGAAATTTTGCATCGTCGCTGCCATCGGCCTGCAAAAACGCCTTCGACAATGGTGGGCGTTCAAGCGGCGGGCCCTCAAGCCGGTCGATCATCGTAATTTGGCCGGCGAACCCGTTCATGCGTAATTGTTCGGCGCAGGCAATCCCCGCATGACTGGCTCCGATAATAATGACGTTATCTGACATGATTTTCCTGCTGATTGTTCTCTTGGCTAACCGGCCAGCCGCGCCGCCATCAAGGCTGGCAACTGATCGATCCTGCCAATGACCTTAGCATGATCAATATCATGATGCGGCCGATCGTCAACATGATCGGCGACACAGATAAAATCAGCTGCCTTTGCCGCAGTGGCGGTACCATAATCGGCCATTGTATCCCCGACCATAATGCTGGCGGCCGGCGTCACACCGGCAATCTCACAACAGCGAAAAAACCCGTGCGGCCCTGGTTTTGGCCCATAGCCACTATCCGCACCAATGATCGCACAAAAATAATCAAGGACACCGATATCTTGCATATTCTTTCGCGCACTGTTTTCGGTATCGTTGGTCAGGATCGCCAGCGCATAGCCAGCATCATAGAGCTGGCGAAGCGGTGTCACCACGTCACCTTTCGGCACAGTTTTATTGCGGCCGTGCAGGTTAACCAATTCCCCAACATCATGCGCATAGCCCTTGTCACTATCCAGCCTGATCATATGAGGTGGCAGCATTTTCTGCCACCGATCTCGAATATCGGCAAAAGAACCAGCCGCAAAAATCCCCCGCGGGTCAATGATACCAGCCTCCTCGTTAACACCAATGGCGGCGAGCAATTCTGGCGCACCCACCGATCCATCCCAATCATCGGGGATACGACTTGCCGTATAATGCGCCACCGCCAGCGCCACCGGCAACCAAGTTGCCTCAAGGTCAAGGATCACTCCATCCTTATCAAACACAATTAAATCTATCATGATCTTATCGGAGAGCCTAAATTGGTGAGGTAATTTACGTGCGTTAGCCTGACCGATTTTCGCGCCGTGACCAAGGGGCTTTTGCAAAAAACATTCAGCCTTTCGCCTGATCAGACATTCACCACAATCGAATGCCCCTGCAACCGTGCGTGCATACCAGCGATCAGCCCATCATCACACATCTGACGGGCAAGCGCAGAACCATGGCCTAGCGCGCTGTTAATTTCATCTGCCGTCAACACGCCAACTTCAACCGTAACCAGTCGTTCTTTTAAATCACTATCTGGATATAGATCAGTTGCCGGCACCCGCAATATCGCTGGCGACGATATTGTTATCGCATTCGCAATCAGCGTTGCCGCCACATCAGCCGCCGCCGCCGTTTGGGCCAGAACTGTCACCGAATCCGCGATTCCCAATGACTGGCTGCGCCCGCGCCAACCACTTGTTGCAACCCCGCCTATGCGGTCATGCTGATGCAGCCTGATGCGACCATGAAGAGGTAATTTGCCGCGGCCACCCGCCGTTGCAGCCACCGCAAAATCGCTTAGATGCGCATCGCGCTCATCACCGATCCCAATGTCAAAATGCGCCGTCTTGCCAAGATAAAGCGCGATATCACCGCCATTATTTACCGATGCGCGATCAAGGTCACTCCCCATCGCTTGCAAAATCTCATCAGCAACACTTCCGGCAACTGCCGCCATTGGGGTGATAAAATCTGCGTTACTATAACGGGGTAGATGAGGCTGGATAGCCGCCGCCATACGCTGTGCAACCGGCCCGTCAAAAGTGGCAAGCCTGTCTTTTTCTGCAGGCAATCGCAGCATTGACAATTCGCCAACAAGTTCATCCAGCAAGCCGCAAAACCTGTCAGCCGCTCGCGCGTAAGCCAGTGCTGCCGCTGCCGGATCACCCTCTGCCGTCACGATAAGGTCGATGGGCCCATGCTGAAGATGCAGCCGGTGATCAAGCCAGTTTACCATTGCCCCGCTTGGCATTTGCAATGGCTGTCCACCCCTTTTGGGCAATTTTACTGATATGGCTCGGGGGGTTAGCGCCTTTACAGGCTGGGGCGGCTTTGATAGCTGGGGCGGTTGGGACCGTGAGCCGGACATAGGCTAGCGCCTTATCGGCCACGGGTTTTGCGGCTGTTGAGCAAAGTGTTTTTTGCCACTCAGCTTGTGATCATTCTGCCGCCCAATTTTGCCAGCCAGCACATCGTCAATCGACATCACATGATCGAGATGCCCACCAAGCGCGATATAATCTTCCCTACGCATGGTAAATTCGATTGGTGCAACCAATGCGGGAGTCGGCACATAACCAAACGCATTTTCCGGCAGGCTAGTTACATCAACCATTAGCGTGATGCCGCCACCCGGCCAAATATAAACCGGCGCCCCGCCACACGTAACACGGGTAAGCGCATCCTTTACCGAGCGTGTCAGCATCACCGGATTTTCCGTAACACCCGCTCGCAACGAGCCACCGGCACCGCCCATAAAGCTGACCGAAGTTAGGGCCGGTTCACAATTTTCTTCAATACGCCGGATTGATGGCTGTAATCTTTCTGGCATTTCGGTTTCTATTGGCAGCAGATTTTCATCCAGCTCGTAATAAGCAAACTGCTCGCCGGTCGTCGAGATCATCAGCAATGACTGACCCGGCTTGGCAATTTTGGCGTCAAACGGCCCCAAAATCGTCAACGGATCGGTCAGGTTTGTACCGCCCCATCCGGTGCCCGGTTCGGCAACCTGAAAATAGCGCCCGGGCGTTGATCTGCGGCCGATAATCTTAATCCCACTTGACGGCCAGCCAATAACTTTGCCGGCCTGATGCTCGGACATGACGCCGGTGATGTGATCATCAACAATGACCACTTCGTCAACCAGCCCTTGCCATTGCGCCGCAAACATACCGACCGTCGCCGAGCCGCACCCGACCCGCATCCGCGCCTCGACAACGCCATTAATGACTGGCGGCTTGCCAGCCTGCAACAAAAGGCTTGAGCCGTCATCAATCTGCATATCAACCGCCTCGCCATTGCACAGCGCCAGCAAAGTGGCACAGGTAACACGGCCTTCCTTTTTACCGCCGCCGGTAAGGTGATGCACCCCACCCAAAGACAGCATTTGCGATCCATATTCACCGGTTGTTACATGGCCAACCGGTTCACCATCAACCCGAACCAGCGCGGTTTCAGGGCCAATATGCCGGTCGGTGTCGATTTTAACCTTGGCGCCGCAATAGCTGAAAATCCCTTCAGACACCACCGTGACCATATCCACGCCGTCAACAACACTGCTGACGATAAACGGCGCCGGCTTGTAATCGGGATAGGTCGTCCCCGCACCAACCGCGGTTACAAAGGCGTCCTGTGGGGCGATCAGATCACCATTCCAATCATCCGCATTATCCAGAAACGGCACCAACTGGCCGCCATCATCAACCCGGCGTTGCATCACCAGCAACGGATCAAGCCTTACAAGCTGGCCGCCATCATTTGCATAGCGATCACAGGCCCCCGATTTACCATCGGCGATGTAACACATCACCGGACAGGCATCACAGCGGATCTTTTCTTCAACGCGCTTGTCACGGCTGGTTTTCATTGTCATGCCTGATCGCCTCCGGCTGCAGTCAGCGCCGCGATTGCCGCGCGCACCTTATCCGGCGTTGCGGGCAAATCATAGATGGCCGCACCAGTTGCATGGCGGATCGCATTCAAGATTGCCGGCGCGGTCGGGATCAGCACATGCTCGCCCAGCCCCTTGGCACCATAAGGGCCTTCTTCGTCAGCCACCTCGACAATGATATGCTCAAATTCGGGCATATCGCCAATTGTCGGGATCAAATAATCATGCAAATTCTCGGTTCGTCCGGGCTGATAATCTTCCATTAACGCCATGCCAATCCCCTGACCAACGCCGCCCTCTATCTGGCCCTCGACCAAAAGGGGGTTGATCGCACGCCCGACATCATGGGCGGTTGTGATTTTATCCAGCCGCACCCGACCCAGTGCCATATCAACCGACAATTCAACAATCTGTGCACCGTAACCAAACACCGCATAGGGAATGCCCTGCCCCTTTTCATCAAGCGGACTGGTCGGCGGATCATAGGTTTCCTCGGCCATAAAGACATAGCCATATTCATTTACCGGCAGCCCTGCCAATTCAACCCGAACCGCCCCACCAGCGGCATCCTCTAGCCGCAAAGTTGCGCCATCAAGACTGATCTTGGCGTCAGCATCAACATTGCCATGCCGCAGCAATTTCCAGCGCAACGCCATACCCGACAGCATGGCTGCCTTGCCTGACACAAATGTCTGGCGCGACGCCGAGGTTTTGCCGCAATCAGGCGTTAAATCGGTATCGCCCCCAACAATCTTTAGATCATGAACAGCAACACCAAGCGCATCTGCAGCAATTTGGCTAATCACCGTATTCGCGCCCTGCCCGATATCCATTGCCCCTTGATGCAGGACAACCTGTCCATCGCTGGTGATGCCCATGCGCATCGTCGACGGGTTTGGCAATGATGTGTTGCCGCATCCATACCAGCAGCTGGCGATACCGACACCTTTGCGCCATGGGCTGGCATCCTCTAGCGCTGCCGCATTAAATTGATCTGCCGCGCCCAGCGCGTGCTGCCAGCTGTCTTCAAGGGCGGCAAAGCAATCGTCGATACCAACACCGCTGTTAAAGACTTGACCCGTGACGGTTGGCACACCATTTTTCAGCGCGTTCAGCCGCCGAAATGCCAGCCGGTCCATGCCAATTTTTTCCGCCAGCAAATCATAGGCGCATTCCTGTGCCACGGCTGATTGTGGGACACCAAATCCGCGAAACGCACCGGCTGGCGGGGCATTGGTATGAACGGCAACAGAATTGGCGCGGTAATCCTTTGTTTGATAGGGCCCGCTTGCATGAATGGGAACACGGTTCGCCACCGTCGGCCCCCAGCTGGCATAGGCACCCGTGTTAAAGACACCATCAAAAACAAAGCCGCTGATCCGGCCAGTTTCATCACAGCCAACTTGCAGCCGGATATCCGACGGATGCCGCTTGGTCGACGCACGCATCGACTCGCCGCGGCTGTAGCAAATTCGCACCGGTCGCCCCAGAACCCACGCTGCCAGCGCGATATAAGGCTGAAACGATATATCCAGTTTTGATCCAAAGCCGCCACCACAGGCTGATGGCACCACCCGAATAGCCTCACGCTCCATCGCCATAATCTCGGCTAGGCTGTCGCGATCCATCTGCGCGGCTTGCGTGCAACCACGAATAACCAGACGATTGCCCTCACGCATCGCATAACCGGCCTCAGGCTCGATATAGGCATGTTCGATAAACGGCGTTGTTGTATGAATTTCTGCAAGATGCGCCGCCGCCCGCAACGCCGCATCTGCGTCGCCAGTTTCGACATAGCCGCGCACCAGAATATTGCCATCACGGCTTTCATGCAGTTTTGGCGCCCCGTCAGCCATCGCCTGTGCCGGTGATAACATGGTGTCATGCGGCGTCCATGTAATCGGGAAATCAGCGTCATCAAAATGCGTAATCACCGCCGCATCACCAACAATGGCTGCCACCGCATCGCCGCGGTAAAGCGCGGTCTTTTCCGCAAACACCGGCTGGTCGGCGAATGGCGGGATCACACCAAAACAATTGCGACCCGGAACATCACTGGCATCAAGAACGGCATGAATACCCGGATGGCGCGCAAGAAATGCGGCCTTATCGCCAATTTCAAAACTACTATAATGATATGGGCTGCGGATGACCCGCACCACCAGCGCATCTGACGGCACCGCATCATCACCATAACGCAGGCTGCCATCAACCTTTGGCTGGCCATCAAGATGCCGGATAGCACTGCCAACATTTTGTCCAGCCTGCGGACAAACTGGGGCGACCACACCATGGCCAACCGCCACGATCGCATCAATGATCTTGCTATAGCCCGTACATCGACATAAAACCCCGCCCAGCGCATCCTCGACCGCACGCCTATCTGGTGCCTGATTATCCGCCAGCAACGCCGCCGCAGACACCATCATACCCGGGGTGCAAATACCGCATTGCGCCGCACCATGCGCCAGAAAACTATCCTGCAATTTTGCGATAATACCGGCATCATGCAGGCCTTCAATACTAGTCACGTTGGCGCCGTCAACCTGTGCAACCGCGGTCAGGCAACTGCAAATTGGCGCGCCATCAAGAAGCACACTACACGCCCCGCAATCACCGGCATTACAGCCTACCTTGGTGCCATAAAGCCCCATTTCATCACGAAGAACCTCGCTAAGGCGCGTTCCCGCCGGTAATTCGCTGGCAACAGCGCGGCCATTCAGGGTAAATCGCGTCATGCCTGCGCCTCATTCGCAACAAAGGCCAGCTGATCACGAATCAGCCGCTGTACAATTTCGCATGACGCCTCCAGCCGGTAAGCCGCTGTTGCGCGCACATCATCAATTGGCGAAAGACCAGTGAAAAGATCGGGGGTAATCTTGCTGGTGGCCGCAGTTAATGCTGTTCCGCGCAATGCCGCTTCAACACCGCCCATACGCTGGGCGACCTCACTGCAAGCACCGATCGCCAGCGCGACATCTTCAATAACACCAGCATCATCAACCACCAGTCGCAACGCTGCCATACTGATCGAAATCACCAGATAGGAACGTGCGCCAAGCTTTCGAAACCCCGACCGGCCAGCAGCTGACGCGCCGGGAATCCGCAAGGCACTTACCATCTCGCCAGCCCCAAGCGCGGTTTTCCGATTACCCAGTATAAACGCCGATAAAGGCAGGTGGCGCATTCCAGCTGCACCGACAATTTCCACCTCTGCATCTAGCGTCAGTAACGGCGGCACACCATCAGCCGCAGGCGACGCGTTACAAAGATTGCCAATAATCGTTGCGCGGTTCTGGATTTGCACCGAGCCGACTTCGCGCGCCGCCGCCTTTAACCCATCAAAGGCCGCTGGCACATCCGCCTTTAGCAATTTGCTCCAGCTTGCCGCCGCACCAATGCGCCAATAGCTGCCGTCAAAGGCAATTGTGCCAAGTGCGGGAATCCCCGATATATCAAGAACAGGGCCGCTTAGCGGGCGATCTTGCAAGCGTGGAAACACATCGGTTCCGCCGGCAAGAATGGTTTTCGGGCCGGTGGACAATGCGGCAATCGCGCTCTCTAGGCTATCTGCCCGCACATAATCACCGATCCCACCATCAGCAGCTAGCCTATCTTGCATTGATTTCTCCGCACCACAGCCCCAATTCGTACCCCAGCCTCGACTTGAAAAACCTAACCCTAGTGGCTATGCGCATCCATCAAATTCTGCATCGCAATATTCACTTCACGGCTGTAAAGACGCGCCATTTTACCGGTTGGTGGCAGCGGCTCGTCGCGGAAAAATGATGGCAATTCATCATCGTCCTGATCAAACCCTGCGGCCTTGTTGAACGCCGCCTCAAGCCGCAATGTCTCAAAGCCGATATTGCGGATAAAGTCAGGGGTCACACCAGCGTCAAACGAGTCATTAATCGCATCGGCAATCAGCGTCAGATTATCGTCGGTAACCGACCGGCCGAACACGCAAAGACCGAACGAGTCAGCGACCGCGCTGTTAATCTGCATTCGCAAGCTTTCGGCAACCAATTCTTCAATCGTCTTATCATCACATTTGAACGATGGTGCGTTACCAACCGTATGATCAGCACCTTGCGCAGTCAGCATCATTGAAATGCCGGTAACCTCGATGATCCGCGGATCATAGGCGCTGATCGCCTGCTGTTTGATAACCGGCACCCGCGCAACCTTCAGCGCCTTGCCAACCCGCGCCGTACCCGACGCATAAAGCCGCCCACGCTCATTGCCAACCCGAATATCCTCAAGGCAGGATTGCATAAATGCCACATCGCCAAATGCGCCTTCGCCAGCCTCCATCAAAACACCGATTGTCGCGCCAAGCTCGATACTGTCGACGCCAAGATCATTTGCCGTCTCGTTCAACCTTGCCACATCATCCGGATCATCAAGTCCGCAATTGGTACCCAGCAAGCCAATGGTTTCATATTCCAGCGGCGAGACAAGTTCACGCCCAGTATCATCGACATAGACATTGCTGCATTTAATCAGGCATCC
>Ga0255778_10000056_pt1 | contig 95169 bp, 79 predicted proteins | sample 071ome_31_FD_179976 | JGI IMG/M metagenome (GOLD analysis project Ga0255778, IMG submission 179976) | Coastal salt marsh microbial communities from the Groves Creek Marsh, Skidaway Island, Georgia - 071405CT metaG (version 2) | ecosystem: Environmental > Aquatic > Marine > Intertidal zone >...
ATTGGAAGCAGAGATATCCACATTGGAAACACTGTAGATACTTGTGGTACCGTCTCCTTGCAAAGATACCACAGATGCATCTCCAGAAGTTCCCAGCTTCACCTCATTGCTTCCATAAAGATTATTAGTACCCATTGTATCTACAAAGATGGCCGCAGTATCATTCAGAGAACCCATGGTGATATTAGATGATGTTATGTCTATGTTGGAAGCACTATACCATACTACCTTTCCTGATTCAATTGAAAATACTGACGTCAGATCACCACTGTGAATAATTGTTGTAGTTCCACTTATCACATTACTTTCTGTATTTAACCAGATTCCTCTATCATATGTCGCCCCTGCACTTCCCGCAAGTCCCAATATGATATTTGATGATTGTATGGAAACATTAGAACCACTATAAATATTGACCGTTTTCCCCACGGCTTCTATCCCGCCATCACCAGTTATATCATTTATACGCACTGTGCCAAGGATATCTATACTACCATCACTTGAAAAAGAAGCCCCATCCTTATCCAAAATTAAAAAAGTACCTACATCATTACTCTCTGAAGATAAGACCAGATTAGATGAAGACAGATACACATCTTGTTTGACAAGGGCTTCTTCATGATTCCATGTAAAACGCACATTAGATGTATCCAAAGATATAAAACTATGGTTGCTATCCGTAATCAATGCCGTGTTTGTGGTATAGAGACCAATATTTCCCCCGTGAATATAATGATTTGATGTATGTACAACCATGTCACCATTCAATGTAAAGATCCCTTCATTTGTTTCCAGACGTACCTCTTTATCGTCCATATAAAACAAACTCTTGATATCAACATTACTTTCAGTATGTACAAGAAACATATTTGATTTCAATACCATCTCAGATTTTACTCCATCCCCATTCACTAAGCTCTTTAGATTCATATTTCCTTCCAGTATGATACTTCCATTACTCCCTGTCTCATTTTTTAAAGCAAACAAAGATACATCGTTGCAAACCGTAACACCATCCAGGTTTATCTGAAGAACATTAGATAATGTACTAATATTTATTTGATTGTTGTACATACTACAAAATGCATTCTCTCCACCAGCCAAGACAAGATTGGAACCGGCGTGTACTACTACGTTTTCATTAGACATGTCAATGAAGTTTGTCTCAGAGGTATATACATTCATATTATTGCTTCCATTTTCATTGATACTGATAACAACACCGCCCTTATCTACAGAACCCAATACAAGAGCATTTTCCACCACACCAATACTGTAGTTTAGATTAGAAGACAACTTGAGATGCGGAATAAAAACAGACGTAGATACAATTTCTATATCATTGTCAATTAAACGAATGTAGTTACTCTCGCCACTCTTAAGACTTACTTCTCCAACAAATGACTGAATTTGTATATTGCTATCTTGTATCGTCATTATTCTGTTTCCCGAATATGAGGCGTTTGTCTCGGAAATAAACCGATTTTGTATGTTCATGTAGTTATTGTTACTATTGGTAAAGTATGTACCTACGGTGGCATTGTCTGTCATGACAATAAGACTGTTTGACCCACGGTTTACAATGTTATGGCCAAGTACAATTGAGTCTTCGCATTCTACATCAATATTGTTTCCTGATGCAATCGTATTTTTAGCATTCCCAACAATGTAATTTCCTGTAATAATGTTTGAATAGCCCGAGACACCTGTAAAATTACCTATTGATATATTTGTATAGCACCCATTAATACTGGACTGTGTATTGTAGTTGCCAATAAGAATGTTTGTCGCAGAATTATTCAAGTTAATACCGGTTTCATTTCCAATAAAAATATTGTTATAACTTGTATTCACGAAATGTCCCGTCTTGTAACCCACGTAAACATTGTTGTCTGTATTCAAAAAAGCACCTACATACGCTCCTAATAATGTATTATACGATCCCAGTGTAGAAGAATTTGCAGCTTCGAAACCAATAATCGTATTATTAACACCAGTATTTGCAATACCTGCATTTATACCTACTAAAGTATTCTGATAATCGTTTCTTGTGTTAATGTCCACACTACCAGTTACTTCTGACAAGTTTAACAAGTTTTGGTTCGTATTAACAACATATATAGACATGGTGTGGCGAGGTAGGCACTTTGTATCTACGTAACAAAAATAATAATATTATCTAACATGGACGCATATAACCCAAACAACATTCAATTCATAAACGTTCTGGCAATACGCATAAGTTCCGCAAGTTTCCTCTCTTTCTTTTCTCTCTTTTGGCACACATAGTTGTCAAGGATACGCTGATGTTCCATAATTGTGGTTTTCAAGTCAGGAATAATTAACCAAGAGTTTACGTCCCTGTCATAGACTTGCATCACTTGCCCATAGTTCCAGAAGATCCTAAACTCCTCGTCAGTAATGTCAGGAATACTAATATCAATAAAGTCAGCTGGAATGCGGTGTTCAAAGGTCTCATCCTTCTCGCTATCATAGGATACCCGCAGATTGTTCCAACGGAGCCGATAAAGATTGAACTTACCCCTTTTCATGGTATCACCATCTTTTTCGCGGTTGAAATCCAGAGTCTCGTTAAAAGAGCAGAACAGAGGGGTCTTGCGAAGAGGGATACGCTCACACTTATCAAAATGCGGCAATTCAATCTTTACTACTTCATCTACACCATCCTCACTCTGAAATTTACGGTTTGTGATTAAGAAGCTGTTTCTTGAGCAGGTATTACGGAAGTTGTCATCTGTGGTTGAAGAAACATAATTTACCACAGTGTTCTCGCTTTCCTTATCATTTTTGTCATCGCAAACATCTATGTTTCCAAATGCCCTCTCAAGAGCCTTCTTAAAACGTTCAATCTGTTCGGGCGCCATGAAAGCAGTGTCAATGGGGCGGTTCAGGAACAACATGTGGTCAAGAGTGCGTTTGTATTGGCTAATGGTCTGCTTTACGATAATTTCAATTTGGTCGCGGATAATGCAGAACATATCATTCCCAAGATAAGGGCTAATCATAATACTGATATCCAAGTCTGAAGGAGCGAATACATCATTGGGATATGTAGCCATGTACATTTGTGCATTGCTTCCTTTAATCAAGACTACAATGTTTGTGAAAATATGCTGTGAAAGTAGGGGATGCGATACCATCTTGGAAATAAGAAGGTTGTATATGTTCAAAGAAAGACACTTGAATTCGGGGTCACTGTAAATTACCTTGGCAATGGTCTCTGTAACTTTTTCTCTTTGGAGGTCAATAATGGTCGGCTCTTGGGGTTCTTGAACTCCGTTATTTAACTTTGGCAAAACATTGTAATAATAAGGTCCTTGGTTTCCCTTTGTAAATTCAGACTCCAATGCCCTCTTAATAAAAGCATCTCTCATCTGTGCAGTCCAAGGTGCCATGCGTTTCTGAATGTCATTGGTTTCTACACCTGCATTTTTAGGGGGAGGGGGAGGAGGAGCCATCATAGAAGAGGAAGAGACAGTTGTGTGGTTGAGTGCCATTTTTGTTTTGTTTTGTTACTTAGCGAGTATTGTCTAAGCTTGAAGTATGCAAAGAAGCTGATGTATGATGGTAGCAAGGATTAAGAACGCACGAGGAAGTTTCCACGAGAGATGTAATAAAATAAAAGGTAAGAAGGGCTTATCAAATTTTAGATTTTTTCAGCAATCAATAAGAGAAAATTATGCCACGGTTTCTTCCATCATTGGCATATTGGCATCTTCGGGAGCGCGACGGCGCTTCACTGTCTGCCACCCATTCTCTGCATCAGCATCTTGTTTTCCATGAGCTGTAGAGTTATCCCCACCCCTTCCGCCGCGACCACGACCACCACGTCCTCCACGACCGCGCCCGCCCGCACCACCGCGTCCAGATACAGCAACAACACGTGTAACCGCACCTCCTCCACCATAAGAGTTTACGAAATCACACATAAGTGGGCCACCACCGATACCACTAACATCAAGGGCCTGAAGACCATTGGGACCGGTTGTGGTGTTAAACTGTACATATTCACCCTTCTTCAGGGTCTTGTAATTGCTGTTTGAGGGGCGAATACCACTGTGGTGTACAAAGATGTCCTTGCCCTTGTTGTCTCCAGAGCAAATTGTAATGAAGCCGTAACCAAGGCGGTCATTGAACCACTTGGTCTGACCAACTTGGTCACCGATTTTTTCTTCATCCTTCACTTCTTCCACAATAGTGGGCACCACATCTTCCATGGGAGTATCGGGTGCGGGAGTTTCTACAGTAGGCATATCAGTAGTACCAGTCATCCTGAGAAATACAGAGTTTGTTTTTATTCTACTACATGTAATGATAGTAATCCTTAAATCAGTTTTTCGTCCAGAAGCATCTGAGTTTAGTTGACCTACAGAAAAACACAGTTTAGATAAAGAATAAGCACAATGACTACCTTGACGATAACCAAGACTTTGTTTGTAATAATTGTATTCCTCTTGATATACGCGGTCATTTATTATTATACAACTCCCCGTAAAGAGATGCAGATAATCCAGGCACCAATATCCAAAATAGATGTTAATACGCTTCTGGAAAGATATCCTATCCTCATTTCACAACCTCTTGCAAATCCTGAAGAGCTTATCAATACTTTATTTAAATATACATACACTGCAAAAGAGTTCAAGGAGATAACTGACAAAGAGCATCTTTTGCAATCAAGATACAAATACATTGCAATCTATAATTATAAAGATGACCCCATTGAAGTGAATGTTGTACAACCATGGTCAGCTACATCTCCAGAATTATTCCCATGTTCTGGCGGCATGTACCGTCTATTTGATTTCCGTCGTCCCAATCTAATTTTATCATCTACGCCCTTCAAAGATAGTACTGTATCGTATATTACGATAAAGATTAAAAAACAACAAACCCTTATTCTTCCCACGGGTTGGATTTTCCATACATCAGGAAATATACGTGCCATCTGTCTCCATGACCCTCTCTCTTATGCACTCCGCTAAGTGTCGCATCCTCCACACAGCCTCTTCTTATCTTCAATCCGCCTCTTCAATCTTCACGCCATCCACTTCTTCTGTGATATCTTCTACGGTGGCCGCTCCTGCAGTATTCTGATACATCTTAGCGATAATGGGATTGATTTTTTCAGTCACCTCTTTATATTTAGAGGTGAACTCCTCAGTGGTAGCATATTGGTTCGCATCCACCCACTCCAGACCTTCGTTAATGATATCATCAACCATCTTCTTATCATCTTCACCGAGCTGAATTTCGCCACCATTTACCACAGTGTTCTTCGTATTATAGAGATACCCCTCAAGATTGTTCTTGGCTTCCACTCGCTCTTTGCCCTTCTGGTCTTCCTCTTTGAATTTCTCTGCCTCTTGCAGCATTCTCTCAATATCTTCCTTCCCAAGACGACCCTTGTCTGCAGTAATAGTAATTGCATTCTTCTTCCCGGTTCCCTTGTCTTCCGCAGACACATTAAGAATGCCGTTCGCGTCAATATCAAATGTAACTTCAATCCGTGGCACTCCGCGAGGTGCAGGAGCGATGCCACCAAGCTCAAATGTCCCAAGAAGGTGGTTATCTTTTGTGAAAGGACGTTCACCCTCAAATACCTGAATGGATACCGCGGGTTGGTTATCACTATATGTAGAAAATACCTGGCTCTTTTGCGTAGGCACAGTAGTATTCCGAGCAATGAGTGTTGTCATTTGACCTCCCGCGGTTTCAATGCCCAAACTAAGTGGAGTTACGTCCAGAAGAAGAATGTCTTTAATAGTATCATCCTTCACACCAGAAAGAATGGCAGCCTGCACCGCAGCACCATAGGCCACTGCTTCGTCGGGGTTCACAGACTTACACAGCTCTTTGCCACCAAAATACTCCGAAAGCATAGTCTGAATGCGTGGAATACGCGTTGTACCACCCACAAGCACCACATCATCGATCTCACTCTTGCTCATAGAAGCATCCTTCATAGCATTTTCAACGAGTTCAAGAACCTTATTGTTAAAGTCTGTACAAAGTTCATCAAAACGGGCACGGGTGATAGAAGTGAAGAAATCAATTCCATCAAAGAGGCTGTCAATTTCAATGCTTGCTGTTGAAGACGAGGATAGAGTACGTTTAGCACGTTCACATGCCACCCGTAGACGCTTCATTGCACGAGCATTTTCAGTAATGTCCTTCTTGTTTTTGCGAGAAAACTCTGCCACGAAATGATTTACCAGCTTGTTGTCAATATCTTCCCCACCAAGGTGGGAATGACCAGCAGTACTCTTTACCTCAAAAATACCATCTTCCACGGAGAGAACAGTGCAATCTGCAGTACCACCACCCACGTCCACAATGAGAATATGACGTTCTTTAGAGGTCATATTGTCCAGACCGTATGCAATTGCAGCAGCTGTGGGTTCGTTGATAATACGCAGTACATTAAGACCCGCAATCTTTCCCGCATCCTTTGTCGCCTGACGCTGTGCATCACCAAAGTATGCCGGCACGGTTACAACAACGTCTGTTACTGCTTCACCAACGTAATTTTCCACAGTCTCTTTCATCTTTTGAAGAACCATGGCACTAATTTCCTCAGGATAGAAATACTTGTCTTCACCCTTGTAATGCACCTTGATTTTAGGCTTGTCAGAACCATCGTCAATGACATCAAACCCCCAAAGTTTCCTGTCGGATTGAACAATGGGATCACTAAACTTACGCCCAATAAGACGCTTAGCATCATATACCGTGTTCTTAGGGTTCAACGCAGCTTGGTTCTTTGCGGAATCACCAATCAGGCGTTCGCTATCAGTGAATGCCACCGTAGAAGGAGTAGTGCGGTTACCCTGTTCGTTGGCGATAATTTCTACACGACCATTTTGCCAAACGCCAACGCAAGAGTAACAGGTGCCCAAGTCACAGCCAAAAGCAACCTTTTTTGTTGCAGTAGTAGAAGTGTTCGCAGTAGAAGAAGACATATCTAATATGCAGTAGTGTATATCAAGTAATAAAAAGAGGTAATATATCCTTAAATATTTTTAACATCTATGCGGATATCTGATGTTTCTATATCACTTATTTTGCGGGTATTTGTAATAGAACTCTCAGACCGAGAATTTACAACACCATCGCCTGTGACAATAGAAAGTTTCTTAATAGCACCGATTTGTTCTCCCTTTGCTTTATGGACGAGTTGTTGTACAAAAGAGACAATTGGGTTGCTCATATTTCCTTCATATCTCTCAATCATAATATTTACAAAATAAATGAGGGTATTTACATCAAGCGGGGTTATCTCCTCTTCTTCCACAAACTGATTTTTCACCACCGCCTTCACAACTTCATAGAAACGGATTGCACTTGCTTTCCCATTCTTCTTATCTTTCATTGCCACAAATTCTTCTACACTGCTGTTATTATAGTAAAAGAGGTAGTAGATATAAGACCACAAGTCGCTCTTACGCAGAGATCCTGCGTTCTCATGTGAAATAGTACCATCCACATTCATGAGATTTTCAAACATCATTTTAGATACTACACAATAACACGCATCAATGCCGGAACTAAACTTCTTTTCAAACACGGCTTGATTTGAAAACGCCAACCTCTTTTTTGTATATACCATAGTGTTTGTAGTTTATTTACTTTTGAAGAAGAAAGTATTTACCAACACGTGCATACAGCATAAACTCTAAATCATGGACGCGGCTCTTTTACAACAGTTGTTACGGGTTCTCCCCCAGATGAAAACGTTGCAGGAAGTCCACCCACAGTCACGGGCTTCAAGACACGTTGTAGATACTTCCCACCTCGTTCATACCACTGCTCCCGCTCCTGTGCAACAAGTTGCACCTCGTCTCGCACTTCTTTTATAGCCACTTCATCAATTTCACAGAGGTAATGGAGGTATTCAAAAGGGTCGTTCTCTGTATCTTTTTCATGTTGTTCACAGGGTTGTCCCTTAGCCCCCTTCTCTTTTGGTTGTCTTTTCTGGGTTGGTTTTTCTTTGTCATCTATAGATGCCAGAGGGTGGTCAATCTTATCCATAATCATTTTCCCGCCATTTATTTTTGTACTGTATTCCGCGACAGCTCTAAAAGCAGCAAGGATATATCCTATACGACCCGTTCTTGTTTTCTTTTTCAATTTGTAATAATATAATTCACGTGCAACGATACAATACTTGTGAAGCTCCTCCGGAATTCCTCCGCGACTGATAACACTGAAAATAATTTTCCACAAGACATCCGTGAATTCACATACATACATATTATCAAAGAGTTCATGGGGTTTCCAACGCATCATGGCTAACATAACCGCAAATGCATATTCTCTATAGGAAAGAGAACCAGCGTTGCCGCCACCCATCAATACATCATATAGAAAATGCAATACACTGTATGTTTTAGAAGATACGACTTCTTTCCATGGCAAAAGATCCGCATAAGCAATGTATCCACTGCTGGTAATAATACGCTCCAACACGTAATAAGGAACAGTAGTAGCGTATATAATATCATTGTGTTCTCTGGAAAGCAACCCTTCATAGCGTTTCAACCATCTTAAAAGTTCAAGAATACTGGTATGATATTCCTCTGCCTTGGGTTTCATTCCCTCTAAACGGGCAATGGTCTCCATGAAATATTTTAGGTGATAATATTTTACACAGATAAAGTATTTACCATACATCGTAGTAATATCTCCAAGGAGTTGGGGCTTCTTCACTTGATTTAAAAAGGATAGTGCCCTGGCCGAAGATGTATCCATTCCATTCTTTCCATGGGAACGAGAAAAACTATTTTGACAGATAGAGTACAGTTGATCTTCCATACTACATGCAATAACTACACTCTTCAGAGAAGAATGTTCTTTGATTTTTTACACACGTCCAAGAGCAATTGGTAATCCATAATACTTTGTAGATACAATTGTTGAACCACCTCTTTGACTTCTTGAATAATCTTTTCCAACTGGGCAGTGTCAATATCTACAAGTTCGTAATAACCATGAGGTGCCAACGCCTTCTTCTCCTTCTTTACCATCTTTGCAAGGATTGCTTCCATACGTTTGATGTTATTCACATAGTGGTCTTTCATTTTTACGTAGTGTTCCTTAATGCGGTCACCCTCTTTCCCCTTTAGACTGATAACGAGCTTTTGGACATCATAACAGTAGTCCGTGGATAATACCGGATTTTCTGCTGCCACTTCTACAAGAAGCGATGGGATTTTCGCAGAAGCACTTCCCCCCTTCTGTGTTTTCTTAGATACTTTTTTTGCATTACATACAACCTTGGATTTGAATTCCCCAAAGTATTCCTTTGCCATGGCCTCATGCTCTTTTGCCCCATCAGTAGTCATTCCTTTCATGTATGTACAAAGAGCATCTTGGATCACAGAAGATTTCTTTTTCGCAAAGAGAGCTTTCAGCACCTGTAAGAATAACTTGGACTCTTCTGGGTTTAGTACATACTCCACAAGGAAACGAAGACCCACCAGCTTGTCAAAGTCAATCTTATAAATTTCTTTTAGCCCCTTGCGGTAATCTTTGTGGGGAGAATTACAGAAGCGGAGTTCCATGACATCATTTTCTAAGAAACGAATGTTACGGAAAACAATTCCGGCGATGCTAAAATCACCCGCATTCTCCACATTGTAAACATACTTGATAAGGGTCATAATGTAGAGGATTTTAATGTAATGATTGCTAATGGCAGAGCAAAGTTCGCCCTTGGATACTTTGCTTGTATTGTTGTTGTTTCGCACAAGCATCATGGTTTCGCCCAGACTTTGAAGATTTACTTTAAGGTGGTTATTCAATTCAGAAGTAGCAAGAAGGGTATAATTGTTACATACCTCTTGCGATAAGAAGTTATAGTTTTCGTTGCGAAACATGTCTCCTTTCTCCGATAGAATTTCATTTACTACATTGTGAAGCGTAGAAAGCTCTTTTGCGAACACCTGCTTGTCACCATGAGCTGAAAATTTGTTTCCCATAATTTATTTATGTATGCAGACAGAAGATTTAGAGCTGCGAAATTACTTGCGTGTTATTTTCAAATACAATAATAGAAATAGATAATACAACCCCTCCACATTCACAATGTCGCGCGCCATCCCATCAACTCTTACCACTGCAACTCCTGATGCAAAAATGCAAACCGAAGAACTCCTCTCTCCCCAAAAGAACCGCTTTGTACTCTTCCCCATTCACTATCCCGACATTTACAAGATGTATCAGACGGCACAGTCCGCATTCTGGGTAACAAACGAAATTGATTTGGAACAAGATATGGTACATTGGGACACAAAGCTGAAGGACGGAGAAAAGCAATTCCTCAAGATGGTCCTTGCATTCTTTGCTTCCAGTGATGCCATCGTTCTTGAAAATCTTGCGGAACGCTTCTCTGTAGAAGTTCAAGTTCCCGAGGCACGTCTCTTCTATGCTTTCCAAAGTGCCGTGGAAAGTATCCATCAAGAAACCTACTCGCTACTGATTGACACCTATGTAAAAGATGACGAAGAAAAGAAGGTCCTGTTTGATGCTGTATTTACTGTCCCGAGTATCAAAAAGAAGGCGGACTGGTGCCTGAACTGGATTTCTAACACCGAAGCACCATTTGCACAGCGTCTGATTGCATTTGCATTGGTGGAGGGGCTCTTCTTCAGTTCTTCATTTGCCGCAATCTTCTACTTTGCGGAGAGGGGACTTATGCCTGGTCTTGCCATGGCGAATGCCTTTATTAGCCGCGACGAAGGTCTCCACACAGAATTTGCGGTTCTCCTGTACTCAAAAATTAGGAACCGCCTTTCACAGGAAGATGTATTCCACATGGTTCACGAAGCAGTAAAACACGAGTGCGAATTCGTAAAAGAAAGTCTTCCCATCTCACTCATCGGAATGAACTCCGACCTCATGTGCCAATATGTAGAATACTGTGCAGACCGCCTTCTTGTACAACTGGGATACGAAAAGATGTACAACACGGAAAACCCGTTCGCGTTCATGGCACGTCTCTCTATTGAAAACAAGAGTAACTTCTTTGAGAACCGCCCCAGTGAGTACAACAAAGCCAGTGTATTCTCTAATGAAAACAAGTTCACTGTAGACGAAGATTTCTAACTCTGTAGTAAATATCCAACCATTCCTAAACACACTTTATTTTTATTCTTGTTCATAATCATGATTTTCCCAACGCCATTACCATAATATCTGCAATCTCTACCACTCATGTGCATGGAAAAGTATTTAACTACATGCTATGCAGATGTATATAGTAGGAAACAAAAATGACACCCGTGCTTGAACTTTCTAAAGCACAGAAGCAAACTCTGCGTTCCATGAAAGAAGCGCGGAAATGGACAAAGAATGAGAAATTTACAAAGAAGGTAACTGTGCGGTTTGATATCAAGAAAACGAAGCAACACTCACATGTATGGAGTATCGCTTATCAGAGCAAGACAACACCGGAAAAGCAGATTATCCAACGGCAATGGATTGAATATACTTTCCACGTATATGGTGAACGCATTTACATTCTTTCAGATGCAGTGTACAAGAACGCACTATCCTTCTCTGGTTGGCAAGGTACCCGACACAGGCTACCATCTCGGGCGGATATCAAGACATTCTTTGCCGACGAATATGACTTTTCACAATATGAGCGTAAAGAAAATGGTATGTACGAATGGTCGTACACTCTGGAAACACCCTGTCTTTGGTCTATCAAAAAATCATTTGGCAAGAGTGTGTACAATGGATCACGCAAGATGCTAAAGAGCATTCCCGTACTACAGAAAAAGTATGTTATTGCTACCACATGTGCCTATGAAGCATTCATTGAACATGCAATCCGTCGTGCGTCACTTTCTTGGTAAGTATACTCCACATATACTTTTGTTTTTTTGTGTAAATACTAAACAGATTAGTAGTATTTCATTGGATGGGCATTTGTGGGCGACATGTTATTCATGAGCATCTGGCGTTCACAGGAAAAACACTTGGTCGGCTGTCCCATCCACCGCAAATGCACTGGTAACTCGGCTTCACATGAATAGCATTTTGATGGATAAGTATAATAAGGGCGATACCCCTCTTTTACATTGTTCCTACCAATGCCAAGAACGTAGAGAGTTACGATACACAATATGCATAGTAAAAGTAGTACAATAACCACGATGTTTTCCATATACTCTTTTGTCATAAGAGAGAATATAAATCAAAAATTATCACAAACTAAAATTAGAGCGTGTCTAAGCGAACACTCTCTGCACTCTCGCCAATCATTTTTTCAACACTCTTTTGTTCCAGAGATAGGTTGTATAATGCCTTCATGTTCTTGATAGGGATGCGGTCAGGAGATTCGCATACAATTTCAATGGCAAAACTGTGTTCCACTCCATTGAAATCAATAATCTTGCCATCGTGGAAACGCCAGTTAACGGTGAGTTTCGTAAGTTTGCCTATGGGTGGGTTAAGAGAACTACGGTTGTAAACACAGCACTTCTCATCTCTAAAAACGTAATCAAATGATGTCACACTAATGGGGATTTTCGCGAAAGCATTTTTAATATATCCACCTGGTTCTCCGTACATATTACATTCATCCATAGAATTCACTTCATCAATATCCATGAGTATGTATGTGAAAGGAAGGAGAGATACAATATTCGGTGCTTGTACAGCATTGCCACGGTACGTGGTGTTCTTTTCAAAACCCAAGAAGTAAGCGAGACCCCAATCCGTCTCCTTGTCTAAGACATCCACAGTAGTGTCTATTTCCACGACGCGTCCTTCCACGTTTTTAATATACATACCACCGGTAGTGCGGTTCACTTGTGCAACAAAGGTAAGAGGTGAGAATGCAGCATTTAATGCTGTTACAAGAGATGATTCCATTGTGTAGACACTGTAATTGCCATTGGGTATTTTAACCAGAGCGGTACTCTCTAATGTGGTCCCTCCAGCATCATAAATATTCACACGCAAGGAGGTATTAGAAAAGTTCTCGTGAAAAACGTAAAAGGATGTGGGGACTTCTATGCTTCGCAAGTTCACATTGATGACGTTTTTATAAACAGTGGGAAGCTGAATGGTATAGCTATTTGGTTTTGGAAATAGTTTAAAATCTCTGTCTCGCGAATCAACAATGACAAGGTAACTAACAGTGTCAGGGAATTCACTCATCTCCTTCTTATCTTACTACTTTTAACATTTTATTTTTTCCGAAACGAATACAGCGGCTGCGTTAATGTCGTACAGAATAGATGATACCATATACGCCACACTATTGTATCTTAGATATTACGTTCGGTGTAAACATCAATGCTCATTTAGGAAGCGCGTTTGAGCAAGAAAGATATCCATATCCGTTTCTTTGTTCATTTGATTCTCAAAAATACATCTCAAAATAATTGGTTTATTTTCCAGAAACAAGATACTTAAGTGCAATGTGCCGTATAAAAAATTATACAGACCCATAAAGTATGAATAGAGGCGCATTTGTTTCACGCGCTTTCACAAACCTCACCTTTGAAGGCGAGGTGGATTATGTTACAACCGTTAAACAAGACGAAATTGTCGGTGCCAGTTCTACGATTACTCTCTCAAACCTTGACCCTCTCAAAGTAGTTGTCTCAGATAGCAATGGTAAGATTGATACAAGTTTCGTGACCACAGAAGAACTGGACAGTCTTTTGGGAATACGTAGCAACGTGCAATCAGAATTCTACAAAGTATATGATTGGTTGCGAAATTCCCTTGCAAATCAATCAAATATATACAATGGTTCAAATATCATACTCGTAAATAGTAATGATGTTTATGTAAATAGTAGTCTTCTTGTGGGTAATAACGTCGTTCTTCACTATGAAAATACAGGGATTGAGATTAAAGATGCCATCAAACTCCTCAACTCTAATTCGTCCAACGCGGGGTATTGGAAGATTAAGAATGATGTCATCAATAATATGAGTTCAGATCTCATCTTTCATTCAAATAATGGTACCACTATAACATTCACGGACGATTTTACACCCGATGTTCTGAACTTCACTGGAAAACACCGGTGTGTCTCTAACACTATTACAAATACAGAAGAACACGTTGGTAAAATTGTTGTTGCCACTGGTACATACGAAGACTTGGATAATAACACGGGTATTGTTATTGATGAAGCCATCCCTCGGGTAGAACTCGCCTCCAAATATCAAGACAAACGCGTCTTTGGAGTTGTAGGTGGTTTTGATACAAATAAGAGGTTCGCACTGGGAAATATCGTGTTCAACAACTCTAATAATGTATGTAACCGCATTGTGGTAAACTCCGTGGGAGAAGGCGGGATATGGGTATGTGATTCCAATGGTCCTCTTGAAAATGGAGATTTCATTACATCGTCAAGTATCTCGGGTTATGGTGTAAAACAGGAAGACGACCTCGTACATTCTTACACCATGGCAAAAATTACATGCGATTGTGCCTTTGACGTAAATTCTACAATATACAAATGTCTGGAATTTGAACATGATGGCAAGACATATCGCAAAGCATTTGTGGGTTGTATCTACATGAACTAACGTGTAAAACGCACAAGCCTCTATTCTATTTTTTCCATTCATATACGTCATAGAATATAGAAATGCATCTAAGGATTTTGTTAGTATATAGTAATTACCGGAACATAACATAAGATAAACATACATATCTAATATGATGAATTTACAAATCCGCAATCCCACCGCATCTACTCTTATAACGAGTGGGAAGGTGAATATTATTACCTGCAAAAAGAGTATTTTTGGTTTTCACTATCCCCATGAACCCAGAAGCAATGTAGATGAAATATGTACAAAGACAAACATTGTGGCATTTAAGGAAGAACAACATGCAGAAGTCTTTATGAACAACGTGGATACATTTCAACGTACAAAAAAGATTTTCCCAGACCGTGTTTTTGATGGCACCATCTCCCACCACCGTTTGGTAGGTCCGATGAATGTTATGCGTATTGAAAAAGTTGATGTAAGGGATCTTACAGAGCTATGTAAAATTCACTGGTTTGATTTGTGCATGATATACGACATGAAATATGAGTATAACTTTTTCCCTGACTTGGGAGTTATCAATAACGATATCCACTTTGAAGGCAGCCCAAGTCCCACAGGTAGTGATAGCGAAGATAACGAAAACGAAAACGCAAACGCAAACGCAAAGAAATCAAATACATATATATCTTCGCCATACGCTGCACCAAGGGATTTGGATGACCTCTATAAATTTTCGCAGAACATTGATACTATCAGTGATCTCATTCCATTCTCTAATGGAGTGCCGGAAGATTATATTGCTCCTATTGTTTATGAATCTTATCAAATAACTACAGAGATGCCTTCTAAAGAAACCAGTGTTTTCTTTATGCGAAGCATGTACAAAAAATAGAGAACAAGAAACTATCATTGCAAGATAAGTGTTTGTGGGATATCTTCAATACATGGTGTATAGAAGAAATGTGGTGTACATTGACCAGGTGCCACAAAATTTTTATTTACCAATACTTTTTTCCACCGTGGATCATGCATACATGATTTAAAGTTTATCATCTTATCATCCCAGAACAACAGGTCGGTATCTGGAAACTTGTTTTCAATCCATCGGTAGATCTGGGGATAAGGCTTTACATAAAAACTGCTACTCTTTGTCCACTTGTCGTCGCAAATAAAACCATCCACCTCGGACATGTCTATAAATGTTTCACACCATTCCAGAGGAGCATTGCTGAAAATATATACAGGGATATTTACCTGTTTCATTTGGGTTAGAAAGCCCCTCCATGCACAAGCATCTGCATCTGACATTTCGTTCTCCTTTCTATTTGATTGCTCCACAGTCACCGTGTCATAGACCATGTGATTAAAGTCATCCAATGCATACGCATGGGGCGAAGATGCACTAAGTGTGCCACTGCAAAGCATTCTATTTACACCGAGTACGGTGTGACCGTATGCCGTGTATAGCTCCTGGTTTATAATATTAATGGTCTTATCACTCAGACGATACGATGTGCGTTGTGAATTCAAGGCGACTTTTGTGAAATCGGAAACATGTTTTAGTACAGTCTGGCTTTTCACATTGGGTGTCGTAAGAATGACGCCGTCAAAATCCACGAATGCAACCTTTTTCCGTTGTTCTTTGCGGAACATGGATACATAGTCCGTTTTATAACTATGAGTGCAAACGTTTCTATGAACTGTATACGTTGTGGTAAGACCTTGTGACATCTTGTATGTAATAGGAGACATGGCGTTCCGTACCTTTCTGGTTCTTTATGGTTACATTGCTATATGTTTATATCATTTGTGTAGTAGCCATGGTGGGACACAATCCAACTATTGTAATGTATTCTGGATACATAGTTATCATTCAGAAGCAAAAAAATAGAAAGAGCTTGAATAATATTATTTGGGCTGCAAGTGTATAGAAAAAAGTGTAAGAGCATTGGCTATGTAACCATTCATTACAAGAGTTCTTCAATATTGTACTCTTTATTATACAAATATTGTTGTGTACGAGTATCCAACACATATTTTTGTAGAGATATGTGAGGGTAGCCTGTCTGAGAATACTGATGTTTATCCCGTAAAATGCTTAGCTTATCAAGAGCCTTATCAATATTTGCAAAATAAAAATACTGACTTCTATGTTTATAAAAGTCTTGAATAAAGAGTACAAAGAAGAAGCTCATAGTGTATGTATGTGTAAGAGTATGGTTGTAAATATTACATGCCCGAAAATCTTTAAATATTTTTGTTGTCGTATTATTATCGCACAAAGATATCGTTAGTTGTTTGTATTTACATAGTTGCAATAGTGTACCGGTACAAAATCTCTGATTTATTAATAAACATAGGCGTGAAAAGTTATGATAGAGCATAAAATAAAAATTCAGAAACTATTAGAGGAGGCAGGACGAGTAAAAGACACCTTGCCCCAGTCATTAAACCCTGTAAATATTATTGAAAAATTAACTGCATCCCATGGTATACGACCAGAACAGGATGCCGTAACATTCTTTGAATTATTAATTACAGATACAGACCATTTTTTCCAACCAGAAAATATGCCGCATAACTGGAGCGTTCGGTCTTTTTCAAGTTCCATGGAAAGCCTTTTAAAACTTCTTGAAGACGATGCCATATCTCGTATGCTCAAAAAAGATATGGGCGAAGAAGCATTTGCCAATGTAACAAATACCATTTTGACGCGTAAACGCATGTACATGAATGAGGCACGTAAAGAGAGTAGGAGGCGGCGGCAAGATGAAATTATTGCGTCGCGAGAGCATTCCAATTTTGAACCACCTCTTTCTACAGAACATGAATCCGTTGCATCAGAAGAAAATAAGTATTTATACCCGCGAGGTTATAGAATGTCCCATAGCATAACTCCAAACTCTGTACCCCCTTCTCGTAATATGGAAGAACAACCCCACGGTACATCATATAGTTTGTTTGAAAAGGGGGCAGGTAATCTTCCTGTGAGTACAAACCCGTTGTCGCTATCATGTGGTTCAAGTATTGCCATAGAAATAGAAGCCCTTCATCAATTACTGGAGAAATATACCTCGCTGGAACAGGACCCATTCAAATGCATTATTCTTGAACTTGTTAAAAATAAAATAACCACGCTTGTACAATACATACAAAACATGTAGCCGCGTGACTGCGGCAGCCACTTTGACATCCGTGTCAATATGTATGTATGCTACGTACAATCATCTGTCCCACGATCTGTGTCAACCGTAAGAGACGATAACATAAATGTACTGGCATTACGGAACGCCATGTTTCCAGATGATATTGGATATAGTCGATGTTATCTAACACACATATCTTGAATAAATAGTTGTTGTATGGTGATGATTTCTTATAGAGGTAAATTTTCCGAATGAATTCATAGATTTGTGTATACAAGAGTACGGTCTCTAAAGCTTGTTTTTTGAACCGTGTATACCTATCATCACTGCCTCTTTTTTGTTCCCGAATGTAATCTAAAATTGTAAAGAGTACTACAAATATGACACTCTCGTTACAATGAATTGTCTCATTCTCTGTGCATATTGTTACCATCTTTTCCGCAACTGACATCTTTACACATGTTCGCGTATCATTGTTTAGGAATGTTATGAGATGGTCAAAATGTATTCCCATATCATTGTACATACTCTTAGTATCTATGTTATGAGAAATCCAGCGTTGATGCAGTTCTGGAAAAGTTTTTTGTATGTATTTATGATACCATTCTATCATTTCTTTTTTCCAGTAATCATAGTACTCTTTGTTTACCAACATCAAGTTTGACATGTCCTTTGGGGACACCGTCTCTTTCCAGATGGTTGACAATATATGAGATGGCAAGTAATCAAGCATATTTTGATGTCAATTGTGTTTTATCTTTAGGTCATATACACGAAACAATAAAAACGTATAACGCCGAACGTCGGTGTTACATGGAAAAATGAAACATTGTAGCGACCACGGCTGGAATCGAACCAACACTCGCCCGATTAACAGTCGGACGCTTTAACCAATTAAGCTACGCGGTCACTAAGTGGCAATGAGAATGTATGTTACTACAAATCCCATTACACTCTATTCTTAGATATTCTATAGTTGATTTCAAACGCACTTATGCATAAGACATTATAGAAATAATAGAACTACTATTATCTTGCTAAAATAAGAACAGACAATGGGTGCAAGTGAAGAGACTGCATGTAATACTTGTAATACGACAGACACCGAAGATGAGGTTTGGATCCCCTGCGATGTTTGTGATACTATGGTGAAATGGGCGGATTATGATGCTCACCAACGTGTATGTAATCCCGTAGATAGAATGCGACGTAATCATTTACACTACAACTCTGTCATTACAGAGGATATGGATCACATGCCTTCTTTTCAACCAATGGCGGATCAATTATCTGCACACATAACCTCTTTATTTACTACTCTTTTCCGAGGTGGTTCTAATATTCCTATCTTGCATTCAGATGATTCCAATGTTCCTGAGAATTCCCATGATGCTTCAAATGTTCCATTGCAAGATATTCTGGAGCGGTTTGGTGCCACGTCTTTGCAGGGGGCGTTTTCAAATGCCGCCACACCACTGGGGGCGTTTTCAAATGCCACCACGTCTTTACAGGGGGCGTTTTCAAATGCCGCCACACCACTGGAGGCGTTTTCAAATGCCGAGCAACCAGAAGACCCAGACGACACAAGTGAAGATAGAAGTCCTCTATATATACTTCCAATCCCACCCAGTATATATGATGACATCACTAATATAATACGTTCAACATTGCAACACGGAGGAGGCGGAGGAGGCAGAGCCGGGAGGGACGACAATGAAGGTGAAGATGACCCCCCAGAAGATGGTAACGACGAAGATTGGAATATAGATGTCACACGTCTCTTCATCCCTCTTGATATTGAAAACACCAATAGTTATGAAATAAACTTGATGCTACAAGAACTTATGGGAGGCAATGTTTCCGTCGGATTATCTAATGTAGAAAAAGTCCTCAAAGAACCCACGACAGAAACAGTAAAAACAATAGACGATGATACAGAATGTACTATCTGTAAAACAGAAATCAAAGAGTTATTGGAAAAAGAAAAAACAATTGTAGAAACATCCTGTAAACATTTGTATTGCAAAGAATGCATTACAGAATGGCTAAAGCATCATAAAACATGTCCCGTATGCATGACCATATTGGACGACACAGCCTCTAACTAAGCTTATTTTTTTGTTGGTTTTGTGCGAAGAACCCATGTTCCCAAACCCACATTCTGCCGATTATGTATATTGGTACGTGTGAATTCTTTTACGACACTCTTATACTTCTTGCCCTGATTTTCAAAACACGTATTAATGTAGGTCACTAAATGCTGTAGTTGTTTGTCAAGTGTATCATAGATAGGCATAGATACCTCTCTGATCTTTGCGTAAATATCTGAAGTCGCTTTCTTTGTCATCTTTGTGTCCAAATTCCGAAACCGCTCCTTCAAATTATTTATAGGGATAATGTCATTTAGTTGTGTTACAGTTGTACCAATTCCTTTTTTCATACACTCTTCGTAATCCCGAATGACATACTGGTATCGTGACCCAAGCTTTTTCATACCACTTTGTAAAGCATAAAGAGTGTCATTTACATCGTTCTCCTCCAGTGCCGACATCTTCATATTCACTACGCGGTCTATAGTCTCATCTGTACGAGACATACGATCAAACCGTCTATACAATGCACTACGCGTATTGGGCTGATTATTTAGGATCACATTGTTAATGTTGTATAAAATTTCTAAAACGGCGGCGTATTCATCAACCCACTCTTGCCAAATAGGGTTCTCTTTCATGTCTTTGTAAACTTCCTTCTTCATGACGTCTGAGATATTAAGAATGAATGTGCGGAATGTATCTGCTCCCACATTACGCATGGTCTCAAGTATCATACGCATCTCTTCTTTCTTATGTGTATGCTTCTCCAACTTTTGCAATCCCTTTTTAAAACCATCATCATCCAATCGGTTAAGAAGATACTTAATCTGTAGCTCTCTTATCGCCCTCTGTGTGTCATTCGCCTCATTTGTATACCGCGGTAATTTGTCATTTTCTACATCCAAAATTAGATGAAACCAGTAAAGTATGTTTAAGGCTGTTTCATTTTGGTATATGTGTTTCGTAAGTCCTGTAATCTCACGGTAGTCAGGCATACCGCCACAGGGAATATCATTCAGGTCTCTTTGGTTTGCATTTCCCGTGACCTCTCTTTGGTATTCCATGTAATGTGGATTATGTAGCACACCAGTATGAATAATCTTACCCGTTCGCCAACTAAATGGAGTTTTACATAGGGTACACCACATCTGATCGCAACCAATAATTTTATAAATCATAGAGGAACACGAGGGACAGGGTTTGCATTCTTTCATAATCATCTTAGCACTTTCAATATTCTCTGGCTTACAGACATGGGTCTCTTCGGCACCACCTTCTTCGCCTCGTTTCTCGTGACACTTTGAACATACATAGCAGTCGCAGATACCACAATGCCAGTCGGATTTCAAGAAACCCTTGCAATCTGGAACAGGACATTTTAAAGATACAGTTCGGGCACGATGGGTCTGGGTATTCGGCTGGAATGTTTCATCTGCATTTTGATATACTCGTGCCTGTTCACATACATTATGATATGTTGTTGATGTTTCCTTAATCTTTTTATACAGTTCTGCAAGAGCATAGGTTACCTTTTGTTCAAGCCCTTCTAAATCCACGTTTTTAAGAGTGGCGATAAGTCTTTTGTAATGTTCTTCACTAAAGTCCTTGAGAAGAGAATACGGAATTCTACGCGGGTAATATACAGAATATCTGGAAGGCAGTTTCTTAAATTTATTACCCGTGGCATATAGCTTCTCCACATTCTCTTTGGTAAATAAATGATAAGGGAACGGAGAAATCTTCTCCCAGTTTTCATCTTGTACAAGGTTATAATAGTTTTTTGAATCTACATATTCATTGTTATAGACCTTTACAAACTCCGCAAAGAGATTGGCGGTTGATAAATAGTGCCATTTTATTAGTTTGCGGCTTCTATGCCATGTTGGTTTTGAACAACTAATCTGAAGTTGCTTTAAATCCCTGTAAATATTTTCCTTTCTAAGACAATTTTTGTAAGCATTCAAGTGAGACACCTTCGCATGCAGTTCGTTTAGTTTGGCGTTTAGTTTCTTTTTTGTTACCATGGTTTCTTCCAACGCCAATCTAATCTTTGCCAGATGCTGCACAGAAGGAAGTGTACATACATGGGTTTCATAAAGTACCTGCTCCCGGTGCTTTTTATATTCCTTATTCAAGAATGTTTGGGGCAATTGTGATCGCAATACATCATTGGACCACTGTGTCTTACATTCCGGATTAATACACACGGGTTGTGTCGTGGAAGTCGTAAGAATATACTGTCTCACACATTGCATACATACCTGATATTCGCATCGGGGGCAACTAAATGGCTTCCTCGCCTTTGAAGTAAACGTCTCACAACAAATATTGCAGTGACATTCACTATTATCATCCTTGGAATTCTTTTCTTCCATGGTCACTATTATTAATGTAATTTAATTACGTAAATTTACTTAAACGTATATTACTCTATAGTAATTGTGATAGTGAGTATTTCATTCCTATCAATTTTTCATTATTATTTTTCTTTATTATATATGCTGTTCTCGTAGCTCAGTTGGTCAGAGCGATGGTCTTATGAACCATAGGTCGCGGGTTCGAGCCCCGCCGTGAACATCACAGGACAGCATATATCATCTTGTCAATGTCCAATATATCGTCTCATTCTGGTCAATAATATGTCGTGCAAGAGTAAATGCACACCATTGTTTCCATGGAAAAGTATACTATATTCTTGTGTCTACATACCTGGCGGACATATTTCGTGCCCCCATTTTCCCCACCATCTGTTAAAAAATACGATATGAATACTCAAAACTTTTTACTTTGGGTCATCGCGTGGAATTAAAACAACGTAATAATGTAAGCATTATATCATACAAATGCCAACGTATTCAGAAAATTCAGACAATGACAATAATCCTTGGCTCACATCCGAAATATGGTACCTCCAACAAATATCCACGACTTGTGAAGAGTTATCTAATCGCTATATGCGACTCTTTCACATGTATCGCCGCAAACGGATGCATTATAAACTCCCTGTTATTATTTTGGGTTCCCTGATTGGTCTAACTGCGTTTGGTTCAGGTCAATTTAGCGAAAGTGCAAGAGCGCCCATAAATATTACCGTCGGTGTTGTAAATATACTCATATCTATCATATCATCTATTGAAGCCTTCCTCAAATTAGAAGAATATATGAGCGGGTCGCTTACAGCCTCACAGTCTTATCAAAAGCTGAAAGAGAAGATTGACATTGAATTAACCATCTCTAAAGAACGCCGACGCTCCATTGTATTTGTCAGAGAGTGTTATTCCGAATATATGAAGATTAACGAGATTGCCCCGCCCATTTTAAGTCAAAACACGTACATCCTTGTAGAATATGAGAAAATCCCACATTATAACATCATAAATAGGCTGTTTACAAAACAAAAGTTTAAAAGCCAGCAATTAAATATTCCTCGTTACATTGAAGATTATGACCGCATTCATCCCACGGTCCACGAAGAAGCACGTCCATCTGAAGAGTGTCACTCTTTAGATATTCGTAATCAAAACAGTGATAAAAAACAAAGCGACGAAGATAGAACCACAAATCGTCAAGCTACTGAAGCATTCCACAATTTACAGAATACATTTATACAGAGAGAAGAACAGCGTCGCAGTAATGAAACTAAACATGACATTGAAAATCCTCCAGATGCTATTCACCCACGCCCCATTGAACAAACCGTAGTATCTTCTTTCGCTGTGTTTGATAATCCCGACAAACAAGATGAAAATGTAGATGCCAAAAATTGAAGACGACTACAAATGTACATGATTTTCTTATGGTTTGCTCTATTCGCTTACAATATAATCCAGACACTGTTAATATGCCTCACGTGGCCTTCCTCCCTCTGGATATTATTCATTACATTGCAACAACACAAGGTCTATGTGATCGCGATGCCCGTGCCCTTCTCTCTGCATCTAAAGATTGGCTGGATTTGCGGTGGCAAATACCAACCGTTTTAAATGCCCAGATTATAGAAGATACCGCCACATCACGAATGCTGTTATATGTACCACGATATTTTAAAAATATAACAGGTTTGTATCATCTTGATACAAAATGTTGGCTTTTTCACCAAATGTGTAGGGACCCCGAACTTACCAATGCAATATTGAAGCAAATTACACAATTACACTGTGAAATAGATGCATGGAGTCACCCCATTATTCAACAGTATATGAAAAATGCCCCAGTAAAAGAGCTAACAATTATTGTTTCGGCTGATGCTCACCCCAATACCGAAATAGATATCACCATTCTTTCACCCCATACCACAAGCCTAAAAGTGGTATCATATATTCCAAAAATTGTATTTTACCCAGATGCACAGGACCCATCATCTCTTGATTATTTAGAGGAAACCATACATGCACACCACAGTATTATATTCCCAGAAGCACGACCCTTCCAAAAACCACTCTCTGTTTATATAGAAGGTCATCTTCTTATTCGCATTCCCTCATTGTTTGCAGAGGCTATAGAACACTTTACTCTCGTGGATGCAGTTCTTGAAACCCCACTGCCACCCCTCGCAAGAAAAGTCCATCTGGAAAATTGCGACATTGTAAATCAAGACATTACGAATGCATTTGCAGCATGTACCCAACAATTGGAACACCTCCATCTGGAAAATATGTTCTCTACTTCCAGATATATTTCAGAGGATACTTGGATTGCATGGGCGGATACCCTGCGATATTTTGCAGACTTAAGTAGCGTAAGTTATTCTATTCCTCATACAAGCCATCTTCGTAACTTGGAAACGTTTTATATCACCCCTGGCAACTATGATTACGGAAGACAATACCATAATTATGGAATGCCACAAAACATAAAGGAGTGTAAGGATGTCTATCTTGAACGTGTTATTATACCCACCAGTGACCTTTCCGAAGAATTACAAAAAGATACTTATGGGAAGAAGCGTATACACATTGAGTGCTGTTGGGACAGCGCCGCCAACACAACCATAGATACTACATCTTATCGTAATGGATACATGTAGAAAACAAAACAAAACAAAGCGCAAATATACACTCAAATATGCACTCAAATATGCAGTTGTACTTTTTTCATGAGACCCTTACGCGTCTGGCGCAGTTTCATAGCAATAGCACGGGGTTCCATTTTTTTTGTATTAAAGAGTGCTTGGTGTTCCCGCATTGCCATAGCTACAGTATTCATGGGTTCCACGTACTGACCATTCTTGTCAAGAGTAATTCCCTCCTCTGCAAATGCCTCAATCGCCATAAAATGTTTATTGATACATTCCACACATAACTTTTCTTTTTGGAAGAGATGGTCCTCCAGAAGAATAAGTTGCTTAATCATTTCCCGCATGTTGAAGGAAGGCTCGTGGACAGGAAGAAGACCTGTTTCTTTTCCACATTCTTTTAGAGAACATATTGACACTTGTGAAGTAGATACACGACTATAATTCCGATAAGGGCGGTGACCCATAGAAGAAACACGTACGAGCAAGAGCATTGTAACAACTACCAAAAGTGCAAGAGAAATTCCGACCAGTATATACTTATCTTTATCAATGATGGCAACCATCTTGATTGAACAATGAAATGTTCTTTGTAATATTTATAGATTTTTGTATCAGACGCATATCAATTGTTCACAGAGTAGCGATTTATTTTATCGTTTTCCACACAGAATTTATATTCTCTTCCATGTTTTTCATATTTGTTTGAGCGTTTTTCTGATAAGAGATAATCATTTCGTGAGTACGATTTATTTCCGACACCAACGTTTCCAGACGGCCATCTACGTATCTCTTTGTTTTGTTGGCGAGATAGAGGTGAAAGATAAAAGATGCGGCGATAAATGCAATGGTGATCAATAGTGCGATCAGAATGAACAGTTCCATCGTTTAACTATTCATTAGAAAAATAACGCCGAAGATTATTTATTCTCCGCAATGGTTTCAAAGAGTTGGGTAGTATAGATAACATGAGTTAGAGGGCGAGACAGACGGTGATACATGTTTTTTGCATTTTGGAGTATCCTTTCTGCATCTTTTGGGTTCTGTGAGTAGTACATACATGCCTTTTCAATATTGTTTTTCGTCACTTCTACATAATGTTCGTCATGCTGTAGATAAGGATAATACCACAACATTTCTTTACTTGCCGCTTTCAAGGTAAGACAGTTTGTATTGTAGTTCCAAATATCAAAACGGCATGTATTACCATCAAGAACCACATGGTAACGCATTTTGAGCTGTTCATCTATGGGTACTCTATAAGGAAGATGCATCTTATTCCAGACATCATTTCCATATGCTTGAACAATACTATCTGTACTCATCTGTGCAACATGTGTAATCTTGAAATCAAACAACGCCTTATTAGGGCGTTCAAGAGACCATTTGCACCACTGAAGGCGGACGTTTTCTGATGCTTTGCGGTTCCCCGTAGTTGTTCCATAAAAGTATGCGCGGTTCTCTTTCTCTTCAAAGGGGATAGCATCTGTCACACGATGACCATTCCAATTTACAATCATATAAGGGTCGGGAATAAGAACAGGACGTGTATCCTCTTTGAATTTTGCAAAAGAGAATATCGCCTGTTTGTCTTTGTTATTGTATATTTCCGCGATGTCAAGACCCCTGTCGCGATCCAGATAAGTATAGCTATCATGGAGTTCAATGGGATATACGCCGCAGCAATCTCCTTTGACATGAGGAAGGACGGCATTATTCAGATACTGCATAAAGAATGGCATACGATTTGCGTTATCATGCCAATGATAGTTGAAACCTTCGGCAACACATCTACCCATATCATTTCGTTTGATTATGAAATAAGGGACTTCCGACCTCTGTGTAGAGATGTCTTTTGCTGGGACCATGTGCTTTGCATTTTCCTGGGCAAGATATTGAATGGCTTCAATGTTATTCATCTTGTTGGATATTAATAAACGTTGTATCTACTATACTTCAATTATATCATGTTTTCTTTAAGTACCGCTTCTTATTGTCAACGAGAATGTATTTTTTTACAACCGCCGACCCGCCTTTTTTATCCTCGCGTTCTTCTTCCATGACGGGGTATTCTTTACCTTTGTACATAACAGTAGCTTTCTTTGCTCCTCCGGCAGCTGCAGCCGCAGCAGGAGGCGGCTGCATGGAAGGGGGCGAAAAGGCTTTATTAATATCAAGGGTACGAATATCAGCTTTTTCCATTTGGGGTTCCGTGGGTTTTGTAAAGAGTGGGGGAGCACGTGATTGAATGATCTCAGAATTAGCATCTTCCGAGGCAATAATTTTCAGTGTTTCCGCAATCTTTAAAGCAGCCCGTTCTTCTGTGGACTTTTGTGCCGATGCATCATCTATGAGGTTCATCTTTTTAAATGTATCCATAAGAGAATCATCCCATTGGGCGTAACTCCTATCTATACAACTATCAATGTAACGGATGGCAGCGTTTTTAGAGCGGTATTCTTGTTCTGTCATAAGACTGCGGTCTTGATTTTCAGGAGAGAAAAAGACATTCTTCAGGTGAATATACATGTCTGTAATCATATCTTCTACTTCTGAACCCAGTATGGTTGCAGACTGCACTTTAGATTCTTTGTCATCGCTTGTAGATACTTTTTTAAGTTCAGACATAAGCCGATGGGCCTGATCCACAACTTTCTCTTTGGTAGTAGGTGTAGTAATATCAATGGAAGACATAGTAACTTCTTATATTTATCATGGGAAAATAAAATAAACTTACACGATAAACACGACATCTTCTATTGCTTTACAGAGAACTCTTGATATCACAGTCAAATGGAACTTTGGATATCTTGGACGTGTGGTGATAAGTATGTATCATAGATATCCAGAGCGTTTGCAATTGCTTGATCCATGTTAAAATATTTGAAGTTGGCAAGTCGCCCGACAAAGAGAACACCATCCTTTTCCCATGCATCTGCCGCCAAAGCTTGATACGCCTTGTATGTATTTACATTCTCTTCCGTAAGAACGGGATAATACGGCTCACCGTCTTCACAACTGGTTTCTTTAACAATAATAGTGCTACATGAACGCTTTATGGTTTCGGATGCCCCATCGGGTTGATTGGGAAAATGTTTGTATTCCACACATCTCGTATATGGTATATTTATTTCTGGATAATTCACTACAGAACAGGGTTGATAATACAAACGGTTTGTCATATCTATGGAACAAACATCGCCATATACAAAACGTTCGTGGTGGAAATTCAGAGAACGGTATGTTAACTTACCGGCGACACCATTAAAGTAGAGATCTATAGGTCCTGTAAATATTATTTTTGGAGCGGTACACTTCTTCATACACTTCCATTGTTCTACAATGTCTTGCCAATCACAATTTAGTTGCACGTGTATATTAGGGTGGTTAATCATATTTGCACAGAACGAGGTGTAACCATTCTTAGGCAGTGCTTGCCATCGATCTCGGAAATAACGCGTATCTTGATTATAATATACTGGGATCCGAGCAAGTACTTGTGGCAATAACTTGTCTGGCGTTACCCCCCATTGTTTGTATGTATAGTTTTTGAATATCTTATTGTATAATGTTTTACCAACACGGGCAATCGCCACCTCTTCACCATTTGCAAATGGCATGTTATCTCCATCTTCGGCGCTTGCGCCACCGTCTGTAACTATCCATTCGCGCATTTCTTTTTCCGTTACAATGTTCTCTTTGCATACAGCATTTACGGTGCTAATATTGCATGGTACAGGAACAAAGTTTCCATCTATGTAAGCAACGACACGATGGTCCCATCTTATCCATTCCGAGAATTGATTTACGTAGTTCCATATCTTCTCATTGTTTGTATGAAATAAATGAGCGCCATATTTGTTTACGCGAATGCCTGTCATATCATCTACATAATCATAACAATTCCCCGCAATATGTTCTCTCTTGTCAATTATTAATACCTTGGCAGAAACATCATCTTTCGTAATGCGTTCTGCAATCACACAACCAGAAAGTCCTGCTCCAACAATAATGTAATCATACGAAGTTAATAAACGTGTTGTATTATCTGCTCTTTCTTTAGTGTTCATTTTACACTATTTAACAATTTAATTTTCCGATTGTCAAATAAGCTGTATAGCGGATAGACTGAAGTGATTTCTAACCACAGCCCCCCCCCGCCTTCGTCTTGCCTTGTCAGTACAGTTTCATCGCCTTAGTAGGCTTTGAAACAATACCAGAGTTGCGAGCCAAACTGTAAGGGCGGTTTGTGCCTGACCTGAAGCATCGGAGGATGTTCATGACTGCGTTCATATTCTTGTTCAGGAAAGTGCGACAAAATGATATTGTTAATAGTTTAGGTGATAAATCTTTACAAGATATGTTGAATGAATGTGTTCGTAAAGAAGCAACTACAATGAAATTAATTATAGTTGATAAAAACAAGGGATGGTTAATTGTAAATGATATAAATAAATTATCTTGTCCCAGAATTACACGAGGTGCTCCTAGAATAAATTATAGTTGACTGTTTAATTCGTGTATTAAATTAGATAGAATAAATGAGAACTTTGGAGGAACTGCATTCCCTATTTGTCTATACATTGATGATATACAACCTTCAAACATAAAGTCATCTGGAAATGTTTGAATTCTAGCATATTCTCTAACCGTCATTCGTCTTTTTCCACTTGGATGAACATTTATAACTGGTCCTCCAGTTCCTCCTCCTCTTCCTGTAATAGTAGGAGATATTTTATTCCAATCTAATTTTCTATTTCCCATATAACCTGTAAGTTTTACTTTATGTTTTGTTCCGATATGTTGAATTTCTTCATTATATTCAATCGGTAAATCACCAATCGCATCTTTTAATGTTTTTGTAATTTCTTGTTTTTCAATAGGCCATTCAAAATTAATTTTTTCAGAAATATCATTACGAATTCCTATGAAGATAACTCTTTCTCTATTTTGAGGTATATCATACCATTTTACTTTAAACAATTTTGTATTTACTTGATAACCACATTTCTCTAAATCTGAAACTATCATTTTAAATATCTTTCCTCTATGATTTTTCTTATCTAAATTATTTTCATAACCACCTAAACTTAATATGCCTTTAACATTTTCAAATATGAAATATTTAGGTTTTTTTTGTTTCAATAATCTGACTAGTTCTAAATAAAGTTTATTTCTATTATCCGTTTCTTTTCTATATAAATTTGCTATCGAGAATCCTTGACATGGAAATCCACCTGTAAGTATATCACAATCTGGAATAGTTTCTATTTTTGCTATATCTTCACAGATGGGTTTAAATTTATAATATTTTTCATAGGTATTACAAGAATCTTTATCAAAATCATTAACATATACAACATTGTATCTATCTGTTTGTTTATGAAATGCAAAATCTAATCCTCCACACCCAGCAAACATAGAAGCAACTCTAAGTTTAGGATTCACAATTTTAAGCTTTTTCTTCTTAATCTTAATTTTTTTTGGTTGTTGTTCCATTGTGTCTGTATTTACAATTACTTATTTATCATGAAGATACTTTCTATATATATACAAACTGAATAGTGATACCGGATATGTTCTTTAGAGTGCTCACAAGTGACAATGCACATAATGCGATTAGCGTTCAGGGCTCGTATTCGGGGCGGTCAGACGTAGATATATCTGGCATCATATTTCAGAATTTTGACAACGATACAAAGAAAACATATAATTTATCAAAGATTGCTTCACGTGACGTATATGGCAATGCAACCGACGATGGCTTTGGTGAAATGGTTTTTTATGTAAATCATACAGGTGCATCTAATGGTACATTAGATGATCTTCAGGAAGCCATGCGTATTACAAATGGAGGGACACTTGCAATTGGTGGCACCCAAGCAACCGAATGTAACGAGAAACTAACGGTATGGGGAAACGCTGTATTTACGTCCAATGTTACTGTCCACGATACACTTAGTGTATCAAATCTTGTAATTACTGGGGGGGCAACTCAAAATCAAGAGTTGGTATTTACATCCTCTTCAAATATTGAAGTAGATGGATACATACGCACTACGTCTAATTTGTACGTTGATCTTACTTCCTATATGAATAATGTTTATGCATCTAATGTTATATCCACCTCTGGTATGTATTCCAATGTCATCACTTCAAATGTAGCCTTTAATTTTTTGGAAGGTGATGTAGCAACAATTAGCAATGTTAGTTCATGCAATATAGAATGCGTTGATCTTAGTACTCAAACTCTCACTTCATGTAATGTCTCTGTTAATCTTGTCGCTACAGACACCCTTACTGCGTCTAATGTCACTACACAGACGCTCAACACCTCTAATGCCGATATTGAAGTCCTCACCGCTTCCAACGCCGATATTGAAGTCCTCACCGCTACCAATGCCGATATTGAAGTCCTCGCGGCTTCCAATGTATCTCTTGAAAATACCACCGCTCAAGTCCTCACAGCTTCCAATGCCGATATTGAAGTCCTCGTGGCTTCCAATGTATCTCTTGAAAATACCACTGTGCAAATCCTCGCGGCTTCCAATGTATCTCTTGAAAATACCACCGCTCAAGTCCTCACAGCCTCCAATGCCGATATTGAAGTCCTCGCGGCTTCCAATGTCACCCTCGAAAACACCGCCATTAACCTCTTAAATGCAACCACTGGATTTATAGAAGGTCTAACATCATCCAATGGGTATATTGACAACCTCGGTGTTTCAAATCTCCTTTTCCAAGAAAGCAATGTTTCGGCAAACGTTTATATCAACCCTACTTCGGGAAAGCTCTCCACAGTAGATGAAAATAGCAATGTATCCGTCTTAAATCCCCTCACAACACTGGGAGATATTTTCGTCCATAACGGCACTACAGATGTACGTCTACCCATTGGCACAGACAATCAAATCCTCTATGTCAATCCAACCAGTGAAACGGGACTTGCTTGGAAAACCCTCAGCACAGATTCAATTGTAGTAAAAGAAAAACTATCATCGTATATGTTTGCATACAATACCACCTCCACAGAAATCTCCACATCTAACTACACAGATATCAAATACGATACCGTCAAAAAGAGATCCACAAATATCTTTGATTTTAATGGCACAGAAGTTATCTTCAAAGAAACCTCCACTGCACTAGTGTCCACCAAACTCTCGTTCTACGTCATTAGCGGTAATTCAAAGAGCGAAGTCACTGCATATATCTATTATTCCGAAGACGAAGGAGTTACATGGACTACACTCCCCAGCAGTATCTTACATACCACACATATCAATCAAACTACCGGTGTAGCATCTGCAACAAATATTTACGGTGCAGTATTCCCACAAAATAGCCGTATCAAAGTCGCCGCCAGTGTAACAAACGGTAGCTCGACAATCGCAACTATCCAGAATGCATGTGAATTATTCATCGCAAACATTCTTATTGACACAAACAGTGATATCTCTTCGTATCTCAATCTTATTTCATTTAGCAATGTCCCCATTGGAACCACATATACAGACCAACCATTCCTCTTTGAATATCCTACAGGCAACGCCATGGATCTCTCGACACCATCAGAAGTTACCTTTTCCAATGACGGATATTATATCGCTCTTGGGAAATTTGGATACACCAGTCAAAATAAATCCGTCGTAGAGACAAAGTTACAATACGATAACGGCACAGGATACCAAGATATCCAGGGGGCGCAAATAAACACATATATAGAAGGAGATGTCACATCCAGTAACTCCTCTTTCTTATCACACATTGGATATTATCCCGCCAATACAAAAGTAAAAAGTCAGGCACGTGTCATCTCCGGAAGTGGTGTCGCATTTGATTACTACTCCCAAGTCATCTTTGTCTTCTTGGAATCATCCACATTTGGGCAAGAAAATATACTTCCATTCAATGCTATCACGCAAAATAATCAAGCCATTACAGGGTTATATACAGACATTGTTTGGGATACCATACAAACAAACTCGGGAATTTATTCCCTATCAAACAACGAAATTATAGTAAAAAATAACGGACAATATTATATATACGGTCACATTACTTATGAAAACACAAATAGTGCTGCAAACAAGGCATCGTCAGTGAATACCCGCATTATCTTTGATATCGGCGGCGGATACGTAGAAAACCCAGGGACCTCATTCTATGATTATATGGCACCCCTTGGCAGAGAAACTTGCGGGTTTATTACCTCTCAGACACTCCCCGCAGGTGCGAAAATCAGACTGCAAACTGCCCGTGTAACCGGAACCGGAACAATCATTCTAAGGGGGTTATCATCATCGATAAATATTATGCGCACGGAACCACCAGTGATTATAGACGATACATTAATTAAATACGGGACGTTCTATCAATACGTTGAATCGCCGGGGACCACACTTAGTACAAGCGTTAACTACATAGAAAAACTACGCTTAGTTACATCTCTCATTCCCAGTGGTGAATACAATATTCAAATCTCTTATCAGATTGCTAATCCCCAGAATAACAAAAATATTATTGTGCAGGTTTTGGTAGACGATACAAATCTGGTCCACGAAGCACAATATGAACAAAATAACTCATCTACCTTTGTGTGTAACGACTTTATAAAAACCTCTCTTTCATTTGGCGTACACGCAGTTTCAATTTCCTTCAGCTCCCCATCTAGTCTTACAGTGGGTCTAAAAGATGCCAAGTTATGTCTTTTCCGCGTTGCATAAATTTTCCTCGGTGTAAAATAAATGAGTACAACCCAAGGCATCACCTACTCTTTTTTTAAAACCACTATCAATCTTAGATACCTGGAATACAAACTCCAAGATCTCGCTCTCTCCCAACCTGTGAAACATATCACATACGCGAATAATATTATAGCAATTACTTTTGACAATGCCATTACATCTCAAGAAGAGATAGCTCTCGAAGAATTTATTAATACGTATACAGAACAAGACCTCTGTCGCACAGAAAAAAAACTTCACGTATTAAGCGCACACGCAGTATACTCCAGCTCTATAAATTATGATACCATTGCCAAGTATGTATATGATGGACATTTGTTTCTCAAAAAGATTGAAGAGGTAAGTATTCTTTCTAAAATGGTAGATATCAACCCCGCGGACAGTAATGAGAAATCGTATACCATCGAACTCTATGATACAACGCACTCCAATCTCCTTGGAAATATCACATTATCCAATGAAGAAGATCGTGTTACCTGTTTTGCACTCTCTAATATTCCTTATACACAAAGCATTCTGGAACTAAGAGGCAAGAATACAAATGATAATACCACGTTTAATGTGTACAGTATGCATCATGTTTACGGTACATAAATATTTACACCGAACTTACTATATTATGTCTTGCACTCAGATACACTATATGATATCTTCACTACGGCGATAATACATTTCACCATCCTTAGTAAGTGTGATGCATCCTTTCAGTGTATATATGATGTCTTTATTAATATCCAGCTTCTTCACATGTTCTAAAGTCATGTAACCACCATGTTGTTCTTTTTCTGCGTACAAAAAGTCATTACACATAATATTCCCATGGATATAACCTGTTTTGATACCCAAACATTTATTTTGGTAATCCATGAGTAATAAACGCAGTCCCGGGTTGTATGTTTTAAGATACACATCATTCAATTTCCCCATCAATGCCAGAGATTGCAAATAATCATTGCTTCCATAGATATTAAAATCAAGGAACCGCCCAATCTTACACACACATTTATTAGTAAAGCCCCACGCAAGACCATATGCATAGTTTTCATAATCTTCTTGTTGTTGTGGACAATCAGCTTCCTCAGTGGGCTGCGTAAGTTCATTGTCCTCTTTCATATTTTTAATATACAAGTCGCCTCCATCGTGTTTGTCTTGGCCACTTATTGTTTCTATGCGCGCATGACCGGACTTATTTTTGTTTCTACCAGAGACATCTTCACGTGGCAACGACGTCTGAGAATATGATTTCTTGCGGTTAACTTTTCCACTGGGTTCTCCTGTTTTAAGATCAGTAAATGGTGTACCGCAGTTCTCACTACCACGATAATGTTCTTGGTGGTTGTATTGCACTGTATTCATTATTTCCCCGTATATATAACCTGGGTTTACACCGGTAGCTATATTGTGACGGTTCATATAGATACAACTTTGGAACAGCTGTATCATATCATATTTTTTCAATGCTACAATAGCATCATGTACCCAGTTTTTGTTCAAAAATTCAATATTGATATTTATTGCTGCACCCCAACGCCATGATTTGGGAAGATGTCGAATTGCCACATTAACAATGTTTTCCATCATCCAAATGTTATAGTTCAAGTTCACTTTAATATGCATAAATATCCGAAAGCCTTTCTTATTGATTACGGGTGTTCTCCCCTTTTCAATCGCCTCTATCAAAACAATACGCACCCCAGCGTGATAGTGTATGGACGTTAAACACTTTTTTAAACGCGCGATGTGAGCGCTGAGATTACTATAATTAATAAAAGGTACAATCACATATAAATATTCATGGTCTTTTTTTCGTGGTTGTAATATAACTTCTCCATTCGCATTGGGGTCTTCGTTCTTAAAAGATATATGCCTTTTACGAACTTCACTAAAACAAAAAAAGGGCATTTTCACAAAATACAAATGACCTGTTTACTATACACATATATCTTTTTGTGAACTCCATCATGTGACAAGACTTTACTTTTGAGATATATTATCCAAAGGTGCATGTATTCCTTTCAATAATTTTGTATTTGTAGTACGTACATGTTTACTCGTGAAACGATAGTCGCCTTTTTTTTTCTCGTTATTCTTTTGTTTGGATTTTTTATCCATCTTACGGTTCATATTCTTAACTGCATCTGTCATGTTGCCTCTTTTACTCTCTTACCTTTCTATATATTTGAAAACACAATCAAAAATATTGAGAATACCACGAATTGTACCATTCATCTGAGAACATTCAATTTTTACGGGATAATCACACCATTGTGGTAAAGAATGTATAGCTACAAAAGAAGAGACTGGTATTCACCATGGAATTAACAAGTCGCAGAAGCGTATTCGTAAGCATATTAATTTCCAATTCGGTACAAATAAGTACTCTATTTTTCCAAATGTCCATAGGAGACATCACGGCAGTACTACAAATCCCCACGAGCATAGATTGAAGTACAAATGATACTTCCGGAAAGAGTGTACGCACTATGTTATGAAGACTAAACTTTAGATACAACTCCGGTATATCTTCTATCACAAGTGTGGCATATGCTTTGGGAAAGATATAATACAACGAGCGAATACACGGGCGTTGCTTTGCTTGAATATTACGAAAGAAATAAGAGCATGGTGCCTTGTATAAAGAGGTAATTAGACCAGTAAATACACTAGTATACAACATATTCTCTGAAAAGAAACCGAGAGCCGTAAACATAATATAATATGTAAGAGCGGAATTGATTACCGTATATGGTATAAACGCAGAGAATCCACGATATAATGCAATCACTTGTGTCAATGGTGTCTGTACATGTGTATTTTTATCGTTCATCTTTTTTTTGACCATATGCGAAAGACGTAGGCTTTCTATGGGATAAGTAAGACCATTGCTAATAATTTTGCTCATGGTTGCACACAGGGCCGCGTCTAAAGCCTTGGGGACCACAAGCGGTCTCTGTTGCTTTTTTGCATAAATAGTATCACATAGGTATCCACCGTTTTCCTTGCGGATTTTTGGACGAATTCCTAAGGACAGTTTCATATTGTCTGTAAAAGCATGTCAATGCTTTATGTGAAAAAACAAACCAAAAAAGCGCGGTCATCAAATTTCTCTTCTTCAGAAAAAGAAACGTATAATATCATATATGCTAAAGCCACCTGAGTTTCGTTCGAAGTATCGCGCACCCACGTGGAAAGAAAGAATGGAGAATACTTCCACACATATCAAGATGGTATTAACACTTATTATCTTCCTCTGTGTTACTCTTGTAGTGTTATGGTTCAGAGATTACGGTGTTCAACGCTATATTGCACCACTTATTTTGCGAAAGAAATGACGGTATATACTCGTGGTCCGGAAAGACAACACTCACTTGCGACCGCTTGAACGCACTTTGCGGGTACTTATCATGCTCTTTGCCGTCATTGGGGTGCTCTTATTCTGCATACTGTAAAGTGTAAATACAAGGAACATGGCAAAGAGGATGGCGATTGCTATCATAATTGCGTTGATAAGAGTAAGGTAGTACATTACCGTTTTCCAGAGGCTCTCTGAACATTCACAGTTGTCCCTTTTCAGCTTCTGGATGTATTGCATTACTATGCCGATGTTTACAAACGCAAGAGCAAACATGATAAGAGCCACCATGGGAATTTCAAACATGGAGGCCCATACAAACCTTGCAAACATAGAAACAATCAAGAAGCATAGGTAGAACATGATAAACTTACGCCGCCAATCCATAGCACATTCGCAGCCCATTTTTTCAAGTCTGGCTAACCAGAAGAGAATAGAGCCTTGCACAAAGAGAGCAATGAAGATTGCTATTGCTGTAATAATCATAGTTCCATTAACCGCCATTGGATATTCTTTTTTTATTATTTTAGATATTTTTTCGTTCTTGTGCGGAGTGATACAAGGAATAAGAATTTTCATTCTATAATACAAAAGACAGATACACTGTCATTCATCATGGTGTTTCCAAAGTATAAATTACCTGTGCTTATTTTTTCGGTGACACTTCTTGTTGCTATTATTATACTGGCGGGTTTTTACAGGAACTCTTACAAAACCACTATGTCTTCAGCAGTGGAACCGTACGAGGAAGAACCCATGGCAACCGCTGTATCAGGTCCCATTGGTACTTCGGGTCTCGTCGGTCCACGCGGTCTTCTTCCAGAACCAGAATATGAAGATAAGATTTCGGCATCCAAGGGAGTTGAAATTATGGGGGGGACAAAATTTGGCGAGGATGGGAAAAATAAAATTGTGGGCGACACAAAGATAGATGGAGAAGCAAGGGTTGGAGGAGATGTAGAAATAACCGGCACCGTGGAAGGGAAAGAGGCGGAGTTTGAAGATATGAGTTTAGGGAAGTTATGCGTTGGGGAAACATGCATTGATGAAGATGTGCTTAAAAAGATGATGGGCGGCAACCTTAGTCGCACACCTCTCAGTGTTATTGCAGAACGTCTCAAACCCCATCTTAATTCCTTAAAGAACCCCAATTTCTACCAATATCGCTTGGATGGAAATGCTACCTATATCAGCGATGGTGGCAGAGATATGTATGACGGGGGGAACCGTACACGCATTTATCTTGATGGTTCGGTATCTGGTCATCTATCTTACTCCCAGACCACAGAAAGTACATACAATGCAAGTAATAAGACCGCATCTTATATCAGTCTTGGATATACTCCTCCCCTTGTCATGCTTACAAAAACTTCTGCACGTGCAAACATTGGCTTCCGCAAAGAAGGGAACCTTGGTGCTGACGGCAGAGGCTCTCAAACCCAAGATGCGGTATATAATGGTCAAAGTATTCAAGGAAAGACTGTATATGCTTGGCGTAGACACGTATATAATGCATGGGACCCGTCTGTTTGCGACCTCTATTTCTTTATTGGAGATGCTTCTTCCACATTCTATTCCAGAAATATACAGACGGGTTATAGCAATAGCACAGACAATGGGTATAGCCAGGCATATATGGACGTGTCTAATGTCCTCGCCGGCACTATCTTACTTTCAAAACCGAGTGGTCAGAATATCAGTGTTCAAGAGTGTCAGTCTGTGATTAACAATATCGTTGCTCGTTTGCCATCTGCATCTATGAACCAGCAAATCAATTCACTGATATTACAGCAGAGCCATATAGAACAACTGCAACGCTGGGGAGTAACACCTCGTACCCTTTTATACCGTGCTTCCCGCGATGGATGGTCTAATACCACCTTCCACCGTCTTGCTGATAATCAAGGTGCCACTATTACCGTGTTAAAGTTGGCGAACGGTTATATTGCCGGAGGATACACACAGATGCCTTGGAGATCTAATGGTGGATACACTCGCGCATCTAACAATAACCAAGCATGGCTCTTTAATCTTTCAGGGAATGTAAACAAATACAACATTGGTAGATATCCACAATATGCAATTTATAATCATAGCGCATATGGTCCTACATTCGGCGGAGGTCACGACCTCTACTTACATCTTAATAACCGCTACGGCCATTCCTACATACATAGTTATAATGGCGGCTGGGGGTACAATAGGATGTTAACAGGTTACACAAGATTCAATAGGAATGAACTACTGGACGTTGAAGTATGGAGTGTTTAGATGGAATTCTCTTTCTCGAAAAAATAAAATGTTAAAAAGTATTAAATAAAGACACTTAGAAACATGATACATCCGGAGAAAATTCTTTTTCTGATTTTGATACTAATCGCAACGGTATTACTTCTTGTGATGCATTATTCTCCCCCCGTAGACGCTCCGGAAACATTTGCAGTAAACGTGGTAGATGAAATACGCGAAAACAATCTTGATGCGGTTGCTGGACCCATTGGTCCCCCTGGTCCCCAAGGACCCGTTGGTCCCCTGTATGGACCCTTCTTTGACAAACCTCTGATTGCAAAAGAAGGTATTACTATAGAAGGTGGTACCAAGTTTACCAGTGGCAATGGCGACAATTACATCAAAGGAGCAACAGAAGTAACAGGAGACGTGAAAAGTGCAGGTGACATGTTAGTAGGTGGTGCCATGAAGGGGAAGGAGGCTGAATTTACAAAAACGACTGTAAACAAGTTATGCATTGGAGAGATTTGTCTTACAGAAAGTGATTTGAAACGCATGAATTCCAGAGAGAGTGATGGTATTTACGACTTTGTTTCTCACAAATTTACTAATTGTGGGGCATCTGGTCCTTACGGTCCCACTCTGGACATGTGTAGGAGGTCCTATTCATCATCTATTTGGGCAAACAACCGAAACTTCTTCCGCGTGAATAATCGCGGTATTCAAGAGTGGGTGGTTCCACGTACAGGAAATTACCGTTTTGTCATTCGCGGAGCACGGGGCGGTGGAAATAGTAACAACCGCAGTGGCGGAGGGCGTGGCGCTCAATATACCGGAGAACGCCGTCTCAACAAAAACGATGTCATCTATATCCTTGTAGGACAAAAAGGAGGAGATTACAATTGGTCACAACTGGGTGGTGGTGGTGGCGGCACATTCATTACTCTTAATCAATGGAATGTGAATAATCTTATTGCCGCTGCTGGTGGCGGTGGCGGAGGCGGAGGAGGGGGTTATGTATTTAATAACCACTATCGTTCCCATGCTTCTTCTTCAACAAGTGGAAATACCAATGCTTATGGAAACGTCAGTGGAGGTTCCAATGGTCGCGGAGGCAACTATCGTTCATACTACAGTGGTGCATACGGTTCTGGAGGTGCGGGATGGAATGGCAATGGAAATGGATACAGAGGTAGGTTTACACCTTCCAGTGTTGTAAGTGCCAGGGGTGTGGGTGCAATTTCTGTATATGGTGCTTCCAGTAACTCTGGTGGTTTCGGCGGCGGTGGTTCCGGCTGGGGTGGCGGTGGTGGCGGAGGTGGTTATTCCGGTGGCGGTGGTGGCAACTGGTCTACTTACAGCAACGGAGGTGGCGGAGGTAGCTACATTACTGGCTTCAACTCTTCTTCATGGACCACACACAACGATGACCATGGTTCTGTAACCATTACTTATATTTCTCCTTAATGGTGTCTGTGAGTTATGGTAAAAGCACATTATTTTTATATTTTGCTCATATGACATGTGTAAAAAATAAAAAGTAAAAAGTAGTAAACCCTATGATACCATCTGTCTCTGACCGCAAAACAATACAGACAACACAGAAACATGTATATCAAATCACAGATGAAACCATTAAAGACAATATTGTATGGACCACGGAACATGAAAATATACTCAAGGAATGGGAGATCCGTTGCTTTATTAATCTCTGGCTTCAAGAAAACAGTTCGTATTTCTATTCCTCTTTGAATAACTTTTTAACCTATCCCATTATTGTGCTATCTACTATTACGGCAACGCTTCTCTTTGCAAGTGACTCCATCTTTCTTAAATACACAGTAGGTACATTAAATTTATTAATAGGAATACTCGTGTCTCTGTCTCTGCAAATACGCCCAGATGAAATGTTACATCAATATCAGATTATCGTCCAGAAATATTACACCCTTATGAGAGAGATAGATACATGTCTTTCCCTTACTAAAGATATGCGTCAGAACCCCGCCCTCATGTTGGAAAAGGTTGGTGTAGAGATGGATACTCTCATGGATATACAATTGGACCCGCCTTTTCGCATTGTGAGGAAGTTTGAAAACTTGTATGGTACATTAGATACTCTTCTTTATGGGGAAGATGTGTTAAATATGATGCACAATGACCAGAAAACAGATAATGTTGTCCACCGTCTTCGCAACATGCAAGTATTTGAAATGAACATGGCAAATTCATTCCGAAAAAGAAGTATCCGGAAGAGCATTTCCGCAAATGAAGTTTTGGCAAGAAGGTCATTCTTTGAGATAAATAATTCCCCATCTGTTTCTACACAAGATGATAATAAACGTGTTGCATTCTCATCGGAATTATATTCCCAAACAGTTGCCCCCTCTAAAACTTTTAATAGAAATATAAATAAAGCCAGAGAAAATGACGACATCATCATTATTGTTAGTAACACCAACGAAGAACAAGAAACATTCAACGACCCCCTGCGAAGTCCCTCCCAGCAAATCAAGCAAGTCACACAAGAAACAGACATCCCCTAAAAACACGCAAACACGTGGGTCTTGTGCCATTGACCCCGCACGTGCATGTTCTTCGCATTCTAAAGAGACGAACCGGTACACAAAGAAAGAGCTTGTTAATATTGTTAAAAACAAGTGTCACTTTCGTCGCACCCCTACATCTACCAATGTCAAGAATATGTCTATAGACGACATGTGTGAAGCGGTACTTCAAGAAATGAAAGTATTATCTACACCGTACAGCAACATCTCTGAAAGCCCTAATATTATTCGTGCTGATATTTCTGATAGCAAAGACACGTCTATTATGGCTACGCCCCCTTTGCCGCGTAGCACCATAACCATACGCCCGAAGAAAAACAAGCATCCGAAAACTATTCTCTTTGACCGGTTCAAGGAATTTTTCCACAAAGAGTTGTTTGACCAGTTTCAGTATGAAAGGCCACGGATGAGGGCTGTAATCTCTGGGGGATATGGTATTAAACAATTATTGGAAAACAAGTACGAGGTTTATAACAAGGTACGTACAAGTGATATTGATATTACTTTTAGTACATACAAATCTACTCTTGCTCTTGATAATTTGTATCGTCATCTCTCCGCAAAGATACAAGCGTTTATTAATACAACAACCAACCCAGAAGATTTCAAGATTAAGGTAATCAATTTCGGTCACGCTTATGTTCCTCTCATGGATTTCCATCGCGATTATGTATTCATGATTACTTACAAGGATCAGGATTTTATTGATGTTGCAATTACAAACCAGAGGATATCCTCACGCATGTTGGACAGGTTTGCCAGTTTTAAATCTGGGTGGCCGGTGAAAAATACAGACTATTATCTAAAAGAAATGCTCAGTCTTATTTACATGGAAACAGTTCCGGGTGTGAATGATTACTGTTATGCAAAGCGAAACCCTGTTACGGGTGAATATTCGTGTAAAGGAGTGAAAGATATCTACCGTTCAAAGGTGTTATGCACGGTAGCAAAACGCAAGAAATACGAAGGGTATTGCAAGATTATTAAAGACATTACACTTCAGAAGCTAAAGAACATGCCTGAGAATAAGCGCGACACTTATTTCTCGGAGGTTAAAAAAATTATCAGTCCCTAAACATTCCCAAAAAAAAATTGATTTATCCATCCTTTTTTCCCGTCTTCATTTACATTATTACGACGTGTACCTAACCGAACATTGTGTCATCGGCATCTCCTAATCTCTATCCATAAAATATGGTTGCTGCCAATGTTTGCACCGAAACACCGGTCATGCTCAACCATGTATTCAAGGATATCTATGATACTTATTGTGACCCTACAAACTCCGATGCTTATCTGAACAACGGACGCAAGAGGGCGAAGTATACAATGCTAAAGTTTATCATGCATGAGATCCTTTGTAATCTTAGGGGATTTTCTAAGTATATGATTGACAAATACAACATGAAGAATAACCTCTTGAACATGTCATGGGAAAGCACTCGCGAATATCACAAAGTAGAAAAGTTCCTGACAACACCGGAAATTGTGAAGCTAATTATTCATTACTTGAAGAAGAACCGCCATTTCTTCAATTACTATGTAAAGGAACACGAAATCGAGGACTACTTTTACGAAATCTTCGAGAAATATTATGCGGCAATGGGTATCACAAACCCGTTTGACGAAGACGACGAAGACGCCGAAGACGCCGAAGACGAAAACATGGAAGATGAAGAAGATGAGAACATTGTCATTTACATGAAGGATAAGCCACAGAAAATCACTTGCAAGAATTCATCAGGTCAGACATGTGTTGTGCATCTTTCTGTAGAATTTCCTTGAAGCTCTTCTTCATATCTTTTAGATCCTCCAACGTAGACTTTAGTATCATTCTCTTTTCTCTATTTATTTTCTTATTTCCGAGTGCGTTCAACTCTTCACGCACTGTCGCCATCTTTTTGTCAATAAGAATAATGTCGTCTTTGTTAAACTCTGACCGTGGAGGTTCCGATACATTTACGTAGTTATAGTGGATAATCGCAAAACGGTTAGGGTCATTGGTGAGATCCAGATAGGATAGATTACCGTAGTCATAACCACCGCAAATCCTCTTGATCCCTTCCCATACTTGTTCGCTGCCGTCAATGGTGCCGCTCATAGCAAGAACTCTCGCCGTGGGTGTTTTCTCCAAGTGTTTGATAATGGGTTTCATATCCGCTTTCTCAATTGTGGGAAGACCTTTGGGATCAAATAATAAGTGTGCTTCATCAATAACAAGCAATGTCTTTTCCAGAGGGGACTTTCCAGTCATGCCAATCTTTTTGGCAAGACCGGTTGTCGTCTTTAATGCATTACTGAGTTGCTTAAAGGACATAATTGGTACATGAGATATTAGCCCTGGTGCCACTTTTTCCATATCATCTACGACACCCATCTTTAGACTACTACGTGTAACCCATACAATGCGGTATCCACTTTCATAAAAGCGTTTCGCTACAAGGGAACCTGTAATTGTCTTGCCAGAACCCACGCTATGGAAACAAATAAAACCCTTGTACATACTCTCTGGGACAAAATAGGAAGAGGTAAACTGTTGAGTATAATGAGGCACAAATGTTTTATTTGCAGGGGCGGGCTCCACTGCCTTCGCCGGTTCCACTGCCTTCGCCGGTTCCACTGCCTTCACTGCCTTCGCTGCCTTCACATGCTTCTTATGCTTAGCTTCCCCACCAACCTTTTCTTTATTGACAGTACCACATTCATTTTGAAGTTCCACAGTATCCCATTTCAAGTCCGAAAAATGCTTTTTAACATACTCTTGAGCTTCCAGAGCAGACGTAAAAGGTTTTACCGGTATAGCATGGTCTGGTCCCTTTTTAGCATACACACCGTCTTCAACTTCATCTACAATCACATCATAGGACCGCAGTGTATTTATAAAGTATTCTTTTACCTTCTTATTACCAATCTTATTAAGACCAACTATAATATCAGGCATGTGTCGCTTCAGGAACTCTTTCAAATCTTGTACATACACACGCTCCAGTTTCATCAAGTCTTTCACAAATGGTTTTTTTGCAGAAGGAAGTGTCTTGGATGCCAATTCAACGACAAACTTTTCTTTACGCTTGGGCATATTCCTACCTACAATATTTAGCGCCCGCACCGGTGCTACAGGAATTCTCAGTATTTTACGATACATTTCTATTACATTTTTCTTGTATTCACTTACAGTTGTGCCCTTAATCTTGCGGAAAGATATCTTGTGGAGAAGTCCCGCAATCAATAATTTGAATAGAGTAATGTCCTGCAAGGTAACCTTTGCATGTGTGCCTATTTTTATTCCATTGTATCCTCTATCCCCCCTCCGATGTGGTTCGCGCTCCGTCAGTTTTTTATCTACCGCCAATTCTCTCAGTTGACTACGGAGTATAGATTTCTGGGTAAGTACTCCCGCCAGACTTTCCCCATTTTTACCAACAACATCATAAATATGCACCTGTAACCTCCAACCCACACCTTTTTCAAAAGGAAGACCCATTTGACCACACATACGTGTCGCCCTGCCCATAGCCTGTATAAGTTCCGTCTCTGTAAAGGGGGGTTCTACAATGTGCATGTGTTTTACGTCAAATAGGTTAATGCCTTCGCGGAACGCGTCCGTAATAAGAAGCACTTTAATACGCTCTCCATTCACATTATGTTTACGGTCATTGAATTCATGTATGATATGTCTGCGTAGAGAAAGAGGCAACGATTTTCCGTACAGTGTACCAGTAGTTAAAAACGCAATACCCTTTCCGTCCTCATTTGTAGTACGTTTCATTTTTAGATTTTTATCATAGACAAGGTCCATACCGTGATACATGAGATACCCCGCCAAGAATTTCAAAAAGTTTACATCACTGGAATATATCACATGTTTCCCATCATTACTAAGGATGCGTTCCAATATTTCCTTACTCTTGGGAGAACGCTTCTCTATCACATGAGGTGTCATTTCTTTCTCAAACTTCTTCATCTGAAATTGTTTACGGTCAAAGAATACACCATGAGAACGTTCTGTCAAGTTGGATGCCCGCTGACGACATTGTTTTATTTTCATATCGGATGAAGACTTTTTCTTTTTCTTTTCAGTATCTCCTCCCATCTGATAACCGACTATTGTTTTATCTTATACATACATGAAAAAAACAGATAACAAAGAAATTGATATAAGTGAGACACGAGGTTCACACATACAATACATACAATAAGAAACATATAATGTCAACTACTACCACCAGCGCTACCACTACGGTTCTCGTTTATGGGGGGAAAGGATGGATTGCTTCTCAAATCATTCCTCTATTTCAAGAACAAGGGTGGAACGTAGTATGTTCTCAGAAACGCGCTGATAATACTTCCGAAGTACGCAAAGAAATTGCCACGGTAAAACCGGATCGCGTGGTGTGTTTGCTTGGTCGCACACACGGGGAAGGCATTAATTCCATTGATTATTTGGAACAACCCGGTAAACTCGTAGATAATCTCCGGGATAATCTCTACGCACCACTCTCTCTTTCTATGATTTGTTCCTTTGCCGGTATTCACTTTACATATCTTGGCACTGGTTGCATCTTTGATGACCCTGACCCCACCACCGTTGTACATACAGAAATGGATGACCCTAATTTCTGGGGGTCGTCATATAGTACCGTTAAGGGCTTTACAGACCGTCTGATGCGTTCTGTACATAATAAAAACATTTTGAATGTCCGCATTCGTATGCCCATTACATCAGATAATCACCCTCGCAATTTTATTACCAAGATTGTGAGTTACCAAAACATTTTTAATATGCCGAATTCTATGACAGTGCTACCAACACTTCTTCCTGTTATGGTAGACATGATTAAAAATAAGAGTAGTGGTACGGTCAATCTCGTAAACCCCGGTGTGATTACACACAATGAGATTCTTGAAATGTATAAAACTCATGTGGACCCGGAGAAGACTTGGACCAATGTGACACGTGAAGAACACGATGCCATGCTGTCAAGCAAACGCAGTAACAACCAGCTTTCCACAGATGTATTGGAAGCTCTTTATCCTGATGTGCCTACTATTCATGATGCCGTCAAGGAGTGTATTCTCGCTATGGCAAAAGCCAATACTACCATGTGATATTACTCTGTTTCGGTCACCTGAATCTTACCATGGGGCAAGGATTTCATAAACTTTGATGCACACTCATCGATCGCTCTTTCAAGAGAGACATCATTCTTCTTGTCTTCACGGATTTCATTTTTCATTTCTTTTATGAGCTTCCTCCGTTCATAATTCACCTCTTTCTTCCGCTCTTTCATGGTTTCGTTATTCTCCGCTATTTTGTTCGCCTTCCAGTCTTTTACCTTTTGTAATTGATATACCCTTTCTTCTCCAAAGAACTTACTTTTTATGTCTTCTGCCCTTGCTTTTGCGTCACGCATAATCATATCTTTACGGTCTACCTTTTCCTGCAGAATGCTCTCCAGCTCTTTATCGTATTCATTCAGACGTGATTTATACATCTCTTCGTAATCTTCCACGGCCAATAATTTGCTACGGCTCATATCTTCGTATACATACTGCACAATCGGTTGGGAGAACTGGCGGGCATCTCTTTCGCGGTTTAGATAACTATAGTACCCCGCAATTTTATTCAAGAAGGGCAGTTTCATCTTTTTACGGAAGGACCCTTCTGCATTAAGATAGGTGTTGGCGAACGTCTCGTAATCCTCAGGGAGCTTATCTTTTTCCTCGCGTAATAAGTTGAGGAGTTTTATAAATTCCATGGGGTCATTGGTGATAGGTGTGGCAGTCATAAGAAGAAGGCGGACACTATCTTTGCCAGACACAGCATACGAATTCTGGATTACCTTGTATACTTCTTCCATGTTTGGTTTTTCAATACTGGAGAGATCTTGACCACCGTAAAGCTTATGGGCTTCGTCAATAATGAGTAGTGTCTTGTGAAGTGGATCTTCCTCACCATTAATCTTAATAAGCTCCTTGTATTGTTGGTTACGCTTCTTTACCATGTTATTGAACTGTTTGTAACTCATGGGACGGATTTTCCAGCTCTTTGACAACAGACGCACTTGGTCGCGGTGCTGCCCGGGAATACTCTCCAGAGCGTTCATGAGCTTTGTGTGGCATACTTGACTAAACATATTTTTCCAGATGTCACTTTTAAGTGTAGTACGTGTCACCCAAAGAATGGTGTACCCTTCGGTTTCAAAGCTGTCACTTGCATCTGCAATTGCCGTACAACTCTTACCTGTACCTACACTGTGGTGAAGGAGCATACCCTTTACGGGATTGGAGGGTGTGAAGAAGTGGCGAATGAAATCTTGGGTTGGTGTATAAGAGATAGCCACTGCCTTTTTCTGCACGGGTTCTTCTCCCTCCTTCCTTGGTTTATCTACACACATGTTCTCAAGTTTTACTTTTTCCCATGCAAATTCAGAGAAGTTCTCTGCCACATATTCGCGTGTTTGGAGGAAATCCATACGCTTCATGGGAACAGTCTTATTTTCAATAGCTTCTTCGGCCCCTGGCTTGGTACCCAGCTCCACTGCATTCTTCTTTCCAGAGGGACTGTTGATGACGAGTACCGCATTATTAGCTGCTGCCGCGTTTTTAATAAGTTTGGCTTTCTGTACTTCATATTCTGTTTCCACGGCCTTGTGTTTGTAATGATATTTAATGTATCGCTGCAAAGCATTCTTCTGCATTTTGGTAAGAGGCAATGTATTCATATCAAAATTATAATGGATGGCTTTCGCATACTTCTTGATAAATGCATTCGGGTTGCTCATGACTTCGTTCACACGGGAACACAAATCCGCATGTTTCTTTATCATCCTGCAAAAGTAAAGACGCATTCCTTCTTTTTTAGCAGGGGGACTTATCATTAGATGGGGACTTGAGAAACTGTAATAAGCCAATGCCATAACAGGAATACTGGCAGGGATATCACGTGTGGGTCTTTTGCCACAAACACCTGCACATGATACCACAGCCTTTCCTTGATTTGTAGTCTTTTTCTTTGGTTGCTTTGTCACAACTACGCCTCCTTGCTTTTTACCCCCAAAGAGACTGAACCCGTCTTGGGTATCACTGTTTTCAAATGTAAATTCACCTTCGTCGTCAATATCTACTTTGAAATTATGTATGTTCTTATTCAATTCATAGTCTACCGAACCCACGACTGCAAGATTTTCAAGCTCCGACGCAAAGAACAGTTGACTGACATCTATTTGGGATGCCTTCAAGTAAGATTGGAACAATGTATCTTCTGTAATAGCCCCCTCTTTTTTCAAGATATCGGGGACAGAAACATCATACATAAATACGTAGAGCGGCCACCCCATCTTAGGATGGAATGGCAGACCCTTCTGACCACATGTACGAGTTGCTCTTCCAATGACTTGCTTTTCGTCCGCTTTGGAAGTTTGTGGTTCAAAAATGTGTACATACTTTACATCAAAGAGGTCTATACCCTCTTTGAAACCGGCATCCATAATAATAAAACGGATTTGGTCACCATACACATTATCTGGGCGGCTATTGTATTTCGCCAACAGCTCCTTCTTGAACCGCACCGGCATACTCTTTTTGAAAATATTTACAGATGACAGCAGAGCAAAGTTGTTTCCCTTTGTTTTCTTCAAGTCCGCCTCGGAAAGCATACGGAACCCCTGACGGGCCTTTTTCTTCCCCTTTGCCTCTTCAATATCCCCGATTTCGTAACACAATTGTTTACCAGAAGCGATGAGAGCAGATGTAATGATTTTGCCACCGTAACCGCCTTGGTTCACTTCCGAAAAGATAAAATGTTTAAACAGCTTCCCATGTTCCTTCATGTCTTTCTTATCAAGTTCTTCTATCTTACGAAGCATTGCTTCCATTTTTGGAGAAGCCACGGGCATGTGTTCAAGTACAATGTCGCGATCGTATGCATTTGATTCAAATTTATGTTCCTTCTTCACCTTTGACCAATTAGATACCTTGCGCAAACATGCACCGTATTTATTCGTTCCCATTTGTTATAACTATATAATATAATAGCACTTTATTTTTGTCACAATATACTATAATATGTTTCCATTTGTCTCTGTAGTTACACCTACATATAATCGTAGAGAGTTTTTGCCATTGCTAATAGAGCAATACATAAAGCAAACGTATCCACAGGACATGCGGGAACTTATTATTCTTGATGACAGTCCAAGGACAAATCAAGATATCATAGATGCCTACAAAACACGTGTCCCAAATATAAGATACCTCTATGAACAAACAAAGATGCCTATAGGAGCGAAGCGTAACAAATTGAACAAACATGCAAAGGGAGACGTGATAGTATGTATGGACGACGATGATTATCAAAGTCCCGAAAGAATACAGCATACCGTAGATATGTTTGCAGAGTTCCCAGATATGCTTATCGCAGGAAGTAGCATACTTCCTCTGTATTTCCCAGAACACCCAGAGCGTCTTTATGAGCTTGGTCCCTATGCTGAATACCATAGTCTCGCATGTTCCATGGCATATCGACGCAAATATTTATCCAGTCATTCTTTCTATAATACATCTGCATTAGCCGAAGAAAGTCATTTCACTAATGGGTTCAAAGAACCTATGATACAGTTAGACCCACGGAAAGTTGTAGTATGCATATCTCATGGCACCAATACAGTAGATAAACATAGTTTCCAGTATCGCTCCCATAATCCCCACCATACTATCCGTGACTATTTTTACGTTAACGACGCAGAGATATTAGAAATGCTTACTTCCATCAACTATGCTAAATGAAGCTTCTACATACTCCATCAATAATGAATGTCTATAAACGGAAAAGAAACCTATTTAAAGCTAACAACAATTAACAAAATATAATATAGTGTACAAAAGCGATTACAATGACTGCATCTATGGCAAATGTATACAAGGCTCTTGCTGCTCTCAGTGAAGAAGTAGCGCTCAAGACTGTCTCTGGTCTTCAGGAATTTCTTTCTGAGAAGCTGGAATTTGACGATGACATGACCAATATGTTTGAGGAATACCGCAAGAAGGTCGTTGCAGACATCAAGGTGCAGTACAAGAACGAGCGTTCTTCTTCCAAGAAGAATGGTGAGAAGAAGAAAAGGGCCCCCAGTGCTTACAACCTCTATATCAAAGAAAAGATGGCCGAAATCAAGGCCGCTCAGCCGGAACTCAAGGGCAAGGAACTTATGAAGGAGGCCATCAAGGCATGGAAGTCCCGCCCCGAAGCCACCGCCTAAAAAGACCACCCTACAATTAGCAAAACGACGCCGGTAATCACACCGGTGCCATTTTGCAGTTTATTCATTTTCATTTTCCCATACTTTCACACGCTGTCATCTACTCCGTGTCAAAGAAATGTACTTCGTCTAACATACTCTTCATCATGTGAAATACCGCGTTTATCGCATGTGTCTGTTGAGAATTCTGTACCGCCATCTCGTCCACATCAGAGACAAGAGAGAGCAAGTAGTCATATTCGTTTTGAAAATGCTCATACACCTCATAGTCTCCATACTGCAATACATACGTCAAATCATCCAACAATTGGCCGTAGTCTGCAACCTTCCACGACATCTTCCAATCCGCATAACAATTCAACTCTGTAATCTTTGCCACATTCTCTCGCATCATCTCCGCCATCTGCTCACTAACAGACGCAACAGAGATAGAAGCCGTCATGATTGTTTAGCACAAGCTCTTTTTACTTCGCTGTTGTATACACTTCGCGTTCGCAGTTATGAAATATCAACGATTAAAATAAAAATGATATCAATTTTTCGAGAGTTTCTCCCGATTAATCAAAAATATTTTCACAGAGATCTCGCAACTCTTATTGAAGGGTACAACGATAAATACATTGGTGAATAGCGGCAACGATGTCGTCGCGAATGCTCAGGAGATCTGTATCACTCTCTTTAATAATTCCCTTTGCGAGAAGCGTCTTCTCCAAAGTCACAACGGCATCATTGAGGAAGGGTACAAACCGCTTGTCATCAGCGATGGCGAGAGGCACAATACGGTCTGCCTTTTTCCAAGAAGAGGATGTAATCGTTGGTCGCCCATATTTGCCGATGTATGTTTCTACAAATGTGTCAACAAGATCATTCAGTTCATCGTACAATTTATCAGATGCCATGTGACGTGCATAAGAAAGGGTGTACCAATGATACATCTTTACGTTGTTTTGTAAAGTAAAAAGGAAGGTAAGCATCGTTTGTGGGGAGAACACTGAAATAGCTGCCGACGACATGAGTCAAATTGTATATACTATATACTTTTGAAGTACAAAAAATAAACAACGATGGTCCCCAATCATGGGCTTAGAATGCCTTCATGTAACTATCCAACTGATTTTCCACCGTCCGCACTTCCTCTTTAATCTTTGGTATCATGTTATCCATGGAATTCAATAACTTGGAAGGCCCCTCCAACTGTTTTTTAACGGTGCCGTAATTTCCTATGTGGATATATTTATCGTGTTCCTCTGGATATTGGAACTTGAATGTTATTGGTTTTGAATTTACCCACTTAAGTATCGTATCAACCTGTTCTTCCGTGGGAGGAGTTATAAATACCTTTTTTTCCAATTCCCCCAGAGCATTCACAGTCTTCATTGCTTTCATAACAAAGGCGATGTTTTCGTCGTCATCTACGGGACGCAGCCCTTTTGTTAAATTTTTGACTGTATCCAATATTTTATAGAGACCCTTTACGTTACTCTTAATTCCATCTACAGATGCGGATGCGATAGACTGAATATTTTGAGCTTCCTCTTGCGTCGCCTTTAACATTGTCTGTGCATTTTCCTTCTTACTTTCCATGTCATCTTTCACATATTGTATGGCATCTTCTGCACGTTTCAGGCTGTCTTTAATCTTGTTAATATAATCGTTGGATTGTTGTACAAAAATGCGGTGGTCTTTTAGAGCATCCTCTTGGCGCTCCGTATAATTCTGCCAATCTGCGAGTTTTGCATACTGCGTTTGGATATTGCGTTCCCATACATCAATGTGTGGCTTCAGGGAGTTTATCATGGTAGTCTGTGCCTTTGCATCTTGTACTTCATTCATGGAATTCTGTGCCTGAGTAATCGTATCGTTCACTTGTTTCTTTGCGTCGTCAAACGAACGCATGGTGTCATAGATGGTATCCATACTTGATTTGATTGCATCTATACGCATCTGAAGTCCGTCCAGCTTCTCTAACGCTTTACCAAGGTTTTCATTCAACTTATCTTTCTCCACAGTTGCCATCAGTTTCATGTTTGTATAGTACGCCCAATACGGTCTGTAGTAATTCACGAACTTTTTCACATCTTCCTCATCCTTCTTATCTACTTTGACAGTATGCGTAAACATCATCCCACCACGCACTGCATAAAACCCCTCCACAATGGGAGAGTTACGGATATTCCGTTGTATGGATGATTTCGCCCGATGTAATGTATCATACGAAATATGCTTGTTTGGTGTAATGATAGATGACGGTGTATTATTGTGTACACTACGCATCGCTACATCGTCTATAGAACGCTGGTTTATCACGCGGTCATTATTTACATAAACAATCCGACCATCAGCTGTATACATTTGCATGGCTCTCACTCTATTACTTATTACACACAATAAATGCAAGACAAATGACACAAACTTAAAGACAACAAGAGTTGTTATTAGCAAGATAATATTATTGATATACGCCATTATGCCAATTAAAAAACGCGTAGACTTTGAGTTTGACGAAAATGATCCCGTGGAAAAAGAGCTCATTGGAATGACCCATTTCACAAAGAATGACTATAAACGTCTTCTTCTTCTCGGCTTTACTATGTTTCAAAACAGTACATCGGAGATGTTTAAAGAGACGTTTGAAAAGCGTATTGAGAGTGCGGTATTTGAAAAGGTCGTTGAGAAGGAGAATGAACTGAAAGAGCGTGTTGACAGCCTCTTAAAGGAAAACGTGGCACTCGTGAAGAATTTTGACCATCAGATTGACAAGGTAAAGAAGGACATTGAACAAAAATATACAACGGAAATTTCAAGCCTCAATTGGAAGGTGAAGACCATGGAAGACATGAAGACGGAATATGTGGAGAAATGTGCGGAACTTGAAGAGAAGTTACAGTTTGTACACAAAGAAATGTATCTTGAGAGTGTGCGTCATCTTAAAAGCATTCTTAATGAAAAAGATATGGAGATTAAATTACTGAAGGGTGCTACCAATGCTCCACGGGTACACATGGTAGGAGATGGAATGATCGCTCACCTTTTGCGTGATATCTATAATGATGCTGAAGTTTACGAGGCAGAGGATAATAAATCTATTACTTATGTCACCCTGAAAGACGGAAAAAGTAAATTTATGATACTTCATGTTGATAAGCAGGTTATTACTTCGCAAGACATTGATGAATTTTATAAAGCACTGGCAAAATCAGGTACTCAAATCATCGGAGGTCTCTTTGTTAGCCTACATTCCAAAAATATTCCTGGTAAAGGAAGTGTAACGCTTGAAAAGATTGGTTATACAGAAGAAGGCGGACATCTCCCATATTCTCAACCGGCACTCTTTCTTGGTTACGAGGACGACGCGGACTTCTTTAACTTTTTCCGCCAAGAGCTTTATATGTTTGTGGAACTTTGCAAATTCATGTATGAGATGCAACAATACAACGGGGGCCAAGACATTCACTATATCATGACAGAAGTGGAATTCTTCTATAAGAATTTGTTGCGTAGCAAGAAGCGTTTGGAGAATATTAAAACCCACTTTAACGATTACGTCGCCGAGACGGAAAAGGACACCAGCCAACATATTCAGCGTTTAGAGACCGTAATGGCCCACTTTTCAAACCGTACTGCACAAGTGACAAACGCCCCTATCGCCGTCACTGCCACAGCCACCCCGACACAAAAAGGCACTAAACGCGGAGGCACACCTGATAAATATAAATGCGAACAATGTGATAGTGGTTTCCCTCTGAAGAAACTACTGACACAGCATAAAAAGGCGTGTACGTCATAAATTATCTACCTACTCTGTAGCTTCGCCAAAGAGTGCTTCCATCTTTTTCGCCAACATACTAGGGGAAGTACGCTTACGAGCATCAAATGCCAACATCCCTTGGATAATGCTCCAAAGTTCTTTTATTTTTTTATTCCTCGTAGTTTTCACGGAAGCTCCGGACCACATAAATAGAATGCCAAAGATGATACCCAGAGAGAAAATATCCACGCGGGTTGCAACCTTGTTAGATACATCCTTGTCCATATTCACTTGGAATAGATGGAAGATATCCGCAAAACGGGTATTGTTCAATCCTGGGATAGTAAAATTGTATTTGTTCATGCGTTTCTTCTTGTCAGAGGAGTATTCTGGGGGGTAATAAGGATACATGTGTTCTCGGATAGGACGGTTGTCTTCTCCAAAAATATCGTTCATGCGTTTCATGAGACTAAAATCAATAAGATATACACGTTTGCCCTTGATAGTAATATTGTTTACAGTGATGTCTTGATGTACTACACGGTGCTCTGACATTTTTCGGAGACCATGGATAACTGGAAGAAACTTTGACATCAACGCCAACAGTTTCTTTTCATCCCCCTTGTGTGTATACATATATCTCCCGAGGTCAATGCCACCATATTCCATTAAGATTTGTGGGTAGCTGTAACCCACTCCCATAAACGGACACATGTTTATTTCATCGGATTTACGGGGTTTCGTCTTGGTATAACAGCTTCCTTTATTTTCCAGAGTGAATTCATGTTGGGGATCTATGCGGTCAATCATTTTAAAAGAGTTCATCTCGCTATGGAACTCTTCAACGTCTTCAAAAACCTTCCCAATAACTTTTGTAGTGGACTGTTTTTTATCTTTACATGCAATGTGTGGACGGAAGATACATCCATAAGATCCCTTAGCTACGTATGGCATATTGAAAACCGAATTGTTCGTACTATTTATCTAACATCATAAAAATAATCATTCGACCACCATCTTACCGCAAAAAGACATAAGCTATACTTTTCTCTGTCAATATACAAGAACAGAACATGAATGCTCCTAACCCCAAACCAAATCCAAAACCTTCCGCAGGTGCTTCGCAAAATAAGAGGACTGCTGATGTCCGCAAGGCTGCAGAGACAAAACGCTCTCGTGTTCTTCGTAATAACATGAACCAGCTCCTCTCTGTTATTCAGAGTGATGTAAAAACGATGTACGAAGCTTTTACGGATCTGGATACCATGCATCGCGGTTTCGTAGAAGATAATGGCCGCCGTGGACAAAGGAGTTCCTCTTCCCCCACTGGAATAATCATAAAAGACCCCATTTTTGGTCCAGACGGACGTCTTGGGTCTCTCTTTTCAGAGGGTTCCTCTAACACTTATAGGCGTTCAAACGCAATGTACGAAGACGGGCCCGGTGGCAATGACTTTGAAGAAGAAAACATTTTCAAGAGTGATGATGTAGAAGACGAACTGTCTTGAACATCTGCTGTATCATTATTATCATTGTGAATACAAGAATGCTTTTAAGTGCGTCATCATTTTTTTGTTGTCCATGATATCTTCATTGTCACCCTTCATCAACAGAGCGGGTACCATCTCTGCCATGATTTCATTTGGATGTTCGCCATTGTGAACCCCATTTAAAATGACTTGACCACCTACATCGCCATTGCTCTTAATGTATACTTTGTCACAAGAGAGCATATCGTTTGCACCTTCTTTATAAAGACATACTGTTATTCCTTTCCCATTCTTCGTATATACATCAAATACATCCGGATTGCTTCTTACATCTCTTACCATATTTAAAAGGTTCTTTGCACTATCTTCACCACTTACTTTTTGGTATCCCCATTGTATGTACAACTTTTCCACAAGTTGTGGATACCTTCTCTGGAATACATGACAGAGTTCATGGATTAAAATCTTAACAACAATTTCTTGGCTCCTTCTGTCACTGATGTTGGTTATTAGCCCGATAGGAAGCACGATAACATTTTCAAGAGTGTGAGGGAAACCACCTTCAATGTAATTGTCCACAACAGATATACGCCATGGAATGTGTTCCAATACGGTACCCTTGATGTACTTCTGTGCTTCTTCCACCCTCTCTTCTATCCAGCGTTTTTGTTTTTCACCAAGGGTTTCGTTTCTCCATGCATTCTTGTACATACTAACATACTCTTCAACATTTGAAGCACGCCGCACATGGAGGTCTGTGGTGTTAAATCCGCCGAAATAACGCATAGACTTCTCTGTCATAGTATCATGCTCACTTTTCTTAGTCCATATATCATCTCCCACTTCTTTAATAAATCCCATGTCTTTCCCTCCCTGGGTTTTCCATGTACCGTATTTCACATCCATTACCATCATGTCTTCATATATAGACCCCCCTTCTGTATTCTGAGTATTCATGGTTTTTTTAAACACATTTGAAAACATGGCGGTGGCGATAGCTACACCAATAACTATCATGGTGCTTACCACGACAGCTATTTTCCCATCCCCTATATTTTTCTGTATCCAAGAAATCATGTTAACTCTCTTTGATATACAAAGATAATAATAGTTACTTATCGTGCATAAAAATAAAAATTGAAAAATTAGCCGGTCTGTATCTTATACTTATTCACTGACAATCAACGTACCTAATAACTCATTTCATCCATGTCTCCCCGTGTTTATGATGTTTTTGGCTATTGCGGAAACATCTTTCTTGGCATTCAATTGATACCGCAGATTATTAAGACTATCAGAACGCGTTCCGCAGAAGATATCAGTTATATGTTTCTAACTACGTCCACACTTGGTCTTATTTCCGCCGGAGTGTATGCCATTCATCTTCGCGATCTCCCTATCATCCTTGGTCTATGTTGTGGAATTACCATGAATATTGTACTCGCCGCTTCTAAATTCATTATTCATATTATGGCACCGCATCCACAGACACCACATGCTTCAGACACGACATTTGCACACAACAAAAAAGAAACGTCAGAGATTAAAGAGTTGCAAGAGATTATTATTGTATAAGATAAGACAATGACATAACAGTTTACCATTCCAAAACAATCGGGGCGTGGTCCGAACCCATAACATCTTCGTAAATATCCGCATCCTTAATTTTCTTCATGATTTCTGAACCCGACGATACCAAGAAGTAATCAATCCGCCATCCCTTTCCATTCTCTCTTGCTTTTGCAAAGTTACTCCAGTAGCTATATTTTTCTCCGGTGGGGTGGAAATGGCGATAAGTATCTACAAGGTCGCACTCTTCCATAAGAAGTTTCATTTGCAAACGTTCTGCATCTGTCCACCCCGCCCTTTTTTTGGTTCCCTTGGGATTGTGAATATCCAAATCACCGAATGCTACATTGAGATCTCCACATACAATAACGTCTCTCTTCTGCTTCAAAGAGTTAATGTACTTGCGAAATTCCGGTTCCCATTCTTCACAGCGATAAGCGAGACGATCCAGATCTCTTTTTGAGTTTGGGGTATACACATTTACAATCACCGCTTCTTTCATAAAGATAGTAATAACGCGTCCTTCTTTTTTTGCAACAAGAAACTCGGGGAAGACAACTTTCAGAGGTTTCTTCTTCATGAATACCAACGTTCCCGAATAACCCTTGCGTTCTCCTGCATTTTCATAGACATGGGGATACTTTTCTTTAATCTCTGGAGATAGCGTAGTTTCCCAACAGTCACAGCGAAGTTCTTGAATACATACAACATCTGGATCTTCTTTTAGCACCAAGTCGCGAAGTGTTTTCTTCTTGGTGATATTTTTCAATCCGTTTACGTTCCAAGAGATGATTTTCATGACTACAAGTGCTTTTTACTAATATAGAATATGAAGATGCAGTTAGATATAGCCAGGTACAACCAGGTATAACTAAGAGAGCATAGATAATACATACTACAAAGAAGTGTTTTATAATCAATTTTTGATGCTCGACGCGTCATCTTCCAAGATTCTCGCCATACAAGATAAAGAAAGATGTCAAACACAAGCAATATTGTATATGACGGAAATTGGTTGATGACAAACACAAACCCATCATCTAATGAATACCCCCTCACAGGGAATGGTAAAATCGCTTTGTATGTATCATCTGAAGAGATTGGTGCAACACAGACGCTCATCTCGGGGAACGTTGATATCCAACAAATAGGGAAATATCAGAATAATACACTCTCTGGGTTCCGAGCCAATTATATTACGCTTCCAGAGAATGCGGCACTTATGGCAACTACTGTTCCTGCCACCGCATCAAATATCCTTCCCAATCTTGTATGTACTTCGCAATCATTGGATATGTCCACAGGAACAGTAATCACGGAATTCTCGGAGACGATCACCTCCAACCTAACCCTGAAAAGCACTGTCACCCCTCTTCGCCAATACCCCTACTGCATTCTTCAAGAAGTAGAAATTACCTCCGCAACCACGCTTTCTCAACTTGATATACACCACGAAATCCGTGCCCCCACCGTAACACCTCTGGAAAACATAGAGTACTTTAACAATGTTATATTTAACAATAGCATTTCTACTGAAGAGGGGATATACATTCTGGGAGCCAAGGGGACCCACGCGTCTTTTACTACAGAGGTTAATGCTGCAACAACCTACATCTTTGACGACCCAACAAATATACAGGGAACAGGTGCCACGGTTACAAAAATGGGGTTCAATATGGCGAAGGACAAGAGCAGGTGCTACCAACGTCTGCGTTTTTCCAATCTTCAGGCCGCCACCCCCATCAAAATGTATGTACTGTCTGCCCACATGTCCTCTCAGGACTTTGCCAAGCCTTCGGAAGAAATCACCCGCATTTTACTAAACATTCTTTACCAAAAGACCCCCCAGAAGATTATAGAGGACAATGCCACCATTTGGTCGGAAGTATGGAATTCAGATATAGAATTAGTGCCAAAAACCGGTATTACCAGCGAGGAGGCGGCCGCTACTTCAAGAATGCAGATGTATATCCGCCATAGTCTCTTCCAAATATTCAGCTGTTTACGTTCAGCAGTGAATGCCACTATAAACCCCCTGAACCTCTCTTTCGTGGATACAAATGGCAACATCTTCTTTGATGGGGACCTCTGGCTTACACCAGCACTCCTCTTGCTTCAACCAGAAGTCGCCCGTCAGCTTTTGGAATTCCGCTACCGTAATCTTGAGATTGCCACGCAACTCGCCTCCAGTCATGGTTACAATGGAAGTATGTATCCCTATAAGAATGATGTGGTAGGATATGAAAGTATCTACTGGGATGTCGTTTCTCCCCTCCACATTTTCAATAACGCTACACTTGCCATCAATGCATGGAACTATTACCGCATCTCCCTGAATAAAGAGTGGCTTCGCAACAAGGGTTATACCATGATTAAGAACATCGCCGACTTCCTCACCAGCTATATAAAAAAGATAAGTGATACAGAGTACATCCTTCCACTCACTCTTGGTATGGGAAGTATCGTCTCTGACAACCAAGCATTTACGGTATATACTGCTCTCCACGCTATCCAATATGCCCGTGAAGCATCTTTCGCTCTTGGATATTCCCCCAATTCCCAGTGGCTTGATATTCTTTCCTTCTTGAAGTACCCCGTGGATACCGTAGACCGCGACATTCTCTTGTATGATAAAGATAACACACAAGCGATTGACATTCACGACCACCTCTTTGTTCTTCATCCATACTACAACCGCAAATTCTTCCAGCAGTACACCCGCAACTATTCTTGCATTGACCGAAATTTACAACAGTACCAAAGCACGTTCGCAAGTTCCACCCATCCTTTAAATACGATACTTGATGCAGCACTGAAAGGTGTCCTTCTTCAGAGCGATGCATCTACTCATGAAACCCCATTTGTCACTGCCCTCCAAAAAGTTATAGATACAAACTTCCTCGGGGGATGGAATTACATGAATACGCAAAATAATATTACCATGGGGACAGATATATCACTTCATGCTGCATTCCTTCTCATATTCCTTATGAGCATTGGTACACTCTCTATACGCGGTGCGATTGCCCCGTCGGCGATTGTGACAGAACAATTCCGCATCGCTACTTCTCTGAGTCAATACATGCCACATACATGGTCTTCTCTTCGCCTAAAGGGAATAGGGAGCAATCGTGCACTTGTCATTGTTACAAATCAGACATCATATACCGCACCGTAGTACATAACAGGTGGATAAGCATATCATTTTTGTTCCAAAGATAAAAACGATACAAAAATAAAGAATGAGCCTGATACCAGAAGGATTAAACCTCGTAGAGTTTCTTTATCTGAACCCGGATATTGTCTCGCAATGTAATATTACTAATATAGAAACGGCTTCTTCCTATGTGAACACTCTCTTTGCATCGTCTCCATCAGGGTCAAACCTAAATCTGTTATCAAATATCACTTTACCCAGTACCTTTGATGAAAGGGCGTATCTTTCACTAATCCCTGCCACAGATGTACAAACATTATCAGAGACTATCGCTATTGCCATGAGCAACCAGGGGTTCCAGACCACAGATATTCTTCGCCTTTCAGAAAATGTACCCATTTATGAGAATGTATATTTGGAATGCACAAGTTACGGTACGTCCTCTTCCAATGCATTTGATATTCTGAATACGGCATCATTTGCAATATATACACCGACTACCAGTTCAACAAATTATATTGGGGCAGCATCCAATATACCCAACTTTACTTCTTCGTCCAATGTCCCCATCGCCCAACCCATCATTGAACTCCAAGACCAGACTACTGGAGCACTTTCCCCTGTTACGATAGAAACGCTCACACTCACAACGCTCCAAATAAATCCGTCTCCCTACGTATTCCAAGTAGGCAACATATACAAGATACATTCTTTACAAGCAGTGGATTACCGTCGCATTGCCACCATACATTATATGCAGTCTAAGTATCTTCCCCCGGTAGACCCAGTATCTGGTTCCAACATTATTCCCGCGTCCGTAACATCTTATGACGCTACTGGAGATGGTTCAGAGTTGCTTCAGGACTTCACACCAGAATTGTACCGTACTCTCTACAAAGATGCCATAAGCTTGAATGATACAGAAGCATATTATGATTACTTACAACGCACTGTAAAAGAAGAGTATCGTATCAAGAACCCCGAAGACATCATTACGAAAACCCAAAATGTTGTGGATATGCCGGGGGCAAATATTACGGGCAACGTAAACATTCAAGAGAACATCCACGTAAGCAAACATATTCAGGCCGAGGGTGCAATCAATACAAATAATATGCTTCTTGCTCCCCGTCTTGGTATCGGCTATATGGGTGATTTCGTTCTCTCTAACGAACCAGTAAATATTCTTCAAGCTGAAAATTACAACGATACTTCGGATAAAAATATTAAGAAAGATATCTCCCCCATCTCCTCTGAAAATGCAATCTCTACTTTGTTAAACATTCCTATCTATACATTCAAATACAACTATGGGACGGCCGCCGACGCACAGATACAATATGGATGTATTGCACAAGAGGTGGAACAAGTACTTCCAGATGCTGTATATCACACAGAGGGGTTCCTCCCGAATATTGACATGGATGCTATTTGTAGCTACTCAAAAATATCAGTACAACAAATACATACTCCTCTTGAATTGTTTGAAGATATCAAAATCATTACGCTTGACAATAACTACAACACAAAAACATTTGTAGTACAATGTACAAAAAAGATAGATGAACATACCTACCTCTGTAACCCAGCCCTACCGTATGAAAACACACGCATATATATTTATGGATACAAAACCCCCTTTGTTAAGAATGTCAACTATAAGCACCTCTTTGTTATGGCATTGGGGGCAATACAAAATCTTCATAAACGGCTTGAAGCGATAGAAGAAAAAGAACAAATAAAGGGGGGAGACGCCAGTTTTGGTGACGCAACAATGAACCTACCGGAGCGCGATAAAGATACAACAACGCCAGACATGGTAGATAATATCACAAACGCCTTTGAAAAATTCGCAACCACATTCTTGGATTAACTTGGATTAACTTTGACTAATAGGTATTTGATACTATATGACACAAAGTGATATCCGTTAGTATGTATAATCGTCATATTCGGAATACAGAGCCGTCCGATCAATTACATCATCATTGTTTTCCACATTAAGAGATGTCTTCATGTATTCTCCCTTGCTCCTGTTGTAGTCCGCATACGTCTTTTCAAATTCTTGGATGAAAGAACGCTTCGGGTTTTCCATGTACTGTAGACGATCTTCATTCATATCAATCTTTTCCTCGTCATTATAGGTCTCATTGTCACCGTCATTGGTAGATATATTCTTTGTAGATACTTGCAATTTCAAGATGGATTGTTTACGAACCTCATCTTGTTCCCGTTTGCTCTCTCTGTAATTTTTAAGAGCCTTGTTGAGCTGAGATATAAAATACCAAATGCATACCCCAAGAGCTACAACAGTTATAACCAATACAAACAACATCGTATAGTTATCTGTAATCATGCTATCTATCTTTGACATTAACACATCTGCAGAAAGTACTCCTACACACGAGATAGGGTTACATTTGTCACATGTTGCTTGTGAAACCATGGTGTGCTATTTGTATTGAAGAAAGAAAAAACTATCCAAATAATAAAGTAAAGAGATGGCTCTTGTCAAAGTTGTTGGGAACTATTATAATGGCTTGTTGGATTACTTTGATGATACCTATAAACTACACGGTAGTAATCTAAAAGCACCCCTTCTTTCCTTGTCGCCCCCGGATGCAGAAGAATATATTAAGAAGTACGCCGAGACCATAGAAGGTGTGGAAACGCTGAAGGCTACAGAGAAGCGTATGTGGGAATCAAAACGCAACGGCTATATCATGGTCATAACGTTCTGTTACATTGCCATTGTTTCCAGTTTCCTTATTTTGATGTACTCTTATAAGCAGACTGCAAAAGTTATTGCAAACATCACAGACCATATTCGCGTCATTCTCGGATACATCATACTTTATCTGTTTATTCTCACCTTGCTTATCATTACTCTTGTACACTTCCACGAATTAGAGACCCAGTCTAAAAAAATGGCATCGGAGAGTGGGAAAACACTGGATCGCATTATTCGCGGTGGTACGGACCGCCCCCTCCTGAATATGGAAGATAAGTTGCGTAACCTACTTCTATTTGTAGGGTACAAGAACACAGAGCAAAAACTATTATACACAAAGATGATGAATATAGATGCCACTCTTGCCCAGTTCAAGATAAACATGGAAGCACCGGAGAATGCCCGTCAAAGCAAGAACCCCGATTTCTATATTGATTATAACAAGATTTACAATACATACAAGAGGCAGTTAGCAGAAGCCGCCGACGCATTTTACGATGAAGGCAAAGGGTATGCCAAAATTCGCACCGGCATGATACTTACCTCTAACGTTCTTATCCTCTCGGAGTTCAATAATATTATTGATTATTACAAGACCATTGTTACACGTATAGAGACAGATAGCGAAGAAGCCGTTGCCCTTGAAGAGGAGTTTATTCGCACTACAGTGTTACCTACACTCATAACCGTAATGAAACTTCAGAAGCCAATGCCAGCGGATGCATACACGGACCCGACCTCCCCCTTGGCACAGGAAACTTCTACAGACCCTGCAGTCTTGTACGAACAAAATATCAGCAACGAAAAATTCGCCCGAGGCTGGGACAAAGTAAATGACATATTCTTTTACATTATCATGTATGCATACCAGATAGATACAAAGACGCTGAAAACGGATACATCCTTTGACCCTGTCATTAAAAATCATCTTCCCACGGAAATAGATCTCTCCTCCATTCCATCTGTAGATACACCGTTTTATAGCAAAGTCAAGAACGCATTTGTTAATCACCAGACAACAGTACTTCCTTCTATTCTTCAAAACTTGGGGAACATCACCAAAGAAGAAGCAAAGACATCTCTTTATGCTACATTCCGCAAATTGATAGAAGAAGCGTATGTCTATTGCATCATGGAGATGGAAGGTCCCTATTACTTCCCATTCAATGGGGATATTGTTGCAGACAGCGTACAAAAGAAGATTGCCGAGATATACCCCAATAACACCTCTTTCCACACACACGTAGACCAGATGATCCGCCACATGCGGGAGAAAGCCGTGGGCGACTCTTATCGCATATACAAATCTTCCAGTGCTGATGACCGAGCCGAACTCTTTATCCATCCTTTGGTGCAGTCTATGGTCACTCAAGAAACTACGCTACTTTCATCTGTGCCTACTATTCTCAAGGAGTACAAGATTGCCACAGCAAAAGCGGAACTCATGGATTACGAGAAAAATAAGATTGTTGCTATTCTCAAGACCTTGGATACCTTAGTAGCATCAAAGAAACAAAGTCAGGGAACGGATAAAAACAAGATTAAGGCCAGTAAATATATCACGTCGGCGGAATTCATTAACAAGTTGGACAATATGACATTTGACGATGTGAAGCAGGGCCTGAAGGCCAGTATGTTCTACCAAATTCTTGATAAGTTTTATGTCAACACCAGTAACTCCATTAACAGCAAAGACCGCACCCTACAAGATATCTACTATGCCGACAACAAGAAATTCAAGATTGTCAAGAGTGTATTGGTCACGTCTATCATACTTGTGGTACTTGTCATCGCATATAATACTATTGACACGGTTACAGATCTCCGTATCTTGAATAAGCAGAAGGAAGCCAATGCCAAACGTTTGGAGCAAAAGACGGCAGATGCTGTTACCCTACTCATGAAATACAACAATTCTACTATTAATGTATGGATGCGTCTTATTGTCCCATGGTTTGTTGGTCTCTTATTCTGTAGTATGATTGTATCTTTCTACGCCAAGGGTGTGAGTAAATTCAACTTTAACAAGGGTGTTCGCGAAACAAATACACGGGAACTAAAAGACATTATGAAATCCCTCAAAGAAACGATGCAACGTACGGACAAGGAAATTAAAGCCACCAGTAACTTGAACGGAAGCATGCAAGTGAAAAATCTCTCCGCTGTTCTCACACAGCAAGAAAAGACAGACTTGTATCACAAGATTATTTCTGCAATTGATCGCTACGACAAATGTAACTTTATCACTTCTCAAGTAAGAGACGTTCCATTCCCATGGACCGAGGCATTCACAAACCTGTTTATGATTGCGATTATCGTAATGTGTATATTCTATGCGGTCTGGAAGATTAGCCCCGGGAAGAGGCTTACAGAAATCAGGAAACTTACTCTGCTCCGCAACAAGGGCAAATACGAAGACGGTACCAAGGCGTTCTCTACGGAGGTAAGTACAAAGGCAGAATGTCATGACAGAGAAATGGAAAGTATTGCATTTATGTTCAAGGTCCTCTTCTTCATGTTCATTATCATCTTCTTGGTATTCTACTCTTCCAAGGTTATTACTAGTACATCCGAGTTTGAGTTTGCTCTTTACAGTAGCACCTTCTTGGAAGAATCGCGTTGCTACGAATAGACAATATTACTTCTTTTCCGCGAGTTGACTCAAAATACGCGAAGCTTCGTGGAATACTGCCTCTTTTGTCTGATTACCATCTACGATAAATACTCTCTGTTTTTTATTCTCCAAAGCATGTGCACACATGCTCTCGTAAAGGTCATGGATTTGTTTAATATATTCCAGAGGCACATTCTTCTCACTATCTCTTCCTCGCACCTGCATACGCTCCATACATACTTCAGGGGGTGTGCGAATATAAATTAAGACATCTGGTTCCCACGCCAACTCTTGATACATTGTTTCAAACAATTCGTATTCCAGTGCATTCATCATCCCTGCTCTTCTCTGATTTTCCGAAAAGACATACTTTACACACATTGGTGAACGCTCATACAAAGCCACATAATCATTCTTACGCCACCCCATAAAACTCGTTAATACCTTCATATTAAAAGAGAAACTCCAACGAGCATTGTCCTGATAAAAGAGTTTCAGCCATTCACTCCAATCATTGACGGGTTCCAGAAATACAGGGATGCGGTGTTGAACACCCAGCGTTTGCAACAGCGTAGTCTTACCCGTCCCGATATTTCCTACAACCGAGATCTTCATTGTTATGAATTATCACAACGCAATTTGAATGCAAACGAATGAACAAGATAAGATATCGTATTTGACCTTGTCTTTGTCTTCGTCTTGTCAGAGAAAAATAATTAGACTATAACGTCGTGTCAAATTTTACACCGCCATCTCTGCCTTAATCGCAGGGTGATGCATGTAGCCATAAACCATAAAGTCTTCAATGGTAATATCTTTCCAATCCTTCTCTGCAACTGCAGGAGCAATATGCATTCGCGGAAGAGGAAGGGGAGAACGCTTTACTTGTTGATAGACCTGTTCCAAATGGTTTTGATAGATATGGGTATCACCCGTGGAAATGATAAGTTCCTTGGGTCGCAAACCCGTTTTAAGAGCAATAAGATAAGTGAGTGTAGCATACGACATAATGTTGAAGGGAAGACCCAAGAAACAATCCACGCTTCGCTGGTACATGTGACAACTCAGAGTTCCTTCCCCACCCACATAAAACTGACACATAATATGACAAGGAGGGAGTGCCATTTTATCCAAGGCGGTGGGGTTCCATGCAGATAGAATATGCCGTCTCCCATACGGATCCTTCTTAATGCTCTCAATAATCTCCGTAATCTGATCCACACCCTTGTTGCCATCTGCTGTTTCTGTATTATTGCTTTCACAATTCGTATAATCGCCCCCGAAATGCCGCCATTGAAAACCATAACCTGCTCCAATATCACCTTCCGGTAAATGGTTCAACCCTCGTGCATCCAAGAATTCTCTACTCGTGTTTCCGTCCCAGATATGAACCCCCTCCGCCTGTAGCAACTTCGCGTCGGTATCCCCACGCAAAAACCACAAAAGTTCTTTGATACAGGCTTTCCATGCCATTGTCTTAGTCGTAAGAATAGGAATGTGTTCTGAAATCCGGAAACGTAACTGGGAACCGAAAATACTCTTGGTGCCTACACCAGTGCGGTCTGGACGGTCTTCTCCTTGAATAAGAATATCTCCGAGTAGTTTGAGGTAACCATCTTCGTTCAAACCATAACGCTCACGTGAGCTTTGACGCCCGTATGTTAAGAACTGAACTTCACAGTCCTCCTCTTTGCTCCAGAAGACATCATCCACAGATACCAACTTAAACTTTTCCAATATCTCCGCGGGGAAGCGTGTCAGTGTACCTCCGGTTTTATTCGTAATTGTTTTATTTACAAGAGTGAGATAAATAGTGTCCGCCCGGGATGCAAACGAACGGTAAGTCTCTGCTCCCCCAATCACAAAAAGCTCCTTCTGAGGATACTCCAATACCAATGTTTCCATAATAAGATCCACTGTGGCGTAAGTACAAAAGACGACATCTTTAGAAGAAGAAACCATCTTATCCCGTCGGTCATCCACAATCACTACATGAATGCGGTCTTTCAATACTGACCCCCCAAGCCGGTAATCCGTCCCCCGAAACTCACAGATGCTCTTGTAGGTATTAAACCCCATAATAACAATGTGTCCACGGGTCATAGAAGAAAAAAGGCTCATGTCCTCTGGAATATTCCAAGGCAAACCATTTTCTTTTCCGATAACCAAGTTTTTGGAAGTAGCGACAATCATCTTGTATGCCCTCGCCATATTGTTACTCATCATTTTCGCAAGAGGACAGAATACTACTTGTTATTAAAGGTAAATAGTGACACGGTTTTAAATACTTTTCAAGCATATAGCTCTCTGATACACCGATTGATTTCGCTATTTTTTTAAGCAATTCCATATTTTGCAAATACAATATTTCTTTAAGTACATGGAATGCAATGTCTCCGGGTTTCGTCATGATGATACTATCGGCGGGTGGCGGTCAAGGTCTCCGTTAGCGTTCTAACCAATCTGCTTCTTTGGTACGCAATGTATTATAGATATGAGCAAGACGAATATGGATCATAACATTATCCTTGTCTAATAGTTTTATTACGTTCATCAAGTCCTCAATTTTTTTAGTCATTATTTCTTCTTACTTGATACAAGTGCTTTTGTATTTCAGAATATAAACAAAAAGATTTCTCCTCCCCTCCACTATAATCTATTTCTCTCCCAGAAGTAAAGAAGGGATGAGCGAACAACAACGAACAAGACGCATTCATGTCCTTCATAATAACGATAACCTCTTTAGTATCTACATCTTTATACCCGCGGGGAGTATTTATGAAAATAAAAAGTTAAGGGGTGCATCTCACCTTCTTGAACACATGCTTTTCCGTAATAGCAGACATATTGTAAAAGATCTAACCATGATGGGAAAGTTCAATGCCGCAACTTATAAAGACATTACCTACTACTATATCAACACGACCATGGCGAACATGGAAAAAGCGATTGCTACCATACACAAGCTTGTAGATAAGCCAATGTTTACAGAAAACGACCTTGAGGTGGAAAAGAAAGTCGTACTGGAAGAATATCATCAACATGTACCTTCTCTTTCCCATGATATGGAACAATATGTTATGCAAAGTCTTCATGGAAAACGTACTTCTTATAGTCATCCCGTCATTGGAACAAAGAAAGCCATTGAAGATGTAACCCTCTGTGAACTCAAGGACTATTTCCACAAGAGATATCAAAACTTTACCATAACCGTAAATTGTCCTAAAAAGGATACTCACCGCGTTTATAAAGCACTGTACTCCATCTTTGATGCACACAAATTGGAGGGGTCCTTTGATCTTCGTAAAGAGGCTCCGGCATTCAATAAAGAAATGAAAAAGATTGACCCGTCAGTAGTAGTGTTTAGACGTAGATATTCCCAAAACATTACGCGTATGATATTCCCTGCGTATCGTGCTAACGACGGACACAATGGAGCAATACTTGCCCTCCTTGGACACATTCTTACCGCCAGTTCTTTACATAGTATATTATACAAAGAGATCCGTGAAAAACGTGGTCTTATATACAACATTCGGTCTTATGCAGAAGCCCTACGCTATGTAGGATACTTTAATATCTCTTTCATGACATCCCATAGTGATATTGCGTATGTACTAAACATCATCTTCTCTGTCATTCACCACGTAAAGACACACGGGGTTACCAACAAACAACTTGCGTATTACAAAAAGAGTTTCAAGAATACATACCATCTGAACTTTGCAGACACTTCATACACCACAGAATGGTCAGGGATGAACCATTTTTACGGAGATACAATACTGCAACCCCGGAGCTATTTTACATTTATAGAAGACATCACTAACGAAGATATCAAGCGTGTTGCGTCGGAAGTATTAGAGTTTAATAACATGGGAATAATTACTCTTGGAGATTACAATGACCCCGATAAAATTTCTTCGCGTATTTTGGAATATATGAAAACATATACGCAGACTTGAATTATATCTGTAAGATTAAGATATCATTCACTTTTGTCTATGTTATGTATGAGACGAGAGAAATTAAAAAAATATCAAGATGTAACGCTTTTATTTTGTGATATTGTTTCCTGGACAAATATTACACAAGTAGCTAATTCATGGGAGGTTTCCGAGTATTTAGAGGAGTACTATCACCGCATTATGTCAATGATTAAAAAATACAATGGTCAAAAGTACGAGACAATCGGCGACACATTTGTCATTTGTTTTAATATGGATAAACCTGACCCAAATCATGTAGATACTGCCGTCGCCTTTGCAGAGGAACTCATACACAATCTAAAGGACTTGGTATCTCCTATTGCACAATACGGTGGCACAAGGATACGCGTAGGTATACATACAGGATTTATTATAGGCAATTGGTACAAACATAAATTTCAATTAGTGGGTGATACTATAAATACCGCAGCACGAATGGAAAGTTCTGGGCATCCAAATGCGATACATATTACAGACGTTACTTATCACCGTTTATCTCCTGCCTTCAAGAAGAAGTTTATAAAGTACCCCATGTTTATCAAAAGTAAAGGGATCATGATCACCTATATTTACATTGTATCGAAAGAGAGCGACAACCACAATGAGAATGGTTCAAGACGGTTAAATATAAAAAGCTCTATGGAACTTCGCAGTAGTCATGATATGGTAAGACAATACGAAAGTATCGGAAACGTGCCCATCGGATACGAAATCAACCAATATATACATCATAAAGGTGAAAGGGTGGACATGGGAAATGGTTTAGTACCATCCATAGTTCCAGAAACACAACAACCCGGAGTATCCGGGAAACGTAGAGTTAAAAGCATACATAGTATCCATGATATAAATCACGTCCTAATTCAAGACCAAGTATCGCCAAATACACACCTTGGACGAATGACTGACATCGGAGATTACAAGTCACCTGACCATGGTTGTATCCACGAACATCTCTATGCACATAATCTACCCCATCCAAGAATGGCTACACAGACATCTATCCCATTTATTAATAATGCGGTATATCACCCGCCGCAAGACACATATAAGCCAAAGAAACTATCCTCGTCTTCTTTTATATCCATGCTAAACAGTATACTCCATCATTGGAAACCGTTGAAGAAAAAAAACACTCATCGTCGGTCCTTCTGATCATAAACAGATAGATGCGATAACCTCTATGGAAGACATGGACAAGCGGGACGTAAAAATAAGTTACCACGAAAATATACCGTACAAACCCAACAAACGCAACTTCAAGAAAAAATAATCACAATAATACTACAATTAAAATTAAGCACCACTACGCACCATTCTCAAAAAGCGGTGGATATCAATGACAGGTAGAATGGGAATGCACTCCCATAACTGACGCTTCAGGTGGGTATGGATATAGAATTCCGTAGGATACATGTGTGAACAGCCGAGACGAGCATCCGTAATATATTTTCTATATTTTTCTGGAACCAGATACTTTGAATGATATGGCAATACAATGAGCAACTGTTCCCACGGTTTGATGACAAGCTCCTCTTCGCACTTCTTTTCACACCCTCTTGTATCACCCGTCATATTTACCACCATGTGATACAAATCTTTGATAGTGGGAGCATGGGGATATTTGTAGAACCAGTTATGGCTAAACACCCCATTAAAATAGTAATTCACATTCCACTCTAAGCCATCCAAGAAGTTTTTGCAAGTATCATTAATGCCCTGAAGGTCTGTATGGGGATTGATACCAAATAGATGGTAATAATACGCGTTACGCCACATGGGGTTCTTGGGGTGATATTGTGAAATAATCTTCCTGTTGGCAGACTTTTCTCTCAGGGGTGTGAAATCCACGTCGTAGGCATACTTGTCTACGGGATCCATAAACCGCTTATTTATAAAGTTCATTTGGTCATAGTCTTTCATAATTTCAGTAATACTATCGTTTTCTACCATCATCAAATGCCGCAGCATATCTTTTAGGAAATCATAATTAATCGCATACACTGCTTTGCCGTCACCATCGCCATCTCCACCAGTTTTCTTTTTCTCAACAATGCATGTATCTGCACCACCTCTTTCTTCGTATACGGATTTATATGCATTGCAAAGGATATCAATACCACTGTGTTTGATAGACAACATTAAGGGGTGGGGAAGGAAATCATTGCCGAGAAGGAAACAGATAAAGATGTAGTCCAACATAAACACTTCGTCTTCCCGGCCGTGAAGAGCAAGAGAAACGTATTTCCTCATCTCGTCAATAGAAACGTAATCAATCTCCTCTTGAGACCCACTACCCCCGCCGCCGCGTTCTCGCATGAGATAGATACCATTGGCTTTACAGGTAAGCGACAACATAATAAGATCCGCGTCCATACCATAGATAACATCTTTCGCACCAATCGCTCCAGCAGTCCCTTTGATATAAGAAATAATCTTGTGTTCCCCTTCTCCCTGTTCATCTGGGCCAGATACATACACCTCATAGGTTCTTGTATTACCAGATAGGAAATGTGACCTCAATTGTTCATTAAGACGTGACATGAATTCCGTTGCTGGAGTAATACAGTTACTATCCCAATCTGAGATCACCATACCACATTTTTTCTTGTAGTCATTGATTAGCTGATTGCGGTATGCGGTAAGATGCCTTCTTCTACGCTGCTGTGTCATCTTTGCAAGGGGAGCAACGCCATCAATGGCAATATACAGCAATTTACTGGGAGGGCATTTTTTTACCACGGCTTCCGTATAAGAAATAATCCGCCGGAAAATAGTATCTTCCAATTTACATACAGGTACACCGGGGTTCTCTGAGACCACCTGTGCAGAAGCTACATGAATAATGGAATTATAATCCAAGAATAGGCGTTCACACGAAGGAACATATTTTAGAATTCCTTGGTTGGCTTGTACCACCTTGTAAAAATAATACGGAATTCCCATAGTGTCGTGATGTATCTATCAATGATATAGAATACGTATGCAACCTTTATGTATATACCACTACCGCTAATTATGAAACCATAAAACCCCGCCTTCAAATTTTGCACCCTACCGTATTATTATCTTCCTATGAAATATAAACAATAAGAAGGTAGTAACCACTATGTCTCCCAGCATTCCTAACCCCAAAGACATCTTCGCCGTGATGACACGCCCCGCCCTCCTCGCCACCATCTCTTACGCCATTCTCGGCTTCGTTCTCCTCTTCCCTATGGGAATGACGATGCGTGACCCCGAAACCGGTGCCCCCATCTCCTCTGTATCTTTCGGTCAGCGTTTCATGATGGTACTTGTTATGCTTATCCCCATTGCTCTTTCTGTGTACAGCATCAACTGCATGGTCGTCGGTCGCTGCGTGGTCTGGTCGTGGGTGAATGCCATCGGTGTCGCACTTTGGGTACTTTCATTCCTCATCCTGTCTATGATGACGAAAGAAGTTATCGGAGAAGCCGTCGCCACCAAGTCTGTGACCACCCCAAAAAATTGAAGATGAGAACCAAGTTTCTGACATTATAGATATACTCTTTTTGATACCATTATACACTCAGCCCCTGTGTATTGTACGAGTAATATTCCATGGACCCACATTCTGCCGCTTATTATCCTATGAAGACCCAACGTTTTCAACGTGATGATATCCATAGTAAATCAAGGTATCTCGTAAACCATGTGATTACAAAGAAATATCATCCCCCGCAACAACACGTATACACGTCACTTGGTGCAGAACAACAACGCATACAAGATATATGTTACAATCAAAGACATTATGGCAAACCACATACACTCATATTTATTGACACCAGTTATTACATCTTCATGCTATATTTTGGCACCAAGAGTTGGTATAAACAGACCTACCAAACATTTGATGTAGAGACAATCGCCACAAACAAAGTATTCTTGGATAAATATACCGAATTCTTTATAAACAAAATTAAACAACTTACAAAGACCTATAAAACTGCGTTTGACAATATCACTTTTGTGAAAGATTGTCCCCGCAAGACAGTGTGGCGTTCCGAGGAATACCCTCTTTATAAGACCACGCGTTCTGATAAAAGTAAGGTGTTCAATAAAGATATCTTTGCCTATACTTATAACGTCGTGTTGCCACAACTCATTAAAAAGTACAATTTTAAGGAAATATCTTTTCCCTCATTGGAAGCCGACGATGTTATTGCACTCATGACAAAGCATCTCCACAATAAAAAGTTACCACCATCTATGTTATCAAAACACAAAGACGCGAATATTGTTCTTCAAAATAACCGCGAGAAATTTGTCGTGATTGTTACCAATGATAATGATTATGTCCAACTCTTATCTTATAAAAATGTGTGCATTGAAACTTTTAAACGACGAATTACGCCCGATGATGTGCCTGAAAATATGATATCCCCATATTACTATTTGCTCAAGAAAATCATTATGGGCGATCGGAGTGACAATATCCCGCCTATTACAGATGATAAACAAGTGGCGTCGGATATCCTCCAACATCTATACAAAGGTGATACCCCATCCATCATGAGAGTATACAAATTAATGGAACAACATAAATTGCATACACGTTTCGCAAGAAATAGATTGTTGATTGATTTCAAATGCATTCCTCTTTCTCTTTCTTCTGCCTTCTATCATTCGTCCGATTTCATGATGCTCATGCAACAACTCGGAATTTATATTTCGGTTCAGAAAAATTGAGCGTTTGAACTCGTTTTTTACTTTGTATATTTAGTATAGATTACTTTCGCCATTCCGCCTATCCTACAAGAGTATATGGGACCGCATTCTGCAATACGCACGGATACTTGTCCTCCATCTTCACCATGGGACCTTCTAAATATGATGAAAGAAACATCGGAGCAAACTTCCGACAAGGATAATTCCATGGTTTCGGATGCCTGTGAATACTGCGGAGAGAAGGAGATTATTCTGGAAGAGGGGAACTATGTATGCAAAGCATGTAACACGATAAGTACCAGATTTATTGATTCCAATGCAGAATGGAGATATTATGGTTCCGAAGACAAGGGTTCTGATCCTTCGCGTTGTGGGATGCCCACGAGCGAACTCTTGCCGAACTCCAGTCTTGGTTCCGTCATTGGTAATTCGTGGAAAGAGAGTTATGATATGAGAAAGATCCGCAAATATCACATGTGGAACTCTATGCCATATAAAGACCGTACTCTGTACAACATCTTTGAAAATATTTCTACACATGCCTCTAATGGGGGGATTAGCAATTCTATTATTGAGGAAGCCAAGATGTTGTATAAACAGATTGCGGAGGCGAAAATCACCCGCGGGGATAATAAAACGGGGCTTATTGCTTCCAGTATCTACATGTCTTGCAAGACAAATAAAGTTCCTCGTTCCACTAAGGAAATCGCCAACATCTTTAATGTGAAGCTGACGACGATGACAAAGGCATGTAAAAAATTCCAAGATATTATGCGACTTGATGTCAATAGTTCTACTCCTGAGGACTTTATCAAACGGTTCTCTTCCAAGATGAATTTGTCACAAGAGGTGGTTGAGCTTAGTCGTCATATCGTGAAACGTGCGGATGAACTCAATATTGCCTACGAAAATACTCCTCCTTCCGTTGCTGCAGGTAGTCTGTACTTGTGTATCTTGATTACGGATGCCCCAGTGTCTAAGAAGGAGCTGTCGGCGGCGTGTGAAATCTCCCCGGTGACCATTACGAAGTGCTACAAGAGGCTGTATGAAAACCGCGCCATCATATTGCCCGATGACATCATTATGAAGTACAAGGTGGAATGAAAGACACTTGCATTTGGTGTGTATCAGAAAAAAGAAAACAACCCCATTCCTATTCTTTTTATTACTTTGGCATGAAATTGTCTCAATGCTTGACTCAATGCTTGTCTCAATGCTTGACACGAACAAACTCTCCATTCATTTTCACATATTTGCCGCCGCGAATACCCTCATATACTACGCGATCCTTACCGTTGAACGACACTTTTTCTTGTGTTTTCTTAGGCACCTTCTTTACATTCCTGTTCAGTGCTCCTGCCATCTGATTAGGTGTAGAGTTAATGACAACAGAACCTGCATCCGCGAGATATTTGTTTACTATTTTTTCCAGCGTTTCGTTACTGTTACCAGTGTTTGATGTGGAAGCAATAATACGCTCTATGTATGTAAGAAGAAGGTGTTGGTATATCATAGAGGCACGGAAGTTATCACCGTTGTATACTAATGCTAACTGTTCATTGGACAATGTACCATCGGGATTTTTATCCAGTGTGTCAGTGAATTTCTTTGCAATTTCTTGAAGTCCCTCTGGTGGTAAGGTACCCCTTGCATTGATACTTCCATGCTTAGATACCTGAGGAGTACAAGAGTATGCATAATCAGTACCATCGTCCGTCTTTTTAAATACCAGTTTGCCAGCCTTGTTCTGTTGCCAGTTCGTTAGCCTGTCTGCAAGGTTAAATAATTTGTCTACTTCAGAAAGAGTGTCGGGATTATTGATTTTTCCACGAGTTTCTTTGATATCCGATAACCAAGCACGTTGGAATTTGTAGGGGAACATGTATTTTTCGTATATGTTCTGGCATTTGCGTTTCGATGCTTGTTGTTCATGTGCTTCGGCAAGAATGGTGGTGAATGCCTTAGCGTATAAAGCGGGTTTGACACTATCAAGAATAGCAAGGATAGCATTGCGATTAACGCGTTTGCCGTCACCAATGTCATACCCCTCTAATCCAGTCTGCATTGCGAGAATATCTATGAGTTTCAGCAAGGCAAGACGCTGATAAGGCTGTGTTAGTTTTTCCACAATCACATTACCACCGTTTTCTGATGCTCCAGACTGTAACATAAATAGCGGTTTCCCTTCTGTCATAATATATTTACGGATAATGCTTATCAAAAAGTTCACAGGATTAGAGGTTTCACTTTCATTTCCCCTCTTGTATTCTGTGATGACTTTGGGAGCTTCGATAATCATGGAAACAAAGTAACTTACAAAACGCATGTTCTCTTCTTTCTTGAGTTCATCTTCGCTTACTCTGTATTTCCTTCTGTAATAATAGACCGCCCCTCCTATCAACCCTACGACAATTATTCCAGCTATGATACCGGCGGCAATGGGGTTTGCGGCTGCAAGAGCAGTTAATCCTTTTCCCATTGTAGCAACTTTTGCCCCCAACGAACCTATCCCCGTTGTTGCAGTTCTCGCAGCAGAAGATGCGTACGACCCAACTCTTCCCAAACCAGAAGCGGCACTGGAACCTAAGCTTTTGAACGTGGATAATGTAGATGACCCAACTTTTCCAAGACTACTTCCAAGACCACTACCAAGACCCTTGGGTATGGCACTGCCTAACGTAGAGGCGGTGGAAGAGACGGTGGATGTGGGAAGTACACTTTCTCCAAAAGTAGGCACGGAAGTTGTACCATCACCGCCTTCTTGGGCATCTGTGTCTACAATAGGCGAGGTCTCTTTCATATATTTATCCAGAAGTATCATGTGGGCTTCCACAGGCGTAATGCCATCTGTACCATCTGACTTGCGGTTTTCATCACGTATCTTAGTTATTTCAGTATTTATATCCGCTTCTGTCCAGTGTTGCCGTATTTTAGGCCCACCATAAGCACTCTGGTTCATATTCATAAGTACACTTTTTTGTATAACATAAAGAAATTATTATGACCATGGGTGGTTCCGAAAATTTTTCATTATTTGACACAAAAATTGGGAAAAATTGACAAACCCGATAACATTTCGATGCTTCTTTCATTACACTCCCAAACAGCAGTTAACAACACAACTTACCAAGCCTTCATACAATCAATCAGACACAATGGCGTTTGAGAAGGTCATGAAGTCCATGGACGCACTTCTCGCCGAGAAGTCGCTCTCTATTGTGGACAAGGTTTACGAGCATCTCTCTTCCAATGGTATTGAGATGGACGATGAGATGAAGCAGATCTTTGATGATTTTAAGGAGAAGCTTGCGGTGGATCTGAAGGAAGAGTCCAAGACGCGTAAGAAGAGTGGGAAGCGTGCCGCTGGGGACAAGCCCAAGAGGAAGCCCTCGGCATACAATGTCTTTATCGCAGAGAAGATGGCAAAGCTTAAGGAGGAAGATGACACTCTTAGTGCCAAGGACAGGATGAAGAGGGCGATTGCTATGTGGAACGAAGCTAAGAACGCCTAAACAAGACAAATGATTAGTATGCAATGCAGATACCAAACAATACAAACAAAAATAAAAATCTTATCAAGAAAAGACACACCTCGTCTTTTCTTATTTCCATTTCTCTTATCTTATGCACTAGGGAGGAACGACGGGTTCTTGGCAATGTTGTATGTACTACAGAGTTTGGGTATTTGGGAGAAGCCACGGACCCGTAATTCGTAACGCACTTTATCAAGCACAGAAAACACGTTGTTTGCACAAACGGGGTATTTTTTAAGAGCCATGAGCAAACATGATGTCATGGCACCGCTAAATGCAAATTGACCCTGAACATTGTATGCATCTGCAGAGGTCTGTGTATCCATGCAACCAGAGAGAGTAACAATGGGGGCACGGACACCACACATGATGTTTTCCACAGCTACGCGAGTAGGACTTTCCCAAGAGTACTTTACATCACCAATCGTAGCAGAATGGCAACAATCAAATACCACTACAACACGTGTTGATGGGTTGAAGTAGCTAAAGAGCTTGTTAATGTAGTCATCGGGAATTACACCAATCGTCTGAAAGTCCCGGGGAACAAGACATTCGTCGTATCCGTCTTTCTCATCTCCATTGGTATCACGTACGTAAGTCCCGTGACCACTGTAGTGGATCCATACAAAATCCAAGTTCTCCGTCCATGAACGCACCGCAATCTCGTATAGCTTATTAAGCATACCCATGGCACTCGTCTCCTCTTTGTTCACGTCGTCCGTAAATGTCTCTGCCGGAATCCCAACCCCCTCCAAGTATTCCTTCATATTCATGACATCGTTAATACAACCGCGAAGAGATGCACCGGGCGTTTCTTCGTAGTTTAGACCGAATAGAAAAGCACGTGTTCTCATTCTCGTTGGTTGATATTATACTCTTTCAGATATTTTATTACAGCCATAGCTTTTGCGAAGCTCTATTTATTTTGACAAGATCGCGATTGCTATTCGAAATAGTTTGTTATATTCCGTAGGCGTGATTTTCTCTCCGGCTTATCTGGCTCATTGTCGCTTTTACTACTTTCATTATGTTGTTTTATACTATTACCGGCTTGTGATATAGATAGCGATGGCTCTCGTCGTTGTTCTTCGCCACTATTGCGTACCCAAGCTAACGGCGACATACCACTCATACGTTTCGCAACATTACGGAATGACGCATTCACGCGTTTCATACTATTCATGAACACCCCATTGTCTAAATCATAAGCAAACTTGCGTAGTTTCTTGGCTGTATTGTATCTGAAGAGTGTCTTGCTCTTGTTGGTTAAATTCTTTCCCATGGCATTCATATATTTCACTGTCCACGTTAAACTCATCGCACCCATGAAAGCAGAGAAGAGATACCATGGTAATACATACACCGCATGTAGGGAACTTCCATTATACATCATAGAGGTATAGCAAAAGCCTCCCGTTACAATTGTCATGCCAGTGATATAGATATATGTTAAGGAGCGGGATAACTTTTTGTAATTCAGCTGTTTCCCATTTCTTATAATCTCGTCTAAACAACCTTCGCGATTTCCCCAAGAAACATCCCAGAGCCGTGAGATATTGTAGCCATACATGAATGTCCACATAGGGAAATAAAGTAGGTACGGTATAATTTTTACCACTGCTGTTTTTAGAGTACGAACATCCTTCTTTATCAATGATGTGATAACAGGGGTTCCATAATGCAGTGCAAAAATACCAGCGATAAATGGCCGTTGCCACACTGGCAAGAGAATAAGAGCAACTTGTAGCGTTACCGTCATAACGTAGTAGTATCCATACAACCCAAATGTGTGTGCAATAGCAAAGCTTATCCAATACATCCATGGTATAAATGCTCGTTTGCTCAGAGAATGCACAATCACCCATACATTAAACCATAACAAGTATCCACATACTGCACCAATGGGCAACCATGGAAAGTATGGTAACAAATACTTCTCTTGAAACCCCTTGAATACATGGTCATAATCTTTACAGAAGTATGGATTGAGAGACTGGAAGATGGTGTAGGCATATACCCCCGGCTGTACAAAGGGGAACAGTACCTGCATGACGATACCCATAAAGAGCAGAAAACGCGTAAAATGTTTCAACCGGTTCTCGTGAATAGATTTATTCAACAATTCCACATACTCCTTCCAGAAAATAAGCAACCCACATGCCACCCCATTCATCCAGCGACGGCGTTGTGTCATAAAGCGCGCGGGTTCTGTTTCTACATCATAATAATAATAAGCATCCGGTACATAGGACAACATTTTCCCACTGGTTGCAAACAAATAGAGAGTGTCCGCGGTATCCTCTACGATATTAAGATTTGCCTGAAATATATTTACCTCCTCTATTCCCTTGTGAAACGTGTCCGCAATCTTATCTAATAGCGGTTGATACAACCAGTCGTCCACGCGTACAAATGCACATGGACCCGAGAGGGTCTGCTGAAATCCGAAAAGACTTTGAAACCCGCGGTCATGATCACATGCAGAAGGTCCTAATTCGTACTCTTGCATTGCCGAGAGATAAAGTTGTATCCACGAATAAGATGCAAGGGTATCCGCAATCCAAGGATAGCCGTGACAACCCACCACACCCGTGTTCATATCCATATAGCCCTCTAATCGTGAAAGACAATATTCATGATGCACCGTGCCAACATCTGTCATAAACGCGTAATCGGCTTTGTATTCTTTCAAAAATGTATTCGTGAACCAATCGTGGCTATTAAATTTCTGGCGATTATCTAACTTTATAAGAAAGCTAAGATGAGACAGACAGTGACTGGAAGTAACCCATGTTGTAGCATGGGAACCTGCTAACCATCTGTTTTCTTTGTATACTGGTTGAATAATGTATGTATATGTTTCTCCGGCATCACAGTCTTGTTGCAATAATTTCCATTCACGCGAAGAGTTGGGGAATATCATGTTGATGAGGTAGTCTTTCGCGTCCGAAGATGTTTTTCTCCAGCCATCTAATACAACAAGAACACGTAATTTTCGCTGTGTGTTTTTTTCCATTTGAGCCAGGGAAGTAAGTGTTTTCTGTAGCTCCGCCATGGCTTCATCATACATCGTAACCAGACAGTTGATATATTTATTTTCACCCTCGTCTTGTTCATTTATCTCTTCTTCGGGACCACTTACACTTCCTGCATCTACTTCACTTCTTTGTATATTTCTACTATCTCTATAGTTTGTATGCTTTCTTTCAGTAATACTGTTTATATTAGCATATTCCGAGAAAGCCTTTATCCTAGTACGCTCTTCCCAAAGAGGGATTTGTTTCATCACCGGCTCTCTTTCTCCATTTCCATTACGGCTCCAGAAACTACTTCTCTTTTTATCCATTCCCAACTCGTCATCCCATGTAAAGTACTTCTTCTCTTCATCTGGTACGCGGTCTTCAAAACGCGTAAATATTGTAAAGCTGTGATTGTTCATCACTCAACTACGAGATATTAAGACCTTGTAATATTACCATTGCCAAATAAAATTTTTTTTAATAATTCATACACTCCACATGCACTTAATAGATATAAAGCTAAACCACAATCTTAGTGTAATATATCCTTACTCCTCCCCTGCATACAAACAATGAAGTCCGTCATTCGTAGTAGCACTTTCGGTATCAACCGCCCCGGTACCACTCTTTCGCGTACACAACCCATTACAAATGGCATTCTCCCACCACGCGTAGATAGCTTTTTGCACCGCCAATTAGATACTCTGGAGAATATTGCCAAGGTGAACGATACCAGCAAAGATGTTTATAGCAAAGCATCTACCCAACTCTTCCATGCACCTCCCGTGTCTATCTCTTCCTTTGTCCAAGAGGTTCAGTCGGCTCCTTCTCACATCAAGCGGGTATATCTCTTCCGCGATACGAATAAGCTAAATGTAGTTACGAGTGATGATGCTATTCAAGATGTTATTCTGCCCTACGGTTTTGATAGCAAGTGGCTTCTGGAACAAATGGTGAAAAAGAATATCTCGTTTGAAGTATTTGATACTGCCGCAACCCAACAAACGTTTCTTAACAATGTCTTTGGGGTAGCGGATTTTGCCCTGAAATATATTATTGTAATGATGCTCGTCTATTTCATCGTGTCACGCGTGACTGGTGGTGTTGGGGGACCCACGAACATTATGAATTTTTCAAAAAACCAGAATGCAGTGGAGATTGAAGACGGAGATATTGACGTAACCTTTGACGATGTCGCGGGTGCCGAAATCGCGAAACAAGACCTCCAAGAAGTAGTAGAATTCCTGGAAAACCCAGAAAAGTTTGTTCGTGTAGGTGCGAATATCCCAAAGGGAGTACTTCTTTATGGACCTCCAGGTACAGGCAAGACACTCCTTGCACGTGCTGTCGCTGGAGAAGCTGGTGTTCCCTTCATCTCTTGTACTGGTTCCGATTTCATTGAGATGTTTGTAGGGGTCGGTGCTTCACGTATGCGGCAACTGTTTACACGTGCCGCCGAAATCTCTCCTTGCATTATCTTCATTGATGAAATTGATGCCATTGGAAAAGCCCGTTCCAACTCTACCGGCATGGGAAACAACGACGAACGCGAACAGACACTCAACCAATTGCTTACACTTATGGACGGATTTGTAGATAACCCCGGTGTGATTGTTATCGCAGCTACCAACCGCGACGATATCTTGGACCCAGCCCTCCTACGCCCCGGGCGTTTTGACCGCCGCATTTTCGTAGAACTCCCTGATTTGAGGGGACGCGAAGGTATCCTTGATGTACATACACGGTCCCGTCCCATTTCCGAAGATGTAGATAAGCGTCAACTATCCAAGATGACCGTAGGGTTCTCTGGTGCAGACTTGGAAAGCCTCTGCAATGAAGCCAGTATTTACGCCGCGCGTCTGAACAGCGAAACCGTCACCGCTGAACACTTTACCATGGCATTTGAGAAAATCACTATTGGTGAGAAAAAGAACCTCGTAATTACAGACGAAAAAAAGACACTCACTGCCTATCATGAAGCAGGGCATACACTCGCCGCACTTTTGTGTGATAACTATGATACCGTACGCACAGTTTCTATCATTCCCAGAGGCAGTGCAGGTGGTATCACCGCTTTCGTTCCAGCCGAAGACACGCTTGACATGGCACTCATTACACGCGAATACTTGGAGAACCGCATCTTTGTGGCTCTGGGCGGTCGCGTAGCAGAAGAATTCATATTTGGATGGGACAAAGTTACCACTGGTGCCAGTAGTGACATTGATGAAGTATACAAAACCGCATATCAAATGGTAACACGCTTCGGTATGTCTCGTCGCATCGGACCTATCAACATGGAACGTCTCCAAAACCAAGATGAGATTGAAGAAGAAATTAAGCGTATCGTGGATAGTATGTACAAGAAGTGTTATGACCAGATTGAGAGTAACGCAGATGCTCTTCACGCCCTGGCTACGACGCTGGTCGCCAAAGAAACTATGAATTTGGATGATATTCGCGAGTGCCTAACAGACTATGGCTTCGGTCATATTTGATATTCTTTTTGTTTATTATTACAAATGGTAAAAACACTATTGTAACGATAGTCCTATGACAAGACATCCGATTATTGTAATGACCGCGTTTTCGCAAAATATTGCCCCTCTTTACAAACGTTGGTATGCTTCACTACCAGATATGTTTGTGCCCTCTGTAAAGTATATACACTCGATTACCAAAAACTGCTCTCACGGCTTTCAAAAACAAACTTGGTATGACGCAATTGAAATGAAGATTGCACATTTCATCCATACCATGGAACAATATCCAGATGATACCATATTCGTTTGTTCTGATGCCGATATCGTTTTCATAGACACGAGACAATCCACACAACCTAATGTTCTCTATAATTACATTACTCATACACTCTATGCAAAAAAATTAGACATGCTCTTCTTGGGCGAAGGCCATCACGATGATAAAGTAAACGGTGGGTTCTATGCCGTTCGCAATAGCCAACGTGTACGCGACATCATGAGAAAAGCAAAGGAGCATTGTAAGAAAAAGACCCCCTATGCCGACCAAGATTTCTATAATAGTGATGAATTCCAGAAAGATCCCAATATTAAATGGGCCATTATAGACCGCAAGTACGTGGCATGGGGAACTATAGTATTTGCACCGTTGCATACGCTTTTTCATCACGCGGTGTGTGCAAAAAACATGGAAGAAAAATTATTACAACAGACGACGGTGTTGCGTGTCATAAGAGAGGCACAAGCAATGCAATCAAAGCCAATACATTCTATGCGGAAATTATTCAAGTAAAGAATGTTAGTACCACTCCACATTTTCCACAAATTCTCTCATACTTTTCTCTATAGTTTCTTCACACTCTTCACGCATCGCCGCAAACTCTTCGGCGGCACCCGACGAAATCCACCCACGTGTATCCATGGTTCTCCACAAAGTCGCAATTTCCGCCGCCAAATCAACATGTCTCTGTGCAACGGTGATACCATTCAGATCTGGAAATACTTCCGTAATCTCTATAGCTTGACCATAAAGGCGGCGACCCCACACCAATGGCGGTGGCAAATGTACATCACTCTTACTTTCTGTACATTGACCGTTCTGTGCCACCAATGACCACGGAAATACGCTTCCAAGAATAGCACGTCGCGAGATACATGTACCCGATATCTTCTTGGAACTCGTTGATACACGCCGTTGCAGCCTTATAGAGTTCGCCGTCATTACTTATCTTACATCAACATGAGAAGTGAAATACTTATATGCATATTCCAACATCTGTTACCATTCTTGCCATGGTGGTACAAAACTTTCTCCATAAAACTAAAATGTCGGCGATTGGTGCCATTGATAACCCTGGGCGGAAAATAGACCATACTATGGAAAATCCTATTGATAATCTATTTATTTATGCCGCCGAGTTCCTCAACGATAAAGTATTCTATCCACTTCATTTCACACCCAATATACTTACTACTATATCACTCATCTTTGGTATCGCAGGTGCTTACGCCGTATATCGCCAATGGTTCCTGGTATTTGCCATTTGTTATGGTATCGCCTATTTATTTGACTGTGCAGATGGCAACTTTGCCCGTCGTTATAACATGGTAACCAAGTTCGGTGATTGGTACGATCACATAGCAGATATTACCAAATTTATCCTTACCCTTTTAGCGATTATGATGCTACCAGCTTCTGTTATGACACTCCCCTATAAGATTGCATTCTTGGTCATTCTTTTCATCCTCGGAATATTTATGATGATACACATTGGATGCCAAGAACAAAATTATCCCGTAGATGAGTGGTCTACTCTTACCCATACAAAGAAGTATTGTCCTAAAAAAGAGTATATCTATTATTCAAGATATGGTGGTATTGGGACAGTAACCGCATATTACATGATTTTTGGCATCATCATGTTCTACATTACAACCGCAAAATCCACATAAGCACGTGGACCACTATATTATATTATAATTAATACGGTACCTAAACAATGCCTCTCACTATCCGTCTTGATAAACAAACCATTCAGTCCCATGACCTCACCCCCCTTGAACCTTATATGAAGTGGAATGAACAGTTCCGCCAGTTCTTCATGGATAACAGAGGTCGTGAACATTACCGCCTTCTTGCCAATGTCAGTTCTCAGCTTCCCACGGGTTCAAAAGTAGCGGACCTCGGTACATACAATGGTGGGAGTGCTCTTGCCCTCTCCGCGAACTCCGGTGTCACCGTAACTACCTATGATATTACAGAGTGTATCCCACCCTTTGGAGAGACCACACTCACCCGCCCCAATGTTACGCAAAAAATTATGAAATGTCAAGACGATGTTGCCACGCTCGTTGAGAATGATGTGATTATGCTGGATATTGCACACGATGGTGTTCAAGAAGATGCCATTCTGGAACTCCTTGCGGAACACAACTACAAAGGACTACTCTTTATGGACGACATTCATCTGAATGACCCCATGCGTAATACTTGGAAAAAAATTACGGCGTACAAGAAGTACGATATTACCCCACTGGGACACTGGAGCGGCACTGGTCTCGTAGTATTTGATCCATCTAAGATTGACGTGGAAATTACCATGTAGTGGTCCATGTACATAGCACGAGCATTCTTTTTATTTGCTACCGACAAATGTGTCGGTATACTCTTTTTCGGCTTCGCCATTCTGCACTAATGCACTAAAGTAAATGGGGTCGTCACTGCGTTCGGCGGTTACGCCTACACTTGCGTCTTCATACGCCGCCGAGTAAATCGTCGTCGGGTCCATCATCATCCCAGACATTTCCTTCTCTTCCTTTTCCAGAAGCTGACGACCCTGTTCCTTCTCTATTGCATCTTTCAACTCCAATTTCGCAACCTCTTTTTTCGTGGGAAGAATGCGGTCTTTACTGGCTTCCGCCTTTGCCTTTACAAAATCTTTCTTGGCATCATCTTTGACACGTGTCTTTAGTTTTAGTACACCACGGTTTAATATATACTCCAACATGATAAAGGTCATAAATAGTGTTAGAACCCATGTAATTACGCTCCAAATAATTTCACCCCAACTCTGGAGTAGATACTGGAAAGGTGTCTCGGCAATGTATACCATAATATAGTTTTGAACAATATCACTGTGGATAATCATGTACAAGAAAGGCATAACAAGGGCATCCAGAATTTTACTAATAGTTTCTTTTGTCACAGTACCTATAGACCATCCTGCAGCTGCAACAAGCACATTATTCGTATAAACAAACTCTTGAAATTCGTAGAAGAGTTTTTTAGAGAGTTCTATACCACTCATTTTTATATATGCACACAATAAGATATATATTGTACCACATATGGATAACACTGTTAACTCCCCTACAAACATCACAGACGGGTACCTTAGAGATCCCGCAGACACCTTTCATGATTTCTTCAAGACTTCGCGATGCCCCCGGGACCCTGAAATTGGGAAAAGTATTATCACTCAAGATGAACAAACAGGAGAATACTATTTCAAGCTGGATAATACCACACAATTCAAAATTGACCGCGAACTCATTGACAAATCCAGAGGTGTGTTTAATAAGATGAAAGACGACGCGGTAACAAATATTGAAGAAAAAATCATGGATATCTATGCCGGTGTATATCCACAGCTTCTTGATGAGACCACTGTGCGTTTTGAACGTGGCAACGATGTCATAAACTACGAAATGCTTCTCAAAGAACTATTAACCCCTGACGAAATGAATGCCCAAGAGTATGGTATTGGCATTATCATTGACTGTGGACAAGTGAAGCGATTTGAAAAGATGCTGGAATTTCCCAACAAGATTTACCATAATGCAATGGACAAAAACATACGTACATACAATCTCATTCCTGTATGTGCAAACTGGGATGAAGCCACTAAGACGCTAAAAAATAGTTATCACATAGATATTATTCCCCATCAAGGCACCCACGATGTGATAATAGGAGGTACCAATATCTCTTTCCAACTAAAATCATTCCAAGATTATAACAAGGAATTTCCTGTACAAGGTACCGCAGGGAAACTTCCTCTGGATAAGTTGAATATCAATAATGTACATATCGCATTCCATAATCAGAAGGGTCACCAATTCCATACCATTCTGCCTCATGTTGCCATGAAAAACGACGTCTTTAACTTTTCCGTAACAAACATGTGTCCCGCGGTTACGACGAACAAAGATGACATAGACACAACGAAATATATTATGCTTCATAAATTGAAGAACGTTGTATTTGTAGAACCAGAACAAGACAAGAGTCTAAAAGATATAAAAGACCTCTTGAATATGTCGGCGGCGGACCGTAAGATGCTTTTATTCAATGTCAAAAGAAGTATGGATAGTGGTCAAGTGGAACTGGTGAATTATCTTAACACAAACAGAGGAAAATATGGTATCTTTGTACACACAGGAATGGATGGGAACGGTAAAGCTACTTTTGCACAGAATAAAAGCCTGAACATTCTTTCCACAGAGTTTGTGCAATCATTAATTGATGGTCAGCGTTCGCCCACAGATATCCCCAAAAAACTGGCACTTGAACAAGAATACATCTCTCGGGCGTATACAGCAATTCCCGAGGGGAATACCACACCCCTTGCCATGATACCAAGAATAGATAAATATGTACTTTATACATGCGATCGTTTATGCTATCTTAAAGCCAAGCTGATGAATGTACCCGCTGTCTATTTCTTCCAAGACAAACTGAAAGTATATAAAGGAGTTTCAAAAACCAACGCAGAGATCTTTGCAGAGACACTCTTGAAATACCGCGAAGATGTTACACAAGTTATCCCATCAGTTGCTAACATGACCCCAGAGACCCAGCGGCAGTTGGAAGTTTTTAGGGAACAAGCTTACAATAAAATAGAAAACACCGCTGCAATTTTTGCAAACAATATAGAGGCGAACCGCAATGTTTCCGAAAATATCTTATCTGCATGGAACATACGCATAACCTCTCTGCGCACGTACGCAGAGAATGATAAGAGCGGTTCCACATTTGCAGAGGCGAAAAAAGAAGTGATAGGCTCTCTGGAAAAAGTATATGGGGATTTCTTAAACACATTGAATATTGTAATCGCAACACTCTTTAATGCCCTTGAAAACTATTTCAATCCCAGTGATTATACGAATTCCACGGCCTATCTCCGCAAACTTGGACTAACAGAAGAAATATATAGTGCCGTTCAAAAAGTTTATAACAAAGCGGGTCTTGGTGCCGACACATACATGTCTGATAACATGACGATGAAGGAAAAAATAGATAATATTATTGTGACCTTTGGGCTTTCAGACAAGAAACAAACAATGAGAGCGCAGTCCTCCTCACAATCCCTATCCACTATTGATGACGGTGGGGTTATGAGGTATCTTAGAACCATGATGAATAACGTGGCATCTTATGTCAAGAATAGGTTTCCCATCTACCTGTCCGACCCCAGTAAAGACCTTGAATATAAACGCGACGTATATGTTTCAGAAGAGAACACGAACAATGATGTGAAAACAATTATAGAAAATGCCAGTAGTCTGCGGAAACTACAACAATACCACGACATTCTATTCTTCCGTCGTGCAGCAGAGCCCACGACTTTCACTGCAGAAGATACATATCTGAAATCTCTTGCAACTCCCGAAGCCTCAAATAACGACGACCTTGTCTTTAAGCCACCCTATGCCACCAAGGGAAAACAGGTTATCACCGTTAACGTGTTAGATACATTTACACCTGCGATTGTACATGTGTGCAAACAGCTTGATATTGACATAGAGAGCATCCTTGAGTTATGTGTGCGTATATTCAAGACCCCTCTTGGAAAGAATGAAATCGCCGCATTGGACCCCAGTTATACAAAGAATGTAAAATGGGCGATTGACCTTTTGGAAGTAATAGATATCTGTTTTAAAAAGGTACGAGTGCCTTCAGGTCAAGAGGCATCCATCATAGCAACAATGCGACAATGTGCAAATCTTTTCAATACCACGGCGCTCTTCTTCATGAACGACCTTAATAATATGACCAGTTACATATCAGAAACGCTACTTGGTGTATCATCGCCCCAAAAACCATCTCTTGAGGGTGGAGGGAGCAGTTCCCCCCAAATATATCTAACACCTGAGCAAACCGCGAACTATCTTTTGAGCGACATTAGTCCCCCCACTGGACCCCCCATTCGCATTCCCTTGTTCATGGGTAATTCTCAACGTGCAATGGATGTCGTGGAAGATGTAAATCACAGTCTGTCACTCTTTAGAAGCGTTTTTGCAGATAGAATAACTCCAGAAGGTTATCAAGCCATAATAGATGCCATTAACAACAACTTTGAGATGGCAATAAATAACTACGAAACAGAAAAGAATGCTATGCAATCATCTTATGCGGCACTACACTGGGAACTCCCAGACTTGTATGCATACTATCTTCGTTATACTGTGGTATATTCTTTCCTTAAATACCCCTCAGTGGATGCATTGATTTCTGGGCTGTATGAAAAAATGAAGCAACAGACTTGGAATAACGCCAAATATAATGTCCCATATCCCCGTGAAGCAAAACGGGCAAAACAAGATGACGCAAATGCCCCCACCCAACTCTTTGAAGATACGAACGGTGACGACAATGACACCACTATGTGGATTGGTGGCGAAAAGAGAAAAAGAACATCTGGGGAATACCAAGGCCCCAGTGATATTATTAACCCAGAAATTAAAGAGGTGGTTGCCCAATGGCTTCTTGAAACCCTCCGAGGTTCTCCCGATAAGAGCGATGCCGAAAACGTTGATAAAAGTATGTTCCAGCAAATAGAAGGATCACTCCTCTTTGATACATTGTGCCTTGGAGTTCATATCCACAAAGAAATGGTACATATGCCCGAAGAGGGAGAAGCATCATCCTTTGGTGGCGGAGGTGTGTCAAAGACAAATGTTAAAAATAAATTAAGTGTTATGACACTCAAAGACTACTTTGATAAGTATTTCCCCGTCTATTCTCGTCTCTACTATTGATATTTGAATGCAATTAAGGCATTCGTATTTACTTGTTATTACTAAGAAACCATACTTTCTTGTATTCTTTTACCAGCCCCTCTGGAATACGATCCATACAAATGAGCTGCCGGTTCCTCTCCAGACCCTCACGAGCCACAGGACCCTTCTTTTCTAAAAACTTTTCAAGTTCATCTGGGTTCTTTGCCAACTTTTCTGCTGTTTTTTTCCCTACTCCCTTCATAATTGGCGGGATGTTATCACTCTTGTCGCCCATGAGTACCTTAATCATAAGATGTTCTTCCGCTGTACAGGTTTCCCCATTGCTATCATTTCCACCCACGCGTTTTCCGGCAGCATCTACCAGTATTGTGTGTGGAATTTGCAAGTAGTCCCTGTCGGTAGCCATAATAATCGCAGGGGTCTGATCATTGACAATGCCTTCCTTACGCAGTTCTTCAATAGTTAGATATACAATATCATCTGCCTCAAGACCATTAACCGATAAGATAACGCCCTCCCCATTCTTTTCATACGACCGACAGACACGCATCATAATTTCAAATACTTCGTGAATAACCCCGGGTGCAGTTGCTCTACCATCTTTGTACTCTGGATATATCTGGGTACGCCAAAGGTCTTTATGGCGACTATCATTGCAGAAATAGAACCGGTTTTGGACAACGGCATCCTTGTATTTCTTTTTTATGAGTTGTTCCAGCTGTTTACGCAAATGGTCCTCGTACATACTAAGTACCTGTTTTTCTATGTCTTGGCTTTCTTCTCCTACACCGACATGTTTTACATCCCCCTCAATGCCATTGGATAACATGTTACGGAACCCAATATTCTTCTTCGTGGCATGATAGCGATAGAAGAGAAGATATCCCATATCAATAAAGACTGGAGATGCTGATGCAACTGCAGATACTTCTTTTTTCTTTAGCACTTTCACAGGCTTCTTTCCTGGTTTCCCTGTCTTCTTTACGGGTTCTGTTACAGTGTCTTTCTTCATGTTGATGCCTTCCCCAATCTTGCACTTTTGTATAAACAAATTATTTTTGAAGCAGGAAATAAACATTCATACAACTTATCAAATTTACAGCACAATTTAATTTTCCTATTGTCAAAGAGGCTGTATAGCGGATAGACTGAAGTGGTTTCTCATCGCAGCCATCCGCCTCCAGCTCACCTTGTCAGTACAGTTTCATCGCCTTAATAGGCTTTGAAACAATACCAGAGTTGCGAGCCAAACTGTAAGGGCGGTTTGTACCTGACCTGAAGCATCGGAGGATGTTCAGTGCTGCATTCATGTCCCTGTTCAAGAAAGTGCGACACTTGGTGGAACAACACCATCGCAGTCCCCTGACCTCCCGTGCGTCTTTCATCACGGGACAGAGACGTTCATCACAGCAGTGGCAAACCTTTGTTGTATTGTACTCATCCACAAAGATGGTAGGGAAGTGCTTGGCACACCTCTTGCTTACATAGGTTGTGGGAGCAGACAGCTCGTTTTTGGAGGTAGGGTTGAACTTTGCAGCTCCATAAGCAATCACTGGCTCCACCTTTCTATTCATACTCTGGAAGAAGGCTTCCAGTGTTTTTCGTTTCAGGCAATAGACACGGAAGCGTTCCCTGCCCCACTTCTTGGCGGTCTTCGCATCCCATAGGGTGGTATAGACAGATACATAATCCGTAAGAAACTTGTCCCATGTCTCTTCTTGGATGGTTTTGGGACTGGTCTGGCGGTGCGCCAGCTCAGCTATTAAAAAAGATGGATAGAGAAAAATTATGCGGTAGGGGGTGCGGCAGTGGCCCTGGCGGCATTAATGGCATTCTTTAGGTCTTCTTCGGAAATGCAAGTGGACTTGACACAGAGTTTCCCGTCGGTAGTAACATCACCTGTAACGCGTAGCTTGGTATCCACCTCACAGTCCCCGTTGTTCATACATTTTAAGGTGTCCTTGAAACCACCATCACTCTTTGCAAAAGACAGGGCTACTGCAGAATTATCGTATGCACTTCCAGCGTACATGCGTTGTTGACCGTAAGAGAATTGGCCAATGCCATAACGTTCACCATTGCTTCCATAATTATTCTCAATAAGAGGACCAGCGTCAGGTTTGGTTACACGCACTCCTTCTGTTGCATGAAGTTTACCCCACAGATGCATACCCTTCTCAGCCCATACATCTATACGACGGTTTTTGGGGTCACCGTCGCTACTCATGCCCATAATGTTAAGAGAATCCGGTTGGTGAAGACCGGCGGAAATCTGAGCAGAGTTGGTTTCGCGACCTGTGGCATTGGGACCACCAAACATGATACCCTGACGCCCAATCTTCATCTGACCATTGGGTTTTGTAATGTCTGCATTATCTTTGCGCAGGTCCAGTTGAATGCCCGTATCTCTCGTCCGTGTGTTGCGGAAACGAACCATGTCATCTACGGCAACTTGTAAGTGACCATCGCCACGGTAAATAGCACCGTCTATATTATCATAATGGGGGTAATTTCCATAAACTTTAAAGGCACCGTTTGAAGCATTAAAATCGCGTCCTTGGATGGTATTTCCATAAAAAGGTCCTCCTGACTGGATGTACCCTCCTGCATAGATACCATTGTATGCATTTACGCGGCCACGAACATTCATACCACCTTCTGACCATACATCCACACGACGAGTATATCTGTTGGTGCCTCTGCTCATACCCACAATGTTAAGAGAATTAGGTTGGTGAAGACCAGCGGAGATCTGTGCAGAACTGGTTTCCTGACCCGTGGTATTGGGACCACCAAACATAATGCCTTGGCGACCAATTTTTAGTTGACCGTTGGGATTGCTAATTGCGGCGCGGTCTCCAGATACATCAATCTGAATGGAGTTCTTCTTATTTTTCATATCGCGAAAAAGGACCTGATCTTTCACAGCAACGTGCATCTTGCCGTCCGCGCGATACATGGCACCGTCAAAGGCAATAGAAGCGTCGGGATGTGGGATGGATTCTTCGCTCAATAGATATTTTGAAGACTTAACAGTATTTACTCCAGTGATCAGGGCATCTTGTTTAAGTGCAGTTGCAGCGGTGGTATTAACCTGTTCTTGGAGTTTTTTAAGATTTTCTGAGAGATCTTTTTTAGTGGTAGTAATGATAGAGGATTGTTCTTTGTCAATTTCTTCCCTTTCGGCGAAACGTTTGGTCATTTGAGATACCGTAGCTTTGATATCTTTATTGTTATCTATCCCTTGTTTGATAGAGTATCCTGTGGTTCCCGCAAGAACGAGGATTGTGGCAAGTATCATAATAACTGCAAACCCACTCATGATATTTATTATTATATCATATAATTTTACAACGGTTAAGATATACATACAAAATCGTAAAGAGAGAAGGTAAAAAAAAACTCTTTACTAAATATATATTTACATGGTGGCATCGAATATTAAGTTTTCTGAAGTTGCTACAGTAACATCAAATGTTACGGGTCTTCTCGATCTTAATGTCACTTCTAATGAAATTGGTTTCAAAGCTGACTTGAGGGTCGATCCGGGAAAGTACATTAATATGGATGGTTCTCACATTCGTAAAGCGGACGATGGCACGATTGAATTCGAAATTCCTGATATCGACGAGAATAGCAATGTCATCCCCAATTCTACCAAGGTTATGAAGTTTGACCGTACCGGAAATATTTCATTTATATCTCGTGGATATGCGGAAAGTAATGGCACATTATATGTATCGACAGAAAGCAATGAAACAGTCACTATTGATGGTACTGCAGGTGGCGGTGGTGGAGGTGGTACTTTTGATGGCCAACCCCCTAGCCATGGCACTACCGACCTCGGTGCTGTAAACAATGCATGGAATAATCTCTACCTTACCGGGGGGGCTGTGGTCGTCGACGGACCCACTGTGACGGAGATAACACCTACAGACTGGCAGACCATCAAGAACTACGTGCTCCCGGGGGTCAACCTCGAGAACAACCCGATCGTCGGGACAGACACCACCGAGCGCGTAGTGACCGACGGCTTCTCTCAGAACCACACCGCATTCCTCGTCGACGGAGACCTCTACGTTTCCGGGAGGAACCTCCTCGGGGAGCTCGGCACGGGCAACACAGTGAGTGTAAACCACGCCACAAGGATCCCCCTCGCCAAGCGCGCCGTT